>Ga0207650_10001740_pt1 | contig 15469 bp, 8 predicted proteins | sample KBSS63metaG_FD_184325 | JGI IMG/M metagenome (GOLD analysis project Ga0207650, IMG submission 184325) | Switchgrass rhizosphere microbial communities from Kellogg Biological Station, Michigan, USA - KBS S6-3 metaG (SPAdes) (version 2) | ecosystem: Host-associated > Plants > Roots > Rhizosphere >...
GTCGTCGATCCGCGGTCCCAGGAATCGACGGGCATCGTCGGGCGCTCCAAGACCGCGGATGCAAAGCAGCCGCGCCGTCACCAGCGACACACCGAGCTCTCGCGACAAGGCGATTGCCGGCGCATCCTCGCATGCGATCGTTTCCCAGATCCGCTCAGCTTTCATTGATTCCGATGTTTCCGATAGCGCGGAACTTCCGATAGCGCGCATCGAGCCGTTCCGACGGCTCCATTGACCAGACGACCTTCAGTGCACGCTCGAGCGCCGCATCGAGCAGCGCGGCCGCTCGCTCGTGATCGGTGTGCGTGCCGCCGACCGGCTCCGTCACGATTTCGTCGATGACGCCGAACTTCTGAAGGTCGGGCGCGGTGAGCCTGAGCGCTTCCGCAGCCTCGATTTTGCGGGAGGCGTCGCGCCACAGGATGGCGGCGCAACCTTCGGGCGGGATGACGCTATAGATCGCGAATTCATGCATCAGGATGCGGTCGCCGATGGCGATGCCGAGCGCGCCACCGCTGCCTCCCTCGCCGTGCACGATGACGATAATCGGCACGTTGAGGGCAGCCATCTCGCGAAGGTTGAATGCAATGGCTTCCGCAATCCCACGCTCTTCGGATTCGACGCCGGGGTACGCCGCCGGAGTGTCGATGAAAGCAATCACCGCTCGGCCGAATTTCTCGGCCAGCTTCATCGCCCGCAGTGCCTTCCGATAGCCTTCCGGCCGTGCGTAGCCGAAGTTGCGGAAAATCTTCTGCTTCGTATCGGCGCCCGCGCCCTTGTGATGACCGATGATCATCACGGGTTCCTCCTTGTACTTGGCGAACCCGGTGATCATCGCGTGATCGTCGGCGAAGCGGCGGTCACCACTGATCTCTGTAAATTCCGCGAATAGCCGATTCACATAGTCGAGCACCGACGGCCGGTTGGGATGGCGCGCCACGAGCACGCGCTGCCACGCCGTCAGGTGCGAGTAGATGTCAGCTCGAATCGACTGGATGCGACGGTTCAGCCCATCTATTTCGGCCTGCCGCTGTGGCGTCCGCGGCAGCATCGACAACGCCTCGATCTCCTTGAGCAGAACGGCGATCGGCTCCTCGAACTCGAGTGTGTCAGCAGGCATTGACAGGGAAGGTCATTGAACCTCAGCGAAGAGAAACGGAGCCTGCGCCACAAATCTTTTCGACTTCGCTGACGAGCGTCTCGGACGGTCGGACGCGGATGCCGTTGACGTCGACGGTGATCCGCATGTGGCGGTCGCGCTCATGCAGGACGATGGCGACGCGACGATCGCCTTTGTGTTGGGCAAACAGATCCCACAGCCGCTCGAACGTGGCCCGGTCGGCCGGCGGCGTTGTCAAACGGATGGCAACGGATTTTGCCAACCGCTCGCGCACGATGCCGATCGGAGCAATCTCGGATGCAATGATGCGAGCCGACTCGTCGTCGCGCTCGAACTTGCCTTTGACCAGTACGGTCTCGCCATTGTCGGCGAGATGGCCGTGCTGCTTGAACGCCTCCGGAAAGACCACGACTTCGATGCTGCCCGCGGCATCCTCCAGGAGGAAGACGCACATGCGGTCGCCCTTTCGGGTCTTGAGCGGGCGGAGGCCGGAGACAATGCCGCCGATCGAGATCTCCTCGCCCTTCCCGCGCGCGCCGTTGCCATTGCCGTTTGACCCGGGCGCGGCGGCGGCTTCGGGGCGGCCAGGCAGGGCTGAGAGGGCTGCCCCGCTCTCCTCAAAGTCCTCCTCGCGCTTCTTGATGTTCAGATCTGCTGTCGACTTCGCGCCGTATTCGCGGAGGTCGTCGGCGTAGCGGTCAACCGGATGACCTGTCCAGTAGAGGCCAAGCGCTTCCTTCTCGTAATTGAGCTGGTCGATTTCGGTCCAGGGTGGGGCCTCTGGCAAGTTCGAACGTGCCGGCGCCCCATGTTCCTCGGTGCCGCCAAAGAGATCCGATTGACCGAGATCCCTGTCGCGCTGCGTCCGCGCGCCGTGGTCGCAGGCTGCGTCAATGGACGCAAGGAGCCGCGCCCGCGTGGCCCGCAACGGCATATCCCTTCGATCGACGAGCACGTCGCACGCGCCGGACTTGATCAACGCCTCGAACACCCGCTTGTTGGCGAGGCGCAGGTCGAGAATCTCGCAGAGCGCGTGGAGTGATGGGATGCGGCCGCCAAGCTGCGTCCGCGCGGCGAGAATCGAATTGATTGCCCCCTCACCGAGACCTTTGATCGCGGTGAGGCCGAACCGTACGCCCTTGCCACGCTCGACCGAGAAATTCAGCTGACTCTCGTTGATGTCCGGCGGCAACACCGGAATGCTGCGCTCGCGCGCCTCGGCGAGATACATCGCGAGCTTGTCGGTGTTCTGGGCCTCGATCGTGAAGAGCGCTGCGGCGAAGTGCCACGGGTAATTCGCTTTCAGATAGGCCGTCTGATACGCGAGGAAGGCATATGTCGTCGAGTGCGATTTGTTGAAGCCGTACCCGGCAAAGAACTCGATCTGCTCGAAGAGTTTGGTCGCCTTCTTTTCGTTGATGCCTTTGGCCTTCGCACCCTCGAGGAACGTATCGCGTTGCTTGGCCATGACCTTGGGATCCTTCTTGCCCATGGCCTTGCGGAGCACGTCAGCCTGTCCGAGCGTGAAGCCCGAGACCGCCTGCGCAATACGCATCACCTGTTCCTGGTAGGCGATGACACCGTAGGTCTCAGCGAGGATTGGCTCGAGCTCTTTCAGGTCGTACTTCACCTCGCGTTTGCCCTGTTTGCGCTCCACCCAGTCGTCCACCATGCCGCTCTTGAGCGGGCCCGGGCGATAGAGCGCGTTCAACGCGATCAAGTCGTCGATATGCGTCGGTTTGGCCTTCCGCAGCAGCTCGCGCATTCCGGAGCTCTCGAACTGGAAAATGCCAAAGGCGGCGCCTTCCTGAAAAACCCTGAACGTCTTCGCATCGTCGAGCGGAAGATTGTCGATGTCGAGGTCGATCCCCTCGGTGCGCTTGATCTCCTTGAGGCAGTCGTCGATGAGCGTCAGTGTGCTCAGGCCGAGGAAATCCATCTTCAGGAGACCGACCCGCTCGACCTCCTTCATGTTCCACTGCGTGGTCAGTTCGTCGCGCTGTCCCCGGTAGAGCGGCGCATAATCGGTGATCGGACCTGGCGCGATGACGACACCAGCGGCGTGAACCGACGCATGGCGCGACATCCCTTCGAGGCGGCGGCCGATGTCGATCACGTCCTTGACCTTCGCGTCCTTCGCCGCCATGTCCTTGAGGATCGGATTCTCGGCAAGCGCCTTGTCGAGGGTCATGTCGAGCGCCGGCGGAATCTGCTTGGCGATCCGATCCACGTCGGCGTACGGCATCTCGAGCACGCGGCCGACATCCCGCACTACCGCCTTGGCCTTCATCGTCCCGAATGTGATGATCTGCGCGACGTTCTCGCGCCCGTACTTGCGCGTGACGTAGTCAATGACTTCGCCGCGACGACGCTCACAGAAGTCCACGTCGATGTCGGGCATCGAGATGCGTTCGGGATTCAGGAAGCGCTCGAAGAGCAGCTCGAACTCAATCGGATCCACGTCGGTGATGCGCATGCACCACGCAACGACGGAACCGGCGGCTGACCCTCGACCGGGGCCGACAGGGATGTGCTCTTCGCGTGCGTAGCGAATGAAATCCCAGACAATCAACAGGTAGCCCGGGAACCCCATCTTCTTGATCATCTCGATCTCGTACTCGAGACGACGGGTGTACTCGTCGATCGTGTGGCGAAGCCGGCCCTCCTCGGCCAGTTGACGGAGGCGCGGAAGCCGCTGCGCAAAGCCCTCGCGCGCGACGTGCTCGAAATAGGAATCGATCGTGAAACCGTCTGGAACGCCGAAGGTTGGCAGATGGTTCTGTCCCTTCGGAATGGTCACGTTGCAACGCTCGGCCACGAGCAACGTGTTGCGCAGCGCGTCGGGATGATCGCGGAACACCGACACCATCTGCGCCGCGGTCTTCAGGAAGAACTGATCGCCGTGGTAGCGCATCCGCTGCGCATCGTTGACGGTCTTCCCCGTGCCGATGCAGAGAAGGATGTCGTGCGGTTGATGATCCGCCTGCCGAAGGTAGTGCACGTCGTTGGTGCAGACGAGCGGCAGGTTGAGATCGCGCGCGAGCGGAAGCAGCCCTTCGTTGACGACCTTCTGTTCCTCGATGCCCTGGTACTGCATTTCGAGGAAAAAGTTGTTCGGCCCCAGAATGTCGCGCAGCCGACCTGCTGCGTCGAGCGCGACCCGCGCCTGCTCCACCTTCAACGCACTCGCGACCTCACCCTTCAGACAGCTGCTCAATCCGATGAGGCCATTCGCATGCTGCGCGAGCAGTTCCTTGTCGATACGCGGCCGGTAGTAAAAGCCTTCGGTATAGCCGGCGGATACCAGCTTGATCAGGTTCTTGTAGCCTTCGTTCGTTTCGGCGAGCAGGACGAGATGATTGGTCTCGGTTTGCGGCCCTGATTTGTCGAACCGGCTGCCCTGCGCGACGTAGACCTCGCAGCCGAGAATCGGTTTGATGCCGCGCTCCCGCGCATGATCGTGAAAAACGACCGACGAGAACATGTTGCCGTGCTCGGTAACCGCCAGCGCCGGCATTTTCAGCTTGACCGCTTCGTCGAGCAGCTCGTCGATGCGGCACGCGCCGTCGAGGAGCGAAAATTCCGTATGAAGGTGAAGGTGAACGAATTCCGCGCTCACAATCTCCCCTTCCCCAGCCACCGGCCGGAGAGACGCCGAGACTCAGAGAACAACATCAATCGGGCTCTGCCTCTCATTCCCACTCAATTGTCGATGGCGGCTTTGAACTGATGTCGTAGACGACGCGATTGATGCCTCGTACCTCGTTGACGATCCGTGACGAGATCGTGGCCAGCAGATCGTGTGGCAACCGTGCCCAGTCAGCGGTCATCCCATCCAGGCTTTCCACCGCACGGATCGCGATCGTGTACTCATAGGTGCGCGCGTCGCCCATGACTCCGACGCTCTGCACCGGTAGCAGCACCGCGAAGCTTTGCCACAGCCGTTCGTACCAGCCGGCCTTGCGGATTTCTTCCGCAACGATTTTGTCGGCGAGGCGCAGCAGGGCGAGCCGCTCCCTCGTGATGTCGCCAATCAGCCGGACAGCAAGGCCCGGTCCGGGAAACGGCTGCCGCACCACGAACTCGCGTTCGAGACCAAGATCCTGTCCCACACGCCGGACTTCGTCTTTGAAGAGATCACGCAGCGGTTCGACCAGGCGGAAATGCATCCGCGCCGGCAAACCGCCCACATTGTGGTGACTCTTGATGACCACCGCTGGGCCATGCACCGACGCTGACTCGATGACATCCGGGTAGAGTGTGCCCTGCGCCAGGAAATCGAAGCCCCCCAGCTCCTTCGCGCGCTGTTCGAACACGTCGATGAACGTGGCGCCGATGATCTTTCGCTTCTCCTCGGGATCGATGATGCCCGCGAGCCTGTCCAGAAAGATCTCGGAGGCATCAACGAAGTCGAGCGGGAGGTGCATCTTATCGGTGAAACGCTTGACGATCTGGTTGGCTTCGTCGTGCCGCAGCAAGCCGTTGTCGACGAAGATGCACGTCAGCCGATCCCCAATTGCCCGATGAATGAGCATCGCGGCAACGGTCGAATCCACACCGCCCGACAATCCGCAGACGACCTTGCCGCTGCCCACCTGCTGGCTGATTCGCTCGGTGGCTTCCTCGATGAACGAGGCGATCGTCCAGTCGCCCGTGCATCCACAGACGTCATACGCGAAATTACGGAGGATAGCGAGGCCGTGCTCGGTGTGTGCCACCTCTGGATGAAACAGAAGCGCGTAGAGGTCGCGGTCCGGCGCTTCCATCGCGGCGATCGGCGCCGTCGCGCTCGTGGCGGCGACCGCAAATCCCGGTGGCACCGAATTCACATCGTCGCCATGACTCGCCCATACGCGCAGCTCGGTAGGAATCTGCTTGAACAGCTTCGGGACAGTGCCGTTACCGGCGACGCGAACGTGGGCGTGGCCGAACTCTCGCTGGCCCGATCGGCGGACTTCTCCACCGAGCACGTCGGTCATCAATTGCATCCCGTAGCAGATCCCAAGCACCGGCGTCCCGAGCTCGAAGAGCTGCGGCGGGCACTTGGGAGCGCCGGCCTCGGAAACGCTCTTTGGTCCGCCCGACAGAATGATTCCGACCGGGTTCTTCTCGTTGAGCTTCTCGATTGGCGTGTTGAACGGAACGATCTCGGAGTAAACCGACAGCTCACGCAGGCGGCGAGCGATCAACTGCGTGTACTGCGAACCAAAATCAAGGACGAGGATCGTTTGGTGGGGCACGAACGGCGGTATTATCCCACAAGGAATAGTGCCCCGACGGATCCACGCCACGATATTTGCGCTTCTGCTACTCGTCGCTGTTGTTGCGCGCGGCGTCTGTTTGGGCGCTGAACCCAAAAAGAAACTTCCGCCGATTCCGTTTCCTCTGCTTCCCGTCGTTCAGGAATGGATCGCGACGCTCGACGATGTTCCGTCGGCAGGCGGCGCGATGGACGCCGAGCGTATCTATATTCCAATTCAGCCGGAGAAACTCGTCGCGCTCAGTCGAACGACCGGTGCGAAGGTGTGGACGCGCGACATCGAATCGACGTGGCCCCCGGTTGTCGTGGCCAATGTCGTCTACGTCATCGCCAGCGATGAGATTCACGCGCTCGATGCGGCCAGTGGCGCCCAGCGATGGCGTGTGCCGTTTGATGCCAAGGTTGCGGCGCCGCTGACGGCGGCCGTCAGAAGCGTGAAGCCGGCGGCCGGAAGTCCCAGCGATGATCTTCTGATTGCAACATTCGACAAGGGACTGATCGCTGCGTATGCGACAGCGGACGGCCGCATGTTGTGGCTGCGCGAGCTCGGCGCAGCATCGCGGTTCGCTCCGGCGATTGACGGAGTGCGCGCCGTGTTCGCGGTTGACGACAGCCGCGCGGTTGCGGTCCGTCTCGCAGACGGTCGTATCGAGTGGGAACAGAAGCTGGACGGCATGCTCAATCCGCCGTCGTTCGCGCGCGATCGCATCTTCATCGGGTCCAACACGAATTTTCTGTTCGCACTCGACAACGCCACGGGACGCATTGCCTGGAAGTGGAAGGCCGGAGGCGACGTGATCGGCACCGCAGCCGACACGAAAGGCGGCGCGTACTACGCGTCGCTCGACAACGTGGTGCGCGCGGTCAACCGTGGCAATGGAAATCAGCGCTGGATCAAGGAGATCCCCTCGCGGCCAGTGCTGCCTCCGCAGGTGCTCGGCGATGGCGTCAAGTACGAGGAGATCGTCGTCCTCACTGGCGCCACGTCGGAGATTGATGCGTTCGCGGCAAAAAACGGCACAGCGTCAGGGATCTACATGCCGCCGTCGGATCTGCAGGGAGGCCCGCTCATCGATCCGGAATTGCGGCCGTACGAGGTGGCGATGGTGGTGATCACACGAGATGGCCGCGTCATAGGCCTGAAGCCCTCGGCGATGCTGCTCCCCGAGCCGATGACCGTCCCGTTCGCGGAGCTGCCTGGCCGGCGATTGGAGCGTGAACGCATCACCCCGGCGCCGCGATGATCTCTCCGGAATGTCGGTGCGTAGGTACGGCTTTAGCCGGCCCCTAAATACCGCCCGATTCGCGGGCCAGTGAAGCTGCCCTGTGTGTCGCCCCTACGTACGGACGGCCTTCATCTCCATCGCCGCCGCGAGGCGACGCGCGCCCTCCTTGATGTTCTCCGGCGACGGCCACGAGAACGACAGGCGGACACGATCCTGACCGGTGCCATCCACACAAAATGCGCTGCCGATGACGAACAGGACGCCCTGCTCCATCGCCTTCGGTAGCAGCGCCTCGCAGTCGTAAACCCCGGGGAGTCGCGCCCAGAGGAAGAAGCCGCCCTTCGGCTGGATCCAGGTCAGCTGATTGCCGAACTGCTCGCGGAGTGTCTGCTCCATCACATCGCGGCGCATGCGATACAGCCGACGCAGCGGTTCCGCCTGCCGCGCGAGCACGCCGCGAACAATCGATTGATGGACGACGCGCTGATCGAGAATGCCGCACATCAGATCCATTGACTGCTTCGCGGTGTCGAAGCGCTCGGCGATCGGTGCCGGTGCGGCGACCCAGGCGACGCGAAATCCGGGCGCGAGCGTCTTCGAAAACGTACTCAGGTAGATGACGCGGCCGTTCCGATCATCGGCCTTCAGGGGCCGCGTCTCCGCCGCGCTGGTCACATCCTCAAAGTACAAATCGCCATAAGGATCGTCCTCGACGATCAGGACGTTGCGGCGTTCGGCCCATTCGAGCAGCCGCGCACGTTTGTCGAGGCTGAGCAGAATTCCGGCTGGATTCTGAAAATTCGGCACCAGATAGAGCAGGTTGACGCGGGCGCCGGCCGCGCGCTCGCGAAGGCACACGGTATCGAGTTGCTCGAGATTAATGCCGTCAGGATCCTGTTTCACGCCGACGAGCCTGCACTGCGCATTGCGGAATGCGGCGATCGCGCCCGTGTAGGTCGGCACTTCAACCAGCACGACATCGCCTGGCGCGATCAGCACGCGAGCCGTGAGGTCCAGCCCCTGCTGCGAGCCGCTCGTCGTCATCACCTCGTTCAGGTCGGCCTTGATGCCACGCGCGTCGAGCACGCCGAGAATCGATTCGAGGAGCGGCCGGTAACCACGCGTCGGCCCGTACTGGAGTACCGAGCCGTCCTCACCGGAAAGCAACTCGCTCGCGATCTCCCGGAATTCGTTCCACGGAAAGCCCATGGGATCTGGATAGCCGGCGGCAAACGAAATGAGGCCGCCCGCGCGTGAGGCAATGACCTGACCCATCTTGCGCAGCACCGACTCGTGCAGATTGCGCCCGAGGGGAGACAGGAACGATTCGTACGAGTTCATGGGACTCATATGCGCCGGCGAAAGGCGGGCCCTACAAACGCCCGCTGCGATCGTCGGTTATCAATACTTCGTAGGTGGGCGCCAGCTTCAGCCCGCCCTCCGCCAGGAAGTCACGATACAACCGCATGTATGCGCCGATTGACGTCAAGCCAAGAAACTGAAAGACGACGCCGCGGAAGACCCATGCCAGCAGCTGCAACGGCAGCACCGCGAGACCAATGAACGGAACGAACGCAATGAGGCCAAGTGCCGCCGTCGCCAGAAACGACACCCCGGTTGCGGCGATGACAAGCGCAAGAATGACGCCGAATACGGTGCTGACTCGCCGCCGCTGGTTACGCACAAACGAGAGCAGGTGTCGCCAGGCTTTCGCGACGCTGCAGTCCTCGGCGGCAATCACGATCTGCATCAGCAGATACACGAGATTGATGATGGTGATCCACGCGACAAAACCGATCGTCATGACCAACGTGAGCAGACCGCCGATATCGCCGCGGGTTCCAGACTCGTAGGCTGCGCCGAGGTAGAAAGAGCCGGACATGAGATAGACGCCCATCAACATGAAGCCGAGCCGCGCGTACCGCGGAAACAGCGCGCGCGCGGAATCGATGTACAGCTCCGCCGAAAACTTCGACGCGCGCTTGACCCCGTCGAAGTGCAGGGGCGGCTGTTCGATGGCGGTCGCCTCGCGTTCACCCTTGACGAGCACCGCAACGGCTCCAGCCTTGACAAAAAAGATGAACAGCGAGCCTCCGACGACGACCACAGCGAGCGACGAAAGAAAGGCCGCGAGCACCACGGGATGCGACAGGAGCGACGTAATGATAGTGGTCGCCATCTCACGCCATTCGAGGCCCAGCAGATCCTCCGGCGCCGAACCGATGACCAGCGCCACGAGAAACAACCCCCCGATGAGCGGGGTGGCAATCAGCAGCTTGAACAACGAATCGGCGGTCGCCTGAATCAGCGTGACCTGCCAGTTCGCGGCGGCGACAAGCGCCCCGCGCTTGAGAACGGGTTTGAGGAGAGGCGGGCTTTCCACTGGAGACTTCAATGGTAAAGCGGCAGACTGAAATCGCAAATCTGCGGTCAAAATTTACAATGCTGTCGTGGACTCCTACCTGCGGCGGGTGCTGCGAATCGCGCTGACCGGCGCCGTCTGCGTCCTCGCGGTGCTGGCCGCGGGGCGCATCGCCGAGCGCCTGCTGCTCGGCGCCGACGACACCGCGATTAGAACGCGGGTCGATCGGGACGTTCGGGGGACGTTTGACGTCATGTCACGCGGCCTGCAGGAGGTGGCACGCCAGCTTGCCGATCCAAGCACCCTCCAGGCCGCCGCCGGCGACGAGGAGAACGCCGCCCGCCGACTATTCGATATTGCCCAGGCCGCGACCGTGGCGCGTTCCGCCGATGTCGAACTGGCCGTCACCGCCTATGGCCCCGGAAGCCGTCCACTGGCGTGGGCTGGGCGGCCGTCTGAACTTCCCAAAGATCGGCTGGAAGGCGACGAGGCGTGGTTCATCGCCCAGGGCGCGCTCGGGTTACGGCTGGTCTATGTCATGCCGGTGGCCGACGCCGCTGGCAATCGCATTGGAACGATTGCCTCGGAGCAATCGATTCGGTCACCGACATCCACAGGCGGCGTTACGCGCATCGACGAGTTCCAGTTCCCCGGTGAACTGGTGCCGGTTTCGCTCGAACTCGCATTCGAAGACATCCGCACGACTTCCGATCCAGACCGCATCGACGTCACAGGGCCGAACGGCCGTCACCTGGTTACGGCGGTCATGGCGTCATCGGACCTGGGAGAGGCACGCGCACAGTGGCGGCGCATGACTTCGTCGATCGCAGAGATGACGGCGGCGGTATTCGTGCTGTTGTTGTGCGGCCCGTTGCTCGACTGGCGCGACTCCCGGAATTCGGCATTCAGGGTTCGCCATTCGAAACTTCGAAGTAGTGATCCATCCCAATCCGGCGTCCTCAACCCCGAACCCCGGTACGTGGCCGCATTCCTCACCACTGCAGCAACGATCATCGTCAGCCGTCTTCTGTTCCGCCTCGCGTCGCCCGCCGACTGGTCCGATGCCCAGATCTTTTCGGCGGCGGCATACGCCTCGCCGCTGCTGCGGCCGTTTCTGGCGTCTCCATTCGACTTTCTGGCGACAGCCGCTACCGCAGGAGCGCTCGTAGCGCTCGTCTTCTTCGCATTTGAAGCGTGGCGGATTCGGCGGCGTCACACTCGCATTCCGGTTGATTCACTCGGAAAGTGGTTGCTGTTTCTTTTCGCTCAGGGGTTCGCGGGCATGCTCGCCGTCGCGGTTCTCGTGGCGCAACATACGCTACTGGCCGATACGGTCGCCAATACGACGCTCGATCTCCTCCACTTTTCGCTTCATCCCTGGAACATCGCGCTGACGGCGCTGCAGTTTGCGATCGTCATCTGGGATGCAACAGCGATCGCGGTCCTCGTCTTGATCTTCCGCGCGGCATATCTGCCCTGGCGCCTACCTCGCACGCGATGGCGGGTCCGGCTCGCCGCCGCGAGCTGTTGGGCGCTGCCGGCACTCATCGTCCTATCACCGGAACCTGTAAATGGCCCGTTGTTGCTCGCATTGGTGCTCGCCGCCTCGGTTGCGCTCATTGCTACGCGGCTCAAAGGAAGGTACCGCCAGGGTTCCCAGGCGTTCCGTCTGACGTTGCTCTGGATCGGTCTGGTCCTGCCTGCGCTTGCCTTCTATGCCGACGTATTCGCGCTGGCCAATCGTGCGAAGACCGAACTGGTGGAGACGCGTTACGGCCCGCAGGCGTTAAACCAGCGACGCACGATCCAGTCGCTGATGCAGCAGAGCCTTCAACAGATCGACACGTTCCCCGGACTGGCCGACCTCGTGTCGGTACCGCCGGGTCCGTCCGGCTCCGAAGCGCTGACGGATCGCGCATTCCAGGTGTGGCGGGTTACTGGCCTCGCGATGTATCCGGTGACCTCGTCCATCGAGCTCTTCGGACCTGACGGTCGCCTCGTCAGCCGCTTTGCCTTCAGTCTGCCGGACGACCTCAACGCGCTTCCGACGTCGGAGGAGACGGTCTGTGCGTGGGACGTGTTCGAGGAGGTGTCGCCCTTTTTTGCGGTCGAACGCCGCGTCCTCAGCGCGGGCCGCGCGGTATGCGTCAACGATCCCAGCGGAACATCTCACGTCGTCGGGTCGGTGAGGGTCCACGCCATGCTCGACTACGCGAATCTGCCGTTCATCGCATCGAAGAGCCCCTACGTCGAACTGCTTCGTCCTGTCGAACCGCAGCGCAGCGAGGGGATTTCGGGCGGAGACATCGAGTTTGCGGTCTATGGATGGAGCCGCATGCCGCTGTACACGTCCGCCGCCACGGCGTGGCGTCTCGACGAAGCAACGTTCGCGAAGCTGGTTTCATCGCGCATGCCCGTATGGGCGCGGCTCGACAGCGAGGATCAGCCGTACGACGTCTACCTGCTCAGCGATCGTGGAGGCATCTACGGGCTCGGGTTCCCGGTGGTGACGCTGCTCGCCCACATGATGAATCTGGCGGAGCTCACGGTGATTGCCGCCGTCACGTTTTTCGTGGCGCTGCTGCTCGCCGCGATCTTCAGCACCGTGGCGCGCCGCACAACCAGCGCACGCAAGCTACTTCGAGAGATCCGCACAAGTTTTTATCGAAAGCTGTTCCTCGCCTTCTCCGCTGCGACCGTTGTACCCGTTGTCGCCCTCGCGGTTGTGACGAGCAATTACGTCGCCGACCAGCTCCGCACAAATGTCGAACAGGAAGCGGTCCGTACTGCCTCTGCTGCGCAGCGTGTCGTCGAGGATCTCGTCGCGCCGCGTGCGGCGCAGCAGGGCGTTGCGATCGACGACAACCTGATGGTCTGGGTCAGCCGTCTGATCGGTCAAGACGTCAACATCTTCACCGGTCCGCGGCTGCTGGCGACGAGTGAGCGCAACCTGTTCGCATCGGGTGTGATCCCCGTTCGAACGCCGTCCGACGTGTACGTCGCACTTCAGCTCCAGAACGAAGCCGCCACGGTCACCAGCGAGCAGGTCGGCAGCGCGCAGCCGTTTCTCGTCGCCGGGACCCACATGAGCGTGCCGCAGATGAACGCGTTGCTCACCGTCCCACTGGCATCGCGGGCGCAGGAGATCGAGCGGCAGATCGACACGCTTGACCGCCGTGTGCTGTTGGCGGCGCTCCTGTTCATCCTGGCGGGAGCAGGCATCGGCTATTCGATGGCGGAGCGGATTGCCGACCCCGTGAACCGCCTCACGCGTGCCACGCGGCGGATCGCCAGCGGCCAGCTCGACACACGACTCGCGGCGACTTCCTCAGACGAACTCGGCCGCCTGGTGGACGACTTCAACCACATGGCGCGCGATCTCGAACAGCAGCGCACGGACCTGGAACGAACGAACCGGCTGGAAGCCTGGGCCGAGATGGCTCGTCAGGTCGCACACGAGATCAAGAATCCGCTCACCCCGATTCAGCTCAATGCCGAACACCTGCGGCGTGTGAATGCTGACCGCGGTGCACCACTGACCCCCGTGCTCGATCAGGCGGTGAATACCATCCTGACGCAGGTGAAGCTGCTGCGGCAGATTGCCTCTGAATTCTCGAGCTTCGCATCATCGCCGATCGTGCAGCGCACACCCGTCGATACCGCGGAACTCCTCCGCGAAATCGTCGATCCGTATCGCAGCGCCCTCGCCGGGCAGATTCAGTTCAACGTGGACGTGACCTTCGACCTGCCCCCCGTCTACATCGACCGGACACTGGTCACGCGATCGCTCACCAATATCATCGAGAACGCACTCCACGCGATGGGGCCTCGCGGAACGCTGACGATTGTGGCGTCGCGAGACGACGACGACGTTCGGATCCGTGTGTCAGACACGGGGGCCGGAATGGATCCGGACGCGTTGGCGCGCGCCTTCGAACCGTACTTCTCGACGAAGGCGAGTGGCACCGGACTCGGGTTACCGATCGCAAAGCGCAATATCGAGCTGAGCGGTGGAACTATCGCGATTCACAGCGAACGGGGCCGCGGGACGACCGTGGAACTCACGCTGCCGGTCGCCGTTCAGCAGGAGGCCGCCTAGGAGGCTGGCTCTATGTACGTGGGGGCCGGCTTCAGCCGGTCCAGAATCATCTAGATACTGCTCTTGGTGATCTTCGTGGTGAGTTCGTCGGTCAGTTCTTCTTGACGACGATGGACGCGCGACCACGCCCACATCACAGGACCCGAAATCATGTAGGCATAGGCAATCACCACGAGCATGATCTCGTGCGCCGACAGCAGCGCGAGGCCCAGCGCGAGGAGCGCCAGCACGGGATACGCGCGGCGCGACTGCAAATCGAGCGTCTTGAAACTGTAGAAGCGGACCGTGCTCACCATCAACAATCCCGGCACGATCACCAGCGCCAGTACGCCGAGTGCGGCAAGCGGCGACTGGAACCCTTCCGGGTAGAGGAAAATCGTCGTCGCCGGCACCGCCGCGGCCGCGGGGCTCGGGAGGCCGACGAAGTATTTCTTGTCAACGGTTCCGGTCTGGATGTTGAACCGGGCCAGGCGGATGGCTGCGCCCGCGACGAAGATGAAACCGGCGGCCCACCCGATGCGCCCCAGTGGATGCAATCCCCATTGAAACGCCAGGATGGCAGGCGCAACGCCGAACGAAATCACGTCTGCGAGCGAGTCGAATTCGATGCCGAACTGGCTCGTGCTGCCGGTCATGCGTGCGACACGTCCGTCCAGCATGTCGACGATGATCGCCAGTCCGATCAGTGGCGCGGCCTTCTCGAGCTCGCCGCGCATCGCGTAGACGATGCACGCGTAGCCGCTGAACATATTCGCGAGCGTGAACATGCTCGGCAGCAGGTAGACGCCGCGGCGAAATCGGCGCGCCGGCCTGTCGCCAGCACGCCTCGCGGGCCTGAAGGCGCGAATCCGAGGCAGTGGTCCGTGCTGTTCCTCAATCATGCGGTGTCGGGCGGGCCTCTCGCGCCGCCAGCCTTGCAATGACTGTTACTCCTCCGACGACCTTGTCGTTGACCTTCACAGTCAGCGCCGCCGTCGCCGGCACGAAAATATCCATCCGCGAACCGAACTTCATCACGCCGAAACGTTCTCCCGCGCGCACCGATGCCCCTTCTTTGACGCGGCACACGATGCGACGGGCAAGCACGCCGACGATCTGCCGAACCACGATCGGCTGACCGTCATGATCGATGGTGACCTCGGTGTATTCGTTGAGGTCTCCGGCTTCTGCGCGATACGCGGGCAGGAAACGGCCCGGATGATACTCCACGTTCGTCACTCGGCCGCTGATTGGCAGGCGGTTCACGTGCACGTCCATTGGCGACAGAAAGATGCTGATTTGCTGCCAGTTGCCGGGCGGGCACGCCTGGCCCGGCGGCGTACCAGCGACCATCACGCGCCCATCGGCGGGGGCGAGTACCGCATCCGTATCACTGGTTATCGGCCGATCCGGGTCTCGGAAG
>Ga0207650_10001741_pt1 | contig 15467 bp, 14 predicted proteins | sample KBSS63metaG_FD_184325 | JGI IMG/M metagenome (GOLD analysis project Ga0207650, IMG submission 184325) | Switchgrass rhizosphere microbial communities from Kellogg Biological Station, Michigan, USA - KBS S6-3 metaG (SPAdes) (version 2) | ecosystem: Host-associated > Plants > Roots > Rhizosphere...
CGACGGCGACCTGGTCGGCGGCTTCGCCCCCGATGCGCCCGGCTTCTTCTGGGTCGCCGCGCAGGGCGGCTACGGCATCCAGACGTCGGCGGCGATGGGCGAGGCGTGTGCCGCGCTGGCGCGCGGAGAGCCGCTGCCGAGCCGCATCGCCGCGTTCGGGCTCGACGCCGCCGCGCTCGCCCCGGACCGGCCTTCGCTCACGCGCCCGCCCGCATCGGCTTGCTGAGAAACGGCGACCCGGCGAGGACGAAGCGCCACGGCAGCTCGACCGCCTTGCTGATGCCGATGCGAACGCCGGCGTGGACGACACCCGTTGGATCGTCGTCTTCGCCGCGCGCGACGACGCGAAACGGCCGCCGATCGAGGCGCAGGCCGTTCAGCGCATGGGTGACGCCGAGCGCCTGGCCGAGCCGCCCCGGCCCCGAGCAGAGCAAACGCTCCGACTCGACGCCCCGCCGCTCGCGCATCCGCTCGATCCCGGCCGTCGGCGCGAGGGCGCGGATCAGGACCCCGGCGCCATGCCCTGCCGGCGCGCAGACGAAGTTGAGGCACCAGTGGATGCCATAGGAGCGATAGACATACGCGCGACCCGGCGCGCCGAACATCACCGCGTTGCGCGCCGTGTGGCCGGAGTAGCTGTGCGAGGCCGGATCGTCCTGGTCGTAGGCCTCGGTCTCGACGATCGTCCCGCCGACACCGTCGAGGAAGACGCTCGCGCCGATCAGCGCGCGCGCGACCTCGAGCGACGAGGCGGAGAAGTCGATCGTCATCGACGAAGAATACGGAAAGCGCCATCGCGCCGCCCGCGCCTCGCGAAGAGCAGGCGTCGATAGAATTCGCGCCTCCCGCCAGCGCCCTCGAAAGCCTCGTGTCCGATCGCCGCAAGGTCCTGCCTCAGTACGTGATGCCCAAGCGCGGCCTGACGGCGTTCGCCGGCCACGTCGCGTCGCGCGAGCGTGGCGCGACGACGACGCGCCTGGTGCGATGGTTCGTGCGCAAGTACGGCGTCGACATGAGCGAGGCGGCCGTCAGCGACGTCACGGCGTATCGCAGCTTCAACGACTTCTTCACGCGTGCGCTGAAGGACGGCGCGCGGCCGCTCGCCGATGCCGACCTGGTCTGCCCGGTCGACGGCACGATCAGCCAGTTCGGCCGCATCGAGCACGACCAGATCCTGCAGGCCAAGGGCCACCGCTACTCGACGACAGCGCTGGTCGGCGGCGACCACGAGCTCGCCGCACGCTTCCACGACGGCAGCTTCGCGACGCTCTATCTGAGCCCGAAGGACTACCACCGCATCCACATGCCTTGCGACGGCGTGCTGACCCGGATGATCCACGTCCCGGGCGCGCTGTTCTCGGTCAACCCGACGACGGCGCGCGGCGTGCCGGGCCTGTTCGCCCGCAACGAGCGCGTCGTCTGCGTGTTTGAGTCGCCGCTCGTCGGCCCGTTCGTGCTCACCCTCGTCGGCGCGACCATCGTCGGCAGCATGGCGACGGTCTGGCACGGGGCGGTGCGCCTGCCGCGCGTGCGCCGCGTGCGCGAATGGCGCTACGCCGCTGGCGCGGTGTCTCTCAAGAAGGGTGACGAGATGGGCCGCTTCATGCTCGGCTCGACCGTCGTGCTGCTCTTCCCCAAGGGCGAGTTGCGCTTCGATCCGGCGTGGCAGTCGGGCGGCCCGGTGCGCTTCGGCGAATCCATGGCCGACCTCGGTCGCGCCCCGTAGCCACCATGCGCGCCGTCTTCGTCGACGCCAACCCGGCGCTGCGCGCACTCGCCGAGGCGATCGGGCCGCGCGTGCTGCCGCACCTCGAGCTCGCCTTCGGCGATGCCGACATCGTGCCCGACGCATTGCCCGCGGCGCTCGCCGGTGCACCGATCGCGGTCATCGACCACACGTCGCTGCCGACCGAGGTCGCGGCGCGCTGCGACGGCTTGCGCGACGTCGTCTTCCTCGGCACCGGCGCGCGCAGCTACATGGATCCAGAGGCGCTCGCGTCGATCGGCATTACCGTCCACCTCATCAAGGGCTACGGCGACACCGCCGTCGCCGAGTGCGCGATCGGCCTCCTGTTCGACGCCGCGCGCAAGTTCGCGGCGATGGACCGGGCCATGCGCGACGGCCGCTGGCTGCGCAGCGAGGGCACCCAACTCGCGGGCAAGACGCTCGGCCTGATCGGCTACGGCGGCATCGCCGCCGAGGTCGCGCGCATGGCGATCGGCATCGGCATGAAGGTGATCGCCTGGAACCGAACCGCGAAGGCGGACGCGCCGGGCGTCGAGTTCGTCGCCATCGAGCGACTGCTGGCGGAGAGCGACGCCGTCTCGCTCCATCTCCTGCTCACCGACGAAACGCTCGGCTTCCTCTCGCCGTCGCGGATCGCGGCGATGCGGCGCGGCGTCCTGCTGGTCAACACCGCGCGCGGCGCGCTCGTCGACGAGGCGGCGATGGTCGAGGCGTTGTGCTCGGGGCAGATCGGCCATGCCGGCCTCGACGTCTTCACAGTCGAGCCGCTGCCCCCCGGCCACGTGCTGACAACGCTCGACAACGCGACGCTGTCGGCGCATTCGGGTTTTCGCACGCCGGAGGCGAACACGCGTCTCATCGAGGCGGCCTTCGCGCATTGCGCGCGGATCGTGGAACACAATGCCGCGTCCGCACCACGTGACCCGGGAACCGCCACATGATCTTCGACGCCATCCGCGAGAGTCACGACCTGCAACGCGACCTGTGTCGCAAGCTCACCGCATCGCGCAACGACATGGCTGCTCGCGAGGTGCTCTTCCTGCAGTTGAAGGTCGAGCTCATGGCGCACGCGGCAGCCGAGGAACGGCACCTGTACGTACCGCTGCTGATGGAAGACGGCGGCCTCGACGCCTCGCGCCATGCGTTGCACGAGCATCACGAAGTCGACGAGTTGCTGGACGACTTGTCGGTGCGCAACAAGAAGCAAGCCGGCTGGATCGCAACCGCGAAGACGCTGAGCCTCAAGGTGCGCCACCACCTGAAGGAGGAGGAGTCGAAGTTCTTCCAGCTTGCCGGGCGCCTGCTGTCGGCGACGAAGAAGAAGCAACTCGCCCGCGAGTACGCGGGCGAGATCGTGCGCATGCGCAAGCACTACGCTGCGGAGTACAAAACGGTGGTCGTTTCTGCGGCGAGCGGCCGCGTCAAGCCCGCGAAGCGCGCGGCCGACAATCTCGCGACGCGCGGCAGCGCACGCGCAGGCGCCCAGCTGCGCGGCAAGAGCGAACCGCGCCGCACTCGCTGATGAATCGACAGCGGGCGCTGCGAGGCGCTCACTGCTCCGCTCCTGCGGGCGGCTCAGTCGACCCGCCGCATCGCGTCGAGCAACGCTTCGAGCTCCACGGGCTTGACGAGACGAGCACTGAATCCGGCCGCCTCCGAACGCGCCCGGTCTTCCGGCATACGGGCAGGTGGGTACGCCTGCTGATGACTCATCTCCGCGCCCGCAGGCGCCGGCGCGCCTATCGCAATCCGAACCGTTCGCTGGCCAGAGCGATCGCGCGTCCTAGAGCCGGCTCAGGCCAGGCCCTTCCTTGACCCCGAACCAGGCCCGCTCGAACGACGTGCGCGCGGTCTGTTCGGACTTCGCGTCGCCGCGCGCGCGGGAAACCGTCAGTGGATCTGTACCTCAGGGGAGACGCGCCCGCGAGCCTGCGGGAGGTGGGCGCCGGAGATCGACGCGGCGAGCATCCTGCCGATCAGCTCGGCGGCCACGGGACGCGCCAGGTGGTACCCCTGGCCGGCGCGGCAACCCAGAAGCCGGAGCTGCTCCATCTGCTCTGCCGACTCGATGCCCTCGGCGACGATCGACTTACCGAGCGACGCTCCCAGCGAGACGATCGCGCGCAGCACGGCAGCCTCCTCGGAGCCGCGCCGCAGCTTCTGGACCAAGCCGCGGTCGATCTTGAGGCCGCTTACAGGCCATGCCGAGAGATGGCGCAACGAAGAGTTGCCGCTGCCGAAATCGTCGAGGCTCAGGCCGACGCCGAGGGTGCGCAGCTCGTTCAGCGTGGGCAGCGCCGCCTCGAGGCGCTCGACGAGGACGTTCTCGGTCAGCTCGAGGGTCAGATGGTGCGGCTGCAGCTGCGCGTCTTCGATCGCTGCACTGACGCGGCTGGGCAAGCCGCGCTGGGCGATGTCGTTGCCCGAGACGTTGACGCGGATGCCGAGCTCGCCGAGCGAATCGTCGAGCAAATGCCACTGGCGCAACTGGCGACAGGCGCTGCGCAACATGAAGTCGGTGAGCGGAATGATCAGACCCGCGTCTTCCGCGATCGCGATGAAGGAGAGCGGGCTGATCGCACCGAGCTCGGGATGATTCCACCTTGCCAGCGCCTCGAAGCCCGTGATCCGGCGCGATTCGAGATCGAAGATGGGCTGATAGGCGACCGACAACTCGCCGGCCGCCAGCGCATTGCGCAGGTCGCGCTCGAGGCGGCCGCGATGAGACAGCTCGGCCTGCAGCAGGGTGTCGAAGATGGCGTACCTGGCCCTGCCGTTGACCTTCGCCTTGTACATCGCCGCATCGGCATCGCGCAGCATGTCGGACGGCGCGACGTAGCCAAGGCGGCTGAAGGTGATGCCGATGCTGGCGCTCGACTTGATGTCGTTGCCCGCGATCCTGAACGGCCGGCCCAGCACGTCGAGCAGCCGCTCGGCCAGCGTCACGGCGTCGGGGTCCGGCCCGGAGTCGTCGGTGAGGATGGCGAACTCGTCGCCCCCGAGGCGAGCGACGATGTCTTTCGGGCGGACGCTTTGCTGGATTCGGCGCGCGACGGCGATCAGGAACTCGTCGCCGATGGCGTGGCCGAGGCTGTCGTTGACCAGCTTGAAGCGATCGAAGTCGAGGAACATCAGGCTGAAGTGACGCGCCGGCTCGCCTTGGGCGAGGCCGAGCGCCTTCTGCAGGTCGTCCTGAAAGCGGCGCCGGTTCGGCAGCCCCGTCAGGCTGTCGTGGAAGGCGATGTGCTGGAGCCGGGCCTCGGCCTCGCGCCGCGCGGTCACATCCTGGACCTGGAGGATCAGGCTGGGCGACGCGCTTTCGATGTCCGAGATGAAGCTGCCGTGCACCGCCGCCCAGACGACGTCGCCCTCTCCGTGGCGCAGCTGCAGCTCGACCGAGAACGAGTCGACCTGCTTGGCGTTGAGCCGCGCCAGGCGACCGTTGAGCAACGCGACGTCGGCGGCGTCGACGAAGTCGGTAATGAGACGCTGCGCGATCGACTCGTAGCTGCCCAAGCCGAGCAGCCCGCGCAGGGCCTCGTTCGCCTGCACGACGCGGCCCGCCGGCGATACCAGCGCCATGCCGATCGAAGCATGCGTGAAGGCGCTGTGGAAGCGTCGCTCGCTCGCCTCGAGCTCGCGCACGTGGCGTGCGCCGAGCTGGGCTTCGCGCTCGATGGCGTCGAGGTGATGCTTGCGCATGGCTTCGTTCGCCTGCTGCTGGCGAAAGAAGTAGTGAAGCGTGGTCACGAGCATCGCCGCCATCGGCACGGCGACCATCAGCACGACGATTCCCGCCTGCTGGTAGGCGAGGAGCAACAGGCAGGCGACGGGCGCGCTGCCGACCACGCTGATGCCGACCCAGCCGAAGTTGCCGAACATCTCGGCCGGCGTGGGCCACTCGCTGCGCTTGAGATACGGCACGGCCGTGATCAGCGCCGTGTTGATCAGGAAATAGACCAGTGCCGAGCCCGTCATCGCCAGCAGCAGCACGGCGGCGTTGGGCAAGCCCAGCGATTGGAGAAAGCTCGTGGCGGCCTGCAGCGCGGCGCCGGCGCCGAACATGGCGATGCTCGCCGTGGCGGGGCTGATGATCCGGCTCGTCCAGCGCTTGGAGGTCCGCCATGAGCCGACCAGCCCTTCGCCGGCGGCCGCGAGCGTGGCAGCCGCCGGGCCTTGCAGCAGCAAGAGGAGAAAGATGACCACCTCGCCGGCGGTAAAGGAGTTCTTCGAACGCGGAACCCGGAAGGGGAAGCAGCCTGCCAGCACGGCGATCGCGGTGGCCACGCCGACTTCGGCCAGGTCGAGCAGGGGCCGTGACGACAGTTCGTGCAGGGCGTGCGCAAGCACCGCCCCGCCGGTCAGCACCGTGATCCACCAGTAGGCCATCGTCGGCCGGTTGTAGTCCGGCATCAGGGCCCGGTGCAGGCGGCGCCACCAGACTCCCGTCTCGGAACTCCCCGTGTCTTGCAACTCAACCATCGTCGTCACCTCGACTCTTCGCTTCGTTCGCCGTGGAATTGAACCGCTCACGGTTCGCCCAGCACCAACCCTTCGCTCAACACGAGACCCTCGCTGAGAACGAGTCCCTCGCTCAAGACCAGCCCTTCGCTCAGGACCAGCCCTTCGCTCAGCACGAGTCCTTCGCTCAAGACCAGGCCTTCGCTCAGCACGAGCCCCTCGCTGAGGACGAGGCCTTCGCTCAGCACCAATCCGCTGCCGCTGACGAGCCAACTCGACAGCGTCGACACCGGAACGAACGGGCCGGAACGGCCGATCCACGAGGCCGCGCCCGCCAGCGAGTCGCCGCTCACCACGCCGGCTGTCAACAGGCCCTGGTTGTCCGCAGCGGTATCCGCGAAGGCCTGGGGGAAGGTGTTGTTTGCGATGCCGATGCCGGACCAGTACGCCGCCTGGCGCTTGCGGACGACGCCGCTCGCCCACGTCAGACGCGGATCCCAGATCGCCTGGTATTTGGTGAACAGGGCCGCGCCGCTAACGGCATGGTTGCCGCCGACGTAGACGACCCTCGACCAGTTGAACGACTGCCCGTTGACTGTCGACACGGGCGTCGGCAAGTCGCTCGCGTTGATGGCCGCGCCGATGCTGTAGTCGCCGGCGACGATCTTCCTCGCCAGGTCGGGCTTCATCGCCCTGGCGAGCTGGATGGCGCCGTCGACGTTCAGCAGTCCCGCGCCCTGCTGCAGCAGATTCGCGTTCGGCAGCGGCTGTGCGGTGTACTGCAGGATCGCCTTGATCAAGGGCGGCGTCAGCCCGGGCGTCGCCTGCAGCATGAGCGCCGCGGCGCCGGCGACGGCAGGCGCCGAGATCGACGTTCCGCTCAGCATCATCTGCGTTTCGCCGTAGACCGGCGCGATCCCGAGTGGGGCGACGAGGACGCCGTAGTACGACGAGGCGAGGCCGTTCCAGGCGGGGCTGGCGCTGACGGACGTCGTCGCCGCCGCGGCGACGAGCTTGTTGCCCGGAGCGACGAGGTCGGGCTTGAGAAGGTTGTCGATGCGACGCACGCCGGTCGCATCGACCATCGCGGCACGCGTCGGCCCGCGCGAGCTGAACAGGTTCACGCTGTCGTCGCTGCGCGCGAGCGTGCCCTTGAAGTTGACCGCGCCGACGGTGATCACCGACGGGTCAATGCCGGGTGAGCCGATCGAGCCGTAGGTTTCCTGACCGAGCGCGTTCAGGCCGTAGTTGCCAGCGGCGACGACGACCGTGATTCCCGCGGCCGTCGCGCTCCGCACAGCAATGCAGAGCGGGTCGGTCAACCAGCTCTCGGGCGAATTCGCGGCGAGGCTGATGTTCAGCACCTTGATGTTGTATTCCCTGGCGTGGTAGATGACCCACTGGATTCCCTGCAGCGCATCGCTCAGCGTGCCCGCGCCGAGGTCGTCGAGCACCTTCACGTCGTAGACGTTGGCGCCGGGCGCGATGCCGGTGGAATCGGGCGTCGAGCCGTAGTAGCGCGCCGTGCCCGCCGCGATCGCGGCGACGTGCGTGCCGTGGCCGTACGGGTCCTGCGCCAGGCTGGCGTCGTTGGCGATCGTCGCCTCGAAGGCGGCGAGCTCGGCGCTTCCGGGCGCGAGCGAGGTCGAGCCGGCGCTCCCGTCGGTCCAGTTGGCGGCGCCGGAGTTGCGCAAGTCGACGTTGCGCTTGACGCGCGAGGCGCCCTCGCTGTCGAAGAACGCCCGATGCGCCTTCATCACGCCCGAATCGAGCACCGCGATGCCGATGCCGCTGCCGTCCAGCTGCGCGGCGTTGCTCTTGAGGTTGCCGGTGCGCACGTTGCCGGTCAGGGTTCCGGTGATCGCTTCGAGGGTGCTCGCCGTCCGGCGGGTGACCCGGTTCGGCGACACGCTCGAGACATCACCGCGCTGGGCCAACCCGACGACATGGGCCGCGCGCACCTGCACGGTCAGCGCCCGCAGGGCCGGATGGACGGCGTGGATCGCGCCGCCGGTGCGCAGCACCGCCGCGCGCAAGTCCGTCATCGCGGGATCGGTCGAGTTGCTGACGATGATCGCCTGGACGTAGCGGACTCCGTTCAGGTCGCGCATCCAGCTCGCCTTCGCCTTGCCTGTCTCGCCGAGGCCGGACGCCAGATCGCGTGCGATCTTCGCCTGCGCCGGAAGCGTCTGCGACTGGGCGTGCGCACTGTCGAATCGCGACACCCCGACAAGCAGGGCCAGCGCGACGACGAGCCACGACAGAACGCCTCGAGGCCGGCGTTCGTCGGCCGGAACGATGGGGGTTGGGATCGTATTCATGTGTGCCAGCGGAAAAACACGTCGGTACCGCACAGGCAGTGCGCGGCGGCGAGAGCACGAGTGCAACTTCCCTTATATAGAGAAGCACCGGCACTGGTGTGACGCACATGCGTCCGCCTGGCCGGTGGATGAATCAGTGCCGGTAGTTTTTAACACTCACGGCGCTCGCAAAACGCGGCGATCTCAAGCCGTGGCCGATTCGGCCGACGGCTTCGCGGCACGTCCGTGGTCTGTGCAAGGGGGCTGATCGGGGCGGAGAGCAGAGATTCCTCGACTAGACCCCGAGTTCCTTCAGGATCGCTTCACGCAACCCCTGCGCCTCGGGGCTCGACAGCCTGCGCGGATGCGGCAAGGTCACCTCGAACGTGGCTTGTATCTTCGTCGGGCGCGGCGACAGCACGAGGATTCGATTCGCCATGTAGACGGCTTCCTCGACGTCGTGGGTGATGAGGAGCACCGTGTGGCGCTCTTCGTCGAGGATGCGCAGCAGCTCGGTCCGCATGCGCAGGTTCATCAGCGCGTCGAGCGCCGAGAACGGCTCGTCCATGTAGAGGATCTCGGGCTTGACGACGAAGGCGCGCGCCAGCTCGACCCGCTTGAGCATGCCGCCCGAGAGCTCGTGCGGGTAGGCCGCCTCGAAGCCCTTCAGCCCGACCATCGCCGCATAGTGGTCGGCGAGCGCAGCCTTGTCGCCGTGACCTTCGCCGTTCAGGCCGAACATCAGGTTCTGCTGCACCGTCAGCCACGGGAACACCGAGCCGTACTGCGAGATCACGATGCCCTTCGGACTCGGGCCGATGCGCTCGCTGCCGTCGACCTTCACCGAGCCGCGATCGGGTCGCTCGAAGCCGGCGACGATGTTCATCAGCGTCGACTTGCCGCAGCCCGACGGCCCGACGATCGCGACGAACTCGCCGTCGTCGACGCCGAAGCTCACTTCCTCGATGACCGGCAGCATGCCCTGGTTCGAAGCGAAGCTCTTGGTCACGCCGGCGACGACGATCTTCTTACCGGACATAGCGCCATCTCACGGTCTTCAGTCGCTCGAGCAGGCGGGTGATGCCGTCGAGCAGCAGCCCGATCACGCCGATGATGATCATGCTGGCGATGACGAGGTCGTAGCGGTTGCCGGCGTTGCGCGAGTCCATGATCAGGTAGCCCAGGCCGGAGCGGAGCGCGATCATCTCGGCGGCGACGACGACGAGCCACGCGACGCCGATGCCGATCCGCATCCCGACGATGATCTCGGGCAGCACGGCGGGGATCACGACGCGGCGGAACAGGACCGAGCGCGAGACGCCGAAGTTCGCCGCCGCGCGAAGGTAGCGCCGCTCGATGGTGTGCACGCCCGACGTCGTCTGCACGATCATCGGGAACACCGACGAGATGAAGATGAGGAAGATGGGCGAGACGTCGCCGACGCCGAACCACAGGATCGCCAGGGGGATCCAGGCGATCGGCGAGATCGGCCGCAGCATCTGGAAGATCGGATTCAGCGTGCGGTACACGCCGCCGACCCACCCCATCCACAGGCCGAGCGGGATGGCGACCACGAGCGCCAGCCCGAAGCCGGTGCCGACGCGGAACAGCGATGCACCGATGTGCTCCCACAAGGTGCCATCCCGGGCCAGCTCGAGTGCGCCGGCGACGACCTGCCATGGCGTCGGGAAGATCGCGCTCTCGGTCCGCACGACGACGATCCACCAGATCGCGATCACGAGGAGGATCACGATCATCGGCAAGACGATCTTGCCCAGCCTGGCGCGGGCGGCCGCGCTCATCGGTCCGGCTCCTGCTGCATGGTGCTCAAGGGGCCGCGAGAAGGTGCCGGCGCATCGCGTCCGCCAGGTCGCGCAGGCGCCAGCGCAGCGTGTCCCAGCCGCGCTCTGGACCGGGCTCGACGATCACGGCGAGCTGCCCGCTCGCATGCGCGCTGCAGGCGAAGCTGTAGGTCGACGCGGTGGCGAACGGCAGGCGGAAGCTCTGGCCCGGCATGATCAGCGCCGGGCCGAACGCCTGCGGCACCTCGTCGGCGTTCCGGAGCAGCAACACGTCGTTGATGCCGAGCGTGAGCCGAATCGTGCTCGGCAGGATCTCGACCTTGTCGCCGGCCATTCGACGTGCCCAGGTCCCGTGCGGGATCTCGAACAGCTCGTCGCGCGAGGAACGCTCGATCGGCGCCAGCGCGGCCCACGCCAGCGTGCCCAGCAAGAGCAGCACGAGCAGCAACACCACCGCCGCGCGCCGGGCACGGCGCGGCGAACGCGCCCGGTTGCGCGCGCCGAGGCCCGCCGCGGGCGGCGTCGGATGCAGCGTCTGCGTCACTGGGCGAGCAACAGCTTGACGTCGTGCACGAAGTCGCCTGCGCTATGCCCGTAAGGCATCTGCGCTCGCAGCTTCCCGGTGCGATCGATCAGGTAGATCGACGACGAATGGTCCATCACGTAGCCGTCGCTCGTGCCCTGCTTGCGCGCCGTCACGCCGTAGCTCCTGCGCATCGCCGACAACGCATCAGTTGATCCCGTGGCGCCGACGAAGCTTGCATCGAACGCGGCCATGTAGGCCTTCATTCGCGCGGCATCGTCGCGCTCGGGATCGACGGTCACAAAGATCACCTGCACCGCATCGGCCGCGTTGCCGAGGCTCTTGCGCGCTTCCGCCAGGGTCGCCAGCGTGACCGGGCAGACCGCAGCGCAGTGGGTATAGCCGAATGACATCAGGACCACCTTGCCGCGATAGCGTGCGAGCGTCAGCTCGGCGCCGTCGGAGCCGCGCAGCGAGAACTCGGGCGCCGCGCGCGGCGGCTCGAACACGCCGGCCTTCAACGCCGGCGCGGCGCCGGCGCTCGCCGGCGACGCTGCGGCGAGGCACGCCATCAGCAGCGAGAGCAGCAGCGGCGCGGCGCGTTTCCGGAGAGTCAGGCTGGAATGCACGGTCAGATGCCGATCACGCTGGGTCGCGCCACCCGGGCGAAGCTCTCGTCCATGTACTTGTCGTAGGCAACCGGGCTCTTCAGCGTACCGGCGGCGATCGAGAGTTGCATCAGCTCCTCGAACTCGGCGCGGATCATGCGCAGGTCGCCATAGGTCACGCGGTCGGTCGGATTTTCCATCACGAAGCGGATGATGTTCGGGTCTTGGTTGAAATACTTGCGGCCGGCCGCGATCGCGACCGCCTTATTGCGGTTCTCCTGCTGGAGATCGAGCCAGACGCCCGCGCCGAGCACGTGATTGACGAGGTCCTGGACCAACGGCCGGTTCTCCTTGATCAGCTCCTCGCGCACCGTCAGCACGCAGCAGATGTAGTTGCGCCACTCGTCGCGCGTCATCTTGAGCGCTCGCGCATAGCCGGCCCGCTGCGCCGCGGCGCCGAACGGCTCGCCGGTGCAATAGGCGTCGACGGCCTTCGCGTACAACGCCGCCGGCATGTCGGGCGGCGCCATCTCGACGATCTGGATCTCGTTCGCCGTCATTCCTTCTTGCGCGAGCATCTTGCGCAGGAACAGGAAGTCGACCGCGAAACGACTCGGGATTGCGACGCGCTTGCCGGCGAGCTCCTTGAAGCGCTTGTACGGCGAATCGCTGCGCACCATGATCACGGCGCCGGACCGGTGGCCGAGCGAGACGATCTTGACGGGAATCCTCTTGTCCGCCAGGTCCATCACCAGCGGCGCCAGCATGTAGGCGGCCTGGATGCGGCCGGCCATCAGCGATTCCTTGATCTCGGGCCAGCCGTTGTACTTGCTGTACTCGAATTCGAACTGCGGCGCGCCGCTCTTGTCGGCGGCGTTGGCGGCCGCCTTGGCCACGCAGGCGACCGGCAGCGTCAGGTTGCACGTCACCGGCAGGCCGCCGACCAGCAAGGGCTTGGCCGCGGCGGCGGAGACGGACGGGGCGAGCGCGGGCAGCGCCGCGGCGAGCGCGCCCGCCAATACCTGCCGGCGATCGACGTGCACGCGCGTTGGGAAAGACTCAAGGAGCAATCAGATAGCTTTCACGATGTGCCATCGCGCATTTTCAGCCATCGCCACGCGCGCCCGGAATCGCGCATAGCCGAGAAAGATCGGCCGACGTTCGCAACCGCGGGAGGACGAGCAAAGCCTCAGCTTCGCGCTGGCAACGGATCGACGACTGCGAGCAATCGCGCGTGGCCGCGAAAGCGCGCCCGCCGCTGCCGCAGCGCCGGCGCCGCGAGCCGGTAGTTCGGGAAGCGCGCCAGGAAGCGGCTGATCGCGACCCGGCCTTCGAGCCGCGCCAGGCCCATGCCGACGCACTGGTGGATGCCCGAGCCGAAGGCGACGTGCCGGTTCGGCGCGCGCGCGATGTCGAGCCGATCCGGGTCGGCAAAGGCGGCCGGGTCGCGGTTGGCGGCGCCGATGCCGATCGTCACCGAGGTGCGCGGCGCGAGGGCGACGCCGTCGATCTCGGTCGCGCCCGTCGTGATGCGGTTGCCGAGCTGGTTCGAGCTCTCGAAGCGGAGAAACTCCTCGACCGCGGTTCGCACGAGCCCGGGCTCGGCGAGCAGGCGCGCCTTCTCCTCCGGCGAGTCGAGCAGGCAGGCCAGGCCGTTGCCAATCAGGTTGGTCGTCGTCTCGTGGCCGGCGTTGAGCAGGAAGATGCAGTTGTGCAGGAGCTCGGGCGCGCTGAGCGCCTCGCCGCCTTCGCCGGCGATCAGCCGGGTCAGCACGTCGACTTCGGGATCGCCGGGCGCGGCGCGCCGGCGCTCGACCAGGCCCTCGAGGTAGAGCAGGAACTCGCGCACCGCACGGTTGCCGCGATCCACCTGCTCGGCGCTCAGCGTCGGCTCGAGGGCACCGAGGATCGCCAGCGACCAGTCACGCAGCGGCGCGCGCTCCGGGTCCGGGACCGCGAGCAGGTTGCCGATGACCTCGACCGGGATGGCGCTCGCGAAGGCGGCGATGAGGTCGATCTCGGCGCCGCGGCCGCGCGACGACATCAGGTCGAGCAGGCTGTCGACGCGCTCGATCAGGCGCTGCTCCATGGCGGCGATGTGGCGCGGCGTCAGCGCCCCGGCGATCAGCCGGCGCACGCGCGTGTGCAGCGGCGGGTCGTTGAAGACCAGGCTGGTCGTGTGGTGCTCGAACAGCGGCGACGCGCCGTACTTCGGGAAGAACTCCTCGTGCTTGTCCGAGCTGAAGGTCGCCGTGTCCTTGTAGACGGCGACGACGTCGGCGTAGCGGCTGAGGAAGACGCCGCCGTCGGGCAGGCGCTTGACCGGCGCATGCTCGCGAAGCGCACGGTAGGTCGGATAGGGATCGTCGTAGAAGCTGTCGGGCAGCTGCTTCAGGTCGAAGGCGGCGGCGAGGTCGCGGGCGTCGGGCACGGCGGCCAGTCTACGTTTTCGCCGACAGCGGTTGAAGGTGTCCGGAAACAGCGAGCGAGCGGGCTCCCGCTCCGCTACGCTGGGACACTTCGACAAGTTGGGGAGAACAGGCCATGGCGTCTGTCCATTGTGAAATCGTCATCGAGCGGCGGCCGGCCGAGGTCTGGGACGCGCTCGCCGACGTCGGCGCACTGCACACCCGCCTGGCGCCGGGCTTCGTCACCGATTGCCGACTCGAGCCGGGCGCGCGCGTCGTCACCTTCGCCAACGGCATGGTCGCGCGCGAGCTGATCGTCGATGTCGACGCCGAGCGGCGTCGCGTCGCCTGGGCCGCCGTCGGCGGCCGGCTCAGCCACCACAACGCGAGCGCGCAGGTGTTCGCCGAAGGCGATAGCGCCACGCGGTTCGTGTGGATCGCCGACTTCCTGCCGGACGACCACGCGCCCGCCATGGCCGGGATGATCGAGCAGGGGATGACCGCGATGAAGCGCCATCTCGACATCGGTTAGGGTTCCTCGCCTCGACAGACCGGGGCGCAAAGATGGCGATGGTCCTCACGATTCGGCGCTTGGCAGCGTCACGCATCGCCGTGGCGCGCAGCGCCGCGATGCTGTCGCTCCTGGCGGCGTTCGCAGCGGTGGCGGGTGATGACGAAGGCCCTTCGGTCGTCCCCTATCGACCGAGCGTGTCGACGCCGGCGGCCCTTTCTGCGCCCGGCTGGCTCGAGGTCGAGTCGGGTTTCACGCAAGAGCATGCCGGCGCCGGCGTCCGCCGCGACAGCGTCCCGGTCACGCTCAAGCTCGCCTTCACGCCGGACTGGGGTGTGCGCGTCGGTGCCGACGCCTGGGTGCAACAGCGCGACGAGTCCGGCGAGCGCGCGACGGGCAGCGGCGACACGGCGATCATCGTCAAGCGCCGCTTCGCCGTCGATGACGAGAGCGCGTTCGGCCTCGAAGGCGGGGGGACGCTACCGAGCTCGCGTCACGGCCTGGGCAGCGGCAGCGGCAAGCCCGACTGGGTGCTGAACGCGATCTACAGCGCCGACTTCGGCGCCTGGCACACCGACATCAACGCGGCGGCGACGCGATTCGGCGCGCAAGAGGGAACCGCGAGTCGCGCGCAACTCCTCGCGGCGGCCTCGCTGTCGCGCTCGCTCGACGAGCATTGGAGCGTCGTCGGCGAGGTGGCAGGGGCAGGGCAGCATGGCGCCGACGCGACGCGCCAGCTTCTCGTCGCGGCGAGCTACAACGTCTCGAAACGCCTCGTCCTCGATGCCGGCGCGGCACGGACCCTGCGCGCCGGCGCGCCGTCCTGGTCGGCGTTCACCGGCATGACCTGGCTCGCCGCGCGCATCTTCTAAGGCCGCTCGTTCTTGCCTGGGCATGTCGGCTGCCAATGCCGTCTTGCACCGCGTTTATTCAAGAAACGAGGATCCCATGGCAACGTTTGGCAAAAAGGCGTCGGACAAGGTCGAGAAAACGATGCACGAGCGCAAGCAAGGCACGTTGAAAAGCGGCGGCTCCGGCAAGAAGGTGACCAGCAAGAAGCAGGCGATCGCGATCGGCCTCTCCGAGGCGCGGAAGGAAGGCGGCAAG
>Ga0207650_10001742_pt1 | contig 15461 bp, 12 predicted proteins | sample KBSS63metaG_FD_184325 | JGI IMG/M metagenome (GOLD analysis project Ga0207650, IMG submission 184325) | Switchgrass rhizosphere microbial communities from Kellogg Biological Station, Michigan, USA - KBS S6-3 metaG (SPAdes) (version 2) | ecosystem: Host-associated > Plants > Roots > Rhizosphere...
GCGCGACGAGCAGTTTCCCAACACGCCGACCCCGACCGAATTCGGCTATCCGAGCGTGGTGGTCGTGGGCTGGGCCGGCCTATTCGCGCCGGCCGGTACGCCGCCGCACATCGTCAGCCGGCTGCACTGCGGAATGGTGAAGGCCCTCGCCTCGCCCGACGTCAAGGACGCGATCTTGCGGCAGGGCTCGAAGGCGGTGAGCAGCAGCAGTCCCGCCGAATTCGAGCGCTACATCATATCGGAATCACGGAAATTCTATCCCGTGATCAAGGCGGCCGGCCTCGAAGGGTCGCAGTGAGCCGATGTCCTACGTCAAGAAGACCCATCGCTTCGGCCTGCTGACGCCCTCGTCCAACACGACCCAGGAGCCGGAGTTCTCGGGGGCGCTGCCGCCGAGCGTTTCGCTGCACACCGGACGCGTCGCCTATCGCGACATCACGCCGGAAGAGCAGATGCGCTGCGTGCTGGAGCTCGAATCGGAGAGCCGCAAGCTCGCCGACGCCGAGGTCGATGGCATCGTGTTCGCGGCAACCGCTCCCTCGCTCGCCAAGGGCAAGGGCTACGACCGCGAGCTGATCAAGCGCATGGAGGATGCCGCGGGCAAGCCCGCGACCACGGCGGCGACCGCATTTGTCGACGCGCTCAGGCGGCTCGGCGCCGCGAAGATCGCCATCGGCGCGCCGTGGAGCAAAACCATGGACAAGTCGATGGTGGACTTCATGCAGACGAGCGGCTTCGAGGTCGTCCACAGCGAAGTGGTGGGATTCGTGGCCTCGATCGAGCTCGGCCGGGTCGGTCCGGAACAAGCCTATGAGCTCGGCCGCCGGTCGGACCGGCCGGACGCCGACGCCATCATCATGCCCGGCGGCAACTGGCCTTCGATGAGCGTCGTCGAGCGGCTGGAGCAAGAGCTCGGCAAGCCGGTGCTCGCGAACAATGCCGTGAGCCTCTGGGCGGGCCTGCGCCTGCTCAAGCGAGGCGACAGCATCCGCGGCTACGGCCGGCTGCTGCGCGAGCATCTGACCGCATGAATTGCGCCGATCAATCCGTCCCGCGCGAGGCCCTGGAGAGATTTGCTCGCAGCTTCACCAGCTCCCGGCGAAGCCCGCTCAGGTCCTCTGGGGCGAGCCCCGTGGCCTTGAGAAGCCCGCCGCGAAAGCCGGCCACCTTCTCGCGCACGCTTCGACCCTGCTGCGTCAGGCGGACGCGCACTTGCCGCTCATCCTGCGGATCACGCTGCCGGGTCACGTAACCGACGCTTTCCATGCGTTTCAGCAGCGGGGTCAGCGTGCTTGAATCCAAGAAGAGCTTGTCGCCGAGACGACCGACGGTCTGATCGTCCTCCTGGTACAGGACCACAAGCACGAGGTACTGCGGGTAAGTCAGTCCGAGCTGGTCGAGAAGAGGCTTGTAGACGCGGTTCACCGCGAGGTTCGCCGAATAGATGGCGAAGCACAGGAAATCGTCGAGCTTGGGAATGTTGCCCGAGGTGACAAGTCTTTTCGAAGCCATGGCCATGTTCCTGCAGCCGTCCGGCGGCAGCGGTCGCTGCGTCACAGATAGTTGATGCGCGATATAATCGCAAGCGATTGACATCCACGGGCACGGATATTACTTGCCGTGCAATTTAATCGTTCAGCATATTTTATGCGAGGCTTCAGCCACGCCGCATCGGCGCACAACGGAGCAGAACGTGATGAAAAGCCTGGTCAAGTACGCCCTTTTTGCCGGAGCCGCCGCCGCCCTCATCGTTTGCTGCGCAGAGGCATTCGCCGGCACCGCAAGTCATCCGTCGGCCACGGCGCCGGCCGGTGCTTACCGGGGGGCCATCTCGATCAAACCGCCACACATTGATCGGCGTCAGCCGTACGGAAGCCGCCGCGCGCATTGGCATGCACGGTCTGCAGGACCGCTGCTCTCAGATTAACCAAAGATTCGACCACCGACCGCTCGTTCCCTGCAGACGACACAGACCGTCGAGGGAACGTCTGATCACACTTACCCAGGCGCGGGCTCGCATCGAAGCCGAGCCCTTTACTCCCCGCATTGTTCAACTTTCAGGCGGCATAACCGATGACTCTCTTCATCCTCGCCTATTTGGCCGGCGTGCTCACCATCGCCACGGCTTGCATCTTCCCGATCCTGCCGTTCGTGCTGGCGCGCGCCGATAAACCTTTCAGGCGAGGCGGTTTACCCATGCTGCTCGGCCTCGCCTTCGCTTTTGCCGCAGTGGCAAGCCTTGCATCGGTCGCCGGGGGCTGGGCGGTGGAGGCGAACCGCCATGGCAGGACCGCGGCCTTGGTGCTGATGACGGTGTTCGGACTGACGATGCTTCTGCCCGCTCTCGCGGCGCGCATGACGGTGCCGATCGTGTCGATCGGGTCCAGGCTCGCGAACCGGGCAGGACAACGCATATCGGCCGAGGGCACGACAGCGGCCTCCTCGGTGGTGCTCGGGGTCGCGACTGGGTTGGTGTGGGCGCCTTGCGCCGGCCCGGTGTTGGGATTGATCCTGGCCGGCGCAGCGTTGCGCGGTCCCGGCGTTGAAACATCGCTGTTGCTCCTGACCTATGGATTGGGAGCGGCAAGCTCGCTTGCCGCCGGCTTGTTCTTCGGCGGACGCGTTCTTGCCGCCGTCAAGCAGTCGGTGCGATGGGGAGATGGCCTTCGCCGCATTCTCGGCGCGGCGGCTATGGCAGGCGCCGCGACGATCTGGCTCGGACTCGATACCGGCTTTCTCACCCGCCTGTCCTCAGCCGGCACGAACATTCTCGAACAACGTCTCATCACTACCCTGCGGAATGCCCCTGAGCCCGGGACCGGCACGGCCGAGCGCGCCGCCGCTCCAGCCCCCGCGTCGTCGGGTCCGCTGGGTTCACTGTTGGCAGCGCCACAGTGGCTGAACACGCCGCCACTGCACCCCGAAGATATACGGGGCAAGGTCGTTCTGGTGAATTTCTGGACCTATTCCTGCATCAACTGCTTGCGGGTGCTGCCGCATGTCCGGGCCTGGGCGGAGAAATACCGGGATCGCGGACTTGTTGTCGTCGGCGTGCACACACCGGAGTTCGCCTTCGAAAAGGATGCAGCCAACGTGCGCACAGCGTCGGTCGCACTCGGCGTCGGCTATCCTGTCGCCGTCGATAACGACTTCGAAATCTGGCGGGCGTTCAATAATCAAGCATGGCCTGCGCTCTACTTCGTCGGCGCCGACGGCCGCGTACGGCATCGCGAGCTCGGCGAGGGCGGCTACGAACAATCGGAACGGCTGATCCAGCAACTGCTGTCCGAAGCCGGCGGCACACCGGTTGCCCGCGATGTCGTAGCCGTCAGCGGGAAAGGTCCGCAGGCTGCGGCGGACGAAAGAAATCTGCGCTCGGGGGAGACCTATGTCGGCCACAACCAAGCCAGGAACTTCGCTTCTCCCGGCGGCATCAAGGAAGATGCGCCAAACCTCTATCGTACCCCGTCGGCGCTGCCGCTCAACCGATGGAGCCTGGCAGGGGTCTGGACGATCGGAGGCGAGTTCGCCACGCTGAACGAACCATCCGGCAGCATCACCTACCGTTTTCACGCCCGCGATCTTCACCTCGTATTGGCTCCGCATGCTCGCGGCGAACCCATTCGCTTTCGCGTCAAGATCGATGGCGCGCCTCCCGGGGCTGACCACGGCTTTGACGTGGACGACCAGGGTTGGGGGAGCGTGGTGGACGAGCGCCTCTATCAGCTGATTCGGCAAACCGGGTCGGTCGCAGACCGGACCTTCGAGATCGAGTTCTTCGCTGCCGGTGTCCGCGCCTACGCGTTCACGTTCGGATAGAGCACCAGGCCCATTGCATCCAAGAAGGTCACCGCCAACTAATCAAAACAGGACGATCGAAGGAGATTCACCGATGGGCACGATCAAAATGTCCCAAGACATCAACCACGATCGCCGCCGCTTTCTTGGCACAGCCGCCATGACCGTTGCTGCCGCCCAGCTCGGCATGATCGGTTCTGCGGACGCGCAACCCAGCACGACAAGCCCGGCGGATGCGACTTCGATTAAGCTCGGCACCATCAAGCCGGGGACGAACACGTCGTTCGGTTCGCTGAAGCAGATCGATGCCGGCGTGCTTAATGTTGGCTACGCCGAAGCCGGCCCCGCCGATGGCCCTGCGGTCATTCTTCTGCACGGCTGGCCCTACGACATTCACAGCTTTGTCGATGTCGCGCCTGCGCTGGCGTCGGCGGGCTACAGGGTGATCGTCCCCCATCTGCGCGGCTATGGCACCACACGCTTCCTTGCAAGTGAGACGGTCCGGAATGGCCAGCAGTCGGTTATTGCTGTCGATATCATCGCCTTGATGGATGCGCTCAAGATCGAGCGGGCGACCGTCGGCGGCTACGATTGGGGCGCGCGGACGGCCAACATCATGGCGGCGCTCTGGCCGGAGCGCTGCAAGGCCATGGTCTCCGTCAGTGGTTATCTGATCGGCAGCGTTGAAGCCAACAAGATGCCGTTGCCGCCAAAGGCGGAGCTCCAATGGTGGTACCAATATTATTTCGCCACGGAACGCGGCCGGGCCGGCTACGAGAAATACCGGCACGATTTTGCGAAGCTCATCTGGCAGATCGCTTCGCCGAAGTGGGACTTCGATGATGCGACGTTCGATCGCAGCGCAGCGTCCTTCGACAACCCGGATCACGTCAACATCGTGATCCATAATTACCGCTGGCGGCTTGGCCTGGCTGAAGGCGAGCCGAAATACGACGATCTGGAAAAGCGGCTTGCCGAAGGTCCGGTCATCGCCGTGCCCACCATCACCCTTGAAGGCGATGCCAATGGTGCGCCACACCCGGACAGCGGCTCCTATGCCAAGAAATTCTCGGGCAAATATGCGCACCGGATCATCGACGGCGGCGTCGGGCACAATCTGCCGCAAGAGGCGCCGCAGGCCTTTGCCGAAGCGATCGTCGAGGTCGACGGTTGGTCCAGATCGAACAGGTGAGACGTACTCGACCTGGTTGACTTGCCCCGCCTTCAGCCGACCCGCTGGCCGACGAAGTCGGTGAGCTCCTTGCGGGTCATGTCCGGCGCGAACCAGTTGAAGAGCGGCGCGAGCAGCAGGAACGACACCGCAAGCAGCGGCAGGCCGGCGGCGACCGAGTGAGCCGTCGCGATCCAGCCCATGATCATCGGCGCGAGCGAGGCCACCGCGAGCCCAAAGGTGAAGGACGCGCCCACGCCGGTGCCGCGGATCTGGGTCGGGAACAACTCGGCGGTATAGCCGAGGCCGGTGCCAAAGCTGCCGGTGATGAGGAAGTTGGTCGCCAGCCCCGCCCAGAACAAACTCATGGGGCTGTCGAGGTGGCCCATCAACACCAGGAGAATGGCGCCCGGGACGGCGAAGCACGGGATCACCCAGCGGCGTCCGAACAGATCGCACAGCCAGCCGCAGAACCAATAGGCGAAGATCGCGCAGGCCATCCAGATCGTGAGGTAGGAGCTCATGGTCTGGAAGCCGAGGTGCTTCTCGGTGGCCAGATAGAACGGCATCCACGCCGACCATCCGAGCCAGGTGAACAGATAGAAGAAGTAGACCAGCGACGCGATCAGCATTTCGCGCGGGTATTGGCGCGCCGGCGACAGGATGTCGAGCTGCTTCTTCAGCCCTTGCTTGAGCATCTGCGCGGTGACGCGCTCGTAACGCGGGCTTTCCTTGATGCCGATACGGATCCAGAGCACGAGCAGCGCCGGAATGATGCCGAGGAAGTAGAGCGAGCGCCATCCCCAGAGCGGCACGACGACAAGCGCCGCGGCCGAGCACAGCATGTAGCCGAACGGGTAACCGCCGACCAGGCCGCCCAAGGCGGTCGCGCGCCATTTGGTCGGCGCGGTCTCCGTCACCATCAACATGCCGACCGGGTTCTCGCCGGCGAGCGCGATCCGGGTGATCGAGCTAAAGATCAAGAGGCTGACCCAGCCGGTCGAAAACCCGGTGAGGCCGGTGAAGACCGAATATCCCAGAATGGCCCAGATCAGCGCGGGCTTGCGGCCATAGAGATCGGCAAACACCGGGAAAGCGAACGTGCCGATGAGACCGATCCAGCGCGAGATCGTGGTCACCATGCCCATCGTCGCCGGCGTGATCCCCCATTCCTTGATGAGGAGCGGCGTGACGAGCTGCATGATGGTGGCTTCGTAGATGTCGAACGCCCAGCCGAGAATGCAGATCATCAGCACGGTGGCGTTGTAGGAGGTCCATCGGTCGCTGGCCGCCACGGGTGGCGCCACGGCGGCCGGGACGGTCGAGGAGGTGGAGGACATGTCCTGTTCCCTTCCCTACGGTCCCGCTCTCCGGCGGATGCACGAGCCTGCTCTCGCGGCAGCCATGCCGTCAAGACACCGGTCACGCTCCGGCGACGGCGCGCCGGGTCAGCCGCCGAGGAACGCGCGCACCGTCTTCATCACCGTCTGCGGCTGTTCGAGGTGCGGCAGGTGTCCGGCCTGATCGATCAGCTCGACTCGCGCGCTGGAAATCCGCCGCGCGAACTCCTGCGCATAGGCCGGCGCGATGATGCCGTCCGCCTTGCCCCAGAGGATCAGCGTCGGCGCGGCAATGCGGTGCGCGCGCTTGGCGAAGCCGCGATCGGCGATCGGCCAGACGAACTTGCCGGAACACGCCTGCGCCCAGATGAATTGCGCCAGCGTGTCGATGCGCTCGGCGCCTTCGCTCGGGACCTCAAAAAAGCGCCGCGCCGCCTCCCCTTCGGGATCGGCAAAGAGCGAGGGCCGGCGCGCCTTGTCGCTGAGGATCATCCAGTTTTTGACCGGCAGGTCGTCCCGCCACAAGCCGACCGGATCGATCAGCACCATGCGGCCGACCGACTTCGGCGCCGTCGCCGCAAACTCGGCGGCAACGAGGGCGCCGAAGGAATGGCCGACGAGCGCCGGCGCGGAAAGCTCCAGCTTATCGAACAACTCACCGTAATAGACGATCAGGTCGAACCAGGTGTCGAGCGCGTGCACAGCCTCGGGATCACCGCGAGTGGTGCCTGGGTGCTTGGGCGCATAGACGGTATTGGCTTCGGCAAGGCTGGCGACGAATGCGCGATCGGGGGCGAGCCCCCAGGGTCCATGCAGATAGACGAGCGGCGGACCGCGGCCGCTGATTTCCACTTCCGTCTGGATGCGGTCCTGCCAAAGCCTCAGCCTGCGTACTTCAGGGGTGGCCATCTGCGCTCTCCACCCGCGATCAGGACGCGGCCGCCATGGCGGCCGGACGCTTGGTCCGCAGGCGCTCCGGCCACCAGCGGTCCTCGTAGCGGTCATCCCACTGGGGAGCGAGATGCGGGAGCACCTCGCGCGCGAACAGGTCGATGTTGCGCTTGCACAGCTCGGTCGGCATCGAACCGAAATGCAGGAGCGCCAGCAGATGCCCCATGCGCAATCGCTTGATGCCGTCCATGAGCTGTTCGCGCACGGTCTTCGGGCTTCCGACCACGACGAAACCGCGCGCGAAGAAATCCTTGGCCTTGAGCTCGCGCAGATTGATCCCGGCGCGTGGGTTGTTCTGCAACGCCTGCACCAGCGCGCCGTATTCGAGGCAGCCCGGAATCGCCTGATAATATTGCGGCGTGTAGAGCAGCTTGTGAAAGAAATACTCGGCGTGCGCGGCGTAGAGGTCCTCTGCCTCGGCGTCGGTCTCGGCCACGCCGATGAGCTGCAAGAAGCTGAACCGGTACGGATTATCGTCGCGCCCCTTGCGCGCAACCAGCTCCCAATAACGGTCGCCCACCTGCTCCGCGTTCTTGGCGCCGTAATAGCTCAGATGGCAGAAACAATGATCCTGGCCGACGACATACTCGGCAGTCGAGGAAATACCGGATCCTGGGATCCAGATCGGCGGATGCGGCTGCTGGATCGGTCGCGGCCAGAGATTGACCATGCCGAGCTGATAGTGCCTGCCGTTCCAGGCGAAGATTTCCTTCGCCGACCAGGCCTTGGTCACCAGCGCTAGCGCCTCGCGGTAGCGCTCGCGCTGCTCAACCGGAATGACGCCATTCGAAATCGTAGCGTCGGTCGGCAGCCCGGTGGGGAAGCCCGCCACCAGCCGGCCGCCACTGATGCAGTCCAGCATGGCATATTCTTCGGCGATCCGCGTCGGCGGCGTGGTGGACGGCAGGGTCGAACCGAGCTGGATGATCGCTACATTCTGGCCGTTGGTCTCCTTCGCCAGCACCGCGCCCATGATGCTCGGGTTCGCCATGAAGCCGTAGACGTTCTGGTGATGCTGGTTCGTGCATAGCCCATGCAGGCCGGCCTTGGCGGCAAACAACATCTCGTCCAGCGTGGCATTGTAATACTGGCCGACCTTGTCGGGATCGGCGACATCGAACCAGACCGGGTCGATATAGGCCGAGCTGTAGCGTCGATCGAAATCCGCCGGCAGGTCCCGGTAGGGCATCAGGTGGAACATGCAGACCTTCACGGCAGCACCTCGCCTTCGTCGATGCTTAAGGCTGATGCTACGCTGAGGTCGGCGGCCACTCAATGCAGGCTGCGGTTTGCGGTCCTGCGCCCTTCGCTTGCCCCGCATGCGCGCAACGCCTGTTTCGCCGGGGCCGATCAGCGGACCGGGCGGCGCGTCGGAATCCCGGGCTGGCTTGAACGTGCGGCGATCCCCGCAAACCCGCCTGCGGTTGTGGGTTTCGGGGCGCGGTGTTAGCGTTGCCAAACTTCGCAACAACAGGGGCTCGTGCGCAGAATTCACGCCGGTGCGGCGGAAAGGACGATGCCATGACCAAGCCACCGTTCGTCGCGGTCGCTCTTTTGACGGCAGCAGCCTTGTTTGCCCTCGGGCAGCCCGCGGCGGCCCAGGGCGATGCCGAAGCGCAGCTCGGCAAGGTGCACTTCGAAACGTCTTGCAACGCCGCGGCCCAGCAGCGGTTCGACCGCGGCATGAGGTATCAGCACTCGTTCTGGTACAGCGCCTCCCGCGAAATATTCGAAGATGTGCTGAAAGCCGACCCGGATTGCGCCATCGCGTATTGGGGCATCGCGCTGAGCCTGCTCAACAATCCCTTCATCGGCATGCCTCCCGCGAGCAACCTGCCGCTCGGGCTTGCCGCGCTCGAGAAAGGAAAAACCGCGGGTGCCAAGACGCAGCGCGAGCGCGACTACATCGATGCGCTTGCCGTCTTCTACACTGGCTACGACAAGACCGACCACCGCGCGCGCATCCAGGCCTATGTGAAGGCGATGGAGCAGTTGGCGCAACGCTATCCGAACGACGACGAAGCGCAGATGTATTATGCCTTGGCGCTGAACGTGGCAGCGCCGCCGGCAGACAAGACCTATGCCAACCAGCTCAAGGCCGCATCGATCCTGGAGGCGATCTTCCAACGCCAGCCTTATCACCCCGGCGTCGCTCATTACCTGATTCACACCTACGATTATCCGGCGATCGCGGATAAGGGGCTCGAAGCGGCGAAGCGTTATGCCGAAATCGCCGCGGCGGCGCCGCACGGGCTGCACATGCCTTCGCATATCTTTACCCGCGTGGGTTATTGGAAGGAATCGATTGCCTCCAATGGCGCTTCCGTCCGCGCCGCGAAGGCCCACAAGGAGCTGCACGATCAGCTGCACGGCATGGATTACCTGGTCTATGCCCATCTTCAACTCGCCCAGGACCGGCAGGCGAGAGACGTTGTCGACGAGATGATTAAGGTCCAAGGCTTCAATCCGGAGGTTCGCACCGGGCCTTTCGCCCTTGCCGCGAGCCCGGCAAGGTACATGGTGGAGCGCGGCGACTGGAAGGGCGCGGCAGAACTTCAGGTCCGGCCGACGCGCTTCGCCTATGTGGATGCGATCACCCACTTCGCGCGTGCGCTCGGTGCGGCGCGGAGCGGCGATGTCGCAGCTGCAAAGCTCGACATCGCGAAGCTTGCCGAGTTGCGCGATAAACTGCGGGCTGCAAATGATGCCTATTGGACGGAGCAGGCCGATATCCAGTTGCAGATCGCGAGTGCGTGGGTCGCCTTTGCCGAAGGCAAGCGCGATGATGCACTCAAAGCGATGAGTGCGGCGGCGGATGCCGAAGACAAGACCGAAAAGTCCGTGGTAACGCCCGGGCCCTTGGTGCCGGCGCGCGAACTTTACGGCGCCATGCTGATCGAATCCGGGATGGCAAAGGAAGCCATGGCCGCCTTCGAAGCGACGCTGGAAAAAGAACCCAACCGTCTAGGCGCTACGCTCGGTGCGGCGAAGGCAGCCGACAAGGCCGGCGACGCCAGCAAGGCGCGGCAATACTATGCCAAGGCGGTCGCGCTGGCGCAGGACGCCGACCCGGTCAGGCCGGAACTCGCGGCCGCGCGGGCCTTCCTGGCAAAGAACTAGCGCACGAACGTACCGCCGGCAGGCTCGGGATGTGGATCGGCCACCGCCAGCAACGAATGCAGCCTCTCGGGTGTCCGCTTTACGGCTCTTGGAACATGACGGGACATCCAACCAACGCGTGCTGAGCTAATGCACTAGTTCTTGCTGTCCGCAATGCTCTGCGCGATGTCTCGAAGGCTGTGGCTATATGTCGGCGGCTTTACCGCAAAGCGGGACGGAGGCTTTTCACCGCGTACGGGGCGCGAGCCGACATGCGATTTGAAAATCCTGGTGTGCCATTCTATCCTGATCAGGCGCGCATCTCATCCTCAGGACGACGTGTCATGATGCGCATTATGATCGTATCCATATTCGGAGCGCTGCTCGCTGCTTGTTCCGGCAGCAGCAGGGTTGACGACATTCTTCGCCCAAATACGCGTCCACATTCGGCGGGCCAATACACGGCAACCAAAAGTCATTTGGACAATCGCAGCACGCCTGAGGCGGGGGCACGCACGACGCCCGAGGCGGAGCCGCAAGAGGCGCCGAAATCCGCGGTTCGAAGCCCCTCTGAGGAGTAGGCCGCCGGACCGCGGGCGCGCGGGGAACGATCACGGGGAGCGTTGCGCCGCGTTGCCGGGCCAGCCGACGGACTTGGGGGGTGGCGCAAGCAAACCTGCAAGGACGGCCGTATTGCAGCCGCCGCCTCGCATTCTTCGATTTCGCCGCCGAGCAGCTGCGCCCGGTCCAGCGAGCTAGCGGGCCGCGCGCGGGGTCCCATAGTAGCGCATCGGCTCGCCCGGTTTGCGTTCCTTCCGCAATTTCACGCCAGCCTGCTCGCAGGACCTGACCACGAATGGCATGCACTGCGTCCAACCCACCACCGCGCACAGTTCTTTGTTGGTTGCCCCCTGGGCCGGCAGACCGTGTCCACGAGCAGCGCGCCGGCGGAGCCTTCCACCAGTCCATCAGGACGCCGCTTGGTCCTGGGCCTTATGATCACCGGCCTTGGTTTCGTGCCGGTTGCCGCGGACTTTGTTTTCGGTTTCGGTTTTGTCTTTGCCTTGGTCTTCATCTTCGTCTTCGTCTTGGTCTCGGGTTCAACGTTTCAATTGGCGCCGGCCTGGTTTCGGCGGCCTTGCCTTGCATGTCTTGTGATATACATAGCGCTTTCCCTTGCTTGAGTCTCGTTAACGTCTTACTGCCACGCGACTCAAGATAGCTGCGACTTTATTAAGCGCAAAGCCGCCGCTTCGGGACCAGCGCGGCGGGGGGCCGCTAGAACAAGCTTTCCGCCGACTCACTCGCTCGCATGGTGATGCCGGCGCCCGGCAGGAGCCGGCTGATGTTCGGGCCCAGCCCTGCGCGACGAGCCCAACGATCCCTTCCGACCTCCTGCCATCTTTTGATGGATACCCGGCTCCGGGGTCAAGCGGGAACGAGGTCGCTGCCTAAGGATCAATATCGCTCGTGCCGGGTTGAATGGAGGGGGCGCGTCTCTGAGGAGATCCGACAATGCAAAAATGCGCTCTCGTGATCGCGACGTCTGCATGCATTCTGGCATGTGGCGCCCTCGCTGCGAGTGCCCAACAGACCGGTGGGCCGATGACGCAGCAGCGAGAGGGGTTGGAGCGCCAGATCGAGGGGGCTCAAACCCCGCGTCGCGCCATTGAAGGGGACCGCGATCGGGACGACGACAGGTATGGCGGCGGGATGATGGGCCGGGGTTACGGGCCTGGTTGGAGGCACCATCAGGACTGGAGCCCAGGAGCCATGGACCCCGGCATGATGGGCTCCGGCATGATGGGCTCCGGCATGATGGGCCGAGCAGGTATGACGGGTCCCGGAAATATGGGTTCCGGCGTGATGATGCGGATGCTCTTTACTCTGATGGACAGTGATGGCGACGGGACCGTCTCCCTGCAGGAGTTTCAGGCGGCTCACGAGCGGATCTTCAAGGGAATGGACGCCAACAAGGATGGCCGTCTGACCCTGGAGGAGATTCAGGCCTTCATGCAGGGAACCAGGGCAGCAGCTCCGCGACAGTAGCGCCTCAGCTGAACCCAAATGGTCACGCTGTTACGGTCGCTGCCCTTTAACCCGCTGTTGAGCTTAATGCCGGGAAGGACTCGCCGCTCCGTCTCCGGGGTGAGAGAGTCCACCCAGGCTCGGTCCCGGCTTGGGCCAAATTAGGTGCAGCCCCACGTCAAGGGCTCGGGGGACCGGGACCGGGCCACTCACCCAAGCGTCCATCGATTCGTGGACGAAGCCTCAACAGCAAACTGACGCCGCTCTCGCGGTTCAACTATCGCGATGCCGAAGGCGCAGATTTTGGGATGATCGGATTACCAATGGCTGCACACCCTAGTGCGCGCCGGTCCGGCGCTTCAAATTGAGATGGATGTTCTTCTCGCGCGTGAAGCTGATGAGCTCTTCGATGCCTTCCTCGCGCCCGACGCCGGACTGCTTGTAGCCGCCGAACGGCGCACCGAGGAAGTGCTTCGACACGTCATTGATCCAAACGAAGCCCGCCTCCACCGCCGCCGCGGCGCGATGTGCGGTGACGAGATCGTTGGTCCAGATCGAGCAGGTGAGCCCGTATTCGATCTGATTGACCTGCGCCAGCATCTTGTCCTCATCGCTCCATTTGAGGATGGAGAGGATCGGCCCGAAGATTTCCTCCTTGCCGATACGCATGTCCATGGTGACGTCGCAGAACACCGTCGGCTCGACGTAGAAGCCTTTGGCCAGATGAGGCTCGCTCGGCCGTTTGCCGCCGCTGAGCAGCCGTGCGCCATCCTGCTTGCCGGCCTCGATGTAGCCGAGCACCCGCTCGTATTGCACCTTGCTCACGATCGAGCCCATGGTCGTCGCGGGATCGGTCGGAATGCCGGGCTTGTAGCGCTTGACTGAATTCTTCACCCGCTCGAGCACGGCGTCGTAGATCTTCTCGTGCACGAACGCGCGGCTGGTGGAGCCGCAGGACTGTCCGCACCAGGTGAAATTCATGCCGTCGACCACGGCGGCGGAGACCGCCTCGAGATCGGCATCGGGAAACGCGATCAGCGCGTTCTTGCCGCCGAGCTCGAGCGTGACCGGCTTGAGCGTGTCGGCGGCGGCCCTCATCACGGCGCGGCCGGTGGGCACGCTGCCGATCAGCGCGACCTTGGCGACGTCGGGATGGCTCGCCAGCACCTGGCCGACCTCCTTGCCGCCCGGCACCAGGTTCCACACGCCCGGCGGCAGGATGCCGTCGATCAGCTCGGCCAGCCGCAGCGACGACAGCGGCGCCTGCTCCGGCGGCTTCACCACGATGGTGTTGCCGGCAGCGAGCGGCGCCGCCGACTTGCCGGCGACGAACATGAAGGGATGATTGAACGGAATGATGCGCCCGACGACGCCGAAGGGCTCGCGCACGGAGAAGTTCACCGCGTCCGGCCCCATCGGGATCGAGGCCCCCTTCATCTCGGTGACGAGGCCGGCGTAGAAATCGAGCTGCGCCGCGCCCGCCTGCGCGTCGCGCACCATCTCGGCATAAGGGTTGCCGCAGTCGGCGGCGTCGATCATGGCAAGCTCGTCGCCGTTCTTGCGCAGGACGTCGGCGATGGCCCGCAGCATCTTCGCCCGTTCAAGCGGCGGCACACGGCGCCAGTCGCGAAACGCGGCCTTGGCCGCGGCGATGGCGGCTTCGGCATCCGCCACCGAGCCGTCGATCACCTTGCCCAGCGACTCGCCGGTCCCCGGGCTGATGGTGTCGATGTAGCGGTCCACCTTCGGTTTCTGCCATTTGCCGGCGTAGTAGGGATCGCGGTGCAACGGCAGATTGGGAGCGGACGGCTGCGTTCTTGCCGCGGATGCAACTGCGGTCATGGGATTCCCTCTCGTGTTGTGACTCTGACGGTTGTTTCCGACGTTAGCGATTCCGGCCCGCGCCTCTTACGTCCCCTCTCCTCGCGGATTCCTCGCATATCCATGGCGATTTTGCTATCGCCGACAATCCCCGGCAGGGGCCGGCCGAACAACTGAACGCGACAAATGTTGGCGGCCCCGGCGGGCGGCCTCCCCGCCAATTTTGAACCGGACGCTGGCGACCGCGCGACCGTCCTCATTGATATCCATCATCCAGCCGCAGCAGCGTTTGGCGTTGGAATGCATCGGGCCTCGGAGCACAGTGGCGACGGTTGCGGCACTGTGTCGGCGACCTCCAGCTCGGTCCGATCGCTTGCGACGCCGGGGGGAATAATGGCCCTTGGCGGGTGTTAGATCGGCAGGCGGTCCACCTTCGGAGGATGGCCACGATCATGATCCGCGCCGCATTCGCCCTGCTTACGCTTGCTGCGATTGATACGCGTCCGGCTGCCGCCGAAATCTACCGGCCATGGTGCGTGGTGTATTCCGGCCGCGACGGCGCCTACACCTGCATCTTCACCTCGTTCGAACAATGCATGATGACGGCGACCCCGGGCACGGGCGGCTCGTGCGTGCAGAACCCGTGGTATGCGCGCTACGGCGAGCATGGCCGGGGACAAGACGGTGGCGACCGCCGCCGATCCGAGCGGCAATGAAGCGCTCCGTCGGTCGCGACGGAAGGATCAGGTTCGTTTGATGGAGTCGAGGCCGCCGACCCGGCCGATGAGCGTGTTGGCGCCGATCGCGATCACGAACAGGATGATCAGCAACGCATACATCTGCGGCATGTTGAAGATGCTGTAGGCCTGGATCACCAGGAAGCCGATGCCGCGATTGGAGAGCTTGGTTTCCGCCAGCAGCGTGCCGATCAGCGCCACGCCGAGGCCGAGCCGCATGCCGTTGATCACGGGATGGCGCATGGCCGGAAGATAGATCTTGGTCACCATCTGCCAGGTGTTGGCGCGGAAGCTCCTGCCGACCCGGATGAGGACCTTGTCGATCTCGCGCATGCCGCCGGCGACGTTGAGCGCGACCGGAAAGAAGCAGGAGATTGCGCCCATCGCGACCTTGGATCCGGGCCCGACGCCGAACCACATGATCATGATCGGGAAAAAGATGATCTTCGGGCAAGGGCCGAGGTAGTACAGGTAGGCTTCGTAGGCGCGCGACATGAACTTGCTGCCGCCGAGCAG
>Ga0207650_10001747_pt1 | contig 15445 bp, 15 predicted proteins | sample KBSS63metaG_FD_184325 | JGI IMG/M metagenome (GOLD analysis project Ga0207650, IMG submission 184325) | Switchgrass rhizosphere microbial communities from Kellogg Biological Station, Michigan, USA - KBS S6-3 metaG (SPAdes) (version 2) | ecosystem: Host-associated > Plants > Roots > Rhizosphere...
GTGGGCCGTAAAGGGCAAACCGCTCTACTACTTCGCTGCCGACACGCAGCGTGGGGACATGAAGGGCGATGGTCAAGACGGCGTATGGCATGCAGCTCAAGCTTCGGAAATTCAAGTGAAGCCTACGTCCGCTGCGGCAAGTCGATCGGATCGATTGTACGATTCCTACGGCGAATATTAGGACGCGTATTTAATAGTGAATCTTGCATTAGTGATGCCGTCGATCTAAATGATGCAGGTATTGGTTGTACTGGGCCGGCGGCTTTTACGAGCCGTAATTACACATTTCGCTCTACTGACTAGTGTTTGCATTCAACTGTAGCGTTAGCTTTTTTACAGTGGTGCGCGACGCTTGTCCGCAATAAAGAGCAAAGACCTAAACAACTTTTTTTGGAGATCATGATGCACAACAAACGTTTATTCATCGTTATTGGTACTGCAATGAGCTTGCTTCTCAGCCCCGCAGCCTTTGCAAACTTCACAGTCTTTGAGGCGGCTGGCGCAAACCCTGCGGCGATCACACCCACCCGTGATGCGTTTCGAGCGTCAGTGGGAGGTGGAACGGTTGCAGGCGCGAACGGCTCGTTTGGCGGCTTGCGGCGCGAGATCAACTGGGACGGCGTCCCAAATGCATTCTCGGACCCGAATGCGATGCCGGCCAATTTCTTCAATGTAAATTCCCCCCGGGGAGCGGTCTTCAGCACGCCGGGCACGGGCTTCCTGGTGAGCGCCAACGCAGGCGGAAGCACTCCCATTTTGTTCGGATTCCCGAATGATTTTCAGGCGTTCAGCGCACAGAAGCTCTTCAGCGCCGTCAACAGCACTATCACGGACGTACAGTTCTTTTTGCCGGGAACGTTGACACCTAGCACGACCAGTGCTTTCGGGCTGGTCTTTGTCGACGTTGAGGCCGCGGAGACAACACGGCTCGATTTCTTTGACCTGCAGGACAATCTCATCTTTTCGAGAACCGCACTCATCGGCGGCAATCAGGGCCTGAGCTTCCTTGGCGGAGTCGCGAACGCCGGAGAGTTGATCGCGCGCGTCAGGATTACTTCAGGTGCGAACACCCTCGTATCGAACGGCGTCCTGGGCAATGCCGATGGCGACATCGTGATGATGGATGACTTTCTCTTTGCGGAGCCGCTGGCGATTGGGGCCGTACCGGAGCCGCAAACTTATGTGATGATGCTGGCAGGGCTCGGCTTGATGGGATGGGTGGCGCGTCGCAGAAAGCGCGTTCAGTGATCTAATTACAACTAACCACAGAAAATCCCGTTTCGGCGGGGTTTTCGTCTTTTGAGCTCCCGCGAATGAACTGCCACCGCACAAAACGGGACGCACAATAATAGGCGCGGCTTATGCCCAGATTAGGTCGATGCCATAGTGGCGCCGACCAACGCTCACAGTTGCATAATGGAGGAGAGCTGTAGATCAGACGGATGCCACGCTTGACTGCTGTTGGCGCGAGCTACTGGCATATTGCGACACAGATCCCGACATTGAAGCGGGTTGGCCGTCTGCCGTCGCGCGAGCGCGATGAGTTCCTTGACGGCCCCTTCGCCGAAGATGGGTAGTAGTATTTTCGCTGCCTTCACGCGGCAGCATATAAAAATCGGGAGACAATAAGGTTCGCCGACAGATGACTTGTAACCGCGCTGTCGCTGAACAAAAAAAATCGCCCAGCAAGGGCGAGGTGGCGGCTGCACCACCGCATGGCCTCAGTACTTGGTGAAAGAAGGCGCGCGCAATCCCGCGAACATCGACGTCGTGAGGCGCGACGACAATACACTGCAGTGGGCCCTGAACGGCAAGCCGCTCTACTACTTTGCCGCGGATTCGCAGCGCGGAGATGTGAAGGGCGATGGCCAGGGCGGCGTGTGGCACGTCATACGCGCCGAGGGCAAGCGTACGGAAGTTAAGGCAAGACCCACGCGTAGTGTGGATGGGAATTGGGCGTACGGCGGTACGTATTGAGTTGTTGTGCAGCGTGCCCAGTTCCTCGGAACTGGGCATTCCTCTCGATCCTGGATTCCGGCCCCGGCTTAATGTCCGCCGGGGCAGGCTCTCACGCGCCGGAATGACGAGCCCTAGTTACGATACGGATTGTTGGGCGCGCGGTCGTACCGGTTCGGCACGCCATCATGATCGCGATCGCGATAACCGTAGCCACCGCGGTAGTCGCCTCGATAGACCGGCTCTACGATGCAACCGGACAAAAGGGCGCTGACCATAAGCAGGCAAGCAATGACAGTTTTCATGTTCTTCTCCTTCTTCGTTGTTCACTTGGACCCATCTCTGACAGCGCCCACATGCAATGGCTGAATGCGCTGTCAGTGCCTATTTGACTCCGCTTCTGCAACCGCATTTAGCAGATATACTTTCTGTTACAACTGAACAGGCTTTGTAACGGATCGTGCGCTTCGCACCAGCTCTCCCGTGGCACACCAGAGCGCGTGGGAACGCTCGTAAAGGTAAGATGTTCCTGATAATTCTGGAGGAGGTAAGCCGGCATGAACGCGTCAGCGGACAGCAAGAAAAGTTCGACCATGAGAATCGTGCATCCGGCCGCGGAGGAGGTTCGAGTAGCGCTCACCCTCGCGCCGCGACTCGCATCGCTACAGGGCAAGAAAATCGCGCTGGTGGACAACACAAAGCACATGGCGTCGGTGTTTCTGGACAAAGTGAAGCACCTTCTGCAGGAGAAGTACGGCGTGAGCGGTTTCGAGTACTACCGCAAGGCACATGCATCGGTGCCGATTCCGGCCGACGTGATGCAACGGCTGGTGGCTTCCTGCGATGCGGTGGTTCACGGCGTCGCCGATTGAGGAGGCTGCACGTCGTGGGGTCCCCACGACAGTGTCGAATTCGAGAAGCAGCAGCGCCCCGCGGTAACGATCATCACGACCGCGTTTAAAAAGGCAGGCGAGCTTCGACTGGCGGGTCTTGGTTTGCCCAACCATCCAATGGTTGTTACCGATCATCCGATGGCGAGCCGGAATGCCGGGGAAGTCGAGAAGATGGCTGAGCGCGCCGTCGAGTCCATCGTCAAGGCACTCGTCCGATGAAGAACCCGCCGGGCAATGGCAGCAGCATCGAAGAAATTCCCGATGACTTTGTCGCCGCCAATGACTTTCTCGAGGAAAAAGGGTGGACCGACGGCTTGCCGGTGATTCCACCGACGGAAACTCTCGTCAACGCAATGATTGCGCATGGGCGCTACGCGCGCGAGCAGGTGCTCGGCATCATGCAGCCGGGGAAAGGCACCGTGACGGTCGAGAAAGTCGCCGCGAATGCGGTGATGGCGGGCTGCCGTCCGGAGTATTTCCCGGTCGTCGTCGCCGCGGTCAAGGCGATCCTCCAGCCGCAGTTCCACGTTGGGTCGACCATGTGCACGACGGGCGGAGCTGCGCCGGTGGTCATCGTCAGCGGCCCCATCGCGGAGAAACTGAAAATCAACGCTGCCGACTCGTGCTTTGCCGGCAACTATCGTGCGAATGCGACGATCGGCCGCGCGGTGCGGCTCGTTATGCGCAACATGGGCGGCGCGAAACCGGGAGGCCAGGACAAGTCGACTCAGGCGTGGCCTGGCAAGACGACGTTCTGCTTCGCCGAGCACGAAGCCCGTCTGCCATGGGAACCGCTGCGTGTTGCGCAGGGTTTTTCGCCGGACTGCAGTACCGTGACCGTCGTTGCGGTCAGGGGCGTCTATCCGGTCTGCGAAGGCACGCAGGATACCGGGCTCGGCATACTGCAAACGCTCGCGGCTTCCATGCGGGTGGTGGGGAGCCCGATTTATAACCAGACCGGCTGGAACGATACGCCGGTCGTCGTGGTGCTCGGCCCGGAACACGCGGCCGAGATCGCCAAGGCGGGGTTTTCAAAAGCCCACATGCAACTTTATCTGCACGAGCATGCGCGCATGCCGGTGCGGGACCTTATCAATCGGGTTTACTACGGCACGGAAAGATGGCCGCCGTGGATCGACGTAAACGACCCGAACGCCACCGTGCCTATCGTCGCGCGCGCCACTGATTTCATGATCGTGGTGGCGGGCGGCGATGGCCGGCACAGTGCGTGGATGCCCGCGTGGCACGAATGCCAGGGCGCAACCGAGCTCATTGGCGAAGTGTAGTAAGACGTGCGTACGTCAACTGCAATCAGGAATTTCTGCGCTGCGAATGCGATCGCAGCGGTCATGTCGTTCAATCTTGTCAGCGCAGCAGCGGCCGCCGCGGCTGATCTGCCGTACCCCTCGCGCCCGATCAGGCTCGTGCTGCCGTACCCGCCAGGCGGCGGAATCGACGCGCTGGCCCGCGTGCTTACGCCGAAGCTCGGCGCGGCGATGGGCGAGCAATGGGTGGTCGACAATCGCAGCGGCGCGGCGGGCAACGTCGCGATCGAGATCGTGGCTCGGTCGGCGCCGGACGGACACACGCTGCTCATGACGCTCAGCACTCCGCTGACGGTGAATCCGCTGCTGTATAAAAATCTGCCGTTCGACGTGCTGAAAGATTTGCAGCCGATTACGCAGCTGGGCGTCGCCAACTTCGTAATGGTTGTTCATCCCTCGATCCCCGCGGCTACATTGAAGGAGTTCATCGCGCTCATCAAGGCAAAACCCGGCCAGCTCAACTATGCGTCGGCGGGCATCGGCGGCATCCAGCACTTTGCATCGGAGCAATTCAAGGCGAAGACCGGGACCGATATCGTGCATGTCCCCTACAAGGGTGGCGGACCGGCGGTGCTTGCCGTGCTGGCGGGCGAAGCGCAGATGACGTTCGGCAGTATTTCCGCATCGGCGCCGCACATCAGCGCCGGCAAGCTGCGTGCACTCGGCGTGTCGGGACTCGAGCGCTCGCAGATCGTGCCCGACGTGCCGACGTTGAACGAATCAGGCGTCAAGGGATTCAACGTCGGAGTATTTTACGGATTGCTCGCCGCCGCGAAGACACCCGCCGCCATCGTGAAGCGCCTGCATGATGAAACGGTGACCGTCCTGAAATCGCCCGACGTGCGCGAAATATTGGCGAAGCAAGGACAGGAAGTCCGGACGAGCACGCCGGAGGAACTGAGGGCCATGATCAGGAACGAGCTTGCAGCAAATGCGCAGATCATCAAGCAGGCGAACATCAAGGCGGAATGACCGCGGCGGTCGTTGACAATCCGGCGTGGACGTCGTCACGTCGCGCCCTCGAAATTACTGGAGAAAACAGCAATGAAAAAAGTCGGGACCGGCAAGCATACCTACGAAGTCATCCGCGATTGGCCCAAAATGCCCAAGGGCGAAGCCTTAGGCGTGGTTAGCCGGGTCGCGACTGATTCGCAGGACCGCGTTTACGTTTTCCAGCGGCAGGATCCGCCGGTCGTGGTATTCGACCGCGACGGCAATTACCTCGGCGCCTGGGGCATCGGCGCCGTGAACGAGGCGCATGGCATGAAGATAGTGAACGATATTGTCTACACTACCGATCGCCCCGACTCCGTCGCCGTGTCGTTCACGCTCGACGGCAAACCCTTGCTGGTCCTCGGCAAGCGCGGCGTGCACTCCGACACCGGCTGCGAAGGCCGCCCGTGGCTCGCGCAGCGCGCGGGCGGTCCGTTCAATCATCCCACGGAGATGATGCCCCATCCCAACGGCGACATTTACGTGACCGACGGCTATCGCAATTGCCGCGTGCACCGCTTTACCGGCGACGGCCGGCTGGTCAAGTCATGGGGCACGCCGGGCAAGGCCGACGACCAATATCACCTGCCGCACAGCATCGCGATCGATCCGGCCGGCAAGCTCTACGTCGCCGATCGCGCCAACCGGCGCATCAAAATATTGTCGCCGGATGGAGACCTGCTCGGCATGTGGACCGGCATGGGCGGCCCGAACGACATCACGCTCGGCAACGACGGCATCTTCTACATCGCCGAGCAGGAGCATGACGACAAGCCCGCGTATATCTGCCTGCGCGACGGCACAGGCAGCGTCATCACGCGTCTGGAAAGCCGCCACATTCACGGCGTCGGAGTCGATTCGCGCGGTGACATCTACGCCGGCCTGACCGTGGATAAGAGCGTAGACAAGTTTGCTCTGGTGAATTGAAGTGGCGGGGTAAAGGTCACTTTATTGACACTACGTTATGACGCGGCCACAATCCAAATCACTGTCCTCCGCCCGCCAGACGGTTTAAACCGCGCCAGGGGATCCAGCCGGGACAAGAGATTTTCCGCAACGAAAAATCAACAGGGGGGAGGGCCGATCATGATGAACCGGCGTCAGTTCGTTTCCGCAGCGGCCGCAGGTGCTGCGCTGTTCGCGCGCATCCCGAATGTGTTGGCGCAAAGCTACCAGCTGATCATCAGGGGCGGCCGCGTCATCGACCCCTCGATCGGGCTCGATGCGATTCGCGACGTTGCGATCGCAGGCGGCCGCATCGTCGCGGTGGAACCCAACATTGCAGTAGACGCTCCCGACGTGATCGATGCGCGGGGCAAGATCGTCGCGCCGGGGCTGATCGACATCCACAGTCATGCCGGACGGACCAAAGAGGGGCCGCCGCTGTGCCTGCAAGACGGCGTGACGGGCTGGGTCGATGCCGGCTCGGCCGGCGCGGACAATATCGATCAGGTCGCTGCGGTCGCGCGGGGCGCGCCGCAAATCGGCTGCGTGCTGGTGAACATTTCGCGTACTGGGGTCGACAGCGCCGCCGGCGAATTGAACGATCTCAACAAAGTCAGCGTCGATCTCGCGCGCGGCGCCATCGCCCGCCATCGCGACGTCGTCGTCGGCGTCAAGGCGCGACTATCGGCAAGCGTCGGCGGTGCCAACGATCTCGAGGCTTTGCGGCGCGCGCAGGAGGCGGCGGCGCCTTTCAATCTGCCGGTGATGATCCACGTCGGACAAAATTTCTCGCCGATGCGCGCGATACTGCCGTTGCTCAAGCGAGGCGATATCGTCACCCACTTGTACGCGCCGCCGCCGCACAGCATCCTCGACGACAAGGGGCGCCTGTTTCCGGAAGTCGCGGCCGCGCGCCGCCGCGGCATCATTTTCGATTTCGGCAATGGGGTCAACGGCCACTTCACCTGGGACATGGTGGAGCGCACGACGAAGCAGGGGTTCTGGCCCGATACGATATCCACCGACTGGAACGTCAAGTCGCGCGGAACCAGTGTTGTCGACTTCCCAAACGTGATGTCGAGGTTCCTCATGTTCGGCATGCCGCTGAGCCAGATCATCGCGTGCGTGACGGTCAACGCGGCGCGCGTGTTCCCGGCGTTCGACGACCGCGGCACGTTGAACGTCGGCGCGCCGGCGGACGTGGCGATCATGGAACTCAAGGACGGCGCGTTCGAGTTCGAGGACAACTACAAAGGCAAGCGCACCGGCAAGCAGTGCCTCTTCCCGGTCGCTACCGTGCTCTATGGGAAGCGCGTTGCGCGCGCGTAACGATCTAAGTGCGGGTGACGAGGTAAAGCTGACGACCAAAAAAACCGAGGCGTTAGCCGCGAGGCGGGAAAAGCATTTCTCCCTGTCCACCCCACGCCTAACGCCTCGTGCCTTGCGGCATTCCCCTTTACCTTTCCCTCGTACAACCTCCTCGTTTACTTCCCTAGCGACTGATCAGGTCAGTTCGGCCCTGGCAAAACCTAAGAGGGCGACTTCGATCCATATTTCACGGCAATCCTGGGTTGAGCGCCGCTCTTCTTCACCTTGGCCGCGACGCGCTTCGCGCCAGACGTCGCCGTCGCAGCGAGACCATTGCGGTAACGCTGGTAGAACTTCATAACCTTCGGCACATACGCGAGAGTCTCGCGGTAGGGCGGAATGCGGTTGCCGTATTTCATGACCGCCTCCTCGCCGGCGTTGTAGGCGGCGATGGCGAGACGCAGGTCGTTGTTGAACATGGTCAGCAGGTCGCGCAGGTAGCGCGTGCCGCCGTGGATATTCTGTTCGGGGTCGCGCGAATCCGTCACGTCATAGCGGCTTGCGGTTTCGGGCATCAACTGCATCAGACCGACGGCGCCGGCTCGCGACACCGCCAACGGGTTGTAGCCTGATTCCGCGGTGATCACAGCCCGGATCAGTGAGGCATCGACGTTGTTGGCAAGCGCCGCCGCCTCGATGTGGCTCGCATAACGAGCACGACCGTTGCCGGCGGGCCGGCTGGTGTCGTTGGCCGGCTCTGCGCTGGCAGGAGCGGGCTTTTCAATGACAATGCGCTCCCACTGTCCCGATGTTGGCGGGATGTCGGTAAATACGGTGGGGGAATCGGAGTCGAGACTGCGGTAAATGTCAGCCTGCGCCGGCCCACTGCACAGCAGCGATAGCGGAAGCAGGAAAAAGGAGATCAGCGCGAACGGTTTTTTGCCGGCATAAAAAAAGTTAGACAAAGGCTCTCCTGGCGTCGGTTTTTTCGGCACGCGCTACACACATTCGGGATTGCTTATCGCGGATGCACCAAGCGAATCTGCGGAGGGGAACACGGCGTCCGGTTTCGTAGTACCGACACGTCAACGCGATAAGGCCAGCCAGCAGATGACCGGATTATAGTTAGGGACTTTGCGTAAGACAACGACTTATTGCTGCGTATTACAAGGCCTACGCAGAAGCGTGACGCAGTTCACGTGCTGGCGTCACTTCTTTGTATTTTCGAGCTTCCGTGCTAGTTCGGTCATGAACGCTGATTCCTTCGCGACGAACCGCGCGAAGTCATCCGGCTTCGAGCCAACTGCTTCCAGACCCTGCACATCGAACTGCCGCAGCACTTCGGGATCCGCGAGCGCCTTGACCACTTCTGAGTGAAGACGCGCGACGAGCTCGCGCGACGCGCCCGCCGGCAGCCACAGCCCGAACCAGTTGATCAGGTTGTAACCCTTGAATCCCGATTCCTGCATCGTCGGCACGTCGGGCAAACCTTTCCAGCGCTTGGCTCCCGTGAGCGCAAGTATGCGCACCCGGCCGCTCTGCAGCAGCGGTGCGGCGATCTGCGTACCGACGAACATCATGTCCATGCGTCCGGCGAGCACGTCGGTGATGACCTCCGGCACGCCCTTGTATTGCACGGCAACGATGTCGGTGCCACTCATCGACTTCATCACCTCGGCCGGTATGTGACTCGCGGTGCCGATGCCCGCGGAGCCGTAATTCAGTTTGCCGGGCTGCTGCCGTGCGAGTGCGATCAGTTCCTGCACACTCTTGGCGGAAAAGTTCGGCGGCACGATGAGCGCCTGACCGAAGTTTTGCGCAACCAGCGACACATGCGAAAAGTCTTTTACCGGGTCGAACGGCACGTTCTGGTTGAACGGCGGCGTATTCGTATGCGACGCAGTGGTGAAGAGCCACGTGTAGCCATCCGGCGCGGCCTTTGCCACGAAGTTGGTGCCGACCACGCCGCCCGCGCCGGCGCGATTGTCGATCACGAGGTTCTGGCCCATCGACATGCTCATTTTGGGCGCAATCATGCGCATGATGAGATCGGGCGGGCCGCCGGGCGGCGACGGCACGACGACGCGGATCGGCTTGTTCGGGTAATCCTTCGGCAGCGGCTGGGCGGGCAGCGATACCGATCCGATGCATAGCGCCGCCGCGAGTGCAATGAAGGTGATCTTCAGCATGAGGATTCTCGAATTAATTAGACGTGAATAAAACAATCCCCTCTCCACTTTTGGGGGAGAGGGCTAGGGTGAGGGGGCGGGTGAAAGTATTGGTTTGACATATGAACGCATGCAAAAAACCGTTTCCCCTCAACCCTCTCTCCGCTAACGCGGGGCGAGGGAGCATTTTGAGGGACTAGTCGATGTGTACGCCGGCATCCTTCGCGACCTTCGCCCACTTCTCGAGTTCGGACTTGCTGAACGCCGCGAGCTCGGCCGGTGTGCTGGTGACTACGCCAAAGCCCGCGGCCAGCACGCGCTCGCGCACTTCAGGTATCTGGATGACTTTCACGGTTTGATCGTGGAGCACGTCGATAACGCGGCGCGGCGTTTTCGCCGGCACGTACAGGCCGCGCCACGACTGGACTTCGAAACCCGGATAGCCGGATTCGATCATGGTCGGAACATCGGCGAGAAACGGCAGCCGCTGCGCGCTCGTCACCGCCAGCGCACGCAATCTTCCCGCCTGGATCTGCGGCAGCCCGGTCGGCATCGTCGTGAACATGAAGGAAATGCGGCCCGCCATGACGTCGGTGGCGGCCTGCGGCGCGCCCTTGAAAGGCACGTGCGTCATGCTCGCCGCAGTCATCGACTTCAGCAATTCGCCGGAGAGCTGCGCGAGACTGCCTGTGCCCCACGATCCGAAGTTGAGCTGATCCGGTTTTGATTTCGCAAGCGCGACCAGCTCGGCGACGGATTTCGTCGGCGCGGCGGGGCTCACGATCAGCACGAGATAGTGCGTCGCGACCATCGTCACCGGCGCGATGTCTTTGACCGTATCGTACGGCAGCTTGCCGTAAACGCTCGCGTTGATGAAATGCTCGACTGCGTGCAGCACCATCGTGTAACCGTCAGGCGGCGCCTTCGCCGCGATTTCAGCGCCGAGGATGCCGTTGGCGCCCGGGCGGTTGTCGATCACGATCGGCTGGCCGAGATTCTCCGCCAGCCTCTGAGTGATGATACGCGCGACGATATCGGTGCCGCCGCCCGCGACCCACGGTACGATCAGCCGGATCGGCTTCGCCGGATAATCCTGCGGAAGTGGCTGCGCCAACAGCGATACCGATACAACGCATAGCGCCGCAGCGCTCGCCAGGATTGCAAATTTCATCGTGAGATTAATTAATTGAGGCTAATCTTCGCTTCGCGGATGACCGCGCCGTAGCGGTCGCGCGCACGCTGCTGGTGCGCCGCAAAAGCTTCCGGCGACATCGGAGCGACCGGCTCGGCCGCCATATTGGCGAGCGCGGCGCGTGCCTCCGCCGTCTGCATGATGCGCGCGATCTCGCGATTGAGGCGCGCGACGAGGTCGCGCGGCGTGCCGGCTGGTGCGTATACGCCGGAGAACCAGGTGATGCTCACGTTGGTTCCTGCCTCGGTCATGGTGGGCGTGTCGGGAAACAGCGGCGAGCGCGCGGGGCCCGGCACTGCGAGCAGGCGCACTTTTTCGGTCTTGATATGCGGGATAGACGCGCCGAGGTCGAACGTGAAATCGACCTGGGCGCCGATCAGGTCGACGAGCACCTGCTGGGAGCCCTTGTACGGCACGTGGGTGACCTGGATGTTCGACGAGCGCATCATCATTTCGGCGGCGATGTGCTGCAACGTACCGACACCGGCGGAGCCGTAGTTGAGCTTGCCGGGATTGGCGCGCGCGTAAGTGACAAACTCAGCGATGTTCTTCACCGGCAAGCCTGGACGCACTATGAAAAACAGCGCGGCGCGGCCCGTCGGGGAGACCGGAGCAATGTCCTTGTCCACGTTGACGCCCATCTTGTACAAATGCGGGCTGACGAGGATGGGGCCGTCGGACGAATGAAGCAGGGTATAGCCGTCCGGCGGTGATTTGGCGACAACCTCGAGACCGATGTTGCCGCCCGCGCCGACGCGGTTGTCGACCACGACCTGCTGGCCGAGCGTCTCGCTCAGCTGCGACGACATGGAGCGGGCAATCACATCCGTGGCGCCGCCGGGGCCCGCGTTGACGACGAGCCGTATCGACTTCACGGGCCAGGCCTGCGCCCACGCGAGCGAAGCAAATGCGTAGGCGCAGACGGCAACCAGACATTGGGCGAGCGGATGCATAGGTTTAACTCCCTGGAACGGTTCCGGCGGGCAGCGATTCGCAGTAAGCCGCGATCTCGCCCGGCCGCGTAAGCCAAACTCGATCGAAGTGCGGATGGGCAAGAATGCGCCGCAAGCCGTCGCGCAGCGCACGCAGGCGATGCGGCTGTCCCATGATCATGGTGTGCAGCGACAGCGCGAATACCAGCGGCTGGCGCGCGCTCTGCTCGATCATTTCCTCAAACTGGCGGACCACGGTATCCATGAATTGCACGGGACCGTGATGAAGCTGCAGTGTCGTGCCGAAGTCGTTGGTTTCGACCGGGTACGGAATGTAAAGCAGCGGCCCCGCGCGCGTTCGCAACCAATATGGCTGGTCGTCGCACGGCCAGTCCATCATGTAGCGGTAGCCCGCCTCTTTCAGCAGGTCGGGCGTGACCGTGCTTTGCATCATCATCGGTGTCATCCATCCCGCGGGAGCGCGGCCTTCGTAGCGCGCGATGGCGGCGGTGGCTTCCGTTATCAGGGTTTTTTCGTCCGCTTCTTTCAGGATGCCGGGCTTTTCCGAATTGGTGCGCCCGTGGCCGACGAGCTCGTCGCCGCGCTTGCGGATGGCCTCGATGATGGCGGGATGGGTATCGTAAAGATAGGAGTTGACCAGATGCGCCGCGGGCAGCTTCAACTCGTCGAACAATTCGAGCAGCCGCCAGAAACCGATGCGGTTGCCGTACTCGCGCCAAGAGTAAGCGCGCTGATCGGGCATCGGCAGCGCGTTGCCCAGTACCGGCCCGACTTCCATGCCGAAGCCGAAAGTTTCGATGTTGAGCGCGACGTACATGGCGAGGCGCTTGTTGCCCGGCCACGAATAGTCGGGCCGCTGGGGCAGCGGGCTGTACTCGAAGCGACCGTGGGTGGGCAGAGCCATGTTACGGACTCCTAGTCGACCTTGATGTTGGCGGCCGCGATGACCTTGCCGAGCTTCGCGTGCGTGTCGCGCAGGAAGCGTGCGAATTCGTCGGGGCTCATCGCCTGCGGCTCGGCGCCGAGCTCAAAAAAGCGCTCACGCACCGCTGCGTTGCTGAATGCCTTGGCGACCTCCGAGGAAATCCTGTTTAGTATCTCCTTCGGGGTGCCGGCAGGCGCGAGCAAGCCAGTATAAACGTTCGCTTCGTAACCCGTGATGCCGGCGGCCTCTGCGACGGTCGGCAAGTCGGGAAGCGCGAGCGCGCGTTTTTGCGTGGTGACCGCGAGCGCCCTGACCTTGCCTTGCTTGATGGTGCCGAGCACGGATGGCGTCGTGTCGAACAGCACGTCGACGTGCCCGCCGATCAGATCGACCAGCGCGAGCGGCGTGCCTTTATAGGGCACATGAGACATTTTGATGCCCGCCTGGTTTTCGAACGATTCGCCGGCGATGTGGTTCGCCGTGCCGACCCCGCCGGAAGCGCGCAGCAGCTTGCCGGGGCGCGACTTCGCCAGCGCGACCAGCTCCTTGACGTTTTTCGCGGGCACCGACGGGTGAACGACGATCACCATCGCGGTCAGCGACAGCATGCTCGCCGGCGCGAAATCCTTGAGCGGGTCGTAGGGCGGCTTGCGGTAAATCAGCGGGCTGATCGTGGTCGGGCCGTCCGAGCCGAGCACCAGCGTGTAGCCGTCAGGTGCCGCTTTCGCAACAACTTCGCTGCCGATCATCCCGCCGGCGCCGGTGCGGTTCTCGATCACGACTGTCTGCCCCAGCTGCTCCTGCAGCGGCTGCGCGATGATGCGCGCGTTGACGTCGGAATTGCCGCCGGGCGGGAACGGCACGATGATGCGAATAGGCTTCGCAGGCCACGCCTGGGCGTGCGCGAGCGATGCGAACGCGAAGGTAGCGGCAATCAGACAATGGGCAAGGCGGTTCATTGCTTCTCCCTGAAAATTGTTCCGGCGAAATCTAAATTCGCGCGATCACTTTATTTCACGCAGCTGGCGGTAAGCCTGCAGCTCGAAGCGCTCGTTCGCGAATACCGTGCCGGTCTTCGGGCCCACCGAGTTGAATTCCGTTATCAGCGGCCGCCGGACCTTGTCGGGCGCGATCCAATAGTTGAACGTCAATCGCGCGCCCAGCGTCATCTGGCCCTGGCCCTCGATTTTGAACGCGTCGAATTCGCCGGCCGGCACCGTGACCTTTTCCTTGTCGACGACCTTGAACACGTATTGAGTCGACCATTCTTTGCCGTCTTTGCCCTTGACGTGATAGCGCGCGGTCCATCGCTTGCCGATCGTATATTCCGCCGGATAGAACTGCGCTGCGCCGCCTTCCGCGCCGCTGTATTCGCCGTATTGAACGTTCTTGTAGACGTTGCCAAGCAGATCACGGACCTGGGTGCCTTTGTTGTAGACGAGCATGTCGTCCGTGACTTCCGTGACGGTGAATGCGTACTTGCCGGTCTCCGCTCGCGTGGTGATGTCGTAGCGGCGATACTCGTAGCGGTCACCAAGCGAGAAGTTGGGATCCGGCTTGATCGTGCCCTTGCTGTAAGGATTGCCCGTGCGCGAATCAGCAAGCTGAACCGGCTTCTCGCCTTTTTGCGCGAGCACACGATCGAGCCGGAACTGCGCGAGCTCGGAGAATTTGCCGCTTGGATAACGCCGCAAATAGTCTTCGAGGGGAGCCGGCTCTTTCGACGTGTGGATGCTGTCCCACAACGCAAACTCTTCCTGAAACTGCTGCTCGGTTTCCGTCAGCGAGAGGTTCTTCACGTCCTTCGGCAGCCGGAAATAGAAATCCTGCTCGAGCGAGGTGCTCTCCCACGGGATCTGCTGGCCCTTTGACTGCAGCCGCACGTTCAGGCGCACGCGCTTGAAGATGTCCTCGATCCTGGCGGCCGGCGCCTGCATTTCCTTCAGCATGTTCTCGGTGTAGAGGCCGTTTGCGCCGAGACCATCGGCGGCGGTGTTACCGGGCGCGGTTGCATAGGCGAGCAGCGTGCCCGGCGGCGCATCGACCTGGCTCAGGCCTTTCTGCGGCATGTCGACGTTGCCGCCGAACGGGTTGTCGCGGCACGCGTCGAGGATGATCAGGTTCATCGGATTGTGCGCGCGCGTCATGCTGGTAAGCAGCGTGTCCATGTCGACCGCCTGCGCATCGACTTCAGCGACATTCTTGATCTTCGCGTCGACGGGAATCAGATAGTTGCGCCACGCCAGTTGCGCCCCGTGCCCGGCGAAGTAGAAGAGGCCCACGCCTTTTTGCTTGGCGAGCTTGCTGCCGAAAGCGCGGATGATTTCAATCATCTCGGCGCGCGTCGCATCGACTTTCAACGTCACGTCGAATCCCATGCGCGTGAGGTGATCCGCAATTGCCTTGGCGTCGTTGGGCGCGTTCTTGAGCGGCACTTCCGAGTACTTGCCGTTGCCGATCACCAGCGCGAAGCGCGGCATCATATTGACGTCCGGCAGGTCCGCGGCGGCGAATTCCCGCATCGGGGCCACCAGCAAGGCGGCGATGAGCGTGCACTGCAGCAATCGCTTCAGCGGGAAGAGCATGGGTGAAGGGCGCCTGGTGGGATTCTGATTTAATAATAGCATCGCGGCCGCGGGAACAGTTTTGTCTGACTTTTCCTACTTGCGAAACCGCAGCCGGACTACATATTCCGCGCACTTGCTCGCCAAGAATTCAAGCGTAGATTTCTTGGAGGGCACATGAAGAAACCCACATCGCAGGAAACTCACATCAAGAGCCAGCAGG
>Ga0207650_10001753_pt1 | contig 15388 bp, 11 predicted proteins | sample KBSS63metaG_FD_184325 | JGI IMG/M metagenome (GOLD analysis project Ga0207650, IMG submission 184325) | Switchgrass rhizosphere microbial communities from Kellogg Biological Station, Michigan, USA - KBS S6-3 metaG (SPAdes) (version 2) | ecosystem: Host-associated > Plants > Roots > Rhizosphere...
TCAAGCGCATAAATACCTACTAAACGTATGGCGAGGTTGTTTTCTTTATTCGGTATGTCTGCTCTACCAAGTTGCTCAACAGCTTTAGTAAAACGCTCCGTGATTTGACCTTGGCGAGTAAGTTCTCTACTCTCTGTGGCCGCTTTCTGTGAGTCATCTGCTGACTTTTGCGCAATCTTAATATTTTCGCCGGTATAAAAAAGACCTCCAATCAAGATGATTCCTCCAATAACTTGAGCAAAAGTTCTACGGGCTTCATTTTCTTGTTGAAACCGTTCTTCCGGCTTGAGATTCTTCAGGTGTGCAACCTGCAATTTCGGGCCTAGCCACAATACACCGATAACCCCTAGCGTAATTCCGATTACGCCAATAGCAACTCCCTGAGATCGCATAGTTAGAAAAAGGATTAATATAATTAAAATAGAAAGTAAGAGCAGCCGCACCCGTTTAAAACGCTTTTTAGCCATAACAGACGATGAGAGCTCAGCATCGTTTTTCTTTTCATAGAGTGCGCTCAAGGCAGCGCGATTAGCTTTAACAAGATCAGAAGCTTCATAATCCTGAGTGCGGTTCTCCTCGATTGTGGGCTTATTTTCTATTTGATCCATATTCCTTCCAAAAAATAGAACTCCGCTTTTGTATTACTAGAAAGTACAGACCGGAATGTCTGTCCTACCAACTATTCCTCCGCCGACACAAGCTGTTTGATTGCCGCCACTAGATCTTCCGGTTCGACGGGTTTAGCGATATGTAGTTGATAGCCGGCAGCCAAAGCGCGGTCGCGGTCTTTAATAGTCGCGTAGCCCGTCAGGGCAATTGCCGGAATGGTGGAAGGAAGTGATGTAGACGCGTCGGCGAGCGAGGAGTTCGCTGATGAACTTTCGGGAAGCAGTGACCCCTGCAGCGGCAAGAGTCGTAACTTGCGAAGCAGCGCATAGCCATCTTCTTCGGACATGCCGATGTCGCTTATCACCACATGTGGAATTCTTTGCACAAAGGCGTCGAGCGCTTCGGATGACGACGCTGCCGACACCACGTCAGCGCCATAGCGGCGCAGTATCAAACTCAGTAACTGTCTTGAGTCGTCGTCGTCTTCCACCAGCAGCACGCGCACGCCCTCGAGCGGCAGCGCCCCGGCACTTTCATCCGGTTCGCTTTTCGATTCCTCACGCTCGTTGATTACCTCTGCTGCCGGTCCCCCCTTGTCCGTGCTTCTTCTTTCAAAAACTTGTTCAGCGCGAATTCCCTGCGCCGGCGCCAACTCATCTCCAGCCCTTTGACGATCTCGGCGATCGGCGGCGAGCGGCAGATCAACGGTGAAGGTCGAACCTTTTCCCGGACCCGGACTCTCAGCACTGACGCTGCCGCCGTGCATTTCGACCAGATGACGGACCACCGCCAGACCAAGACCGAGGCCGCCGGCTTTACGTGATATCGATCCTTCCTCCTGGCGAAAGCGATGAAAAACAAAGGGCAGAAACTCAGGGCTTATGCCGTCGCCATTATCGGTAACCACCAGACGCACAAAGGAACTCAACGAGGCTCCCGGCAAGGGCGCTACCGCCGGCGTCGAATCCGTTAAGCATTTCAGCCGCAGGCTCACGCGCCCACCGCGCGGCGTGAACTTGATCGCATTCATCAACAGGTTCCAGATCACCTGGCGCAAGCGGTTGGGATCGCCGCTGACCAGACAGCTTTCCGCGTCGAGTGCCGTCCTGACCTCGATCCCCTTGGCAACGGCAGCTGGTCGCAGCGCCTCGATGGCCGTGGCCACCACGGGCGCCAGATTGATCGGGTGCAGGTCCAACTGCAGATTGCCGGTGATGATGCGAGAGACGTCCAGCAGATCGTCGATGAGTCGGGCCTGAGCGCGGGCGTTGCGTTCAATAATTTCCAGCGCGCGATCGAGATTCTCGGCGCGGTCGAGCTCGCCGGTGCGAATCAAGGTTGACCAACCAAGAATCGAGGTGAGCGGCGTACGCAGTTCATGCGAAAGCGTGGCGAGGAATTCGTCCTTCAAACGATCAGCCTCTTCCGCGTGCTTGCGCAGGTCGCGTTCACGCGTGAGTAAGGCCGCGCGTTCTTCTTCGGCCTGCTCGCGAGCAGTGACGTCGAGCACCAGAGAAAGCACCGATACGAGTTGGCCGTTTTCATCGTGCAGCACCGAGTTGTACCACTCGCAATAGAGTATTGAACCGTCCTTCGTGTAGTTGCGATTGTGCTGCACGCCCAGGCGCTCAGCGCCCACGCGTTGCCGGTAAGTGACTTCGGCAACCGCGTCGGCGTCTTCATCGAAAACAAAATGCCACTCGCTGACGTGCTTGCCGATTACTTCTTCGGCGCGCCAACCGAAGAGCCGCTCCGCTGAAGCTGACCAGCGCGAGACGCGGAAGTCGCTGTCCCACTCGATCACGGCGAGCGGCGAATTCTCCACATGAAAAAGCAGGCGCTGGTGAGTTTCCTGTGCGGCCTCTTCCGCGCGCTTGCGCTCGGTAATGTCCTGGATGACGGCAATGCCACCGACGATATTGTTTTGCTGATCGAGCAGCGGTGAGTACTCGCCGCGGAAAAAACCCTGGCGTCCGGTCTCCGGGACAATATAAGGTCTATTTTCAGAGGTGGATCTTTCTCCGGCGAGGGCCGCCAGAAAACACTTGTCTTCCCCGGATTCTTTGAGGAAAGGGAAAACCTCGAAGGCGCACTTGCCGATTACGTCCGCACGCTTGAGGCCGGCAATGCTCTCCATGCGCCGGTTCCAGGCGAGATAACGACAGTCGCGATCGAATGCAAGAATGCCCTCAGCGCTCGCATCGAGGAGTTGAGTAAGCAACCAATCGCTTTGTAAAGATTTTTCGTCCAAAGCTGGATTAGAGTATCAGCAAACAGCGGGCGGTAAAATTGTAACAAAGTCGGGCGGAAGAAGAGACAAGGTTAATCGGATTGCGGTTCGCTTAGCGTGATTTCGTATGTAGTTCGTGTGTTTTCGTGGTTCGTCTACCTGACTAAACAAAGGAGTACGAACCACGAAGTAACACAAAACCGAACGAAGCAACACGAATAGGATGATAATGGTAAGTAAAACTCTTGTTCCGCTTATCTTGCTGCTGGTTGCCGCATGCCAGTGGAGCGGCAGCGCGAAGTTGCCCCTCGAAGCGAACGCCAACCCCGCGGCTCCCGAATCGTCAGCACCCGCGCCCGCCGCTTTCACTGACGCAGATTTCGCGAATCACGTAGCAACGCTCAAGAGCGCGATGCGAAAGAAACTCGCCGGCGCGCGTTCGCGAACGAAGGTCGCTGACTTTTCTTTTGTGATCCAGGCGCCCTTCGTAGTCATAGGCGACGAAAGCAAGGAAGTTGTTGCAGAGCATGCGGTGGCTACGGTGAAGTGGGCCGTTGACCGTCTCAAGCAGGACTTTTTTCAGCGCGACCCGAATGAGATTCTCGATATCTGGCTGTTCAAAGATTCGACTTCTTACGAGCAGCACGCCGCGCTCTTCTTCGGCGACAAACCAACTACGCCTTATGGTTACTATTCACCGGCTCACAAATCCCTCATCATGAACATCTCAACCGGCGGCGGCACCCTGGTCCATGAAATTGTCCACCCGTTCATGGAGGCTAACTTTCCCGCGTGTCCCCCGTGGCTCAATGAAGGTTTGGGCTCACTCTACGAACAGTGTGGCGACGCTGACGGGCACATTCACGGCTTTACGAATTGGCGACTGCCGGGTTTGCAGCGCGCGATCAAATCGAAAGCGGTACCGTCGTTTCGGGAGTTAACCGCGTTGGACAGCAAAGCTTTCTACAACGAAGACAAGGGGGTGAACTACGCACAAGCCCGCTATCTTTGCTACTACCTGCAGCAGAAAAATTTGCTGGTGAAGTTTTACCGCGAGTTTCACGCGAGGCAAAAAGACGATCCCAGCGGGTTCAAAACACTTCAGCAGGTTCTGGGTGAGACAGACATGGATGCATTCAAAGTCAGGTGGGAAGAGTTCGTGCTTGGATTACGACAAGGTTACGAGGTGACGGTGAATTAGATTTCGTCCCCCTCTCCCTTTGGGAGAGGGAGTAATCCGCGTGAATTCGCGGCAAATTCCGTCTTAGGGCGGCGGCTTCGAAAGCACGTTGGCGATTAGTTCGCTGAGTCCAGCATCGGAATTCCCGTGTAAGCTTTTATAAAGCGCCGTCAATTGCTCCTGTATCTTCGCCCGAAACTCGGGAGCAAACTGCGGCGCGTTGGGATCGACTGCCAGACGTTTCGGATCGCTCAGCGCCACCGCGCGTGCGTAAGCATCAATTGCCCGGGCGCCGGCGTTTAGGACTCGTTCGACCATCGCTTGCTGCTCGGGCGATGGCGCCTTGTTGCCGAACTTTTGGTTGTACTCAGCTGATAACTGTGCGAACTCACCTTTCAAAATTGTGACGCCGAGACGGTAGTAAGTTAGCGGATCGTTCGCGTATGGACTCTTCGGTTGCACGGCTTTGGTGAACGCCGCAGCCGCCTCGACCGGCGACTTGTCTTTCAAATACCAACCCAGCGCCAGGTTTAGAAAACCAGCCGCCGCGTCTGAATTCTTAAAAGGATCAGTTTTCGCGAGCTTACCGCTCTCGAGCAGCTTGAGTGCACGATGCAGGTAATCGAGCGTCTCTTCATTCAGCGTTGCACTTCCACCGAGGGCATCCTGGTAACCCGCCTCCGTGAGTATCCCGAGCACAAAGAAATTCTCCGGCTCCTTCTTCAGGATCGGGCGGCCAAGCTCAAAGGCCTTCGCGTAGTTTTTCGTGCTGTAGGCATTGTAGAGTTCTCCCTGGTATATTTCGCCCTCAAACTCGGCGACAAACTTTTTCGCCTCCTTCACATAACTGTCGCTCACGCCGCCGTACCGGCGAACGTATTCGCGCGCGGCGCCGTAAGCTCGTTGGCGCTGTTCCGGGCTGAGCCCCTTTTTGTTTTCGGAAAAGATCGCGTAAAGCACCTCTTTGTCGCGGTCGTATTTCTGCCCTGTCATCAGCGGATTTTCGGGCGTCGGCGCCGGCGTGGTCGCCGGCGATTGAGCGGAAACACCAACGGCTAAAATCAACAGCACGAAAATAGCGGCCGTAATGCAGGATCGATCCGGGTTTCGCATGCGGGAATTTTACAACAGAAATCTGCCTCGTAAATAGGAATAGCAGCCACAGAGGCGCAGAGACGCAGAGAGAATCAAACAGCGAGAGCAAAGAGCAGTTGCTGGGCTTAAAAATCCTAATGTTTTGTTTTTTCGTTTTTCATTCTCTGCGTCTCTGTGCCTCTGCGGCGAATTAGTTTGTTCGTTGCGTTGACGATTGGCTGACCAACCCTTAGCATTCCCACGCAAACCAAACTTCGGGAGAAACTTCATGTCGCAAGCAATGCCACAAGCTTATGAAACGCTGCTGCTCGAACAACGCGGTCGGGTGGCGCTTGTCACGATTAACCGGCCGGACAAAAGAAACGCGCTTAATATCAAGACCCGCGAGGAAGGCGCAGCGCTGCTGGAAGAGTTGCGCAACGACGCTTCGGTCGGAGTTGTAGTCATTACCGGCGCCGGCGATAAGGCATTCATTGCGGGCGCGGACATTGCCGAATTTGCGGGACGTACCGCGATGATGCAGCGCGACGTAATGACCGCCCGCTCGCTCTTCACCGCCATCGACACCTTTCCGAAACCGATCGTCGCGATGATCAATGGCTACTGCCTTGGCGGCGGCTGTGAGCTGGCCCTGGCCTGCGACCTGCGCATTGCGAGCGAGAACGCGTCGTTTGGTCAGCCGGAAATCAACCTCGGCATCATCCCGGGAGGCGGCGGCACGCAACGTTTGACGAGGCTGGTCGGCGAAGGCAAGGCGATGGAGATGATTTTGACCGGCGATATGATCGACGCGAAAACTGCGTATGCGATTGGCCTTGTCAACATGGTGCTGCCCGCCGATCAACTGGAAGCGAAGACCATGGAGATCGCGAACCGGATTGCCGAGAAGAGCCCGATCGCCCTAAGCCTGGCGAAAGAGGCGGTGAAACTCGCGTCGCGTTCCAATCTGGATGAAGGACTGCGCCGGGAAGTCGATCTGTTTGCGCTTTGCTTCTCGACTGCCGATAAAGATGAAGGCGTCAGCGCGTTTTTGGAAAAGCGGAAGCCGGCGTTCACGGGGAAATGAGTTTCAGGTTCAAAGTTTCAAGTTTCAAGTTCAAGATTTCAGGTTTCAAGTTTCAAGTTCGGAACTCGCGTTTGAGTCTTGCTTTGGTCTTACATGGAAAATCCCGTAATGGATAAAAGCTGATTCGGCAGTTCAGGACTTGAAACTTGGAACCTGAAACTTGAAACTCAGGAGATGAATGTTGAGACCGATCATCGTCGTTTGCGGAATCGTTCTCGCTGCCATTGGCGGCGTGATTGCCTATCGCGCGATATTTCTCGAGCCCAGCGCGGCATTCGTGATTTCAAACGAAGGCGTCAGGGAGCTGCCAAACACATTCAGAATTCTTGAAGGCATCGCGCTGCTGATTGTGGGAGCAGTGGTAGCGTTTTTCGCGGCCGTGAGAAGAGGCAAGGCGTCGTGAGAGTCTAGTGTGAGTCTGATTTAGCTTAACCTTGTGTAATTTCGTGGTTTGGTTTCCCTAAACAAAAAGTACCAAACGACGAAGTCACACAAAAACGCATGAAGCAGCACGAACTAGAGCACTACCAGGAGTCCTGCTTGCTTGACGCTGTTTTCCACGCGGGCTACTCTTGCGAAGCGTCCTATGAAAAAGCAATTCGTACTTCTCACCGGGCGATAGTTCTTCGGACAGCGATTGACAACCAGGCAAGGGGCCGTAGCTCAGCTGGGAGAGCGCATGACTGGCAGTCATGAGGTCAGGGGTTCGATCCCCCTCGGCTCCACCAATATTTTCACCTTTCTAATCCCTTCATTCACACCAAACGTAGAAGGACTTTTTTCGGCTTCATACCTCCGTCACTGCTGAGGTTCTATTCTCTCGATTAGAGCGGCGGCGCCTGGTCTCACCGCGACTGCGGGCCCAGTTTGTTTACGTGGCGAGGCGCAGTAGGAATCACGGAAAAGTTCGCTAGTATTCAAATCTGATCGTGGTTTAAACAATCACGAGCTCCAAGGTAAAAATCTATTGACTTTCCTCGGAAGGGGGAATATCGTCCGCACGCTTTGGTTCAAGTAGGCTGAATTCTCACGAGCCTCTGCTTTCCTGCACACTCGCCTAATCCAGCCTCAGTAATAACCTGGTCCACCGCTAACGTTGAGTTGTGATCGGGTCGTTGCAGCAATTGCAGCGGGAAGGAGTTACCCATGCCTACGGATTTTGATGCAATCGTTATTGGCAGTGGTTTTGGTGGGGCGGTGTCTGCCCTCAGGCTCGCAGAAGGCGGCTATCGCGTGCTGGTTTTGGAGCGCGGGCGGCGTTGGCACCGGCTTGAATATCCGAGCGTCACGCGTAGCGATTGGCTGTGGGACGAGGCACATCCCGAGCGCACCAACGGCTGGCTCGACATCCGAAACCATGGAAACATCAGCACCGTCGCGGGGGCGGGAGTAGGCGGAGGTTCACTACATTTCGCAAATGTGGTAATCGACGCACTGGAAGATTTTTTCCGCGCCGGCTGGCCTCCCGAGATTAATTTTCAGGTGCTGGCGCCTTACTACCAAAGGGTAAGCGACGTACTTCACCCGCGAAAGATTCCCTCCAACCAATTTTCAAATCGCACGAAGTTGCTGCGCGAGGCGGCGTTGTTGGCTGGCTTCGGCGCGCAGTATGACGAAGTAGATCTAAATATAAAGTTCGACGAAAACTATTCCTACGACGCTTCGCGCGAGCCGCGGGCCGAAGATAGTGTTATGAAGCCCAACGCCGATGGCATCGACCAGGGGTTTTGCGTTCATCTGGGTCAATGCGAACTCGGATGTCCGGTGGAAGCTCGGAACACACTCGCCTTGAATTACATTCCGCGTGCGGAAAAGAAAGGTGCAGAAGTACGCCCTCTCCACCTGGTTCGCAATATCGAGCCAATCGTTGGAGGCTATCGCGTCCACTTCGACCGCATCGCCCAGGGCAAGCTCAACCCCGGCGCCATCACGGCGCGCATCGTAGTCGTTTCCGGAGGTTCGATCGGTTCAACTGAACTCCTGCTGCGTTGCCAGAAACAATACAAGTCTCTGCCTAACCTCGGAAAGATGCTCGGCGGCAAGTGGTGCACAAACGCTAACTATCTCAGCCCTGCCTTTCACGCGGGACGCAAAGTCTATCCCTCGCGTGGGCCTACGATCACTGCCGGCATTCGGTTCTTCGGCGACAATCACTACAAGGGGAGCCGTTTCATGATCGAGGACGGCGGCGTGCCCGATCTACTGTTTCAGTATAAAGAGAGCTTGAAAAACCCAAGCGGCGGAGCGCAAAAGTTTGCCGAGATTCTGAAAGCCCTTTACAAAGGACTCAATCAAGAGCCGTTTGAAACCCTCATGCCCTGGTTTGCGCAGGGACGCGATGAGCCGGTAGGAAAGTTTAAGGTAGAGAAGGAATTTTTTGGTTGGTTCGGCGATTACAAGCTCCGTCTATCGTGGGATCGAAGCGGCGCCAGAAAAGTACTGGATGGCATCCAGGAGGTGCATCGCACTCTGGCCAAAAAAACCGGCGGGCGAATTATCTTGCAGTTGCCGGACGCGGCAATCACGCCTCATCCACTCGGCGGTTGCCCAATAGGAACGACTTCGGCTGACGGCGTTGTCAACCACTTCGGTGAGACCTTCGCTTACAAGAATCTCTACGTGGCCGACGGGTCGATCATGCCCGCGCCCGTCGGGCACAACCCTTCGAAAACGATCGCGGCGCTTAGCGAGCGCATCGTGGAATCTATCGTCAAGGAAAGCCGCTGACGGTTTTCGAGGGCGGTGACTCACCGCTTTGGTCCGCAGCGCTTGATGTCTGAGGTGTACCAGGAGGTCGCATCTTCAAAAAGGACGCAGGTCCCGGAAATCCAACGGAGAAGGAGAAAACCCAATGGCAGCCGAAGTAAGACTACAACTCGAACTCCTGAATGTTTACGGGAAATTTCTTGGGGAAAAAGTCGACGTTATTCTTCGTCACCAGGTGCTCAATGAGACTGTCAAAGCCAGCGTTAACGCCACGAACAAAATTCAAATTACCGGGTTGCGCGGAGCGCCGCAGGGCTTGTACCGGATTGAGATCGATCCGCCGTCTTATCAGTATGTAAGCCAGTTCGTGCCCATGAAGGCAAGCGGGATCACTCCGTTATCGCTTACCTTTCCTATCGATCCCGGAAAAGTGAAGAAGGTTAATTTCCCGGCGTTCGCTTCAAAACTTGTTTCAGACGACCTGCGAACCCTGTTGGAGAACAGCGATAAAGTGTTTTCGTTTGAAGGCAAGAAAGGCAAAGAACTGTATGACGCGCTGGACGATATTCGCCGAGCGGGCATGCTGAACATAGCGGTGAAGACCGCTGCTACTCCGCTGACGAACGGGCGCACAGTTCTTTCCTATATCCAACGCCTCAACGAGATCAGGGGCGATCGGTTTTTTTGCTCGGTACCGAGGGAGTTGCGTGAGGAGACGAAAAACAGTGTCGCTGAGGGCCTCTTCGACCCCGCTGATCAGAGCCAGCACCATCCGCCCGAGGGTTTTTCCCACGCCGGCAGTTTCAAGACGCCCGATCATTACGGAAATCTACAACTAACCTTCTTCATGAGGGGCGATGAATGCGTTGCGGACATCGACATAGATGACGCCAATGGCTTGGAACACATATTCCAAGTGTTGCGCAATAAGCTGTCCGGCAATCCCACGCATCCCTACAATATTCATGAAATCCTGGTGGGCTACCAGCACCTGGATCCTGGCTATACGTTCCAGTTTTAGTCAGCTCAGAATCAAGTCCTGAAGCTTCTACTTCACCGCCCCGGCGCTGCTGCCGTCGATAAACGGCCGCAACTCACCGATGAACTTGTCGCTGTTCACAATACTCCGCAGCACGATCTTGATCGATTCGTCAGGAAAGCCTGACTCCAGCGTAAACGTGTAGCCAGTAAAGACATCGCCGGCTTCATCAGCACCCCAAAACAAGAACGCACGGTCGCTAAGCCGCAGCAGCAGGCGCATCAAACCCTCGCGATCCTTCACCCGATCTACATTTATGTAGCCCTTGTTGTAGTGCGGATAGATGCGAAAGCCGATCGTGTCTTTGGACGTGACGCTGATCACGACCTCGAATGAGTCTGCGTTGACGAGTCCGGTCCGCAACGAACCGACGTAGTTGAATTGCTGCTTTTGGCTCTGGCTGAATGAAATGTTGACGTCCGGTCCAGCCTTTTCCAGCAGCGCCGCCAGCCGCACCCGGGTGCGTTCACGAGTGGCGGGATCGTCCTGTTGGCCAGAAGCGACAGGGGCGAAGATCAGGAGAAGCAAAAATACAACTGAGATTGCGATTCGTCTCACGGGGGTTCATCCTCCCAGGATATTGATAAAGAGCGGAAACCTTCTATGCGAAAAAAACGGTGATGTCAATTTTTACTCCTAGTCCTGGTGCTGCTCGCGAAAATAATTTGCCGCAGATTTCCGCGGATAAGCGCGGATCAGAAAAAGCGATCAGACCGGCTGGTCTAACTTCCGATCTGATCCGCGTTCATCTGGGCCGATCCGCGCCTAATAAAAAACACCGCATAGTGAAATGAATTGTTTTCACTAGCGTGTTAATCGAGTACATTACGCGGAAGAACAGTGAAGAGTGAAAAGTGAAAAGTGAAGATAGAAGACCGAACACAGAAGTCATGAGACTCAGTACTCAGCACTCAGTACTCAGCACTAAGTAGTACACCCATGAGGACCATCCAGTGAAGATATGTATCCTTGATCCGTCCTACGAAAACTCCGACAGCCCGATGAAGGATTACGATCCGCTGTCTGACGTGATTCGTCATCTTGAAGCGCACGAGTGTGAGACCGTCTACATCGATAAGGCGAAGGGCGTGCGCCAGATCGTCGAGCTATCGCGACGCGGTTTCGACGTCTTCATTAATCTGTGTGACGGCGCCTGGGACGAAGATCGCGCGGGGATCGAAATTGTGCAGACGCTGGAACGGCTCGGTTTGGCTTTCACCGGCGCGACCTCCAATTTCTACGAGCCCAGCCGCGAAACGATGAAGAAGGTCTGCCATTTCTGGGGCATCAAGGCGCCGGCCTACGTGGTGGCCGTTGACGCCGAAGGCATCAAATTAGCCGCTAAAACACTGCGTTTTCCTCTGATCACCAAACATCCGAGCAGCTACAGCAGTATTGGTTTGACCCGCGCGTCGCGAGTGGAAACGCCCGCCGAATTGCAGGAGCAAGCCGAGAAGATGATCGCCGCTTTCGGCTCCACGCTGATTGAAGAATTCATCGAGGGCCGCGAGTTCAGCGTGCTGGTGGTGGAGAACGCCGACGATCCACTCCGGCCGTTTACCTATCGCCCGGTCGAGTTTCTTTTTCCTCGCGGCGAGTCGTTCAAACATTTCGACTTGAAGTGGAAAGACTACGAAGCGATGACCTGCATTCAGTGTGAAGACGATGACCTCGCGGAACGGCTCGAGGATGCGTCGCGAAAGCTATTCATCGGCTTGAACGGTTCGGGCTATGGACGCTGCGACATCCGCATGAACCCGAGCGGCGAGATCTTCATGCTCGAGATCAATCCCAACTGTGACGTAGCGTATCCGCTGGAAGAAGCGGGCAGCGCCGACCTGATCCTGATGCATCAGGCGTGGGGCCATCGCGACTTCTTTGAGAAGATTATTCGCGCAGCCCTCAAGCGGCAGCAGCGGGCGCACAAGAAATGGCACCTGGCGCTCGACAACAAGAGCCGCTATGGCATGTATGCGCTGGAGTACATCGAGGCGGGCACGATTATCGATCAGCACGAGGAGCAGCCGCACGTGTTAGTGAGCGAGGGGCACGTGCGTAAAAACTGGAACGCCGAACAGCGACAGTGGTTCGCGGAGTATGCCTACCCTTTGACTGACGAAGTGTTTGTAAGCTGGAGCCCTGATCCGGAGCACTGGAAACCGATAAATCATTCCTGCGATCCGAACGCCTGGGTGGAAGGCCTGGACATGGTGGCGCGGCGGGACATTTGCGCCGGAGAAGAAATCACGATGGACTACGCCACCTTTTATAACGAAAAGATGGACGACTTCGTCTGTCACTGCGGCGCGGACGAGTGTCGGGGAATTGTGCGTGGGAAGGATTACCGCGAGAGCTTCGTCGATCGTTACGGCGACCATGTGTCGGATTACGTGAAGATGAAGCGAGAGATGGCGAAGCCGCGGGAAGAGATCTTTCAGTGAAAAGTGAAGAGTGAAAAGTGCTGAGTGTTGAGTACTGAGTGCTGAGTAAGACCTGTTAACTGCTGGGACCGCGGGCGTCCCGCCCGCCCGCGTGGCATGCCACACAGTTCAAAATTGAACGGATTTCTTCGCCGCGGCAGCGGCGACTCGAAGGTAGCCGGACGTGGAACGTCTGGATTAAGGCAATTTGTTGTGAATGCGCACTGAAAGTGCGCAGCGATTCTCGGCGCACCTTCAGTGCGCCAACATTCCAAACACATGCTCCAGAGGTTTCACCTCTGGCTACCATCTCAGCGCATCTCCGATGCGCAAAAAGAAGAGGCGGTCGCGTACGAGCGATCGCCTCTCTTCTTCGTTCTGATCTTCTTTCTCTTTCTGACTTTTCACTCTTCACTTGTCACTCGTCACTGCCCTTACGGCTTCTTCCCTTTCCCTTTACCGCCGCCGGGTTGTCCCTGTGGCTGGCCCGCCGGTGGACCATGTGGCTCCGCCTTCTGCGGCGGCCCAAGCCGTTCCGGCTTCGGCGCGTGTTTCTGTTGCACATCCTGGCGCGGTGGCGGAGCCGTCGGCCTTGGCTGACGCGCCGGGCCCGGTCCGACCATCACTTGGGGCGCGCGCGGTTGCGGACGCTCAACGCGTGCTGGCGCCGGCGCCGCTCGCCGTGGTTCCGGCCGCGGTACCTGGACGCGTTCGATCTGCGGCCGCGGGTTTTCTCGGCGCGGTTGTTCAGCTTTCGGCTGACTTACGCGCGCAGCCTGCGCTTGTTGCGCCGTTCGCTGCTGCTCGCGTTGAGCCTGGCGCTGGTCGAGCTCCTGTTTGCGCTGTTGCTGTTCAAGCTGCTGCATTTGTTTGCGCGCATCCTTGTTTCCCTTCGCGGCTTCAGCAGCCAGCGCCGCTTGTTGTTGCTGGCGAGCCGCGTCAAACTGCGGCCGGTTCACCTGACCGGGAGCCTGGGCCACGCCATTCTGCCGATCGTCTCGCACGTTCAGCTTTTGGTTCTTCACTCTTTCTGGAACCGTCTCGACGCGCAGGTTCTTCGCCAGGTCTTTTCTAAACGGTGGCGCCGGCGGCGTAGTGCCGACAAACACGCGCGTGTCGTTCAGTTTCTTCGCGATTCCCGGCGGCAGATCGATCTTGCCGCGGCCCCAGGCGGAATGCACCACCGCATTTCTCAGCGGCGTTAACAGTAACGGATCGAGCGTTGGCCGCACTTGTGCAATCACCTGGCGATCTACGTGGGTAATCATCCGCGGGTCGATCGTGCGCCCGTAGTAATCTACTGGCACCACGGTCACCGCGTTCGGCACCACCAGATTTACAAGTTGGGTGGGTGCAAGATCCGTTCGGGTTAGGTAATACGGTTGCCAGTTTGCGTCGTAGTAGCGTGGCGCGTAAGCGTCGCCCGGGCCAAGCGGCACCCAACCGATTTGGTTCGCATCGCTCAGCGGCAGAAAAGCAACCAGAGCCGGGGAATAAACCGGCGTGGTGTTGACGGAGTCAGGTATCCAATACCACTGGTCGCCCACGCTGGCCCAGCGGCCGTAGTGATAAGGCGCGTAGCCCCACGGCTCGCTCGAAACCCAGGTTGGACCATACGGATAATCAGTCGCCCAGTAGCCCTGCTGGTACGGAACCCAGCCCGCGTCAACCCGCGGCCGCCAGGCGTAGCCGTAACCGTCCACGTTCTGCCAGTCGCCGTAATAAGTAAGATCGTTGAGACCGGGAATGATCGCCGGCGCATACTGGTAGCTGAGATCGTGTCGATAAGGATCGTAGTAATAAGGATCGTTCAGGTAAGCATCATAGCTGTTGTAACGGCCGTCGTAATTGGGATACTGATAACGATAATAATCGTCGACCAGGTATCCGGCATCGTTGCCGTTGATGCGTGACAGCAGCACCTGGGCCGCCGTCTCGCCGGCTAGCGTGAGCATCTCGCCCTTGCCGACACGACCCGATCCGCCGAGTCCCACGACCTGGGCCAGACCGCTCAACACTGAAACCAGCACGCTGCCGTTGTTATCGAAGCCAACGTTGTAGAGTCCCGGCTGATCGAAGTCGACGGCGCCATAAGGCGTGCCCACTTCAAACAACTCGCCAGGGTTTAGATAACCGACGTCGAAAATCGCCGAGCCATCGCGCAGCCCGAGCTGGGTGCGGCCATCGGAAAGATCGAGAACTTCAAGCTCAGTGTTGGGATTCAGGCGGGCGAAGTTGCGGCCCGAAAAGGCGAGCGACGTGCGCGCGTTGTCGCGCGTGTAAATGCGATCGCCGACCGAGAAAGGCTGATTGATGGTAGCGGCGGTCCATTGAGTGTTCGCGTCATTGTTTTCCACCGCCGGACTGAGTCCGTTGCTGAATGCCACTTCGCCGTCTACGCGCTGGATACGCGCGGCATTCGGCATCGCGGCAGCCTGCGCTTTGTCTTCGTGCTTTAGATAAAATGCCACCGCCAGACCCGAGATCAACGCCACCATTACGCCAATAATCGTCAGGTGCGGCCAAAGTTTTAATCGATTCATAATTGCCACCTCTCAAGTTAACTCCCGTTGCATTTCCGCCAGCGGGAACTGTAAGGGCGGTCCGCCAGCGGGACTGTAGGGCCGGACCTGCGTGTCCGCCCTGCTGGGGTCGCGTCGTTTCGCTTCCACCGCGCTACCTAAGGTTTTTCAAGTTCCGCAAACAAATTCGCAATCAGCATGCCCTTCGGGCTCACGCGGTTAGCGAGTTTGCGGCGGTAAACTGGTGGAGCAGCAGTCTGCGGAGGTTTGATTACAAAGAAGGACGGGCGTTACTGATTAGCCACGCTATCGCAAGAATATTGTTAGGAGCGAACAATGAGAGCGGTAAACAATTCAACGGAACGGATGCGCGATATGGGCCCATCAACGTACCCATTCAAGGCATTGATTTGTCGGTTGGGCGATTAGCTTTGGTTCCATACGGCCACGGTAGGCAGTGTCAATAGGAAGGGGGCGAAGTAGTGTCGCAATTTCAGTTTTCCTCTGTGGCCGCACAGAGG
>Ga0207650_10001755_pt1:0-7500 | contig 15375 bp, 13 predicted proteins | sample KBSS63metaG_FD_184325 | JGI IMG/M metagenome (GOLD analysis project Ga0207650, IMG submission 184325) | Switchgrass rhizosphere microbial communities from Kellogg Biological Station, Michigan, USA - KBS S6-3 metaG (SPAdes) (version 2) | ecosystem: Host-associated > Plants > Roots >...
TCGAGGACTCGTCTGCTGCTATGTGTTCTGCGATTGCCTGCTCAGTCATGTTTTAGGTCTCGCTTATAAAATACAAAGTTGTCATGCAGCCTAGCTCAATCTCGCGTGAGTTTCGGCAGCTCGAAGTGCACCGTCATGCCGGCCCTTATCGTCAACGGCCCGCCGGGCGTGTAGTGGATGTCGTTTACGGGAACGGTCTCGTTCACGGTGGGCAATCGCGGGTCATTGCGGATTTGCGACTCGTGAAATTGTTGGCCCGCCCACCACTTCTTGTTGGCCAGATTGGTGATGGAGAAATTGCACTCATAACGCTCCCACACGTATTTGGCCAAAAGATCGAAGATCATCCAAGGCCGAAGCAGTGATACGCGATCTTCGTCTCCATAGCGGCTACCCATGAAGCGCATTTGCAGGCGTCCTTCCAGCCCGGAGGGATGACGCGCGGTTATCCCGCCGTAGGCCAGCGCGCGAGGCGCGTTGGGTATCGCTCCACCCTGAGTCCGGCCCGATACAAATCTGCCCCAGGTGTAAGAAGCGTCGAGATCCGAGGTCAGCCAGTCATTGATTTGATATCGGAGTTCGACCTCGGGGCCATGCCTGCGGGTGGCTCCCGCAGGTTCAAATTGCCCGGTGTCGCCGTCCAAGACTAATTCGCTAGACAAATGGAGGTACCAGTAGTTAACGGCCAGATCGAGGCGATTGAATAATTTCGTTCTCAGACCGAGCTCTCCGCCGAGCGCGCGTGCGAGCGGCGCCTGATCGGGATTTGCGACAACTACTCTGGCGTCGTTGCTGTGATGACCGCCGCCGAAATTCATATACAACTGCGGCGGCGTATACCAGTTGCCGGCAGCGAAGGGCGTGAAAATGAGATTGACCTTCGGGTTGGCCATGAATCCCTGCGCCGTGCCGCTGGTTGGAATCGCGGCGTCCGGACTGAGATTGCGCACGCTGTAATAAAATTGATCGAGCCTCGTGCCTATTTGGGCGCGAAACCAATTCGTTGGGCGAAGCTCTTGCTGCGCATACCACGCCAAGCTTGTCTGGTTGATTTGGCTGTTCTGTTGCGTGCTCAGCCGCCTACGATTGACTGCGTTAAACAGGCCGACTCGGGCGATATCGGTTCGACTCAAAAAGCCGACCAACGTCTCCATTGGCATGTCGAAGCGCGAGTACTTGCGCCGATAATTCAGATAGGAACCGCCGGCACCGCGCTTGTCTCTCTGCTCGATCTCGTCACCGTTGATGGGATCGTTTTCGAAAAAAGTAAAATTATTGTACTGCGTGAGACTGTAAAAAAAGCCCCACGCCTGAGCATTGAACGACTGGCGCTCATCCGTGTAACTGTAGACAAGGTTCAGATTGTTACGATCGGTATTTCCTCCTTGGCTTGGATCGATACTGTCGAAGTGGCCGAGGATGCGCCCCGGATTTCGGGTTAGTCTTGACGGGATTTCACCAGATGCGTCCCAGTAGCTATGATTGAATGTTCCCAAAAAACTCAGATTGGAGTTTGCCGTCGCGAGAAGTGTGAATTTCGTAAGGAGATTATAGCGGTTGTAACCCAACGGATCCTTGAATGGCCCACGTTCGTGATAGGCTTCAAAAGCTACGTAGGGCTGGAAGATCGTCCCTTCGGGAGGCGACAAAATAGTCAGGTAGCGTTGCAGGCTGTAGCTGCCGCCCAAAATACTTGCCAGGGAATCTGCTGGCCGTCGTTTAGTAATGATATTAACCGCGCCGGCTGTGGCGAAATCGCCGTACTGCACGAAATAGGGTCCTTTGGTGACGTCAATATGGTCGACGATTTCCGGGATAAGCCAGTGAATATCAGCATATCCCTGTCCATGAGCATTGTTGGGAAGATTCACCGGAATGCCGTCCACGAAAATCGCGAAATCCGTTCCATGATCGGCATCGAATCCTCTAATGAAATACTCGTCGGCTTTGCCGCCTCCTTGATGCTGCACGGTGTATAGACCGGGAACAGAGCTGGTAAGAATATCGACCGGGGTGGCAGTCGGCCGAAGCTCAAGATCTTTTTGCCGTACGGTTTGTTCGGTCGCTGTCGAAACCGGCTGTTCGCCAAACACATAAACTTCAACCGGCGCCGAGGCGCTCTGTGTCGGATTCTGAGCTGATGACGGCGGGGTGTTCTGGCCAAGCGTTGTTCTCTCGCGAAGTATAAGCAGAAGAGCCATGACGGCGACGATCCGTGACGAGTTCATTGCGAAGGCTCGAGTAGTATAAATTTCAGATTCGTGCTACTCAAACGTAAAAAAATTTAATGCTTCATTTCGGGTGTCGTGGTGACGAGTTTGCCGTTCTGAACCCCTTTGGTGGCGATCAGCTTCCCGGCAATCTCGTGGACTTTGTCGCCGCGCCCGCGAATCACGATGACTTCCAAACAATTATGCTCATCGAGATGGATATGCAGGCTGGCATTGACCATGACATCGGCTTTATGCTGCATGTCGGCTAATACGTCGCTTAAATGGTGTATGCGATGGTCATAAACCAGCGTAACGACACCGATGACCTCGGCGTCGGCCTGGCCGACCTTTTTTTGAATCAAATGATCGCGGATCAAATCGCGGATCGCCTCGGATCGATTTTGATAGCCCACGCCGGCAATGCTGAGATCAAAGGCGGCCAGCAAATCCTCTTCTAGCGATACGCCAAAGCGCGATAAATGATTCATTATCCTATCCCATGGGTAACACGAAAATTTATATCGTGTCAACGCGTTAGGATCGTTGCCGTTGGAAGGAGCGGTTTGCATGTGTTAGCTCTGAACAGAGTGATTTGGGTTATCGGACAGCTGCTTCTTGTGTTCGTTTTCCTGGCCGGCTGCGGTCGCAATGAGAGGATGGACCTCCTCTATGCCGAGCGCTGCATCAACTGCCACGGCGCAAACGGGCGCGGCGATGGCGCGTTGGCTGCGCGTTTACCGGTGCGTCCACCCGATTTCCGCGACACCGTCGAGCGAAAGAGTAATAATCAGATTCGGCGCGCAATTGCCGATGGGAAGGGAACGATGCCGGCGTTCGAGCCTGCGCTGCGGCCCGCCGAAATCACCGATATGCTGCAAATGGTGCGTTTTTTGAGCCGCGAAGGACGCGATGTGGCCTGGTGGGAGAGGTTTGATACGTTGGTGGTCGCGCACTGCAATATTCCCTGGGAGACGGTGCTGGGCTATGACGATAAGGTCGAAGAAAGCAAACCATAGTTCGCTCCATCGGCAGCTTTTTCGGAGCGTGATTTTCTTACTAACACTCGCATGCGCAGGTCTAGCGAGCCGCGATATTGCCGCTGAAATTCAATCGGCTCGCGCCGAGCGGCGCGTTACTCGAAGAATGATTGAAAATTTTACGCCGGTCGATCAAAACGGCGCGCCGTTCACCATTAATAACTTAGCCGGAAAAGTGATGGTCGTGGCATTCGCAGATATCGCCTGTGTGGATGTTTGCCCGCTCATCACGGCTGCATTGCGGCAGATGCAAATCGCTCTCACACCAAAGAGCGCACCGAAGTTCAGCTCCTGACCATCACCACAGATCCGGAAATAGACTCACCGAAAGTTCTGCGCGCTTATGCTAAGCGTTACGGCGCCGAATTTGAGAACTGGGCATTTCTCACGGGGGATCCAGCGGTGCTGGCTCAGGTTTGGAAGAACTTTGGCGTCGGGGTAAAGCGCAGGGCTCGGGGCTTGATCGACCATACTCCGCTAACCGCGATAGTCGACCAAAGCAAGGCAATGCGATTTGCCTACATCGGACTATCGCCAGATCAACACGCCGTCCTTGGTGATGTGCGTTCATTATTGAACGGCATTAGAGTGTTGATTGGCCTTGTGATGCAACAGGTAGTGCTCAGAACGGCAGTTGCGTAGCATTCTCGACTTGACAAGAGTTTATGTTAAAACTAAACTCGAACATGAAGTTTTTTGCGTTGTCATGACTCTCGACAATATTGAGCAACTGGAAGCGACCATCGACCGACTCCTCGCCAGTCACGAACGAATCAAGACGGAAAAAGAAGCGGTTGAGAAAAAGCTCCAACAAAAAGAGAGTGAATGGCATCATCTGAAAGGGCAGCTCCGGCAATACGAGCGCGAGCGCGTCGAGCTCAGGGAAAAGCTCGATCGGATCCTCGGTCAGGTGGCCAGCCTCGACCTTAGTGAATCATGATTTCGCGATGAAAAAAGCACTCGACGTAGAAATTCTCGGGCAAAAATTCACGATCAGCAGCGATGCTGAAGAGAGCTACATGCTCAAGGTAGCGGATTACGTCGACGGCAAAATGCAGGAACTGATGCGCGCGTCGAAACCGGTCGCGAAATCCAACGTGGCCATGTTAGCGGCCCTGAATATCGCGGATGAATATTATCGGCTAAAGGACGCGCACGAAACAGTTCTGAACCGATTGGACCAGTTGTCGAAAAAGGTTTCGACGACACTGAGTCATGACCGCTGAGCCGGTTTGTGATAGCGCGGATTATTTTTTTTATTTGGACATTTGAGCTGATGGAAGCTTGCCAGAAGCGGCGTGGAAAGATGAGGAAATGGGTCGAAACGTTTGCCAATAATTTGATCGGACGGATTACTCTACTCTTCGATGCTTTAAGAATACGGCGGCGCGTTACAAGTTATCCTGAATTCGGAATGGCTATCCCATTGGAAATTGAGAGGGTAGCGCCAATGCCCGTGCGGTCCGGACAACGACTCGCACGGGGGCCGACTTCTCCGCATCGCCGGTCGGATTTCTAGTCGCACGTTTCTCCAGCCTCTTTGCTTCAGTCTCTTCTGGCTGCTCCTGGAATTTTTATGCCGAGAGCCGTTCTGGAAGAGTCTAAGCCCTCATTGCGCCGGCGCCTGCTGTGCGCGCGTAAATCAGTTCCACCGAGTCAGCATCGGTTATGGAGCACTTTGGTTCAAGACAGTGCGCTCCGGTTTGCGCCCTATCTCGCCGCCACTCAAGTGGCTCTGTACAGTCCGATTGACAGCGAGGTTGAGAGCCAAGCAATTTTAGCTCACGCGCTGTCGAGCAAAAAAGCGGTTTATTATCCAAGAGTCGGCCCTGATAATTCGGCCTGGTTTTTTCAGATTGGCGCCGAAACCGATCTTCACCCGGGACGCTTTGGGATAGATGAGCCCGCCGGGGTTTTTCCTCTACCCGTACACGGTCAAGAAAGCACGGAGCATACCATCATCTTTGTTCCTGGGCTCGCGTTTGACATCAGGGGGCATCGTCTAGGTCGTGGTGGTGGGGCGTACGATCGGATGCTCACGGAGCTGAAGCGGCAGGCGATTTTTGTCGGTTTGGCCTTTGAGCTGCAAATTCTCGAACGGCTGCCGACAGACGAGTGGGATCAAAAAATTCATTATGTCATCACCGAAAAACGAATTATCGATTGCGACGCTTCGGCGTCGTGAAACCGAGATTTGATTGTTTCGTGATTTGAAAGGGGGTGCTCTGATTGGATTCAAGTTTTTTATTTGGGCTAATCGGCTTGATTGTGGGGCTTGGCCTCGCTTCAGTGTTTTTTTGGGTTCGCGCCAAACAGGAGCGGGCCGAGACCGAAGCAGCGCAAAAAACCGCTGCCCGGATTTTGGAGGAAGCGAAGAAGGATGCGAGTGCGATTCGCAAAGAGGCGGAGCTCCACGCTAAAGACAGCGTTCTTAGAGAACGCGCTGAATTTGAAAAGGAGGTGCGTGACAGTCGTCGCGAACTGCAGAATCAAGAACGCCGGCTGATCGGTAAGGAAGAGGCGATCGATAAGCGCCTTGAATCGGTTGACAAGCGTGACGGCGAATTGGCGCGACGAGACCAAGCGATAAAGAGCCGAGAAAAGCAAGTTGAAGAGCAGGCCGCGGAATACGGGCGGCAATTCGAGGAATCGAGAAGGCAGTTGGAGCAAGTCGCAGGGCTGACGCGGGAAGAAGCGAAACGAAGCCTGATCGATCAAATGGTCGAAGAAGCAAAGCATGAGTCGGCCAAGCGGATTCGCGTGATTGAGGAGGAGGCTAAAGAGGAGGCGGTTCGAAGAAGCCAAAAAATCGTCGCCTTGGCGATTGAACGGCTCGCCGGTGACTTTGTCGCAGAACGCTCGGTGACGGTATTTCCGCTGCCCAATGACGAGTTAAAGGGCAAAATTATCGGGCGTGAGGGACGAAACATTCGCGCGCTCGAAGCGGCCACCGGAATCGACCTGATCGTCGACGATACGCCAGAGACTGTGGTGATCTCCGGACATAATCCGATTCGCCGGGAGATTGCGCGGCTCTCCTTGGAAAAGCTCGTCTCGGACGGCCGCATTCATCCCGGACGAATCGAAGAAGTGGTGCGCAAGTCCGAGCAGGAGCTCGAAGAATCGATCAAGGAGGCGGGACAAAAAGCGATATTCGATGTCGGTGTGCACGGAGTTCATCCGGAAATCATCAAATTGCTCGGACGACTGAAATATCGTTACAGCTACGCGCAAAACGTTTTGCTGCATTCCATTGAGGCTGCCTTCATCTGTGGAGCTATGGCTGCTGAACTGGGCCTGAACGAAAAACAGGCGCGCCGCGCTGCACTGCTACACGACATCGGCAAAGCGGTGGACCACGAGGTCGAAGGCTCGCATGCAATCATTGGCGCGGAGCTTGCGCGCAAATACGGAGAATCGCCAAAGATCGTCAATGCGATCGCCGCGCACCATGAGGATGTGAGAGCGGAAACGATTTTGGCGCCGCTGGTGGACGCCGCCGATGCGCTTTCAGGAGCGCGCCCCGGGGCGCGCCGTGAGATGATGGAGACTTACACGCGCCGTTTGGAAGAGCTCGAGCGCATCGTGAACGAATTCAAGGGGGTAGAAAAATCTTACGCAGTTCAAGCCGGACGCGAGATTCGCATCATGGTGCAACACGATCTGATTTCCGATGACGAAGCTTCGCGCATGGCGCGTGAAATCGCGCGTAAGATCGAAAATGAGATGACTTATCCGGGGCAGATCAAGGTCACGGTCATTCGCGAAATGCGCGCGGTCGATTATGCGAAATGACGACTTCAAAAGGGATTAAGAAATCGTGATCGTCATACCCGAGCGAAGCGAGGAATCTTATCTTTCAAGCAGTGAGTCGAATGAGAAAGATTCCTCGCCTTCGGCTCGGAATGACGGGTCTGTAAAATTCTTGCAGCGAACTTTTCTAGCATAGTAAACAAGCTCTGAATGCGGGTTTTAATTTTAGGAGATGTGGTGGGTCGGCCTGCCCGTCGCGCTATGCGCGACTTGTTGCCGGAACTGATCTCGCGCGAAAAAGCCGACCTTGTGATCGCCAATGCTGAAAATGCAGCCGGCGGAATGGGCGTCGATCTAAAAAGCGCGAAAGAGCTTCTTTCCGCCGGCGTGCACGTGCTGACTTCCGGCAATCATATCTGGAAAAAAAAGGAGATCTACCCATTCCTCGACGAGCATGAAACTTTGATTCGCCCGGCCAACTTTCCCGCGGGAGCACC
>Ga0207650_10001755_pt1:12500-15375 | contig 15375 bp, 13 predicted proteins | sample KBSS63metaG_FD_184325 | JGI IMG/M metagenome (GOLD analysis project Ga0207650, IMG submission 184325) | Switchgrass rhizosphere microbial communities from Kellogg Biological Station, Michigan, USA - KBS S6-3 metaG (SPAdes) (version 2) | ecosystem: Host-associated > Plants > Roots >...
CTAATCAAATTCCGTGATAGCTGGTTCTCCCCGAAATATATTGAGGTATAGCCTCGTGTTTAGCGGACGGAGGTAGAGCACTGGACGGGCTAAGGTCCTTACCGGGATACTAAACCTAACCAAACTGCGAATTCCGTCTTGCCCAATCACGGGAGTCAGACTGCGGGAGATAAGTTCCGTGGTCGAAAGGGAAAGAGCCCAGATCGCCAGCTAAGGTCCCGAAATTTGTGCTCAGTGGTAAAGGATGTGGAAACGCACAGACAACCAGGAGGTTGGCTTAGAAGCAGCCATCCTTTAAAGAAAGCGTAACAGCTCACTGGTCGAGTGAGTCTGCGCCGAAGATGTAACGGGGCTAAGCACAGTACCGAAGCTGCGAATTTAAAAATCTCTGCGGAGATTTTTATCTGGTAGGGGAGCATTCTAGTCGCCTGCGAAGGTAGACCGTAAGGACTACTGGAGGTTCTAGAAGAGATTCTGCAGACATGAGTAGCGATAAAATAGGTGAGAAACCTATTCGCCGTAAGTCTAAGGTTTCCTGGGTAAAGTTAATCTTCCCAGGGTTAGTCGGTCCCTAAGCCGAGGCCGAAAGGCGTAGGTGATGGACAGCAGGTTAATATTCCTGCACCACCGATGGTGCGTTATCAGCGAAGGGGGGACGGAGAAGGATAGGTCATCCGGGTGTTGGATATCCCGGTTCAAGCCCGTAGGCGGACCTGGTAGGCAAATCCGCCGGGTCATTAACGCCGAGAGGTGACGACGAGTCCCGTATGGGACGCAAAGTGACTGATTCCACGCTTCCAAGAAAAACCTCGTAGCGAGTACTATAGGTGACCGTACCGCAAACCGACTCAGGTAGACGGGTAGAATATACCAAGGCGCTTGAGAGAACTCTGGTTAAGGAACTCTGCAAATTGACACCGTAACTTCGGAAGAAGGTGTGCCCATTTCGGTGAAGTCCCTGCGGATGGAGCCGAAAAGGGTCGCAGTGAAACGGGGGTGGTGACTGTTTATCAAAAACACAGGACTCTGCTAAGTCGCAAGACGACGTATAGGGTCTGACGCCTGCCCGGTGCCGGAAGGTTAAGGAGAGAGGTTAGCCGCAAGGCAAAGCTTTGAACCGAAGCCCCGGTAAACGGCGGCCGTAACTATAACGGTCCTAAGGTAGCGAAATTCCTTGTCGGGTAAGTTCCGACCTGCACGAATGGCGTAACAATCTCCCCACTGTCTCAACCAGGGACTCAGCGAAATTGCACTCTCGGTGAAGATACCGGGTACCCGCGGCAGGACGGAAAGACCCTGTGCACCTTTACTACAACTTTGCACTGGATCTAGGGTTAGTATGTGTAGGATAGGTGGGAGGCTGTGAAGCGGAGGCGCTAGCTTTCGTGGAGCCAACCTTGAAATACCACCCTTACTGGCCTTGGACTCTAACCTACAGCTGTCATCCAGCTGGGGAACATTGCATGGTGGGTAGTTTGACTGGGGCGGTCGCCTCCCAAATTGTAACGGAGGCGCGCGATGGTCGGCTCAGGCTGAGTGGAAACCAGCCGTCGAGTGTAATGGCATAAGCCGGCTTGACTGCGAGAGAGACATCTCGAGCAGGTGCGAAAGCAGGTCATAGTGATCCGGTGGTCCCGCATGGAAGGGCCATCGCTCAACGGATAAAAGGTACGCCGGGGATAACAGGCTGATACCCCCCAAGAGTTCACATCGACGGGGGTGTTTGGCACCTCGATGTCGGCTCGTCACATCCTGGGGCTGAAGTAGGTCCCAAGGGTTCGGCTGTTCGCCGATTAAAGTGGCACGCGAGCTGGGTTCAAAACGTCGTGAGACAGTTTGGTCCCTATCCGCCGTGGGCGTAGGATACTTGAGGAGAGTTTTCTCTAGTACGAGAGGACCGAGAAGAACGCACCGCTAGTGTTCCGGTTGTCACGCCAGTGGCATCGCCGGGTAGCTATGTGCGGAAAGGATAACCGCTGAAAGCATATAAGCGGGAAGCCTCCTCCAAGATAAGGTATCCCAGGCCGTAAGGCCTCTAAAGACCCCTCGTAGACTACGAGGTTGATAGGCCGGATGTGGAAGATCAGTAATGATTGAAGCTAACCGGTACTAATTGGTCGTGCGGCTTGACCATATTTACTAATGCGACTCAGCAGTAATTCGTTGTGCCCGTATTCAGTTGTGAGAGAATATCTCGAAAATTTCCGGTGGCGATAGCGGAGGTGTCACACCCGATCCCATCCCGAACTCGGCCGTTAAGCCCTCCAGCGCCGATGGTACTATACGGTCGCCGTATGGAAGAGTAGGACGCTGCCGGATTTAAATTTGCCAAAGGCCCGGTGCTCGAAAGAGCCCGGGCCTTTTTGTTTGAGACGCCTGGACAGTGTGCAAACCTCTGTACGTTTCGCTCTAAGGAGGCGCGCGGCAGCCCGAACTCTTTTTTGCCGATGAGGTTTCGCGGAGTCTTAAAACCTGGAAGTATTATGTGGACGTGACGCGGAATTGCTCGGCTCCGAGAACACTGCCGTGACCGTCTCAAAGGCATCGCTCGATCTTTCTCAGGTGGCGTATGCGGCGGGGCGCGGAAGCCTGGTACAAGTGCTTGATGCACAGCGGCTGTACGCCCAGGCATTACAAGGCGACGTCCACGCCAAGGGTCAGCGCTACCTTGACACGATCTTGCTGTTCGAGGCGATGGGCGGAGATTCGCAGTCCTGGGTCGTGTTTAACGCGAGCTCCCAGCCGTAGGGTTAGGTCCAACGCCGATGGTACTATCGGATTTAAATTAAAAGCCCGTGCTCGAAAGAGCCCAGGTTTTTTTGGCCGTTCTGTATTTACACTACGGCAATACTCCGCGGTTAAAACTCCATGACTC
>Ga0207650_10001756_pt1 | contig 15371 bp, 14 predicted proteins | sample KBSS63metaG_FD_184325 | JGI IMG/M metagenome (GOLD analysis project Ga0207650, IMG submission 184325) | Switchgrass rhizosphere microbial communities from Kellogg Biological Station, Michigan, USA - KBS S6-3 metaG (SPAdes) (version 2) | ecosystem: Host-associated > Plants > Roots > Rhizosphere...
CGTTCGCGTCGCGGCTCGTGCTTCTGTCGCGCAACTTCGGCGCTTTCGCCGCGATTCGCGAGGGTCTTCGAGTCGCCGGTGGTCGCTGGTTCGCGGTGATGTCGGCCGACCTGCAGGAGGACGCATCGGTCGTCGTCACATTCCTAAATGCGCTGCGTGATGACGACGCCGACATCGTGCTCGGAGTTCGCGAGTCACGCGACGATCCGTGGCCAAGTCGCGCCGCATCGGCGCTGTTCTGGCGCCTGTACCGCGCGCTGATCCGTCCCGATGTTCCGCAGGGCGGGGTCGACGTGTTCGCATGCAACTGTCTCTTTCGCGACCAGCTCGTGCAGTTCAGCGAGTCGTTCAGCTCGCTCGTCGGCCAGATCCTCTGGTTGGGGTTTCGTCGCAAGCTGGTGCCGTACCGGCGCGCCGCGCGACGTCACGGCCGCAGCGCGTGGACGGTGCGCCGCAAGATTGCATACCTGCTCGACAGCGTTTACTCATTCTCCGATCTGCCAGTGCGCGTGTTCACTGCATTTGGTGCGATTGGCCTCTTCGCCAGCGTGGTGCTGGCCACAGCCGTCCTAGTCGCGAAGCTGAACGGCTCGATCCCAGTGCCCGGATACACGGCTACGGTACTGACGATAGTGTTCTTCGCGAGTCTAAACCTGCTCGGCCTCGGCATTGTCGGCTCCTACGTCTGGCGCGCGTACGAAAACACGAAGTCGCGGCCGCTCGCAGTCGTGATGCGCGATCACATATTCATTCCGAAGGACGGCTGATGACGACGTTCATTCATCCGCAGGCGCTTTGCGAGTCCGCGCATATCGGTGAGGGTACGCGTGTATGGGCGTTCGCCCACGTGCTGCCGGGGGCTGTCGTCGGCCGCGACTGCAACCTGTGCGACGGTGTATTCATCGAGAACGACGTGCGGATCGGCAATCGCGTGACGGTGAAGTGCGGTGTGCAGCTCTGGGACGGCGTCACCCTTGAGGACGACGTTTTCGTCGGACCGAACGCGACGTTTACAAACGATGCATTCCCCCGCAGCCTTCAGCAGCCCGCGACGTTCCTGCGGACGACGATCGAGCGTGGTGCGTCGATCGGCGCGAATGCGACGATTCTTCCCGGCCTTACCGTGGGGCGCGGCGCAATGGTCGGCGCGGGCGCGGTGGTCACCCGATCGGTGCCGCCCTGGGCTGTCGTCGCCGGAAACCCCGCGCGAATCACCGGCTACGCGGACGCATCGCTGACACCGGCGAACGTCCCGCCAATGGCGGCAACGACTCCCGCTGCCGCACGCTCGTCCCGTGTCGCCGGTGTGATCCTGCACCGGATGCCGCTGATCGAAGACATGCGTGGAAACCTGATCGCCGCCGAAGTCGGTCGGACGCTCCCGTTCATGCCGGAACGCTATTTCATCGTTCTCGACGTGCCAAGTGCCGAGGTTCGCGGCGAGCACGCACACCGGACATGCCACCAGTTTCTCGTCTGCGTCCGGGGCATCGTCAACGTGGTTGTCGACGACGGGCAGCAGCGCGAGGAGTTTCGGCTCGACACGCCCGAGCTCGGCCTGCATGTGCCGCCCGGCGTGTGGGCGACGCAATACGGCTACTCCTCCGACGGCGCGCTGCTGGTGTTTGCTTCCCACCGCTACGACCCGGCAGACTACATCCGCAACTACGACGAGTTTCTCGCGATTGTGCACAACCGCTGATGCGACCGGACCACGTCGACACCCGCGCGCAAGGTGCGCGCTTCGTCGCATTCGGTGCACTGAACACGATCGCGACGTATGCGATCTATTGCGGACTGGTCGCCTTCATTTCGCCCCAGATGGCCTACGCAATCGTATTCGCGCTCGGCATCTGTTTGGCCTTTGTGTTGAATTCGAAGTTCGTGTTTCAGGCACGAGTGCGCATGGGATTGGCCGCACTGTACCCGATCGTATACATCGTCCAGTATGCGGCGAACGCTTTGCTGATCGATTGGTTGACCGGAGCAGATCTCGGGCCTCGCGCAGCGCTCGCGGTCGCATTGATCATCGTCACCCCGCTGTCTTTCGTACTGAACCGTCTCATCCTTACGCGACGCAATAGCCTGCGGCGCCATTGACTTGATCGACCGTTTGCCCAAGTGGATGCTGACGATACCGGTGGTGTGCGCGGCTGCGCTGTACGCGCGGTTCTTCGGCGGCTACTGGCTCGGCGACGACTTCGGAAACCTGCAAAGCGGTTTGTTCGCCGCTCAGCGCGGCGAAACGCTGCGCCAGGCATGGGCGCACCTCTTCGCGCCCGCCGCGTCCGAAGGCGCGTTCTACCGACCGGCGATGAGTGCCGCCGTGCTCTTCAACGCCGCGCTGGCCGGCACGCGTTTCGCAGGCTGGTTCGCCGTCAATTTCGCGATGCACCTGGCGAACGTCGTGCTGGTCGCGATTGCCGTGGCCACGCTTGCGCGGGCGTGCGGCCGCGACGGCCGCCTCGCCGGCGTGGTCGCAGCGTGCCTGTTCGCTGCGTGCCCGCTGCTGGCCGAAGGCGTATTCTGGATTTCAGCGCGTGCCGACGCCGCGGTGACGCTGCTGACGCTCGCGGCGATGCTCGCGTGGGTCCGCGCGCGCGTATCGGTTGCGGCGGCCTGCGCGGTTCCCCTATGCGTGCTCGCAGCGCTCGGCTTCAAGGAATCGGCAGCGGTGTTCCCGTTGCAGATCGCGCTCGTCGCGTTCGCGTGGCCGTCGCGGCCGGCGCGCGGGCAGATCGCTTCGATCGTCGCGTGCTTCGCGTTCGTCGCGCTGTTTTTCGCAATGCGCGCACATCTGTTCGGCGACATCTGGCACGTGTATCCGACCAGCGCCGTGGCGTCGCCGGACGAGCGGTTCCGGCAAGCGATCGCCTCGCTGCTCCCGTGGTGGCGCGGGCTGTCGCGGTCCGCGCCCGCCGCGGGCACTGCTTACGTCGTCGCGCTCGCCATCGCGATGGCGACGGTGTTGCTCGCGACGCGCGGCGGGCAACGGCTGCTCGCGGCCGCGTTGTTCATGGCGTCGGTCGGGCTCTGCGCAGCAACGCTGATGAACCTGGGCGGCATGAATCCGTCCGGTGAAGGCGGACGACTCGCCTATTCGCCCTTCGCGTGGCTGGCACTCGCCCTTGGCGTGGCGAGTGCCAAGCCGCTCGCCGGAGCGGATCGACCCGCCACGAGCGCATCGCGCCGCGCGGGCGTCGCGGCACTGGTCGCCGCGACGATCATCGGGACGTTCGTGCTCGACCGTGAACTGCGCGATGCGCATGCGGCGCAGGACCAGCTGCACGCGCTGGCGCAGGCGACGCGCGAGTGGGCGGCACTGCACCCGGGCCTTACGCTGCTCGTCATCGATGGCGCGCGCGGGGCTGTCGTCACCGGTCGCAACGCGCAAGGCGCGCTCGTGCTGCCGCCCATCCAGCAGGAGCCGCTGCTGCATCGGATGCTGCCGACGCTTCCCGCAGAGATCGAGTCGCGTTACGACCAGCTGCAGCAGGGACTGGCGACGCGACTCGACGCGCTGCGTCCATCGTTCGTCGATGCAGGCGTCCTGCAGCGGCTTGCCGCGCACGACACGGCGCGCTGGCCCGAACACTATGGTTGCTGGTCGGCGAGCGAGCGCCGGATTGTCGAGCTTCCGGCACCCGATCCGGCGCAGCGTCGCGCGTGGGCCGACGCAGTGCGCGAATCCGCCGCGCGTTGCTAGGATCAATAGCGCGAACGCTTAAGCCCGACTTGCCGTCGCCTTGATCGGCCGCAGGCTCATCCGGCGCCCGGCAGCCCGCCACCACGCGTTTCAGACGGCCATCGGCGCAGTCAGCGGTGGATGATGGCGGTAGTCGGCGAGCATGAAGTCGCTCGGCTCGACGCGATCCAGCCACTCGGGCTCGTATTGGCCGGTGTCCGCGAGCGCCGGGATCCGGTCGGAGAGCATGAGCCGCGGCGCCGGCAACGGCTCGCGGCGCAGCTGCTCGTGCAGCATGTCGAGCTGGTTCTCGTAGATGTGCGCATCGCCGATGAAATAGGTGAGCCAACGCGGAACGTAGCCCGTGAGCCGGGCCGTCAGCGACAGCATCAGCGCTGCTTCGCAAACGTTGAAGGGTGCGCCGAGCCCGATGTCGTTCGAGCGAACATACAGGCACAGCGACAGCTCGCGCGTCGCGGCGTTCGGCAGGAACTGATAGAGCAGGTGGCACGGCGGCAGCGCCATCTGGTCGAGTTGCGCGCAGTTCCACGCGTGGAAAAGGATGCGCCGGTCCGACGGATTCTCGACAATCGCGTCCAGGCATCGGCGGACTTGGTCGATCGCCTTGTGCAGCAGCAGCTTCGTCGTGCCGCTGTCGTCGATCGGACCGATCGCCCGATAGCCGCGCGCGACGGCGTCATCGATCTGCGCGACATCCTCGACGTCGAGCAGCTTGTAGGCGGGCCACTGCCGCCATTGGTAGCCGTAGATCTCGCCCAGGTAGTCGGGTGCGATCCGGTACGGGTTCGCGAGCCACTGGGCGTTCTCGTTCGCGTTCTGGTCCCACACCTTGCAGCCGAGCGCCCTGAAGTCGGCGGCGCTGCGATAGCCGCGCAGGAATCCAATCAGCTCGCCGACCGCCGATTTGAACGGCAACCTGCGCGTCGTGATCGCGGGAAAGCCGTCGCGGGCGAGGTCGAACCGCATCGAGGCGCCCGGCACGCTCATCGAGCGTACGCCGGTGCGATTCGCGGTCCACGTGCCGGTGGAAAGGATCGTCTCGACCAGTTCCAGGTATTGCTTCATCGAGGATTGCGCACGGCGCGACCGCGCTGTCGGTTAGTCGTCGTCAGCCGAGCATAGCGCACTGCCCGCGGCTACGAAAAAGCCCGCGCCAACGCGCGGGCTCGGGATTCGACCGGGCGCGCGGCTGGGAAGCCTCTCGCGCCGCCAAGGCGTCGGGGCGTGCTAGACCACGCTGCGTGCCGCGTTGATTCGGTCCGCCAGCTGCTCGAGGGCCGCTTCCTGCGCGCGCGACTCGTCGTCGTGCTTCGACAGTGATTCGTCTGCGGCGGATGTTGCCATGCTGCTCGAGGACTGATCCCGCGCGGGAACCCACGTATCCATGATGTCGGCTCGCTTTACGACGCGCACGTGCGCTGTGGTGATACGTGACTCTAAGCAATGCACGTGCCATCAATTGCGGCGATCCGACCGCTGGTCGTGCGCCGCGATTCTCCCTCTGTAGAGTCGAAGGTTCGTCGCGCGCCGCGCAGCAGCCTTACAGCGTCCGATATCCCCATTTGTCGCGTGCAGCCGACGATTGCGGTGGTCTATTTGTTAACGCATTGATCTTGCGAAGTAAAGTTTGTCGCTCAAACACGACGGTCGCTACCGCACTGCACAACCGGAACGTCGGCGGATTTTCCAGTCAGGTCTTCGCTTCCTTGAACATCCCGGGTTCGAGCCGATGCCGTTGCAGCAGCTTGTAGAACTCGGTCCGGTTTCGCTTGGCGAGCTGGGCGGCCTGTGTGACGTTGCCGCCGGTGATCTTCAGCAGCCTGACCAGATAGTCGCGCTCGAACGACTTGCGGGCTTCCTCGAACGGGACGAGCGCCAGCGCGTCCTCTTTGAGCGCCGCCTGGACGAGCGTGGCGGGGATGACCGGCGTGGGCGTCAGCGCAACGGCCTGCTCGAGCAAGTTCAGCAGCTGGCGGATGTTGCCCGGCCACGGCGCCGCCACGAGCAGCGCCATCGCGTCGGGCGCGAGGGTCGACGGCGGCTTGCGGTAGCGCTCGGCGAGCCGGCGCAGGAAGTGCGCGGCGAGCAGCGGGATGTCCTCGCGCCGGTCGGCAAGCGATGGCAGCTTCAGCGACACGACGTTCAACCGATAGAACAGGTCCTCCCGAAACAGGCCCTGGTCGCGCTGCGAGTCGAGGTCGCGATGCGTTGCGGAAATGACGCGGACGTCGACGGGAATCGCCTGCGTCGAACCGACCGGCCGCACTTCGCCTTCCTGCAATACGCGCAGCAGCTTGACCTGCAGCGGCAATGGCATGTCGCCGATTTCGTCGAGGAACAGCGTGCCGCCGTCCGCCGCCTGGAACAGGCCCTTATGAGCCTGGACCGCGCCGGTGAACGCGCCGCGCGCATGTCCGAAGAGCTCGGATTCGAGCAGGTCCGCGGGGATGGCACCGCAGTTCACCGCGACGAACGCCATTTCGCGCCGCCGGCTTGCCTGGTGGATCGCCCGGGCGAGCAGCTCCTTGCCGGTGCCCGACTCGCCGAAGATCAGGACGCTCGCATCCGAATCGGCGACGAGCTTCGCCTGTCGCAGCAGGTCTTCCATTCGGGCACTGCGCGTGATGATGCCCGCGCGCCACTCGCCCGCCGCATGATCGCTGCCGACGGCCTCGCCGCCGGAAAGCTCCTGCGCCGCCGCCACCTTTTGCAGCAGCTCCTGGCTGTCGAACGGCTTGGTGAGGAAGCCGAATACGCCGCGTTCCGTCGCGCTTACGGCATCGGGAATCGTTCCGTGCGCCGTCAGGATGATGACCGGGAGCGCCGGGTGCTGGCGGTGGATCGCCTCGAACAACTGCAGGCCGTCGATGCCGGGCATCCGCAGGTCGGTGATGACCGTCGATGGTCGCTCGACGGCGATCGTCGCCAGCGCCGTTTCGCCGCTGTCGGCGGTACGCACGCGATAGCCGGCCGACGTCAGCCGTAAGCCGATCAGTTTCAATAGATCGGGGTCGTCGTCGACCAGCAGGATGTCACCGCGATTCATTGTTTTCCTTTTGACCGGCTTGTTCAGCGGCCCGAGCCGCCGGCGCCGCCGCCCCCACCGCCGCCGCCACCGCTACGCACGCGGTCGCGCAACAGGCTGCGCTCCATCTCGCGCAGCGCTTCGAGCTTCTGGATCGCCGAATCGGCCTTCTGCTGCTCGTCACGGACCGCACGCTGGCGCTCGATCACCTGCGAGTGCAACACCGCCGCCAGTTGGCGCACCGCCGTGGCCGGCAGCGGACCTTTTGCGACATTGTCGAACAATTGCACGGCACGCTGGTCGTCCTGCGGCGTTCGCAGCAGCGTGTACAGCACAGCGAGCCGAACGCGGTTCACGTCGGTGCGCTGCTTCGCGAACCCCTGCGTCGCCGCGGAAAGCTCGCGCCTGATGTCGTCGTTCGACAATGTGCCGAACCGCTGCAGGTCCGCGAGCAGCGTCAGCAATTGCTGATCCTCGCCCGGCTCGGCCGCCGGCGGTGGGACGACGACCACCGGCGGCGCCACCGTCAGCGCTGCCACGGGCTCGGGCGACGGATTGCGCGATGGCGCAGGCGCCGAAGGTACCGGGAGCGGAGGCTCAACCGGCTCGACCGGCGGCGATTCCACCAGCGGCGTGAACGAAGGCGTTACATACGCGTCCGGATCGTACTCTTCCGCTGCGGGCATCACTGGCGCGATCGGCGTCGCGCAACCGGCGATCGCGACGGCCACTGCGACCACGCACAGCGCACGACGAACGTTCATCGGCTCGCGAGCGCGGCGGCCGGAGCCGACTTGCGAGCGGCCTCCACCGTGGCCAATGGTAGGGACAGCCGGAACCATGCGCCACTCTTGCCGTCCACACGTCCCGCGACCTCGATGCGGCCACCCTGTGCCAACGCGTACTCGCGCGCGATGGCAAGGCCCAGCCCCGATCCCTTGACACGCCCTTCAACCGGCGGCGGACCCTGGTAGAACGATTCGAAAATGCGGCTGCGATCGGCGGCCACAACGCCGCGCCCCTCGTCGATGACGTCGAGGATGGCAAAGCCGTCCTTCACGCCGACGCAGAGTTCGATGGTCGAGTTGCGCGGTGAGTACTTGATGGCGTTGGAAAGCAGGTTGTCGATGATCGTGCGCAGCCGATCGGCATCGCCGATCACCGTGGCAGGCCGCAGCTTCGCGTCGAACGTCACCATTCGCGCAAGCGCCGCCAGCCGCTGCTCCCTGACGACACGCTGAACGACGTCCGACAGTCCGACCGGGACCAGCGCCGCCGGTTCCATCGCGCGCGTCTGGTGGTAGGTGAGGAGATCCTCGATCAGCTTCTGCAGGGAGAGCGTGTTGTCGCGGACGATGCGCACGATCTCGCGTTGCGGCGGACTGAGCTTGCCCCCGACATCGTCGTGCAGGAGCTCGGCACCTTCGCGCACGGCGGTGAGCGGCGTTTTGAGCTCGTGCGACACATGGCGCAGGAAGCGCGTCTGCTGCTGTTCGAGATCCGACAGGCGGCCTCGCAGCCATTCGAGGCGCTGGCCCACGTAGCGCAGGTCTTGCGGCCCCGTGACGGTGATCGCATGGGTGAAGTCGGCGCTGCCCATCTGCCGGATCGCGAGATCGAGCTGGCGAATCGGCCGCGCGATCAGCGTGGCGAACAGGATCGCGAGCGCGATGGCGATGCCGACCGTCGCCAGCCCGACATACAGCCACTTCTCGCGTCCCTGCGTCGCGGTTTCCTGCAGGCGTTCGATCGCGCGCTGCGTGAGCTGGCTGCTCGCCGCGAGCATCGTCTGCGCGCCATCGACGAACTGCGCGTAGCCGTCCGCAAGCGCGGTCGCAGCTTCCGGCGAACGCCGGGGGACGATCAGGAGCTTGTGCAGCCGGCTCTCGCGATCGGCGAGTTTTTCGAGCGCGCTCTGCGAACCGGGCTCGAGCGGAAGGGCTGCGAGCTGGCGCGTCGTTTGCCGGAACTCGACGCGCAACCGTGCATACTCGTCGAGCAGCGCACTGTCGTCGAGAATCATGTGCTGGCGCGCAACACGCTCCAGTGTCGTCGCCTGCTCATACAAGAGGCGGCTCGTCCGCCCTGCCTGGGCGGCCTGGAGCACCTCCTGGCGCCCCTGCGATTCGAGCCGGTCGAGCGACAGGATCAGCTCGGCGAGCGCGTAAACGAGCGGCAGGCTGACGAGCAGGAAGCCGAGCAGGATGAACTTGAGGAAGGAGCGCGGGTAGTACACGCGGAAGCCGAAACGCCGTTGGCGGGCTGGCTATAATCGAAGGATTATGACATTCCCGCCCCGGACAACGAAGGCGTGCACGTTCGCCGGACGCACGGCGAGCAGACGATGCGCCCGGCGCTTGCGCTGATCGTCGCGGTCGCCGCGAACGGCGTCATCGGCCGCGACGGCAAGCTGCCTTGGCACCTGCCCGAGGATCTGCGCCACTTTCGGACGTTGACGACCGGTCACTCGATCATCATGGGGCGGCGTACGTGGCAATCGCTGCCGCGGGCGCTGCCGGATCGACAGAACATCGTCGTGACGCGGCAGTCCGCGTTCGCGGCGGACGGCGCGCTCGTGGCGCGCTCGCTCACCGATGCGCTTGCGGCCGTGAAATGTCCCGAACCGGCGTTCTGCATCGGCGGCGGCGAACTGTACCGTGCGGCGCTGCCGCTGGCGCGCATCGCGTACGTGACCGAGATCGCCAGCGACTTCGCCGGCGATGCGGCGTTTCCCGCGCTCGATCGCGCGCACTGGCGCGAGACGTCGCGCGAGCCGCATACCGCACGCGACGGCGAAGGGCTCGCGTACGCATTCGTCACCTACGAGCGGCGGGCCGCTGCTTATTAACCGACAGGACCCAGCATGTCAGAAGACGCATTCCACGTTCACGGACCGCACGACCACGAGATCGAGCACGCGGCGCACTCGCGCGATCCCATGTCGGGCCGCATCGCCGTGATGACCGCGATCTTCGCGACGATCGGCGCGTTTTTCGCCTTCATGGGCGGTGCGACGCAGAACGACGCGCTGATGTACAAGAACGACTCGGCGATCCGCAGGACCGAGGCATCGGACCAGTGGAATTTCTACCAGGCCAAGAGCAGCAAGCAAAACCTGGCAGAGCTCGGCGCAGTGCTCGCGACCGGCGACCAGGCGGCGCGGTACAAGTCCGAGGTCGACCGTTACAACAAGGAAAAACAGGACATCATGGCCGAGGCGAAGAAGCTCGAGGCGCGTTCAGCGCAGCTCGAGCTGCAAAGCGAGGCGTCGATGCATGTCCATCATCGCTGGGCACAGGCGATGACGCTGATCCAGATCTCGATCGCGCTCGCGGCGATCACGCTGTTGACGCGAAGCCGCGGGCTGCAATACGTGTCGTACGGTGTGGCGGCAGTGTCCACCGTGCTCGGCGGGCTCGCACTCGCGCACATCTGACGACAGCGAAGCGTGTTCCGCCTGCGGATGCGTACGCGACCCATGGCCGCCACGCGGCGGCATGCGACACCGGGTCGACGGGGAGAGCGCAAATGACGCCGCCGCCGACGGGACGTTTGACTATCGAAAGGTCCCGAGCACCAATGCCCTCATCGATCAGAAACTACTCTCGCTTGAGCCCACCAGGAGTGGTGGTTCGAAAAACTCCAACGCGGTGCTCTCACTGGATTCAGAGGTGCTTGGGAGATCGTCAACAAGCAAGCGATGCAGTACGATTACGTCGAATGCGTGAAACAAGCTGGGGTGTCGCGTCGCTCGATGCAGACGTCCCTCGGAATGAATCTACGACGGCTGCTACCCCCAGGATTCCCGCAGTCGGTCACGACAACATCCGATCACAACGGCTTTTCCGTCACGGCGCCGCACTATCGCTTCCCGCCAATCGACGTCTGCAGGAAGTTCTTTGAAGACGCTGTCGGGTTGAAAGGATATGACTGGGGCGAGGCGCTCGAGGCCACGACCTCGTAGACCTTTTGAACCTCTTTCCTATTTTACTATTACGTTCAGGTTGTCCCGCTACGGAGGCAGCGGCGGGATCCCCGCGCGTAGTAAAGGTCGACAAGGTCCGCCGGTTGCAGGAATCACGCTGTAAACGCGACGCTCTAGTCACCGCCTCACGGAGCCGATCACGGCTAAAGGCGCTTCGTAGCCCTACGTCCGAAGTACTTCGCACCCGGCATTTGGTTCGGCCTAGTCGCTAGTCCTGCCTCGAGCGCGGTTCTCAGAGCGAAGAACGTCGTACTTCGGACGTCGTTCTGGGTGCTTGGAACTATGCGGCGACGAGGCTCCCGGCGCTCAGCTCGTTGTACGAAGCACCGAGGGGGCCCTGACTGGGTTGGGTGGGCGTTGCGCGCCGCTCTGGCGACGCGCTTCATGCAACAGCGGGCTTGTCCGTCGCCATTTGCGCTGCGCGTGCCTGCAAGGCTGCCGCTACCAGGCTCGCCGCCTCGCTCCGCGGCGCGTCGTCGATGAACTCGCCTACGCCAAGTGAAACCAGATAATCCGTTAGCGTGGCGCTTCTGCGTACTTCAGGTGCGAGCGTGAAAATCACGGCCGGCGGGTCGACGCGAACGCGTTCGTGTGCGAGAAGGACGCGATGCAGCTGCATCACCGTTACGCCGTCTTGAACAGGTAAGTCGAGCTCCAGCACGAGCAGGTCAAATCGTGAGAACTCGAGAACCCCGAGCGCAGCCTCTCCGTCGGCGGCTTCCACGACGGTGGTGTCGCGGTCTTCGATCAATGTGCGAAGCGTGTGCCGCACGTCCGCACTCTGGTGCGCGACAAGCACGCGCCAACGGGGCGCCCTTAACAGCTCAATGACGTTCGATGACATGGATTCGCAGGTGGTTTGGCGCTACTCGCAGCATCGGACGCGAGCAGCTAACGGAGACGCGTGACCAGCGACACGCCCAACTCGACCATACCGGACACTTTTTAAATGCGCCGCCCAACAAATGACCTTTTGGATGTAGGTCCGCGCCTACGCGATCAGCCAGCTACGAATCCCCCGATGTGCTTTGCCGGCGCTCGGAGTGCTAGGCACTCAGTACCTCGTTCGAGGCACGAAAGGGTTCGTAGACATACGAAGTGCGGCGTGCAAGAACCGAGTACTTTGTACTGAGAGCTAGGCTTCGATGGGCGCGACGGGTGCGTGCGTGCGGCCGCATCGGCGCCGGCCGCTGCAAGGCTCGCGGGGATAGCGTTGGATGCGTACAAAGCGCGGCGCGCTGACGACCGCACTCGACCCGAAGCTGTCGCTTGGTTGGAGTCGGAACCGGACTATTAAGGGGGACCTGGATTCAACTGCCGGGTCGTACCATCGGCCATCCCCGCCGTGCCCACTCGCTCATTCCGCCGTAGACGTACCAGACGTGATCGTAGCCATTCATGTTGCGCAGTGCGCGCTGCACTGCGCTGGACCGGTTTTGCGTGTGGCAGATCAGAAGTACGGGCCTGGTCGCGTCGGTCGGGATCTCCCCGAAACGTCGGTTCAACTGGCTCGTTGGCAACAGTCGCGCACCCGGTGCCACACCGTTGGCGTGCTCATGAGGCTCGCGAATGTCGAATCGCAGTCCCAGCGGCCACCTGCGCGCGGGCATCTTCGAGGGTAACCGAGGTAGCGTTCAAGGAAGCGTTCATGAGTTGAAAACCGCGGTCAGCCTGACCAACAGGATCGCCTATGTTGGCAGGAACTCCAGACCATACTTGGCCGCGATCGCTTTGGCTTCCTCTGACGCATTTCGCGTAGGGTCTCCCGTGTCAAGCATGGTCACTTCAGCGATCATTGAGTCGAAGATGCCTCCGGGCGAGCTGATGATGATTTGACGGCCCACTTCAGGGCCAGTGCTGACAAAGCCATGTGGCGTGCCCCGTGGAATGAAGACAACATCGCCAGGGCCGAGCTTCAACAACTTTTCCCCGAGGCGGAAATCGTAGTGTCCTTCGCAGATGATGAACGTCTCGTCATATGTTGGGTGACGGTGGTAGCCTGCGCCAGACTGGGGTGGCTCGATGGCCTCGCAGACGGTGTAGGCACTCCAGTCTTCGGCAGCAGTTGTCTTGAAGGTCATGCTCATCCGACCGATCTTGAACGTCTTGCCTTCTCCCGGCTGAAAGTGCCTTGGCTGCATTGGGGTCAAGCGATTCCTTGCGGCGCGACGTTGCGCCTTGGGCATTGTATCGGGACATTTGTCGCTGCCAAGAGTTCGGTTTTCGGAAAACTGGGGGCTGATACCGGCCGGCCGGTTATGGCCGAACTGCGACCATCGTTGAGGGTCGCAGATCGACCCCAGCGGACAAGATCTCAGTACCGTTATCTGTGCTCCAGCGTTCATGTCGCGCATGCACGGATGCGGGGCTACCGGTGGGCTGACGATCCTGCCGCGATTTAGGGGATGGCGGCGGTCACGGACAACTTCACTCGCTTGTGTTGAGCGGCACCACACACTTCGGCCAGGGCGTCCGCTCTCCGGAGGTCATCTCGCTCTTTCGAATTTCTCGGCAAACGGCCGTCGGAGCGCATCCAGGATGATGGGCAAGTGCTCAACGGTCAGGCCCACGCCTACGGGGCAGAGCACCACTCGGGCGGCCAGCCGGTGATTGAGGTCCTCGTCGATGCCGGTCAGCGATGTGCCCGAATAATCGTCGTCAAGGACCACAAAGGGCTCCCCTTGGTGGTTGTGGTGCAACCAAGATTCGATTTCCTCGATTCGGTCCATTCTCCACAGCCTTGTCGGCGTTTCCCACTTCTCGTGGAGGCCGACAGCGACGAAGCCGACGTCGGCGGTCCTGAAGACGCGCTCGATTTGCTCGCGGGAGAACACCTGTCGCCAGGTCGAGCTGATGACATAGCGCAGCTGGCCACCCATCTCCTTGTGCACGCTCTCGAGCACTCGCTTTGGCTCAGCGGCGAAGATTTCGCGCAACACCGTATCAGGGGCCGCGTGCCTGCCTTTGACGGCTTCCAGGGCATCAGAGCCGCCGTAGGGATTGTTCAGACACAATACGTCGTCGATGTCCAAGAAGACGATGGGCGGACCCTCGTCTTCGGCGGTAGCCGTCTTCATCGTCACAACCGATACCCTCGCTGACAAGACTACACCGGTCTGCTCAGCAATCTCCGGGGCTCGTCAACCTCCATTCTGCGGTAGCTGACTGAACTCTCGAGCTCCGTATGCCCGAGCACTCGACGTAGCGCGCTGCGACTTCAAAAATAGAGTTGCTGCCGTATTCGATCACTATTAGCGTGCTGGCTGAAGCAGCGCGTGGGCCGCTGTGACTATGCTTGTCTTTGTCTCGTTGTAACGTAGGGCCGCTATTCGGCCGATCTCGGACGGTCTCACGTAATACGAAGCGCTTCGTTCGAGGTCGGACACGAGCGAGCGCATTTTTGAACGTGGAACAATACCCCGAATCTCTTAACAGCAAGTACCGCAGTCCGCCGTTCCGGGTATTCGTCACCGCGTTGGCTGAGTGCGAGAACTTGGTATTCGGTGCGTCGTATCCCGGACTGGTGCGAAGCTGTCAGTACTGAGCACGTCGTCAGGTGGCCAGTACTGAGGGACCTCGTGTTCAGAGTGAAGAACGAGGATTTGGGGCCGATAGTGCGAGTCGGTGAGCCTACTGCGAGGCCCTCGAGCGGCCATCCTGTTAATCCGACAGCGTTCGATAGGACCTGCTGTACGAAACTACCATCTCACGACTTCGCGATCGCTATCGCCGCCGCCGTTACGAGCGTCTCGACGGCTTGGATTTCGCTCGAAGACGGTTCGCGCCGTTCCCGCAAATACGTGCCGAAGGTTCCCAACACATCGCCCGATGACGATTTGATCGGAATGCTCCACGCCCCGACGAACCCCAGAGCTAGGGGGAGATGCCGCAGTTCACCCCACTTGTCGTCGGCGTGGAAATCCGGGGTAATTACCATGCAGCCGGTCGCTGCTGCAGCAGCACAAGTGCCCACGCGTGGATCCGGCTTGAGTCGGTCGATCGCGTCGAGATAGTCCGGCGGCAGGTTGGGGGAGGCGCCGTTACGCAGCAGCCCGTCCTTGTCCAGGATGAGGATCGAGCACGCAGCCCCCGGACCGGATACGACCTCGCCAACGGTCGCAAGCGCCGTAAGCACTTCGCGAAGCGCTGCGCCTTGCCAAAGCATGTGCTGCGAGCGATTGCAGGCTCGCGCGACCATTCCGTCGAGGCGGGCTTGCGCGGATTCAATGTCGTACCGCTGTGCGGTCGATAATTCCATGAGCTAGCGTTTCTGGGAGCGTTGAGGGCAAGCCTAACACGGTGGGCGATGCAACATCGAGAATCGTTCGGCGCTATGGGTCGTACCAAGCACAGGTACGAAGCGCCACACGCTCCGCCACGTTCGAAGAACTCAGTACGTAGTACCGAGACTCGGTAGGTGGGACGACGACCGAGCCCAAGGTGCGCCCTTGCGAACTCGGGCCTTTGACGCAGGGTCGTGCCGCAGTTTCGAGATCGGCTACTGCGTCACCGAGCGGTCGGCCCTGAACGCAACACAGCGGCCGCTCATATGCGCCTGATTTCTAACCAGGGAAGAGCGCCTGGTCGCGTGAAGCACACTCACAACTGCATCACACATGATCAGCAAATGCACTTCGACTGTCACTGCCAGCGTG
>Ga0207650_10001762_pt1 | contig 15337 bp, 14 predicted proteins | sample KBSS63metaG_FD_184325 | JGI IMG/M metagenome (GOLD analysis project Ga0207650, IMG submission 184325) | Switchgrass rhizosphere microbial communities from Kellogg Biological Station, Michigan, USA - KBS S6-3 metaG (SPAdes) (version 2) | ecosystem: Host-associated > Plants > Roots > Rhizosphere...
ATCGCAGGGGCATCATTGTTCAAAGTCACGGCGGACCGCTCCGCACTGGATACGCTGAGGTAAAACGCACCTTACCCAAACTACTCGATGCTTTTCAGGAACCTGCAGTGTAGGCGTCGCTCAGTTCATTTGCTCCAGCATTGCGCGGCCCAGTAACCCGTAGGGATTTCCCAGCGTCTCGAACATCTCGAAATGCGTATAGCCTTGGCCGACCAGGAATTTTACAGGCTTCCCTGCCGCCTTCACCGCCGCAGCAAATTCGCGGTTCTGGCGCTGAAACTCGGGTGTTTCCAGTGTCCCGTGCGCAACAATGATGGGAGCGACCAGCTTATCGAGGTGTCGCTGGGGTGAGAACTTCTCGATCATTTCCGCAGTGAATTTTACGTAGCCCGCGCGCGGATTGTCAATTTCTTCGTTTGGCGGGACATATTCCCATGAAATTTTCCGGAAAGCGGTCGCTATTTACAGGCCATCTTGGGCTGGTACACCTGATGAATCGTCGAGCCGCTGCTGCCTCCCTGTGCGGTGCCACCGCCAGGCAGGTGAATATAACCATTGATAAAAGCCAAACCCGTGACGCCATGCACCGCAATCGGCATCGGATCAAGGCGATGCCACGTGTTCGTCACCGGATTGTAATAATCATGATCTGGAAATACGTGGTAGGGGTGATCCGGATTACCTTCCCCGCCAAACAAATGAAAGCAGCCGTATGCAAAGATTCCATTCACGCCGCCGCGAGGTTTTAGCATAGGCGTCTTCTTACTCCACTGGCGAGTCTTCGGATCATAAACCTCTACCGCGTCTGTCCTCTCACTTTGGAAACCGCCGCCAAACCTTCCCCCCACCACATACACTCTATCGTCGTGCGCTCCTGCCGCTAAGTGATTCCGTTGCGTCGGCAAATCGGCGAGCCTTTCCCACGTGTCGGTCTTCGGATCGTAGACCGCAAAATCATGCCCGCCCGGAGGACGGCCTCCGGCAACATAAATCTTGCCGTTCACGACCGCTGCGGCACCGCCGCTGCGCGCTGACGGCATCGGTGCGCGGGTCGTCCACTTGTCCTGACCTGGATCGTATTCATAGACGGTATGCACAAATCCGGCTTTATCCGGCTCGCTACTCTCCGAAGTTTGCCCGCCGATCACATAAATTTTTCCGTTAATCGCAGCGGGCATGACATGGTTGAGCGGTTGCGGGAGTGCGGTCACGATCTGCCACTTATCCGTGCGCGATTCATAAACCTGGACTGTCGCGACGGTTTTGCGATCTGACGGATAACCGCCAATCACATATATTTTACCATCGAGCTCTGTTACGCCGGTTTCCGAATTTGGCACTGGCAAAGGGGCTCGGAGGCTCCAACTGCTAAGATCGGATTGTGACATTGCATTTCGCCAACTGAACGGCCAGACGCCGAACAGCAAAACAATCCCAAGCACCAGAGTCCTAGAAAATTGCTTCATATCGCCCTCCAAGCGGTACGCCATGCCTAGCACATGAATTTCGTCCTTTCCAAACTGATGTGGCATAGAACGCGCGACACGAAATTTGATTTCGTGGTGGAAGATCAATATAGGGTTCGTCATATTATTGAGCTGGCGTTACTGTGTCCTGTTCTGAACGCGCATGAAACGCGGCGGAACTTCACTCACAAATAATGGAACTCTCCAAGCAAGGCATACCGATACATTTGTCCCAACCCGTAGCGGATAAAGACATACGCAAAACAATTCTACGGCGCGATTGTAAATTTACTCCGATTGCAATGGCGCTAAATTATCTAGGCATTAATCCAATGCGAGCATTGGTGTGGGCCGGAATTGTGCAGGATTCTCAACGCCGCCGCTGCTCTTGCTAATCTTACTCATGCCTAACAATCCGAGGTTTCATCCGTGCTCATCCCCTCAATGATTGCTCTGTTCAAGCGTCGTTATCCGAAAATTCCGCTCATCCTGCGATCAAATACGATAAGAGTATTGGAGCAGATGATGCTCAAAGGCGATCCGGAGATTGCTGTGACATCCTCACAGGCTCACTCGGCCGACCTAGCTTCCGAACTTTGCATTCCGCTGAAGCTCGTGGCCTTCGCGGCAAGCGGCTATCGCGTCTTGAGGCAGGGGAGTTCTCAGACCTTGAAACGCTCCCGTTAATCGTCCGCAACAACCGCGACGCTCGAAATCTCATCGAAACGCTGCTGCTAAATATCAGGAAACAGGGCCACCGACCCAATGTCGTGATGCGGTGCGAGTCGCCGGAAGCCGTTGAGGCAGCCGTCATGAGGAAACTTGGGGTTGGCATTCTTTTCATTTGCGGAGGCTAAAAGTTTTTTCCGTTGTCCCGTGCGCGTGCCGTGACTCATTGAAGCCGAGCGTCGACTCAAAAATTTCGACGCTCGGCTCACGGAACAATCACCTGTTCCTTTTTGCATCAGCGACGCGGAAAACGGCTCTTTGCCCCGAAACGTGGGTAGCACCGGCAAGCGCCCCGAACCTCAGCCCTGAGTTCTGCTGAGTTTGCCGGATGGGACTACTATTCGTTCGATTTGATTGATCATGTCGACATTATGCGGCCCGGCGCGAACAAAAATTACCAGTCACACTCAGGCACTTATTTTTTCTGGTTTTGTTTCGGAGTTTGTTCTGCGGCCTCTGGCTTCACTGGAACTTCCCCTCCAACCGCTTTGTAGACATCTTTGAGCACTAGGCCCTGCGGGTCTTGGTTCTGTACCTTGGCAATCAACGCATCGCAGTCCACGTCCTTTCCTTGGCCGAGGTCTCTCGGTTGGAGTGGAGTCATGACGAGCATCGTAATAACATTGAAGATCTTTTTGAACAACGAATCCGTCCCGGTTTTGATTGGATCCGGAAACACGGAGATATTCTTAAAACCGCCGTTCACACGGATATACGAACGCAGACTCAATGGGCTGAAATTTTTCGGCACCGGCAGCACGACAATATTGACCTTCTCATCTCGAAGATCGATGTTGCCTTCACCCGAAACAGTGGAATTGGCGGTATCAAACACCAGCGTTTGAACGCCCATCTGTCCATTCTCCCCCTGGACATTTAATAATGCACAGCGGACGGGAATGGGCTTGTCGCCTCGGACAAGCACGCCCAAGCTATGGGCGACGTCTAATCCCGCCAACCGAACGAGCAACTCGCTGATCTCTCCACCCGACGTGGCCAAGAAGGTGCTACCGGAGGCAGTTGCCATGAGCTCACTAAAAGATTCACCGGTTCCGGTGAGAACGACTCGCCCTCCGACAGGGCTGAGGGTTTTTTGTGCGAATGAAGTGTCAGCAAGAAATCGTTTCAAATCCAAGTGCCGGAGGCGAGCGTCGATGTTTACTTTCGATGGTCGTTTCGACCCGTCGAACGTGCTGTAAATCTCCATTCGGCCGTTGGCAACGCCGAACGCGGCCGGTGTGAACCGCAAAACTCCGTCATTCAAGTTCAAAGTTGCATTGAGGTCGTCGATCGGCAGTTTAGGCGCGAGAATTTTTTTCGCCCGCAGCCGAACGTCCGCATCCATGGCTCGCAAACGCTCAAGATCGTAGCGTTGATCTGGAAATATTCGATCGCTGTCCTTTTCAGCGGCAGCTTGCTTTTTTTGCTCGGCTGAAGCTGTCTCGCCTGGGGCTGTTCCAGGCTTGCCGCCGATGAAACCGGCCAAGTCATTGAAGTCGAGCAAGTTAGAAACGAGATCGGCCTTCATGAAGGGACGCTTCGGCGCAGTATCGACCCGGAGGTTACCCGAGAGGTCGCTACCGCCCACCCGACCAGAAAAATTGGCGAATGACCAGACAGACCCCTCGTGCTTTAAATGACCTTTGAGGCGGTAAGGCGGCGTCGATGGAAACACAAGCCGAATGAGCGGGTAGAGATTTGCTAAGTCGTCGCCTTGAACGTCAAGGATGACGTCCTCCCCCTTCATCGCCAATGGCTCGGCCAGATTGCCGTCGATTCTTGCTTTAAACTTTCCGGCGCTGACGGCGACTTTCAGAGGGTATGGCTCTGTTGAATTTCGTAAATTTTGATAAGACCCACCGTCCAAAGATAGACTGAATGGCAGCGCCTGGTATGTCCCCTCCGCCTTGAGCTTGACAGGTGTCTCCAAAAATCCCGCGCCTTCGGCGTCAGTCAGCTTCAATTTGATCTGGCTTTTGTTCTCCTGATTGTCGAACAGGAGGACGCTGTCTTTGATAATTAGTTTTTGAATGACAGGAACATTACCGCGCTTGTCCGGTACTACGGGCTCGGTCACTGCGGGCGCTGTGCGAAACTCCCAGTTTGCCGAGCCGTCGGCTTTTTTTTCGAGGACGACGTTAGCTTCAGAAATTGTCACGCTGGGCAGAAGAACGCGAAAATGTCGAAAGAGTTGCCAAAGATCTATCTCGGCATCGAAGTGACCCACTTCGGCCATGTGCGGGCGTTTGCTCCAGTCAGCGTTTTGGAACTGAATGCCGCTGGCGCTTAGTTTTGAGATCCAGCCGAGTTCGAATTTAATATCACCATTGATATTCAATTCTCGGCCGGTGGCTTTGCTCACTCCTGCCGCTATATATTTTTTCGCCCGGCTTTGATTCAGAGTCGCAAAAAGAACTGTCACTCCGACGGCAGCAATAGCAAAAAAACAACTCACCAAAGTCAAAGCGCGACGTTTTCGCTTTGTCATGGCGCACCTCGTCCCTCTGCTTGTTTTCAAGTGTCTGGAAGCAAAAGAAGTACCCGTGCAAATCGGCAATTGATGTTGTTCGATCCAAGCAGAATAACGAGTTAAATGAACTTGTTTGGCGATTAGCTGCGTCAGAGATTTTCTATCTGGAGAGTTTGCAGCAAAAAGCGACGTTGCTTGAAGGAATTTCCGAGCATCAGTTATGATTTCTTCTTCTTGCCTCGTTAGTACCGGACCCGAGGCTATTCGATCAAAGGAAGGGATTGATCGCTCTCGCGGCGCACTTCCGGAACTGGCGCGTTAGAATTTTACAAAAGCTAAGCTCGTCTAAATTACTCGTTCAAAAGAAATTGCGCCGTTGTTGATCCGTGAGGTTTTGCCTCGAATCACAATCCACGCCATACGAAAAGTACACCGACTACAATGACCGTTCACAGCCTGCGCACGGATGTTGCGTCCCGGGTTCACGAAGGGTGATGCTGACGTAACCATTACAGCGGGGACACGATCTGGCAAGGTAGCGAATCATCAATGCTCTAATGGCGTTTACTTTTATGAGCTTGTATCAATATTTTCTGCGTGACAGGCGGTGCGCTCTCGCCTAACTGTTGCTGGTTCTGGAGTCGGCTCTGGAGGTAAGTGTTCTCCGGCCAACACCAAACCTGTCCGGGTAGCGATTCACCGTTATACGAAGCACCATTTACTTTGCTTTGAAGGAATACCCGTTGCCAGTAGGTCAGCTCGTGTTGTACTTCAATTGGCTTCATTTGTAGGCCTTCCCTTTCTTTCTTCAGAGACATAGATCGGAACCGCCTAGTCCCGCTTGTGCCTAGTGTGCGGACTTCGAGGATGCTGCTTGTAATCAGGCTCCGTGTACACACTCTCCAAAGAGAATACAGCCGGGGTCGGGCTTTAAAGGAGGTGTGTGGACGGAACGAGCAGAACTCCCGAGCCCCAGCTGCAGCCGATCTCTTGAGCAGAGATCGTGCCTCAATTGCTGAACGCGACTTTGAGGATACTGCTGGAGGATCCGAGAAATCGCGACCGAAAAACACAATCGACATTTTCCCTCAAGCTTGCTTCTTGCAGGAAATTTCAAACGGCGCTTGACCGTGAATGGCTGACAATCTCGCCACGTCAACGGGGGAACCCCATCCGACACAAGGATTGTCAATTCTTTCAGCGTGAGACCGCTGGAGATCAGGCGTGAATTTCTCCATTTTCATTACTTTGCCAGAAGAAAAAATTCGACGGCGATATGCTCAAATAGCCGCAGCAGCACAATTGAAATTGACCCGCACGAGGATTGGTCATCCTCGTGCCGTTTTATACGGAGACATGAAGAAATTGAAGACCGGTGCATCGCGAAACAGCAGTTCTGACGTCCGGCGGAGCCTGCTTCTCGCTTTTGCGACCTGCCAAATATCAATCCTGCTTTCAAACCACGTGCTTCTCAGCAAAACTTCGCTGTTGTAATTTCGGCCGAAAACGACCCATTTTGACGCCGCGATAATTCTTGAACACAAAGGCTACAGCATCGAGGCGTTTGCAACTCCGACGATGACGTGGAACGAGACTGAGCCAGGGAAGTATCGGCTGCTCGGTCCGTACGAAAGTTTCCAATCTCGGACCGATGCGGAAGCGTGGGAGCCTTTATCGTCGTGTTGAGTTGATCGAATCCGCACCCGAGTAGTCGGTATCAAAAGTTTTTGTCGAGGCAGCTTGACACGACATTCTTTTCTGCAGTATTTCTTCTCGAAGCCACTCCCCGAATCTCTTTCCGACAATGGAATTTCGAAGACATCTCAATTCAGAGACATGGCATTTCTGTCGAAGCTGCTCTCAATGGCCCCGAGAATTTGACTTCATCGCATTGCAGAATTACCGCCCAGATTTCCCATTGTGCAATGAGTGCGTTGCGTTACAGCAACAAGGCCGTTGTGACGATGATTGCAAAATTTCAGGCGATTCCAAGAAGCCTGCCTAATCTTTCGCACCCCCAACCATCCCATCGCTTTTTGATCAGCAGTAGGAATCGTCAACAATCACGAGTTAAATCGACTTCTGGTATCTGGAAAAATTCATTGTGTCGCAATGGAAAATGACGCGCCGCCGAGGCTTAAAGAATGGCGCCACTCTGCTGAACCATAAGCCAACGAGGCAAACAAAATCCCCCGAAAGGAGGTCATTATGTCTCGCCGCGAAAACATCGAGATCAAAAAGCCTTACGTGACGCAAAGTGGCACTGACGGCTGAGTATCTCTTACATCGTGCCAGTTTGGCGCAGCTTCGGATGAATGTCAGTCAGAGCCCGGCCCGAGGCACACAAAGATGCAATCGGACCGTAAATCAACTGACAGCCTGGATACCTTAACTTTCGTTGCGGCAAATTTTGTCAAAGCGAGGGATATCGGTAGACGGACCGCCCTGAAAGGAATTGGGGTATTGGCAACTGCTGTAGCGGCGAGTGCGAGCGGTATTGCCACTGGAGCTGACCGCTCAGTCGTGCTTGCTTTCTGTGGCCAGCTTCTCTGTGTCATCCCTTACGAAGTCGCTCGCACACGGGGCTATTTTGCTACGGAGGGGCTGGACGTGAAACTTGTTTACACCCGCGGGGGCAATGCGGCTATGCAGGCCCTAGTCGGTAATGCGTCGGATTACGCCGCTACCTCGTTTGACGTTGCTCTTCAAGCTTTTGCCAGAGGCGCCAAGATCGTGCGTTTCGCCTCAACGGGCCAATTGCCGCTCTTTGCGCTTGCTACGGCCCCTAAAACCAGCGTGGAAATCCGCAACATAAACGACCTTCAAACTCGGACGATTGGGATCTCTGGGATTGGTAACGCAGACCATATTTTAGTCATCTATTTAATGAAGAAGGCGGGCGCGGACCCCAGCAAGGTGCGTTTTGTATCCATAGGGACAAATCTCTTTGAGGCGCTCGTACGTGATCAAGTCGATGCCGGCATGGTGCAAGAGCCTGCCCTAAGCCTGATCACGGCCGAGGGAGGAAAGGTCCTGATGAATGCGATGGACCTAGCCGATGCGAATAAGTATCTCGGAGGACCTTATGAGTTTATGGGCGTAGCCGTACGTGCTGGAGAGCGACAGCAACGCCTCGATGAGATGCGTCGGCTCGCACGGGCACTAGAAAAAGGGCTGACGGATACTCGAAGACTGTCAACCGAAGAGGCTGTAGACGCACTGCCGAAGGTGCTGATCGCGGGAAGTACGCACCGCGCACAATTGATCTCGGTACTGGAGCGCTATAAGCGGTCGCTTTATCCTCCTGACGCGAAAATCAATACTGCGGCCGCGAACCGAGTTGTCGATGCACACAAATCGGCTGGACTGCTTGCGCCCTCAATAGATGTAGCAGGACTGCTAGATCTGTCTGTCATCGATAGATAGATTAGCTCTGAGAGTTATAAAGCACGGAGTAATAGCCACCTCCCTTGAACAAAAAGAAAAGTCGCGCGTTATTTTTTGCTCTCTGGCATAGCAATATCGCGCACAGAGAAAGGTGCTTTAGTCTTTGGTTTCTTTCATGAACAACAAGTGGATTTCGGTCCGCAAGCATTGCCGGACTGTGTCAGCTTAAAGTCGCTACCTTTGGTCTCGCGCGGATGGCGTTTGTGGTCGCGGGAGCAATCGAACGTACCGGCATTCTCGATAGCGACTTCGTTCCGTAGCTGAATCGCGATAAATTGCCCCGCATATGGCGGCTGTGAGTAGAGCCTGAAGGTTTTGTCGCAAACCGCAATGCGCGCCCCACGCTCCAGCGTATGGCCGTCGTCATCGACTACTTCTTTCCATGGCCCGCGATAAATCACCGCCTGATTACGCTCGATGCACGGCCCCTCTTTGCCTTTGTAGGCGGTCACCGTGACCGCACGAAATTCGATTCCCTCGATAGTTTGATACGGTTTCGAACTGAACTCTTCGATCTGGATCCCGTGGAATTTCGCTTCCTCGAAAGCGCGGAGTAATTCTTCCTCCTGGAAGGCACCCGAAACGCAGGCGCTCCATAGAATGGGGTCTTGCGCCAGATGCTCGGGCACCGGCTCGTCACTAACAATATCCGAAATAGCGACGCGGCCGCCGCGCTTGAGGACCCGGTACATCTCTTTGAAAAGTCCTCTCTTGTCCTCGGAACGAACTAGATTCAGTACACAATTCGAGACGATCACATCTATGGATTCATCCGCTATTAGTGGTTGTTTGCTCCGGATTTGATTTTCACATTCTTCTAGCGGGACCAGATCTGCCACAGATTGCACCGGATTTTCTTTCAGATACTGATCGACCAATTCAAGGTCGGTTTTGAGATCTTGAATCTTGCCACGACGGAATTCGACGTTTTGATATCCGAGCCGCTCGCCAATACATTGTTGATACTTCCGCGCAAGGTCCAACATCTCGGTACTGAAATCCACGCCGATGACCTTGCCGCTCGCTCCGACAATCTGCGAAATAATGTAACAAGCTTTACCGCTGCCAGACCCTAAATCGAGAACGGTTTCACCTAGCTCAACATAGCGCGATGGATCGCCGCAACCGTAATCCTTCTCAATTATTTCGTCAGGAATAACCTTCAAAAGCGCGCGGTCATAGGTGACGGGTAGACACAAGCAAGCCTCGACTTCGCGGGAGGCCCTTCCGTAACGGGCCAATACCGCTGATTCTAAACCCGTTGCAGTTTCGTCGCCACCATTGCAGCAATTTGTCGTCAACAATTCGCGATCCATAGCGGTTCCGCTCCTTCAATAGGAAATTTTAATAAACGAGAGCAGGGAAACTTTTCTGAAAAATATACGATGGTAACGTTATTTCAAGGTATAGAGCTCGTGAGCTTCGTTGTTATTTTTGCCTCCAACTGGGGTTTGCCGGTTTCCACTACGCACGTTTCTTGCGGCGCACTCTTCGGCATCGGTGTCGCCAATGGCAGGCGCGCTGGAATGTCATTAGAACCATTTTACTTGCCTCGGTACTCACTTTGCCGAAGGCCGCGCTATTGTCGGCAACTTGTTACTCTCTATTGAGGTACATTTGAGTTAGATAACCGAGAAGCTACAAGCTAGCACCAGGTCTCCATCCGGTGATCCGCCGTGTTTTTGCAGCAGATGGAATCCACCCGAGACGAGGATTTGGGATTCTCGTAGCACATGCACGCGGAAGATATTAAACGTGAATTTTCCTACTTTGCCAGAACACAAACCCGCGGATAACGAACCCATTCACGTCTAACAGATCGAATTATGCGAACACACGCAAATTTCAGCTGTGTCCGCCATGCTCTAGGAATGCCGCATGATGGCGATCTGGCAACTTGACTAGAAAAGGGCGTCTTTTGTCGAGGTGACCAGAAAGCAGGTACAGCCGGTTTCACTCCACACACGATGATCGATGGTTCCCGCCTCGCTGTGGATGAAATCGCCGGGATATAATGTTCTGTCGTCGACGTTCAATATGCCGTGGAGAAGATGCAGTTCTTCGATGCCGGCATGCGTGTGTCCGGGATAATCCGTTCCCGGATCAAGCCGGACCAACATGCTCACGCTCTCGTTTTCGGCATTGCTCGCGAGTATTTTGACGTGGATACCCGGCGCCGCTTCCTCCCACTCTGGTTTGGCCGGCGTTTCCAACAGAGATACGAACGGCGGCGTGGACGTTTCGCTGGCAATTCGGTTTGCGAGCCGGCCCCATAAAGATTCCGCGGGGCGCAATACATCGGTCGACCAGCCGACGAACGAGCGCACAATGGGCCGGAGCGTTTCGATTTCCTGCTGGCAGTCCTCGCAAGACGAAATTTGAGCTTCAATCGAAGCGATCTCGCGCTGAGGCAGCGCCTGCAATGCGAACAAGCACAGGAGGTCCAGATGCTCTTGATTATGTCTGCCCGGTTTTGAGTTCATCCGTTCAGTCTTCGCTTCCCAGCGCTTTTCGGAGTTTTCCCAGTCCGGAGCGGATTCGCGTCTTCACGGTTCCCACGGGTTGGTTTAACTTCCTGGCAGTGTCTTCATAAGTGTATTCGGAAAAAAATGCGGTTTCGATCGCATTTCGTTCTTCTGGACTGAGGACCTCAAGCGCATTCCGCAATAGGCGGTTCTGCTCCTCAAATAGAAAAGCTTGTTGAGGATCAACAATGTCCGTTGTCGGCTGCAAGCTGTGTGGACATGTATTCACTCGTTTTTTTCTCTGATCGAACCGCAGGCGATCAATCGCCCTGCTGCGCGCCTGATTCATGATCCACCCGACGACCGATCCATTAGCGGGATCATAGGTCGAGGCTTTTCGCCACACATCATAGAACACGTCAAGCGTGACCTCTTCGGCAGCTTCTTGATTGGCGGTTATCCGTACGATCAGAGTAAAAACGATTCTATAAGTTTGTTCGTAAAGGGAATGCAGTGCCCGCTGGTCACCGGCGCCGACGGCTCGGACGAGCTCTAACCACTCATCCTCTGATACACGAACCTTTGCCTTATCGGCAAAGAGAATGCTCCCCAGCGTCTTCGTATCCGGCGCACGCACGGGGAAAATCATGCCGGACGCAAATCTGCCAGTCAAGAGACCGGAGACCCCGATCCTCAATAGTCCTCGCAGGACAGCCTCTAGCGATTCGCCCTACACCGGATTAAACGCCAAAAGTCTGCCGTCGGATTTTGAATAACGAAATAAAATCGCGATCCCGACGCCGAAGAAAATTTTTGCACATGGAAATCTAAAATTTGAGTTTTGACGTTATTTAAGTGTCCGGTTATTGACACCTAGGGCTTCGGGAGGGCCTGCATCATGTCCGATAACAAGACCACGTCCAGCGATCTTGATCTGTTAATTGCAAACATGAATGATCTCGCCCGAAAAATCGGCGAAATGGAACCCGACGATCCAGTTCGCGCTGTGCGGCTGAAGGAGCTTTATACGCTTACAGAACTCAGCAAATCACTCAACACCCACCCAATGAAGCAAATTATCGATGGAAGTCTCGCAGATGAACTTGAACTCAAAGCTCCCGAAGAGATCAACAAGTTCCACCCGACAAGAGGATAATTGATTCTCGTAGCAAGTCTGAGTCGGGACCGCTGAGGATGCTTGGGATCAAATCATCCCGCCCTGACAGTTTCCGGCGTACGGAGTTGGCCCCCGGGTGACTTGCACTCAGACCCAACCGTTTAAAAAAATAGAGGGCGAAGTTGGAGTTTTTACTGGCACGGTATTAAATGACGGAATTGCAAACGCGATGTTTCTTAAAATGGAACTTGCGGGAGAGCGTATATAGGATTTCTTTCCTGTAACGATCCTGGATTTTGCCGCCAGTTGCACGACATGCTTCAGAACTACATCGGTCGAACGATCAGAGAGATCGGCAACTTGGATCTCGGTTTTACGTCGTAGCGACATCGCATTCAAATCAGTTTTCTAACTCAATTGCCCGTCGCCATGGCAGGCATATGCGGCAGATCAGCCCCACTCAGCAACCCAAATGCTTTCAGACACGGTTTAGCTGGTATTTCGCAGCGTCGTGCTGAGGGCGTTCTCAATCCCGCAACCCCGCTGGTGAGTCTCTGTTAGGGAATCTTCAGCGGTTTGGAATGGAAAGAGTGGGTGAAATGGAATCGCTTCAAGAGATCATCGCAGATGGTAGGACGGACACCGCTAAGGCGCATGAAAAAACAGCCCAAAGATCCTTTACCGCCTGCAGGCTAACACGGGGGGGCGAAACACCACCACAGATATGCCATGCTGATGTTATGGCAAACAAACAAACGAAGCTCGAGAGTGTGAAGACGACGGAGTGGAGAATTGGCCAGCCCTTGGACTCACCGCAGGCTCATAGCAGTCCATTACGAGAATCTGTGAATGAACCGGGGCGCAGTCAATTGGACTCGAAGCGGCAAAAGCATAAGAAAAAATAAAAGCGCTCTCTCTTCCCTTCTCACGGCTGTAACGCCGACCTATTGCAGGCGATCAGCCCACGCCGATGATCACTGGTGTTGTCGGGTCGGTTTTCGATGGGTAGGATGCTTTGCCGGTCTTTTTAACAGAACCGTATCGCTTTGCGCGATGTAGGCGACGGCTTCCCACTCTTGCCGCCCGAGATCGTTCAAAATCTCCTCATGCTTTTCTCGTTGGTTCTGTTCGGTAGCATCAACAATCAACCCGAGCGCGACTATTTTGTATTCCCATTGCATGTGTTGAAATTCTCACGGAGGCGATCAGGTGTTAAACCGCCAAACCTTGGCGCTGAGCGCTCCTCCTAACCGACCCTTTGGCTGTTAAAAACAGTTTGCGCGATCGCCAGGGCTTCCTCTTGAATACGCTTGAGATGCTCTTCGGAGCGCAGGCTTTCAGCGTAAATCTTGCATAAATCTTCCGTCCCGGAAGGCCGCACGGCGAACCAGCCGCTGTGCGCCGCAACTTTCAGACCGCCGATCTCGGCGCCGTTGCCGGGAGCCTTGGTCATTTTCGCGATAATGGGCTCGCCCGCGAGTTCTGACGCGCTCAAGGCTTCAGCGCGTAGCGACTTAAGTGCTTTCTTCTGCGCGGCGTTCGCCGGTAGATCCATGCGCGCGTAATAAGGCCGACCAAACTCGTTCGCCAGATCCTCATACCAAACTCCCGGATCGCGGCCGGTGGTGGCGATAATTTCCCCGGCGAGCAAACACAGGATAATGCCGTCTTTGTCCGTCGTCCAAACCGTTCCGTCGCGGCAAAGAAAGCTCGCGCCGGCGCTTTCCTCGCCGCCGAAACAGATCGATCCATCGAACAACCCCGGCGCAAACCATTTAAACCCGACCGGAACTTCGAAGAGTTTTCTGCCGAGGCTCTCGACAACCTTGTCGATCAGCGAACTGCTCACCAGCGTTTTCCCCACGGCGGCGTTTTTCCAAGTCGGCCGGTGGTTGAGCAAATAGTGAATCGCCACGGCGAGGTAGTGATTCGGATTCATCAATCCTTGATCCGGCGTGACGATGCCGTGGCGATCGGCATCGGCGTCATTCCCCACCGCCACCTGGAACTTTTCTTTCATCTGAACCAAGCCGGCCATGGCGTAGGGACTCGAACAGTCCATGCGGATTTTGCCGTCGTGATCGACGGTCATGAAACGAAACGTCGGGTCGATTTTTTTATTGACCACCGTCAATTCGAGACGATACCGTTCGCCGATGCTTTCCCAGTAGCCCAGCGCCGCGCCGCCGAGCGGATCGACGCCGATCTTGACCCGCGCGGAGCGGATCGCATCCATGTCGATGACCGCAGTCAAATCGTCCACATACGGACGGACTAGATCCTCCTGATGTGTGGTCGATGCCTGAAGCGCCGCATTATAGGAGATTCGTTTCACCTCCCGATTGCCGGTGCGCAGCATTTCGTTGGCGCGATCCTGTATCCAGTCCGTGATATCCGTATCTGCGGGCCCCCCCTCCGGTGGATTGTATTTGAATCCACCATCCGCAGGCGGATTGTGCGATGGCGTCACAACGATGCCATCTGCGAAATGGTCCTTTCTGTTCCGATTGTAGGTCAGAATTGCTCTCGAGATCGACGGTGTCGGAGTGAACCCTTCGTCACACTGAATGACGGTTTCCACGCCATTGGCCGCGAGCACCTCAAGCGCGCTTCGCTGCGCCGGGCCCGAGACCGCATGGGTGTCTTTCCCCATAAATAATGGCCCCGATATTTTCTTCGTCGCACGATACTCACAGATCGATTGCGTCATCGCGAGAATGTGCGCCTCGTTCAAGGTGCCATCGAGCGGGCTGCCTCGATGACCGCTGGTGCCGAAGCTCACTCGCTCGTGCGGATTGTTAATATCTGGAACTCGCTCGTAATAAGCTCGTTCGAGCTCCGCGACATTGATCAAGATCTCAATCGGCGCCGGTTTTCCGGCCAACGGATGAATCGCCATGGAAATCCCTTTCTGAACCGCAATCACTCACGAGCGGATTTGCTAGGTGATTTTATACAATGGCGGCAACCTCGATGATAGCTGCGAGCTGTTGCATGCAAAATTGGCAACGCTTAGAGGAGCGCTGCCAATTGAACAGGAAAGTAGCGGCGGCAAATTGCGCGGCTATCCGCCACGCAACGCTGACAGCCGCCCGCCGGATTATAAGGACCTGCTAGAATTCGGTAGGGCTCGTCTGTTATGGCGCCTTGTTCGCCAGATTGCCCAACGTGTAAATCGCCTGCTCCAGTTTTTCCGACCATGGTAATCCACAGCTCAGCCGAATGCAGTTCTTGTACTTTTGCGTCGCGGAAAAGATCGGCCCCGGCGCGATGCTGATTTTTTTTGCCAACGCGCCGCGGTGGAGTTCGAGCGCGTCCACAGCACGCGGCAGTTCAACCCAGAGAACATAACCTCCCTGCGGCCGGGTAACTTTTGTCCCGGCGGGAAAGTACCGCCCCACCGCCGCACTCATCTGCTGAACTTGGCTCATCAAAATACGTCGAAGCTTTCTCAAGTACCGATCATATCCTCCGCTTTGCAAGAATTCAGCGATGGCCATCTGCGGCGCCGTGGCGGTTGCCATTGAGCTGGTGAATTTAAGGCTCTCGACCTGTGGCTTGTATCGGCCCGGCGCCGTCCAGCCAACCCGATACCCGGGAGCCAATGTTTTCGAAAATGAAGCGCACAGTAGCACCAGCCCTT
>Ga0207650_10001763_pt1 | contig 15316 bp, 10 predicted proteins | sample KBSS63metaG_FD_184325 | JGI IMG/M metagenome (GOLD analysis project Ga0207650, IMG submission 184325) | Switchgrass rhizosphere microbial communities from Kellogg Biological Station, Michigan, USA - KBS S6-3 metaG (SPAdes) (version 2) | ecosystem: Host-associated > Plants > Roots > Rhizosphere...
GCATCGGGCAGTTGCTGATTACTGTTGAACCGGCCAAGTAGCCCTGGTCAGTAACAGACCAACTCGGCACGCCGCGCATTGTGTTTGCCAAGACGAGAGCGCTGGCGACGATAAAGCGTCATGATTACTTACTGTTTGGTGAAGAACTAAATGGGGTATCAATGCTTATGGACAACCGCGCTCGGCTACACGGCGGAGGGCGTGCGGCAGAAGTTCACGCAGAAAGAACGCGACAATGAACCCCGGTTTTTACTGGTATCAGGGTCGCAAAATACACGTGGGCACACAAGGCAGGTTCACGTCGGAAGATCCCAAAATACTAGGGTTAAACCCAATACGGTAACCCACAAAGGCGGAATCGATATCCATATGTCATGAACAACCCGGACAATTAACTCTTTTGATACGGGATGAAGCAGAAAGAGTACGGGTATCGCAAGGGGCAATCCTGATATGAGCTAGTTTTTTCACCACACTTGGAAATTTTCTAGAATCATTGCATTGAGTAGGTTCATAATCTGACGGGTGTCCTGTCTAGTCCAAAGAATTAATGTCTTGATGTTTGAGGCAGTTATGAACGTACAGACCGAAATTCCAAATCACCGGTCGAGTCCGACGATCGAGCCAGACGAGATCGAGGAAGGCGACACCGAGCAGGCGAGCACGGAACGAGCGGACATTGAGCAAGCGGACAGAGAGCGAGTGGTTTCAGAGCCAGGCGACGCAGACCTTCGTGATACGGAAACAGGCGAAACCGAAAGAGGCGATACATCTCAATTAGTAACTTTTGTGAAAGTTGATATCCGGCGCGGACGCATTCCAGCAGATCCAATTCATCAAATCCCCGATCACGAGCTTGTTTCCGTCGCCAATGGATCACCGGAGTCGTGGCACTTCAGCCTGGCACTTGCATTGATATCCCTCGCTAGTGGGCTTGTCCTTTCATTAGTAACGACGCCGACAATGCCGCTCGCTCAAAAGATTTTCTTCATCGCTCTCGCCTCAGGCGCGTTTTGGTCTGGAATCTCACTTGGGATCGTTTGGTTGGGACGACGCGCGTCAACTCGAAGCCTGGTAGACAAAATTCGAGCTCGCCTAAAGTGATCGGTTTCATCTGGAGATTATCTAGTCCGCTTAGCAGTTTTCTTGCCAATGCATTCCAGACTTGCTTTGACTTCCAGTATCGATTAGTTTTCCTCTTACACTAACCAGTCCAAAGTTTTCCCAGTCTCGCTGTAACTATGCCCTTTAGCACGTCCAATTTTCTGGCTGTCGCCGCGTCGGCACTGCTGGCACTCGCGCTCACGCCGCTAGTGCAAATGGCGGCGCGAAGCTATGGCATGGTCGCTACGCCGAAGACGGATCGCTGGCACAAGAAGCCGACGGCGATGTTTGGCGGCGTCGCCATCTGGCTGTCCGTCGTTCTCAGTTACGTAGTTTTCATTCGACCGCTCACCGGCCAGGCCTGGGGACACTTTCCCGGCTCGTTGGTTGACGTCGTCATCGGCGCTGCCACTTTTCTTTTCCTGGTTGGTCTGGTCGACGATCTGGTCCACACCAAGCCTTACCAGAAACTGATCGGGCAGGTGATGGGCTCCGCTTTCGTCGTTTACTACGGCCTGAGCCTGCCCTGGACCAGTTACTCCGCGCTCAATGTCGCCCTCACGATTTTTTGGCTGATTGGCATCACCAACGCCGTGAACCTGCTCGACAATATGGACGGGCTGGCAGCGGGCATTGCCACCATCGCCTCCGGTTTTCTGGCGCTCAGCTTCCTGGCAACCGGCCACATGGCCGAAGCGCTACTGATGATGACCTTCGCCGGCGCGCTGCTGGGATTTCTTATTTACAACTCCAGCCCGGCGTCGATTTTTATGGGCGACTGCGGTTCGATGTTCATCGGCTTCTTCCTCGCGAGCGCGGCGCTCGTGAACGTTTCCGGCGGCCGTTCCCGGAGTCTGCTGCCCGTGCTGGCGGTTCCGATCCTGGTTTTGTTCATACCGATCTTCGACACGACCTTCGTCACGATTCTGCGAAAACTATCCGGGCGTGCGGCCTCGCAAGGTGGCCGTGATCACACCTCGCACCGCCTCGTCGCGCTGGGAACATCCGAACGTCACGCCGTCTGGCTGCTCTACGGTTTAGCGGCGCTATCGGGCGTGCTTGCCCTCCTGGTCCAACGCGTCAAGCTCGACGTGAGTTTGGCAGCGATTGCCGGGTTCACGATTGTGCTCACGCTGCTCGGCGTCTATCTCGCGGGAGTCAAGGTTTACGACGAGACGGAAGAAGCTTTGGCGGCGGGCAACAATTCGCTCTACGCGTTTCTGGTCGACTTGTCTTACAAGCGACGCATCTTCGAAGTGTTGTTAGATGTCGTTCTGATCCTGCTCGCATATTGGGCCGCGTACGCCGTGAAGTTTGGCGCGCTCTCGGGCAGCGGCGCCTGGAAGTTGTTTCTGCGCACGCTGCCCGTGCTGGTTTTCGTTAAGATGGCGGCCTTTCTGGTGATGGGTGTTTACCGCGGCATTTGGCGTTACACGGGTTTGGACGATTTAATTGTCTTCGCGAAAGCAGTGGTACTCAGTACGGTATTGAGTGTCATCGCGGTGCTTTTCGCGTTTCGCTTCGAAGGTTTTTCGCGCACGGTCTTTCTAATTGACGGCGTGCTGATGTTTATGTTTCTCGCCGGCAGCCGCATGGCTTTTCGCTTGTTCCGGCAGGTTATTCCGATAGCCAGGAGTGCCGGCGGCCGGAGGGTCTTGATTTACGGGGCAGGCGACGGCGGCGAGTTGCTGCTGCGCGAGTTGCTGAATAATCGCGCGCTGAAATATTCACCCGTGGGTTTTGTTGACGACGATCCGGCGAAGAGCGGCAAGCTGCTGCACGGTTTGAAGGTTTACGCCGGCAACGGCGACCTTTCTTCAATTTGCCGGCAACATGAAGTAGACGCAGTATTGATCTCGAGCTCGCGAATGTCGGAAACGCGCCTTCAGGAGATTCTGGAGTTCTGCCGGACGCAGGAAATTATGGTTAAGCGCATGCGCATCACGATCGAGGATCTGGGTTAGCACGTTATGCCTGATCAGTTGATGGAAGTTAAGGCGACCGCGCCGATGAAAGCGATCATGACGCTCATGATCCTGCTGATGTTGGTTACTACCTGGTTCGCGCTGCGTTGGTACGTCGGAAACACGATTGCCGAATACTTTCATCCTGAAGACCATCGCCTGGAAACGGCGCAGCTCGCTGTCGGCTTGGCACCAAACGATCCCGTGTCCCACTGGCGTTTGGGCAATCTGGCGCAGACCGAGCTGCCTCCCGATCAAATCGGCCTGGTCGTCACCGAGTACGAGAAGGCTGTCAGTCTATCGCCCAACGATTACCGCCTATGGATGGAATTCGGTGGCGCGCTGGAGCAGGCAGGCGATTTTGCCAAAGCTGAAAAAGCCCTGCGCGAGTCGGTGCGACTGGCGCCCTCCTATGCTCAGCCGCGTTGGTATTTGGGAAATCTCCTACTGCGCACCGATCGCTACGACGAAGGTTTCGCGGAGCTGCGACACGCCAGCGAAGCCGACAGTAAATTTTTTCCGCAATTGTTCAATCTCGCGTGGCAGTTGTATTCGGATGACTTCGGACAACTGCAGGCCGCCGTCGGAGAAACGCCGGTGGTGCGCGCTGCGTTTTCAAAATACCTGGTGAGCCATGGGCGTTACGACGAGGGCCTGCGGCTTTGGGGTAGTTTGACGGACGCGGAAAAGAAGGAGAATCGCGAGTCGGCTGATCCGATAATCAGCGGCCTGATCGCCGCGCAACGTTACCATCAGGCGATGAATGTTTGGAACGAAGTTGCGCCCGGACCCGCTTACGACGCGTCGGTGGGCCACATTCTCGATCGTGGCTTTGAAGACAACCTGGCGCATGGGCCAGGCGCGATTTTTGGTTGGCAAGTGCAGTCAAACTCCCAGGTGCAAATTGGCATCGACGCGGGAAAAGGTCATAGTGGCTCGCGAAGTTTGCGGCTTTACTTCCAGGTGCGTTCACACATCGACACGATCAACGTGTCGCAGCTGGTACCCGTGAAACCTAATACGCAGTACGACTTTGAATGCTACGTGAAGACCGAAAGGCTCGAAAGCGCGGAGACTCCGGTAATCCTGATCGTAAACGCGGCGGACGAATCCGGGCTGGCCAGTTTCGGAGCACCTAATGGAACCAACGATTGGCAACGCGTCGCCCTCTCTTTCAAAACCGGAGAAAAGAGTGAAGCAATCAGGGTGAAGATGGTACGAAACTCGTGCGCGGAAAGTCCGGTTTGTCCAATCTTTGGAACTGTCTGGTATGACGACTTCGATCTTAAATCCCGACAGTAGCGCGCTTGCTGCTCCTGAGGTGCGGGCGCCGCTCCTGCGGCCCACCGTGGGTTACATCACTTATCGCATCAAGCATACGCTGGCGAGCCGCTTCGCATTCTTAATCGTCTGCCTGGCAATTATTCTCTCGGCCCTTGCGTACGGGACGGTCCACTACTGGGCGCTGGCGATCTTTTTCCTGGGCGCTACCACCATTGCGATTCTGTGGCTGATAGATAGTTGGAGGCTCGGCTCGTTTCGTATCAGCCGCAATGTTCTGCAGTTGCCGCTAATTGCAATGTTGCTGCTCGGCCTGGGTCAACTGTTGCCGCTGCGGCGTCCGCAGGACGTGGGCACACACACGATTCCGCTCATCAACACTCTATCGTTTGACCCTTACTCCACCCGCTTCATATTGGTCCAGGTTGCGGCCCTGCTGATCTACTTCGCGGCCGTGCTCGTTTTCGTCGACACGCCCAAACGCTTACGCCTGCTGGTCCGCACCATCGCCGTGTTTGGTTTCTTCCTGGCCATCTTTGGTCTGACACAGTCGTTCACCAGTCCCGACAAGGTTTACTGGTTTCGCGATATGCCGCAGAGCCAGGCCTTTGGACCATTTATCAACCGGCATCACTTCGCCGGTTACATGGAACTGGCTTTGGCGCTGCCGCTCGGGCTTGTTTTCACCGGCGCAATCGAGCGCGAAAAGAAATTCATCTATCTCTTCGCGGCGGGGCTGATGGCCGTGGCCCTGATAATGACAAATTCGCGCGGCGGCATTATCAGTTTGTTGGCGGAACTACTTTTCCTGGTTGCGACCATGGGCTTGCGCCGCCGCCACCGTCACCGCAAAGAATCTGAAGACCGACAACCACGCATCAAGAGCGCCGCGATGAAAGCCGGGTTGGCGCTGGCCCTGGTCATGGCGTTGTTTGGCGGCGTCGTATTACTGGGCGGCGAAGATGCGCTCACTCGCGTGGTGGGTTCGGTTAACACGGACGATCCGACCACTGGCCGCGCGCACTTCTGGAGCGTCACGGTAGACATAATTAAAACTCATCCATGGATCGGCACCGGGCTCGGCGCTTTTGGCGTGGTCTACACCGGTTATGATTCGCGCAATGGCACCTATCGGTTGGAACAGGCGCACAACGACTACCTGCAGGTTTTGTCTGATGGCGGAATTATCGGCGCGCTGATCGGGCTCTTCTTTGTAGTTAATCTGTTTCGCATGGGATTCATGCGACGAGACTCGCGCGACGACTTCCGGCGCGGCGTGGCGACTGGAGCGATGGCTGGATGTTTTGCCGTCCTGGTCCATAGCTTCTTCGATTTCACGCTGCATACGCCCGCGAACGCTCTGCTGTTTTTGGTGCTTGCGGCGCTAGCCACGATAAACGGCCGGGTTGAAGACGTGCAGTCGAGACGTAAGAAAAAGCCCCGCCGGAATTCGGAAGCCGAGGGAGGTCTCGCCGCGGTAGCGGCGACAGAAGGTAGCCAGACGTGAAACGTCTGGATGGCAGAGGTTCTTGAACACGCGCTGAAGGCGCGCAAAGATCTTCTCAGCGCGCCTCCAGCGCGCGATTGATTGAGGAGGTGATCGATCCAGAGGTTTCACCTCTGGCTACCTTCTCGTTGCCGCTCCGCGGCGCAATGATGGCAACCGGCAAAATTCAGGAGACGTGAACTTGGCTTCAACTGCTTCGGCAAAATCACAACTGAGTGAGGCGGGAGACGCAGCAAAAGTTTCTTCCGTGCCCGCGCTCTGTCTTAACGCCGCCTTGAAGCATGCCAAGCCGGACGCGTTGAATCACAAAAAGGGCGACGAATGGGTAAACATTCCAGCCGAAACTTTTGTCGAACGCGTGCGCAATGTTGCCCTCGGCCTCGCCGGACTTGGGATCAAGCCGGGCGACCGGATCGCGCTGCTCTCGGAAAACCGGCCGGAGTGGTCGATCGCCGATCTTGCGATTCTTAGCCTTGGCGCGATTAACGTGCCGATTTACACGACGCAGGCTGTCGATCAGATTCGTTACATCCTTACCGATTCCGGCACACGCGCAATCTTTGTTTCCAACAAAAAGCTTTTCAAACATGCGGAAGAAGCCCTGAGCGGCCTGGACTTTCTCGAGAAGATTATTTTTTTCGACGAAGCTGGAACTGAAGCGATTGAGCGATCAACTACGCTCGACTGGCTGGAAAAAAACGGCGCCGAGCGATCGATAAATAAGCCTGCGGCGTTTGGAGCTTATCTGAAAGCGATTAGGCCGGACGATCTGGCCACGATAATTTATACGTCAGGGACGACCGGCGAACCGAAGGGCGTAATGCTAACGCACTCGAACTTCGTGTCTAACGTTCAGACAATCTCCGGCGGCTTACCCATCTCTTCGGCCGACATTGCGTTGTCCGTCCTGCCTTTGTCCCACATTTTTGAAAGAACAGGTTTCTACATCTTCTGTTACAGCGGCGTCTCCGTGTACTACACCGCTTCTTTTGATCAGGTCGCCGAAAATTTGCGTGAAGTGAAACCCACGGTGATGACGGCGGTGCCGCGTTTGTTCGAGAAGGTTTACCACCGCATCGTCAAAAAAGGATTTTCGCAAAAGGGCTGGAAGCGCCGCGTCTTTGAACGCTCGCTGCACGTGGGCCAGCGCTACGCGGAAGCCAAAGACAAACGAAAATTTGTCAGCCCAACGCTGGCGCTGCAACAGAAGATGGCCGACAAAGTCGTGTTTTCGAAATGGCGCGAAGGCGTCGGCGGGCGCTTGCGTTACTTCGTTTCCGGAGGCGCGCCGCTTTCGCCGGCGTTGTCCTACGCGTTTCTCGCAGCAGGTATCCCCATCCTGCAAGGCTACGGCGCCACCGAAACCTGCATCGTTTCCGCAAACCGGCCGGACAACAATCGCGTCGGTTCCGTCGGTCTTCCGTTCAACGGTATCGAAGTGAGGATCGCAGACGACGGCGAAATTCTTTTGCGCGGACCAAACGTGATGCGCGGTTATTACGGTCACCCGGAAGAGACGGCCTCCGTGCTGCAGGACGAATGGTTTGCCACCGGCGATGTCGGCCATCTTGACCAGGAAGGCCACCTCTACATCACCGATCGCAAAAAAGATTTATTCAAACTTTCAAACGGCAAATACATCGCTCCGCAACAAATCGAGAGTTTGCTCAAGCAGAGTGAATTCGTGAGCCAGGCAGTAGTAGTTGGAACTGGTCGTAAACAACCGACCGCCTTGATTGTTCCGGAATGGGAAGCGGTGAGACAGGCGCTGGCGGCTGCGGGCGAAGAGTTTCCAACTGAGCGAGCGGCGTTGGCGAAGTTTCCAGCCGCCGTCAAACTGGTACAAAACGACGTTGTCCAACTCACGCGAGAAGGCGCTGACTATGAACGCATCCGGAGAATTGCCTTGTTGCCTGAGGAGTTTTCGATCGAGCGCGGAGAACTCACGCCGACACTAAAAGTGAAGCGACGCGTGATCGATCAGAAGTTTGGCGGCTTGATCGAAGAACTTTATTCCTAAGTCACAATCTTCAGCCGCGGATTTTCACGGATCAACGCGGATCAGATAGTTTTCTGATTGGCGTTAATCCGCGCAGATCCGCGGCTAGTTCTTAGTCTTCAGCGGTATTGACCCAGTACCGACTCAGCCAAAACTCTCAAGTTAATAGGCAAGTCAGGCGGACGACCCTCGCCTTTGAGCGGATGGGTGTAGAAGGCCAGCAGCGGGAGTTCGCAGTAACAAAAATCACAACCGGCGAGGTGATGCTTTATGAGAAAGTCGATATCTGGAGCTAGCGCCTGCGACTGAAACGAGAGCAACAGGTTGGAAGAGGGACAGGCTAGTTTTTTTGTGAATGACTTAACGCTTGAGGCCTTCATCATTGCCCCCACAAATTGGGTCGAGATCAGATTAGAAATGTCCGCTTGAGCGTTGAGAGTGTAGCAAAGGGGCAAATTTGCGTCGGCCTCAACCAGAAGGAACGCCAGAGTCATCCCACTTGTTCAAGAACCTAACAGCGCTAATGCCCCTCGGATTCCACAAGATTCTTCATCGCGCCCGTGAGTTTTGTATTATGGAATCAATAACTTGCGGGGAATGTAAAAACATGTTGCTCATTCTTGTGAATGTTTGCTAAGATGCTCGCCGTCAAGTCAGGGAGCGCCTGCTCCCAGACGCTTCGTTCAAAGCCAGCCCACCTGTTTTCGCAGGATTACTCGGGCGAAATTCCAGAATGACTAGCCAAAGATAGCTCATCGTTCAAGGCTCTTGGAAGACCTCTAACTGTCGAATTACAAGTCTTTTGCCGCAAAGCTCCCGGGTAGCCTGAGCGTCCCATTCAGGCCGTCAAAGAAATACAAGTTCCCGCCAAGGTTCGAGTCCCATCAACTCCGTAACGCAAAGAAAAATCCTTGTGAAATCTCTAAGTCACGAAGTCGAAAAACAAGCTGAGTTGACCCCTGCCAGTTCGGAGCCTCAAAGTGCCCGCGCTAAGCGCACGGCCGAAAGAATGGCGAAGAGTGGCAAGTGGGTCGAAAGCCTTCGGACCTCTGACGTGAATCGTCTCTGGTCTGAACTCCACCGCATCGTCTCTCACCATCCTCTCGTCAGGGCCTCACGCAGCGCCGGCTTGTTGGTGGAAGAGGGCGCCACCACCGCTTACACCGATCTGACCCAGGAACTTTTTGTCCAACTCCTCAGCAAGAACCGCTTCGAGCACTATCTCGACACCGAGATGACGGATTACGAAATCGAGTGCGAGATAGGCCAAATCGAACTCACCAACCTGCTCACCGCTGAACTGCGAAAGCGTCACCCGGAAAGCTATCGCCTCGCCCGCCGCATTTCCACCCTCATTCAGTCAAGCGCAAACTTCCGCCGCTTCGATTCGAGCGGCAGTGGAGACGAGCCTCATCGTCGCCTGGCTGATCGTATTTATGGCCTCAGTGAGTGGGCCGACGGAAAACGCCGGCGCGACTCACATGACGTCGAGCAGCGTGTTCACATCATTCCGGTTCGCGCTCGCGACACGCGGATGGTGGGCTGCACCGGAGACTCACAAGTCGTCATCAGTAACTCCGATCTAGAAGACCTTATCGTTTCCGTGTTGGACGCAGTCGACTCTCCTGTTGACGTCCGGGCGCTGCGCAGTCTGGTCATGTCTCGCCTGCCGGTGATGGATATTTATCTGGTGCCTTTGGACGGCGACGACAACGACGGCGAAGGCAATCATTTTCAACCGGTGGATAAAGGCGACGATCCCGAGCAGGGACTGCTGCGGCGCGAATCGGAAGACGAAGCTGCCGGATCGGTCGAACACTTTCTCAGCCACCTGCAGGAAACTGTTCGCGGCAAAGTCAAACAGTACAACCGCATTCTCGGAGTCTTGTGGCATTGCTATCTCAGCCCGCAGCATTCCACGCAACTGGAAGTCGCGGCGGTGTTGGGTGTCTCTGATTCGCTCGTTTCTGATTATCGCCGGCGAATCGAACAGGAGTTGCGCGCGCTGTCTTTTTCGGAAGTGGAAGAAGCGAGACGTTTTGAAGGCGCCCTGAGGGAGCGCGTTCGCGAGTTGGTGTTGGTGGTCGAGCAAACCGAAGTAGCAGTTTAGACTGCCGGCAGGTATCCAAGCCTGCAATCGAAACTGCAAGTCGAGGCTGCGGCGCATTCAGCGTAGCAGCTTCTTTTGATTTTCAGGGCGAAGTTGGACGGCTAACCGGTCGCGAAATGTTATGCGGAAACAGTTCGAATTACAGGATTACGAACCGGTGATTCCGTCGCCGCGGCAGAAGCGCGCCAGCATTCTTGATGCGAGCGAAGAAGTGTCGGTCGTTCGCCCGCTCGACGCATCACTCGCCGATAGCGTTCGATCGCTCACCAGCGTTGTGTCGCCTTCGATTTCCGTTCCCACGCTGAGGGTAGTTGACGCGCCTGAGCCTGCGGAATCGCCGGCCGTTAAGGGCGAGCTTCTCAAGCGCGGCCATTCACTGACTTACCTCGGCGTCTTTACATTCACCTTCCTGGTTTACTTGCGACCGTACGAACTCTTCCCGTCCCTCGCGTGGCTATCGAGGAGTGCGTTGGTAGTCGCTGTGCTTACGCTCGCTGTTTTTATCCCAACGCAACTCGGGCTCGAGAACAGAATCTCTGCGAGGCTGCGAGAAGTAAAACTCGCCGTCGCTCTCCTGGTGACGGGCCTGCTTTCCATTCCGCTGGCTCTCGAACCAGCGCGCGCGTTTCAAAGTCTAATCGAGTTTTCCAAAGTCATCGTCATCTTCATTGTGATGGTGAATGTGGTGCGCACCGAAAAGCGCCTGCTGCGTTTGCTACTGCTCGTGCTGTTTGTCGGTTGCCTGCTCAGTCTGTCGGCCCTCAGCGATTATGCGCATGGAAATCTGGCGATGCGCGGGCAACGCATTGCGGGTTTGATCGGCGGCCTCTTCAGCAATCCCAACGATCTCGCGCTTCACGTGGTGACGATGATTCCCATCAGCATCGCCCTACTGCTGGCGTCGCGCGGACTGCTGCGCAAGTCGGTTTATCTGGGCGCGTCGCTGCTATTGGCGGTTGGCCTCGTGGCTACCTTTTCTCGGGCGGGGTTTATTGGATTTGTTTGCGTCGTGGTGTTCCTGGTATGGAAATTGGCCGGGCGCAATCGCGCCATATTCGCAACCGCCGCGCTGACAGTGCTCCTGTTGGGACTTATGCTCGCGCCTGGTGAATATCGCGATCGCCTGACCACTACCGGCGACGATTCCGCGCTCGCACGCAGCGACGATCTCAAACGCTCGCTTCTCATCGCCGCGCGACATCCGCTCTTCGGTGTCGGCATGGACAACTACATTCTCTACTCCAACACCGCGCACGCCACGCACAATTCTTACACCCAAGTCGCCGCGGAAATGGGCCTGATCGCCTTCGTCTTTTATCTCGGATTTCTTTTGTCTCCGTTCAAGGGTCTGCGCCGGCTCGAGCAAGCGACCAGGAAACTCGCCAAGAAGCCGCGCGCTCATTACCTCGCCATCGGGTTGCAGGCAAGCCTGGTTGGATATCTCGTGGTCAGCTTTTTCGCCTCGGTCGCTTTCGTTTGGTACGCCTACTATCTCGTCGCCTACGCAATTTGTTTGCAACGCCTCAACTTCGCCGATTCAACTTTGAAACTCCAGCCCAGCGCACATCAGCAATGACAAAATCCAAGCGACAACAATTAACTGTGAAAGTTCACCAGGTGTTTCAGGTGCTGCTCGAACATCCTGGCGGCCTGAAACACCTGGTGCTCTGGAGTCAGCTACAGAGGCGCAATCACGGAAACGGAAACGGCAACGGCAACAACGGCAATGGCGCAAACGCCGCGTCACCTTCTTTCGAGGAACTCTCTTTTTTCTGCGTTGGCCCAATTAAGGCCGGCTGGCTGGTTGTCGGACGTAACCACTGGACTGTTTCACGCGAAGGAAAAAAGGCCTTTGCCAGCTACAGCAGTCCCCAGCAGTTGATTGCCGAGGCTGGCAAACGCTCGACAAAAGGCTGGCTCGCAACACAATTTCCCAGTGCGTACTCCGCTGCAGGCAAAGCGAAAGATCAAATTACGTCGGAGGTGCGAACGATCCGCCGGGTTGGTGCGTCTCGCCTTTTAAAGGAGACGTTTGGCAAGCCGGTACCATGGCAGGAAGTTCTGCCGGTCCAGTCTCCGCGCACGATCGAAATTCCACTAAATGATGAAAACCTGATCGAGCACATTCAATCGCCTGGCGGGAGCTACCGCGAAGGCTCACACGCGATCTACCTCTCCCCGTCCTCGTTAAAGTCGACCGCTCTGAGCTCGCTCGCCGCCGACTATCCCGCGGACGCCGGCATCAAGATCATGAAGAACCCGGGCAGCCTGGACGAGAGTAGCTACCTGATGGGCCGCGCCAAAGGGGACAGCAGCATTCAGCTCGGCATGGTCCACACACATCGACACCTTTCGCTCGTTGCGAATCTGCTGCACGCGAAGGGTCTTGGCCCACGCCTCTACGATCTGATCAATTTGAAATGCGGCGATCAGATCCGCTCGGCTTATGTCGTGCAGGACGTCGGCAACAGGATGCCGTCGCTGGCCCAGTGTGAAGCGGGCATCGAGGCGCTGCGTAAGCTCGACGCCGAGGGTCTCATTCGTGTCATCCTGCCCGCCGGTTTTGACGACGAAGAGTTCGAGTGTCCCAGTTGCTGCAACAACGCGCTGGTCGATAGCCAGGGTCGCTTCCAGTACATAGACTTTCAGAATTTTCTGCTGGGCGACTACGAAAAGTTTTTGACCAATCTGGCCGTGGCGGCAGCAGAACAAACTCACTTCGGCGACACGAATGCGTTGCGCGGCGGGCGTTATCTTTACCAGACCGTGCCCGGCCTGAAGCTGCCGGCAAAACGCAACGTCGCCAATCGTATGAAGACGCTCACGAGCCTGCTGGAACAAGCCGGCGTGTCAGTGGCCGAGCGACTGGTTCTGGATGTCGGCTGCAACATCGGCATGATGATGTCGGAATATTTGCGGCTGGGCGCGAAGTGGTGTCACGGATGGGATCGCGCTTCGACTGTTCCGCACACCGAGCGCATGCTGCTTGCGCTTGGTTGCACCAGATTCTCAACTACCGGCGCTGACATTACACGCTCACACGTCTTAACAAACGACCTTCCGCAGAACGCCGCCTCGTCGTTGCAGGGTTGCGTCATTTCCTACCTGGCCGTGCGCGGTCATCTCGATTGGCTCGATTCGCTCGGGCAAATTCCCTGGTCCTTCATGATTTACGAAGGGCACGAAGGTGAAACCGCTGAAGACTTCGAGCGCTATCTCGCGGATTTCAGAAAACTCACGAGCTTTGAGCTGGGCCCGCTGAGCACCTACGTTGACGGCGACAGCGAGGAGCGAATGGTGGCGATTCTTCTGAGAACAGCCCAACGATGAAACCAACTGCCCCAACTTCAGCGGAGACAAATTCCGAGCGTCATTCCTCAGACCGGTTCTTCCGCACGGACCATCTGATGGACAGCATCGGCGGCCGCACTGCGCGCGGTGGCGTTGTGACCATGGCTTCACACGGCATCAAGTTCAGCGTCAGCATCGTCGCCACCGCCATACTCGCGCGCCTGTTGAGCCCGCAGGATTACGGTTTGATCGGCATGGTCGCTGTGGCGACGAACTTTGTCGTGATGTTCAAAGACCTCGGGCTGTCGCTGGCGACGGTGCAGAAATCCGAAATTAGCGCGCAACAAATCAGCACCTTGTTTTGGATCAACCTGGGGCTAAGCGTGATCACGATGATCGTCCTGGTGCTGCTGGCGCCCGCCGTTTCCTGGTTTTACGGAGACGCGCGTCTGACGATGATCACGATCGTGAGTGCCTGTGGCTTCGTCGTCGGCGGATTGACTGTGCAACACGAAGCGCTACTCAAAAGACAAATGAGGTTCATGACGCTCAGCGCCATCGCCCTCGTGTCCATGATCGTAGGCTACGTCGTGGGTATTGCCTTCGCCTGGTACGGCTTCGGTTTCTGGGCTCTGGTTTACAGTCAGCTCGCGCTGCTGGCGACGAACGCAATTTTGGTTTGGATCACCTGCGGCTGGCGACCAGGACTTCCGAGTCGCAATTCCGGCGTCAGATCGATGTTGAGCTTTGGCGGCAACATCACGGGCTATGGCACCGTCAACTACTTTTCGAAAAATGCCGACAACCTGCTGATCGGGAAATTCTGGGGAGCTGGTCCCCTCGGACTTTACAACAAGGCGGCGCAGCTCGTCGGGCTACCGACGGACCAGGTACATGAGCCGGTGATGGCCGTCGCCGTGCCTGCACTTAGCCGCCTGGCCGATTCTCCCGAACGTTACCGCAAAGCGTATTTGCGAATCATGGAAAAAGTTTTACTGCTGGTGATGCCGGCAGTGTCGATGCTTATCGTCTCGTCCGATTGGCTAATCTCCATCATCCTCGGGTCGCAATGGAAAGACGCGCGCACGATTCTCGTCTTCATGAGCATCGCCGGACTCTTCCAACCCATCATCAACACCGCCGGGTCGCTCTTAGTGACGCAGGGTCGCGGCCGCCATTTGCTTTACTGGTCGCTGATCACAGCGCCGCTGTCGTTGATTTCAATCGCAGCCGGATTGCCGTGGGGCGCCGTCGGCGTCGCGGCTTCTTATTCGCTCACCCGGGTCTTCGTTACCAATCCGCTCATGTATTGGTTTGTCGGGCGCACCGGACCCGTGCGCACAGCGGATTTTTACCGGCTACTGCTGCCGTTTACGCTCGCCGCAGTTTTAGGAATCCTCGCCTGCCTCGCCTTTCGACGTTTTACAACGGTAGCGACTCCGGTGGTTGGTGTCGCTGCTTGTATGGGTTTGATTGCCGCCGCAAACCTGCTGGTCCTTTCGTTGACCTCGTCAGGCCGCGCAGCATTGCGTGACATCAAAAACTCTCTCTTGCTGCTGCGCCGGACAAGATCCAAGCCGGTGCTGGAGCCTAAAGAAACCCCGGCCTAATTTTTGACTGAAACTAAAACTTATGTGTGGCATCACCGGATTCATCGATCTTTGGAGCACGAGCAGCGCTCGCGATGACGATTCGCGCGCGGCCACCCTCGATTCGATGTGCCGCGTCATCTGGCATCGCGGTCCTGACGATCAGGGTGTAATGCTCGAAGACGGAGTGGCGCTGGGGATGCGTCGTCTATCGATCATCGATCTCGCTGGCGGCCACCAGCCAATTTCAAATGAAGACAACTCAGTGACGATTGTCTTCAACGGCGAGATCTACAACTACCGCGAGCTGCAAAAAACTCTACAGTCGCGCGGTCATCGCTTCGCTACTAACTCCGACACGGAAACGATCGTTCATGCGTACGAAGAGTTCGGCGCGTCGTGCCTCGATCAGCTGCGCGGAATGTTTGCGTTTGCGATCTGGGACGACCGCAATCAGAAGCTGTTCATTGC
>Ga0207650_10001764_pt1 | contig 15299 bp, 17 predicted proteins | sample KBSS63metaG_FD_184325 | JGI IMG/M metagenome (GOLD analysis project Ga0207650, IMG submission 184325) | Switchgrass rhizosphere microbial communities from Kellogg Biological Station, Michigan, USA - KBS S6-3 metaG (SPAdes) (version 2) | ecosystem: Host-associated > Plants > Roots > Rhizosphere...
TTATATCTACGCACGCCTGCTCGGCAACCAGGGCATGCAGCGGGTCGCGGAATACGCGACGCTGAACGCGAACTACCTGATGGTGGAATTGAAGAAGGCGGGCTTCGACATCGCGTTCCCGATGCGGCGCGCCAGCCACGAATTCATCGTGACGCTGAAAAAGCTCAAGGACGACACGGGCGTTACCGCGATGGACTTCGCGAAGCGCCTGCTCGACAAGGGCTTTCACGCACCGACCACGTATTTCCCGTTGCTCGTGCCCGAGTGCCTCTTGATCGAGCCCACCGAAACCGAATCGAAGCAGACGCTCGATGCGTTCGTGCAGGCGATGGCGGAAATACTGCGCGAAGCGCGCGAGCAGCCCGATCTCGTGAAAGCGGCGCCGCACACGACGCCGGTGCGCCGGCTCGACGACGTCAAGGCCGCGCGCGAACTCGATCTCAAGTGGCGACCGGCGGCGGCCTGAAACCGCCCATCGCCTGTTCTGTAATCGGAGCCGGCGCGAACAACAAAGCAGGGGGAAAAACGCATGTCCAATGACGATCGCGCACCGCCTCACTTTTTACTGACCGCTCATGAGTAGCCCATACAAAAGCAAGGCCGGCATCCAACGCATCTGGAACGCGCTTTTCTACGCGCTCGACGGTTTTGCGGCGGCGCTCAAGCACGAAGATTCGTTCCGGCTGGAAGTCGTGCTCGCGCTCGCGCTGATCCCGCTCGCCTTGTCGATGCACATCGACGCGGTCGGCAAGGCCCTGATGGTCGCCAGCGTGCTGCTCGTATTGATCGTGGAACTCATCAACTCCGCGATCGAGGCGCTGACCGACCGCGTGTCGCTCGAGAAGCACGTGCTCGCGAAGCGCGCCAAGGATCTCGGCAGCGCCGCCGTCATGCTGAGCATCATCAACGCGGTCGTTATCTGGTTGATGGTGCTCTTCGGCGGCGCCTGGCTGCCGCACTGAGCAGCCGGCGCGCTATTTTTTGAGCGAGTCGCGGATTTCGCGCAGCAGCAGTACTTCTTCGGCGGTCGGCGGCGGCTCGGCCGTTTCGGCCGCCTGCAGGCGATTGATCGCGCGGATCAGCAGAAATACCGCGAACGCGACGATCACGAAACCGATGCAGGTATTGATAAAGACGCCGTAGTTGAGCGTGACCGCGCCGGCTTTCTGGGCAGCTTCGACCGTCAGGTACGGGCCCGGCGGCGCGCCGTCCCTCAGCACCCAGAACAGATTGGCGAAATCGACTTTACCGAGCAGCAGCCCGACCGGCGGCATGATCAGGTCCTTGACCAACGAGTCGACGATTTTGCCGAATGCGGCGCCGATGATGACGCCGACCGCCAGGTCGACGACATGGCCGCGCATTGCGAACTTCTTGAATTCTTCGAGCATGATGTACTCCATTCGCCGTAAGTGCGCGCAATCATCATAACAAAATAATTCAGCGGTCGCGCGCAATGCGCCGGGCGCAAGCACGCCGAAGTGCGCGAAGGCGCCGATGGTATAATTTGCGCCTTTTCCGCGGGAAATTCTCCATGCACACCCTGATTTGCGGCTCGATTGCGTACGACACCATCATGGTGTTCCCAGGCCGCTTCAAGGAGCACATCCTCGCCGAGAAGCTGCATATTCTCAACGTCGCGTTCCTGGTGCCGGAAATGCGCCGCGAGTTCGGCGGCTGCGCGGGCAACATCGCGTACAACCTTAACCTACTGGGCGGCAAGCCCAAAATCATGGCCACCGTCGGCGACGACGCGAAGCCGTATGCCGATCGGCTCGACAAGCTTGAGTTGTCGCAGCAGCACGTGCGCCAGGCGGCGGGCACATTCACCGCGCAGGCGTTCATCACGACCGATCTCGACGACAACCAGATCACGGCATTCCACCCGGGCGCGATGAATCATTCGCACGAGAACCATGTCGGCGATGCCGCCGGCGTCACGCTCGGTATCGTCGCCCCCGACGGGCGCGATGGCATGCTGCAGCACGCGCGCGAATTCCACGCGGCCGGCATCCCGTTTATTTTCGACCCTGGACAGGGGCTGCCGATGTTCAGCGGCGAAGAGCTTTTCGAATTCGTGCGGCAGGCGGATTATCTGACGGTCAACGATTACGAGGCGCAGGTGCTGCAGGAAAAAACCGGCCAGACGCTGGACACAATCGCGCCGAACCTGAAGGCGCTGATCGTCACGCTTGGCGCGCAGGGCTCGCTGATTTACGCGAACGGCCGTCAATTCGAAATCCCGTGCGCGCGGCCGGCAGCCGTCGTCGACCCGACGGGCTGCGGCGATGCTTATCGCGCCGGGCTTCTGTATGGGATCGCCAACGGACTCGATTGGCAACTGACCGGTCGTCTCGCGTCGGTGCTCGGCGCGCTGAAAATCGCGCATCGCGGCGGCCAGAACCATCATTTCACGCGCGACGAGATCGTCGCGCATTTCAAGCAGAATTTCGGGACCACTCCCTGGTAAGCGACCTGATGCTGCCGAGTGCTAGCAGCACGCGCGTTACGCTCTAGGCCGCGAGCTCCCATCGTTCAGCGCGCGGGGTCTGAACCTGTCCACCCAGCTCACTTCACCGGCCGTGCGCGCGCTGCGCGTTGCGCGGCTCGCGTGGCACGTGCTGCGGGCCGCGGCCGTCGCCGCGACGCTGTTTCCGTTTTTGAGCGCGGCCCAGCGCCGGCTGCGCGTGCGCCGGTTTTCGCGCCAACTGCTCGTGATACTCGGCGTGCGCCTTACGGTAAGCGGCGAGCCGCCGCGCGCGGCCGACGCGCCCGCGATGCTGGTGGCCAATCACGTGTCGTGGCTCGACATATTCGCGATCAACGCCGCCCACGCAATGCGGTTTGTCGCGAAGTCCGAAATCCGGCGCTGGCCGCTGATCGGCTGGCTGTGCGCCCAGGGCGGCACGCTCTTTATCGAGCGTGCGCAGCGCCGCCATACGTTGAATATCAATGCGCAAATCGTGGCGGGCCTCACAGCCGGCGATACGTTCGCCGTATTCCCCGAGGGCATTATCACGAGCGGCGACGTCGTGCTGCCGTTTCACGCGTCGCTGCTCCAGCCCGCCCTGGCGTGCGACGCGCGGCTATTTCCAGTCGCGGTGCGTTACACGCGGACGGACGGCAGCTTGTGTATTGAAGCCGACTACGAGGGCGCCAAGACGCTGCTCGATTCGTTGCGCCTGATCCTCACCCAGCCGGTGATCCACGTGCATTTGCAGTTTCTGCCGCCGCTGGCGTGCGGCGCGCGCCACCGGCGCGACCTCGCGGACGATGCCGCCGCGCAGATCGCCGCGGCGCTTAATCTGCCCGCGCCGCAGCGGCGCAAGCATAAGTCTTCCCGTCCTTAAGCCGGAACGCCGTCAGTTTGCGGCCCCAGACACAGCCCGTGTCGAGGCCGACTACGTTCGAGCCGATGTACAAGCCGAGCGCTGCCCAGTGGCCGAACAGGATTTTGGTCGCGCGGTGGCGCCGGCGCGGTACTTCGAACCATGGTTTGAAGCCGCGCGGCACATCGACCGGTGCGCCTTTGTGCGCGAATTCCATGCGTCCGTCCGCGGTGCACAGACGCAGGCGCGTCAAAACGTTGGTGATCACGCGCAGGCGATCGTAGCCGCGCAAATCGTCGCGCCAGCGGTCGGGCTGGTTGCCGTACATGTGGCGCAGGAATTCGCCATAGTCGGCGCGGCGCAGCGCGCGCTCCACTTCATGGGCGAGGCTCAGTGCCCTGGCAATGGTCCACTGCGGCAGCAGCCCGGCGTGGACCATCGCATAGCGACCCGCCGCGTGCATTAGTTTGCGGTTGCGCAGCCAGTCGAGCAGCTCATCGCGGTCGGTAGCGCGCAAAATAGCGTTCAACGTGTCGCCGCGGTGCGGCGCCACATGACCGGCGGCCACCACCAGCAAATGCAGATCGTGGTTGCCGAGCACCGTGACGGCGCGCGTGCCGAGGCTTTTGACGAAGCGCAGCACGGCCAGCGATTGCGGGCCGCGATTCACCAGGTCGCCGACCAGCCACAAGCGGTCGCGCGCGGCATCGAATTCGATTTTGTCGAGCAGCCGCCGCAGCGCCGAGTAGCAGCCCTGGATATCGCCGATCGCGTACGTCGCCATTATTTTTGCTTGAGCCCGGCCATGATTTCGTCGCCCGCCGTCAGCGCGCGCGCAAGCAGCGCCGCCGTCAACCGGGCCGCGTTTTCCATTTCACCCGGCGCCAGCTTGTCGCGCGTGTCGCCGCACGTCAGGATGTGCTTGATATTGCAGCCGGGCCGGTCGAAGCCCGCGACCAGGCGCAGCGCCGGAATGCCGTGGCGCGCAAAATTATAATGATCGGAGTTGCCCATCAGAGGAGCGTACGTGCCGACCGCCATGCCCGCGGCTGCGGCCGTTTCGCGCACGAAGGTTTCGAGGCGCGGGAAGTCGCTCGTCAGCGCGGTGAGCTGCGCGTCGCCGCCGACGGTGTCGAGATTGATATTGAGCGCGATGGCCGCAAGCGCGGCGGTGGGCAGGCGATCGAGATACTCACGCGAACCCGCGAGCGCCCACTCCTCGGCACTGAATAAACAAACGCGCAAGCCGCGGCGGCAGTTCGTCAGCAGCGGCGCAAATGCACGCGCGACTGCCAACACGACCGCGACGCCGGTCGCGTTGTCGAGCGCGCTCTCGGCCAGGTCGTGGCCGTCGACGTGCGCGCTGAGCGCGATGCGCTGATTCGACTGTCCCGGCAGATCGAGCAGCACGACGCCGGTTTGCGCCGCATCGTCTTCACCGGCGACGCGCAGGTGCACGCGCGCATGCTGGCCGCCACTCGCGGCCAGTCGCGCGGCCGATTCGAAATCGGTCGCAACTGCGGGAATGCCGGCGCCGCCGCCGCGGCCTGACGATCCGGAGAGCGGACCGCCATTCGGCAGCGGATTGGCGATGATGAATGCTGCCGCGCCGTGCTCGATCGCCCAGCCGTACTTGCGCCGGCGGTGGATATGCACCGCGGAAAACGGATATTCATGGCGCACCAGCACGCAGCGGCCCGCGATTTCGCGCGTGTGACGTGCGAAGTCGTCCGGCGTGCCGCGGCCCAGGTCCACGACTTCGGCGTCGAGGCCGGCCGGCGGCGTCGCTGCCGAGCCGAGCAAGGCATTGCACGCGAGCGGGGTGCCGTCGGCCAGCGCGAGCTCCACAGCGGAACAACGCCAGCCCGCATAGGTAACCTGTTCAATGGTCGCGGCCGGGGCGATCGCAGCAAGACGTGCACGCACAAAATCCAAAGCCGCGGCTTCGCCGGGCGTGCCGGCACGGCGGCCGCCGAAATCGCACAGCGCGGCAAAATCGCGCTGCATTTCGGTATCCGCGGCGAGCGCGGCCAGCGCCGCGGACAGTAGTGGATCGGTCACGTTGCGGCGCAACGGCTTATTCGATCTTAATGCCGGCGGCTTTGACCACCTGGGCCCAGCGCCTGACATCGGTTTCGAGCAGCGTGCGGAATTCCTGCGGCGTGTTGGTGCGCGGTTCCACCGCGAGCACGGTGAAGCGCTCGCGCACATCGGCGGCATTGACGGCGTTGACGATTGCGCCGCGCAGCTTTTCGATCACCGATCTCGGCACGCCCGCGGGCGCCATGACGCCCCACCAGTGCTCGACGATCATGCCGGTGACGCCGCTCTCCTCGAACGTTGCGACGTCCGGAAACGCGGCCAGGCGTTTGGCGCTGGTGACGCCGAGTATGCGCAGGCGGCCGGATTGCGCGAACGGCGCCGCCGTGGCCATCGACGTAAAGGTCGCTGGGATCTGGCCGGCGACAACATCGGTCAACGCGGGCCCCGCGCCTTTGTACGGCACGTGCGTCAGCTTAATGCCGGCGTGGCTTTGCAAGAGCTCGGCCATCAGATGCGTCGTCGCGCCGGTGCCGCCAGACGCGATCGACAGCTTGCCGGGCTGCGTTTTCGCGAGCGCGACGAATTCTTTGACGTTCTGCGCCTTCACGGCCGGATTCACGAACAGGAACATCGGCGACACGCCGACGGTCGTGATGGGTGCAAAGTCTTTGACCGGGTCGTACGGCACTTTGGCGTAGATGCTCGGGTTGATCGTGTGCGGCATGTCCGAGAGGATGATCGTATAGCCGTCGGGCGTTGCTTTGGCGGCGATGTCGGTGCCGACCATGCTGCCGGCGCCCGGGCGATTGTCGACGACGAAAGTCTGGCCGAGGGCTGCGCCGAGTTTTTGGCTGAGCGTGCGCGCGAGCACGTCGGAACTGCCGCCCGGCGCATACGGCACGATGAAGCGCACGAATTTGACAGGATAATCGGGCGCGTTCGCTTGCGCGAAAACGGCGGGCGCGGTGCCGACAAGCAGCAGGATAGCGCCCCAGAATCGGACTGGCGTCGCGCGCACCGATAAAAAAGGCGCAGACTGGTCTGCGCCTTGGATGCCGCTCGCGGCGATGTTACTTGGCTTTAGCCTTCGCATCCGCAGCGGCCGGTGCCGGTTTGGCGGCGGGTTCTTTGAAGTTCGCCCCCGATTGATTGGCCATGTACGCGACCGCGCGCTCGATTTCGAGGTCGGAGAGATCGGGATTGCCACCGCGCGGCGGCATTTGGCGCACGCCCTTGATCGCGTTTTGCGTCAGGTGCCCGAGCCCTTCGCCCAGATGCGGCGCCCACGCGGCTTTGTCGCCGATCTTGGGGGCGTTGAGCGCGCCCGTCGCATGACACGCGCTGCACACCGCATCGACGATTTCCTTGCCGGTCTTCTCGACCTTCGGTGCATTCGGGTCCGTCACCTCGACTTGCCCGATCGGCTTGAGGCGCGCGGCAATTGCTTCTTCAGTTGCACCCTGGCTGTCTTTGCCCGGAGTGACGCCGGTGGTTATCAGTTGCGAGAGCATGACGATCACGACGATGGGCACCAGAAACGACAGCAGGACCACGATGATCAGCTGCTTGGGCGTCTTGATCGGCGAGGAGTGCTCCTCGATGTGGACTTCGCTCATGAAATTCCCTGCGGCAACGCGTTGGAAAGGCGCACATTATAACGGCAATCCCCGCGTGCCGTAAGGCGCGGGCGGCGCCGCCGGTTGGACGCTCACAGGGAAAACCGCTATCCTTGGCGCCCTGTTCGCACCACCTTAAGCGCCCGTAGCTCAGCTGGATAGAGTGTCGGCCTCCGAAGCCGAAGGTCGCCCGTTCGAATCGGGCCGGGCGCGCCAAATTTCTCCGCCTCTCATTGTTCGCGCCCCGCGGGCGCAGCCGCCGGTGTGCGCTCATCCGTAAAGCGGATGGCAACTGCCTTCAGAGTTTGCACTTCGCCGCCGCCAATCCACCGGTAGCCGTCGTACGGAAACGGCGCATACGCGTACGGGTAGTAGAACGAGCGGTACGGATAGCGATAGCGCGGGTAGAACATGTTCGCGTACGCGGGATCGTAGACGAGCACCGGCGGTTGATAGAAGGCCGTGACTTCCTGGCGCACGATGGCGTCCGCGCCGAGCGCGGCGCCGCGCTTGCGCGCTTCCTCGAGCAGGGCTGCTTCGCTGCCGCCGACTATGCCCTGCGCCTCGATCAACGCGATCTTCACGTAAGGTTTCGGCGGGTAATCGAGCAGAACCATCACGTACTCGGTGGGCGCGAATTTATGCGCCGGATCGAGTACCGTGATTTCGGTCGTGACCGACGCACACCCCGCCAGTGCAGTTGCAGTCAGTGCGAGTATCAGCGGGAGTGATCTAAATAAAAGCATGTCGAAGTTAGACCCCGGGCGGCGGCGACTGTTCCTGTTTTGACCATTGCGGTGATGAGAGCAGGGAACGCGGCGCGTATATCGCCGGCAACCCGTTCACCAGTATCATCCATTAAATGTCCGAACCGCAAAAATACGACGCACTGATCATCGGCGGAGGCCACAACGGCCTCGTCTGCGCGTGCTATCTCGCGGCGGCCGGCCTCAAGGTGCGCGTGCTCGAGCGGCGCAGCGTCATCGGCGGCGCTGCGGTAACCGAGGAATTTTTCCCCGGTTTTCGCAATTCGACCGCGAGCTACACCGTGAGCCTGCTGCATCCGCAGGTAATCCGCGATCTTCGGTTGCACGAGCACGGCTTGCAGATACTCGAGCGGCCGGTAGCGAATTTTCTGCCGCTCGCGGACGGCCGCCATCTCGCCATCGGCCCCACGCTGGAAGCGACCCAGCGCGCGGTCGCGCCGTTTTCCGCGCGCGACGCCGTCGCGTTGCCGCATTATTACGCGATGCTCGAGCGCGTCGCGGATGTGATGCGCCAGCTCGCCGTCGAAACACCGCCCAATGTCGGCGGCGGCGTGCGCGACGCGCTGGCCGCGTTGCTGGCCGGCAACCGGATGCGCAAGCTCGATCTCGCCGCGCGGCGCGACGTGCTCGATCTGTTCACGAAAAGCGCGGGACACATGCTCGATGCGTGGTTCGAGTCGGCGCCGCTCAAGGCAGCGTTCGGATTCGATGCGATCGTCGGCAACTTCGCAAGCCCGTATACGCCGGGTTCCGCGTACGTGCTGCTGCATCACGTCTTCGGCGAGGTCAACGGCAAAAAAGGCGCGTGGGGCCACGCCGTCGGCGGCATGGGCGCAATTACGCAGGCGATGGCCGCGGAGGCGCGCGCGCGCGGCGTTGAAATCAGCATCGAATCGCCGGTCGACCGCGTTGTCGTGAGCGGCGGCGCGGCCCGGGCGGTGGTGCTCGCCGATGGGACGCAGATCGTCGCGCGCTGCGTTGTATCCAATCTGAATCCGAAATTGCTTTACCTGAACCTGATCGACGCCAACGAGCTCGACGCGGATTTTCTCGCGCGCATGCGCAATTACCGCTGCGAATCCGCGACGCTGCGCATGAACGTCGCGCTCTCGGAACTGCCCGACTTCAGCGTGCTGCGCGGACGCGAGACGCAGCCGCACCACCAGTCCGGCATCATCATGGCGCCCTCGCTCGCCTATATGGAGCGCGCCTATTTCGACGCGCGCACCACCGGCTGGTCGCGCGAGCCGATAGTCGAAATGCTGATTCCAAGCACGGTCGATGAGACGCTGGCGCCGCCCGGCCGGCACGTCGCGAGCCTCTTCTGCCAGCATTTCAGTTACGAGCTGGCGGACGGCAAGCGCTGGGACGATTGCAAAGAAGCCGCCGCCGATCTCGTGATCGACAGCGTCAATCGCCATGCGCCGAACTTCAAAACAAGCGTGCTCGGGCGCAACGTATTGTCGCCGCTCGATCTCGAGCGCGATTTCGGCTTGACCAGCGGCGATATATTCCACGGCGCGCTGACCCTCGACCAGCTCTACAGCGCGCGCCCCGTGCTGGGTCATGCAGCGTATCGCGGTCCGCTTGCGCGCCTGTATATGTGCGGCGCCGGCACGCATCCCGGCGGGGGCGTGTCGGGCGTGCCGGGCATGAATGCCGCCCGCGAAATCGCGCGGGACTGGCGGGCGGGCCGGCTCGCCAGCTGAGCATTGTTACGGAGAGATTGCATGCGCGACATCAGCGATTTCACGATACTGGTCCTGCCCGGGGTTAACGGGTCGGGTGCCGGACATTTTCAGACTGCGTGGGAAGAGGCGTTTCCGGAATTTCAGCGGGTCGAACAGGCGGACTGGGATTACCCGGTGTACGCCGAGTGGTCGGCCCGCCTCACGGCAGCCGTTGCGCAAAGCGTGCGTCCGGTCGTGCTGCTTGCGCATAGCCTCGGCACGTCACTCGTCATGCGCTGGTCATTGGAGCAGCCCGCGCTCGCGGAAAAGGTGGCCGGCGCCTTCCTCGTTGCGCCCACCGATCGCGACCGTTTCGATGGCGTGCCCGATTCGCCGGTGCGCGGCTTCGGGCCGATGATATTGAAGCGCCTGCCGATTCGTTCAGTCGTCGTGGCCAGCCGCAACGACGATCGCGTGACTTTCGAGCGCGCCACCAAATTTGCACGGGCTTGGGGCGCGACGCTGGTCGACGCCGGCTATCAAGGGCATATGGGATCTGCCGCGCAACTGGGCATCTGGCCGCGCGGCCTGCTGTGGTTCGGGCAGTTCCTGGCGTCGCTTAAGGCGGGCTAGCAGCACGCCGCGGAGGAGAGGGCCGGCATCACTGAACGTTCCAGACGCTGCGCTCGATTCTGGCGGCCAGCGCTTCGGCCGCGTAAGGCCAAATTTTCATTTCGGCCGAGGCCGCGATGCGCGCCATTGTCTGCTCAAAGCTCGCCATGTCCGCGTGCTCGCGCTGCCAGACCACTTGCGGCAAATCGTTGCCCGGCGTGATCAAACGTAGAAGCCGGCCGCGCGCGAACCCGAGCCGCGCATAGAGACTCGCTTGTTGCTCGGCAACGGCGAGCGCCTGATCGCCGTGCGATGCCGTGCAGAAAATCCAGTCAAGCGCGACCACTCGTGATACCGGCGCTTGCGCAGTCGCCGCCGCATCCGCGCTGATCTCGAATAACGGGCGTTCGAACCGCCGGCACAGCTTGCGCATGCCGGCCCGGATGGCTTCAAACTCGGCGCTCGCGGCGCGCGCCGCCATGTCGGCGTGGTGGCCGTCGACATTGTCGAACTGATGTTCCCAGATGACATCCGGCAACTCTGCGGCACCCGCGCTGCGCGCGAGCACGCGGCCGCACGGCACGCCCATGTTGTCCCGGACGTCGCACGCGCGCAGACGCTGCCGCAACACCGCATCTTCCTGGCCCGGCTGCGCATAGTAAAAATTGAAAGAGGTGATCATGTCGATTATTGGGGCTCGATGCCCGCGGCTTTGATGATCTTGCCGTATTTGATCAGATCTTCGCGGAGAAAGCGCGCGAACGCCGCGGGCGTGCTGTCGGCGGGCTCGATGTTGAATTGCGCCAGCGCCTGGCGCGTCTCGGGGTGGCGCACGCCATCGCGCGTGGCTTCGTAAATCCGCGTCAGGATCGGTGTCGGCAGGCGCGCCGGACCGTACAACCCGTACCAGCCGATTGCTTCATAACCTTTGAGCCCGCTCTCGTCCATGGTCGGCACGTCCGGTATCTGGTCGAAACGCTTAGTGCCTGTATATGCAAGGCCGCGCAACTTGCCGGTCTTCACGTGGGGGATGGAAATCGGGCCGGACGCGAACATCAGCGGGACCTGGCCGCCGATGACGTCGATGATAGCCGGACCGCCGCCTTTGTACGGCACGTGCAAAAGCTTGACGCCCGCCATCTGGTTGAACATCTCGCCGGCAAGATGCGTGAGATTGCCGACCCCGGCGGACGCATAAGCAATCTTGCCCGGAGAAGCCCGCGCGAGATCGATGAGTTGCGGTATCGTGCGCGCGGGAAACGTCGGCGTAGAGACGACGACCAGCCCGCCGGTGGTGAGGAAACAGGTGATCGGCGTGAAGTCGGCGAGCGTGTCGTACGGCAGCTTGCGGTAGATGTGCGGATTGCTGGTGTGCCCGCCGGAAGTCATTAAGAGCGTGTAACCATCCGGCGCCGCGCGCGCGACGGTCTCGCTCGCGAGCACCCCGTTCGCGCCGGCGCGATTGTCGGCCACGATTTGCTGGCCGAAAATTATGCTCAGCCGCGTCGCCAGGATGCGCGCGACCGTGTCGGGTCCGCTGCCCGCCGACGACGGCACGAGCAACCGGATCGGCCGCTCCGGATATGCGCCGCCGGCGAGACCACAAACCGCCGCGAGGAGCAATGCAACTGCGAGGTGCTTGAGCAAGTTGTTTTCCCGTCGTCCGGTTGTCGAAGTTGGTCCGTCAGCCGCGTTGCGGATAGTAAGTGCCGCGACCCAACGCTACCACGCTGCCCTTCTCGTCCATCACGTCGATGTCCACGACCGCCGCGGTCTTGCCGGTACGGCGCACGCGCGCGATCGCGGTCAGTCCATCGCCGACTGCCGGCTTCAGGTAATCGACACGCAGGTTGATCGTGGGCACGCCGCCGCCGAGCATCATGCCGAGCGCGAAGTCGCCGGTGACGTCGATCAGCGCAGCGAGCGCGCCGCCATGGAACTGTTTGGTGCCCACCCGCCGCTCGAATTCCGGCCGCAACGGCATCCGTACGCTGAGTTCGGTTTTGGCGTAATCCATCGTCAGCACTTCAAGGTGGAGCGTGCTCATGAAGGGCGAAGCCGCAAACAGCGCGGCGAGACCGCCGGCGTCGAGTCGCGCAGGAATATTTTCGCTCATGGCAGCACCACCACCTTTCCGAATACCGCGCGTTGCTCGAGCAGATCGAACGCGGCGTTGACATCCGCCAGCGCGAACGTGCGGTCGATTACCGGCTGCAGCTTGCGGCTTTTCACGAGCTCGAACAGCTGCTCGATGTCTTCGCGCATCCAGCCGTTGGAGCCCAGCACCTGCAGCTCGTAAGTCCAGATGTAGCGGATGTCTTCCTTGGGATCGAAGCCGGCAGTCGCGCCGCACGTCAGGAGCTTGCCCTGCCGGTGCAGAATGCGCAGCGACGGAACCCAGGTATCGCCGCCGGTGAAATTGACCACGACGTCGACGCCTTGAGTGAATTTGCGCCGGTGCGGCTTGCCGAATTTCTCGAATACCCAGTCGGTCAGCTTGTGCTGCGAGTAATCGAGCAAATGATCGGCCCCCAGCGCTTTCAAGCGCTCGATCTTGGCCGCGCTCGACGAGCACGCAATGACTTCGCAGCCCGCGAGCTTCGCGAGCTGTACGCAGCAGCTGCCGACGCCGCCGGAGGCGCCGAGAATCAGCACTTTTTCACCGGCCTTCACGCGGCCGATCGTGTACATCATGCGCAGCGCTGTCCCGTACGCGACCGGCAGGCACGCCGCATCTTCGTACGTGATGCCGTCCGGCAATGCGACCAGGTGATGCGCCGGCACTTTGCAGAGCTCGGCGAGCCCGCCGTGCGACATCTCGCCGATCAGCCCGGCGTGGTTGACTCTATCCATGGGATCGATCAGCACCCGGTCGCCCTTCTTCCACGGCTTGACTGCCGCACCCGTCGCGACGATTTCGCCGGCGAAATCGATGCCCATGATGCAGGGCATCGGCACCTTGATGCCGGGCATGCCGCGCCGCGTAAAGAGGTCGTGGTAGTTGAGTGAGGTCGCGCGCACGCGCACGATGACGTCGTCCGGGCCCGGTACCGGGTCGGGAAAGTTCGTTTCGACATTGATCGAGCCTGCGCCGCCGTGCTCGTGTATGACTGCTGCTTTCATGTGCTCTTTTTTCTTAAGCGGAAAAGTAAATCGCGACGCCGCACGCATGAGCGGGCGCGATCCAGAGCCCGCCGTCCGCTGCTTCACGAATTTCGACGCCGTTATTCGCCAGCAGCGCACGCGTAGCGGCCAGACTTTTTACTTTGAAGCCGATTCCGGCCGGGCCCGGCAGCGCGGGTGCCGCGGCGCCCTGAGAGCGGACTGTCCACGCGTCCGGCGTGGCGATCCACACCTGTCCGTGCGCCAGCGCGATGCGCCACTCTCCCGACGCGACCTCATCGGCGGGCCGGGCGAAGAGCGCGGCGTATTTATCCGCCGCCGCGCGCGCGTCCGGCACGCACAGGAATACGTCACTCAACGCTACCACGCCGTTCGGGTGATCGAGCAAATGCGGTTGCCACAACACGTCGCGCGTCAGGTGCTCGATGTAGAGCAAACGCGCTTCGGGGTATTTGGCCGGGTCGAAGTACATGTTGCGGAAGGCTGCGCGCTTGAGTTGATTGTTCTGCGGCCCGTAAGCGGCGTCGCGCTCGAGTTGACGCGCCGGCTCGATCGGTATGCCGCGGGCGGCGAGCTCCTGGTAAGTGGCGTCGGCCGATTCGACGCCGAACGCGACGATATGCGCGCCTTCGTAGCGTGCGACCATCGGCTTGATGTTGCTGAAGATTGTGGGGTCTACGAGTCCGACGACTTCCAGGTAGCCCTCGTGAAACATCGCGCAATGATTGCCGGACCCGAACGGCACCACCGGCGCGCCCGGTGTGGGGGAGCCGCGATGGATGCTGCGCGGCGTGAGCTTGAAGCCCAGGCGATCGTATGCCTGGCGGCCGCGCTCGAGATCCTTGATGGCGACGCCGATGTGATCGAGCTTGACTGAGGAACTCATGAATGTCCGTTGTCCTGTACAAGGTGCAGCACAAATCCGTTGGCGTCGCGCGACGCGATCCACAGGCCTTCGCGCGAAGTCGTCACCGCGACACTGCGGCTCTTGAATAAGGCGAGCGTTTGTTCAAGATCGCTAAAGCTGACGGTGATCGCCTGCAGGCCGGAATGCGGCGCATAACCATACGTCTCTGCGAACAGCGTGCTGTCTATGATGTTAATCGAACCGCGGCCGGGCAGCCGCGCGCTGATTGTTGCACCCTTCCCGGCGACGGGGGCGGCGCCCAGCGCAGTCAGCCGCGGGATAAGCGTGGACGGATCGTCGGCAACGAAGGTCACTGCCACGAGCTCGCATGCGCCGTTCGGGTGCCGCTGATAGCGCGGCTGCCACAAAAATTCCGGCGTCTGATGCTCGATTACGAGATAGCGTGCTTCGGGCCAGATCTCGTCGCGGCTGAAAATATTTCGAAAGCGCATCGTGCGCGGTTCGCCATCGACATCGAGAACTCGCTCGCGCTCGACCGGCGGCAGCAGCGCATCGGTGCGGGCGGACAAAATCGTGTGTGCGGACGCCGCGTCGCGGCAGCGCAGCGCGAGGAGGTGCAGTCCCTCGTTTTTGGCGATGAACCGCGCCCACGGGTTGAACGCTGCGGCTTCGACGACGCCGATCAGCTCGAGATACGTGTCGCGCAGTATCACGCAGCGGTTCGCCGTGGCCCACGGATGAAAGCCCTCGCGGCCGGGCACCGCGCCGCGCTGCCGGCTCACCGGCGTCAGCTGAAAGCCGAGACGCTCCCACTGCGCAGCCCCCGTGGTGAATGCGTTGACGATGCATCCGATGTGATCGAGATCGAGCTGCAGCGCCTTCGCCGCCGAACCATGTTGTTTCATGCTGGTAATTACGCCGTCGCCTGCCACAGTGCGGCGGCTTTTTGCTTGAGCCCCTTGCGGTCGACCTTGTTCGGCCCCGCGAGCGGCAGCGCATCGACGAAACAGACCCGGCGAGGATGCTGGTACGCGGGACCGTGCTCGAGCGCGTAGCGCTTGATGTCGTCCTCCGTCAGCTTGCTGCCGGCTTTCAACACGACGAACGCAAACGGCTTCTCGCCTTTGATCTCGTCGGGCACCGGGACGACGCACGCCTGCAGGATGTCCGGATGGCGCTCGAGCAAATGCTCGACTTCGCCGGGAAACACGTTTTCGCCGCCGCACACGAACATGTCGTCGGTGCGGCCGACGAAGAAATAGGCGCCGTCG
>Ga0207650_10001768_pt1 | contig 15288 bp, 13 predicted proteins | sample KBSS63metaG_FD_184325 | JGI IMG/M metagenome (GOLD analysis project Ga0207650, IMG submission 184325) | Switchgrass rhizosphere microbial communities from Kellogg Biological Station, Michigan, USA - KBS S6-3 metaG (SPAdes) (version 2) | ecosystem: Host-associated > Plants > Roots > Rhizosphere...
GGAAAGTTTCCGCCGAACATTCTAATTTCGCCAACATAGGGTTGTGACATGATCTACTCCTTCTTCAAAGAAAGATTCCTGGTCACTCAGCGGACGGGTGCAGGCATCGATTTTGCGGCCGTCATTGGACGGCTGTGATCCCGTGCGTCAATTACGCTCGCGGGATTGCCCAGACTGCTGAAATGAAAATTGAAAACTAAACAGGCGTGCTCGTAAAATCCGTCGCTCTTTTTACCGCGCCGAGGGAGGTTCAAACAAGCCACCAAGAAAGCCGAAGTAAAGTGCGAGGCGGACTATATATTGAACCGGAACTGAAATACAAGATATTTTTTATCTTTGAAACTTTTCCGTCCTCGGTTGAAACTTTTCTGTTGCAACTTTAGAAAAGAAACAATAGACTGGCCCGCCTTTGGAACCCCGCTGTTTACGCTATTCAAACTTCCCGTTAGGAGTATGTTCAATGTCAACTTCCCGTCGAGATTTTTTGAAGAAGGGTTCTCTGGTTGCGCTTGCTGCTGGAGTTCCGCTTAGCTTTGCTGAAAGATCTCTTGCAAGAGAAACGCTAGCCTCGTCCGGAGGCTTGGGCTTGTCGAAGGCGGCGTTCATGGCGCAGCTGAATACGGAATTTTCCATCAACGAGACAACTGCGAAGAGCAAGGTCAAGTTGGTAGCCGTCGAAGACTTGCGTCAGGCGCGGGCATTTGGCAATCGAAAAGAGGGTTTCTCCCTGCTGTTCCGCGGCGATCAAACATTAAAGCTTAAACAGAACACCTATCTGATCCAGCACGATCGGCTCGGTACGTTTTCGTTTTTGCTCGTGCCTATGATGACGTCCGACAAGAACGCACCGCATTACGAAGCAATCATTAACCACCTCCATCCATAAGGTATATTCCTCGTTCAACTCACACGAACCTCTCGCATTGGAATGGAGCTGCCTCTCTTTCGATGGGCACGCGATATTTATGCTGGAGCTCGGCGTCCGATCAGGACGCGGGTGTGGAAGTGTGTGGAACCCACTCCATAAGCAAGTGAAAGCCCTGTTCGTCTACCACTTTGAAGCCAAGCCGTTCAAAAAGACGAAGCGAAGGATTAAAAGTCTCGACATAGATTCTGAGCGGCCGCGAGGGAGACGCTTCATCCATCAAGCCTTTGATTAGGCGGCTGCCCACGCCGGACTTGCGATGCTGCGGCAGCACAGTGATGTCCATGATTTCAATGCGTTCATTCGTCCGTGCAACGTAGAGCCGTCCCACCGGACGACCATTCAACATAATGATGTCGTGATCGGCATCCGGCTGAAGTTTCTTATAGTGCTCCTGTTGCGAGGTGAATTGCATCTTCACGAACGCGTCTTGCTGTTCACTGGTCCATGGCACCATTGCCATCTCTTCCGCCCTGGTGCTTGCATAGATTTCCAGGAGCAGCGGTTCATCAGCTGCGACAACCGGCCGTAGGGTAATGGGCGACGGATCGCCGGAGGTTTGGCTGTGCTCGTTCATTTGTTTATTCGATTGAAAACGGCTTCGTAAGAGTAACCATTGTCGTCCTGGCCAATCGGAACCAGGAAAAGGTCGAATTCGCCCATTTCGTCTTGCTCAAACTGGCGCAAGCCTTGTCCTAAAAACATCTCGAGCGGTCCCTGAAAAACAATGGAGAATTGTTCTTGTCTGGGAGATGACTTCAGCTCCGACACTTCCGCCAAAACCAAATCCACGGCGTTGGCCTCATCAATTTGAACGCGAAATTTTTTATTTAACTGCGCGGCAAAGTTTTCATGTGTAAGGGAAGCACCCATTCGTTTCTCCTTTTGGCGCACCAATGATTTATTTAAAACATTACTTCGGCTTGCTCATGATAGCGAACATGAAATCATTGATTCTCGGTCCATAATGAAAGCCGTTCGCCAACGGCGAAAATGAAAAGCCCGTCAGGCTAATTTCATCCACCAGCTGCTGAAACCGTTTCTGAAACTCGCCCTGCGATATCAAAGCGTACGGAAGCGAAGCGCCGTACTTTTGAAAGACGTAATTCAAACACAGAATGTGTTCTTCTTGCCCGTCGAGCATCCGCACCTGATCATCCAGTCCGAGAAAATACTTCAGGCCGATTAGCCGGCACTCAAAGCCTACCTTGCGCGCGCACGTTTGCACGTGACCGAAATGAATTGAAAACTCTTCGTGGTTTAGGTGGTAACTCTGAATCGGAAAAGTGTCGACACCGCCGTACTCCGACATGATCACGACTCCGCCAGGAGCTAAATGCTCCCAGGCGCGCTCGATGAAACGAAAGACGCCGCTATTTAACAGGAACGAGTCTGCCTGCGGCAATTCGTCAAGATCATATTTTTCAAGGTCGCTGGCGCCCTCACCTTGCCAGTGTGACGCCGGCTCGTCGTTCTCGTCGCGCGAACGTTTCACCAAAGCCACCGGAAAATCCGCGATAACTTCGTTCGCAATGATCAGGTCAAATTTTCGGTCGGGAAGATCGAAGCTCGTGGCGTTTTGTTGGTAGTGCGTCACGGCCGGAACGACCCCGGCGAGTTTCTGCTGCTGACTCTGAATCAGAGACGGCGACAAATCCATAATCTGATAGTTGATTTCGATTGGCTCGCCGGCTGGCGTGCTGACGCGCCGCGCCTGTTCAATAAAGGACCGCGCAAAGCTTCCCGTCCCGCCGCCCACTTCGAGTGTTTCAAGCCGATTGGTATCGCCTAGCATTGGAAGCACGTCGGGAGTCAACGTAGAAACGCAAAAGCGTTCGCCGTAGTTGAGGCCCGCCAGGGCTTCACTCGGATATCGAAGCGCATGATTGACGGTTGGCTCGATCAAATCAAACTCCCACGCCGCGTCTCCGATTCCCTGCACGTGAAAATCCGCGATCGAGTGTCCCCCGTCGTCAGTCGCAGCCTCACCCCATTTCGCCTCATGGTAGAAATTGCGCGGCACCCGGTTGCAAGGTTTGAAAGGGTCGGTCAGATCTTCTCGGTGTGGTGTGAACTTGATCAGTTGTCGGTGGGGACTAGAGAGATACTCGATGATTTCCCAGCAGCGGCTGTCGTCCAGAGGATTCGTTATTCCGGCAGTTGCGAATACTTCCCTGAGTGTCCTGGAGCCGTCGGCTTGCAGAAACACATTCGCTGCGCCGGCCGGCATACTTTCTTCAACAACTGGCAACGACTCTATACTTCTCGGCGAATAGATCCGCTTCGCCATCGAGGTGCGAACCAGCTTTACTTCGCCGCTCTGGTCGCGATAGGCGATGGCCGGGTTCTGCATTGGCCGTACGACAAATTGATCCAGCAGCGATTCGAATGACGCGAACGGATCCTCATTGCTCGGTATGAGAAACTTTTCCTTGATCAGTTCGCCAAGCTGCGCGCCCTCATCGCCCAACTTGTCGAAATCCTCCTCGCTTAGTGAAACATTGGTTCCCATTCGCGTGGCGAGCAGCAACCGGGTCACGTTTCCGCGTGGCTCGACCACGTATCCGGTCAATTGATGAAAGATACCGTAATGAACATTACCGGGGCGCAAACGGCTCTCAATTATGTGGGCGTGGGGACTAAGTTTGTAGAGGGTCATTCAACCAGTCGTCAGAAGGTAACAGTTTGCGTGGTCAGGAAACTATAGCAGTCAATTTCCGCTGTTCTCGCCGGGAGTTTTTTTCATCTCGAGATAAAGTCCGTCTTCATCAACCCTGGTAAATCCCAGTCGTTCATACAATCGCGCCGCCGCACTGTCGCGCAAAACATGCAGTGCTACATTCTTTCCGGCGGCGGTTGCTTCCTGCAAGAGCGATTGAATCAATATCGTTCCAATACCTCGATTGCGGTATTCCGGCAACAATGCGATATCGACCAACGTAATCTCTTCCCCGCTTTTATCAACCAGCAAACGTCCGGCTGGATCATCCCCGAAAAGAATAATGCTGCTGTCTGCCTGAGGATAACACAAGCTATATTGCTGGCTCTGGGCGCGGAACTGCATCTCGAGGAACGTACGCCTCTGATTGTCGTCCCAGCCCCACAACCTCAATTCTTCCTCGCGTGTGCTCGCGTAAACGGCGAACAAAAACTCTTCATCGTCGGGAGTGGAGACACGAAGAGTCGCTGCAGGCTGCATAAAGTATTATTCTCCTTGCTACAATGAAAAAGAGATTCAAGGCCGGGCCGGTTAACGATTCTCACATCAGTAATCATAATATTGCAATCAGTGTCACCGTAGAATGATCAGTAGTTTCAAGCTCCCTTTCAAATTCGATCCTGAAGCGCTGCGATCAGATCTCGATCAGATCGCTGCTGATGAATGGATAACGCACTTCAATCAGAATTACTTTGAAGGAGCATGGACGGGCGTGGCCCTGCGTGCCAAAGATGGCAACGCTCGTCAACTATCTTCGCATACAATCGCAGAACTCTCTTTTGCTGATACGCCGCTCCTTGAGCGTTGTCCGAATGTGCGGGAAACGCTCAGCACGTTTCAATGCACGCTGCAGTCCGTCAGATTTTTGAAGCTCGCACCGGGCTCGCAGATAAGAGAACATCGTGACTACGATCTTGGCTTTGAAGGCGGTCAGCTTCGTTTACACATCCCGGTTGTTACCAATCCTGACGTGCAGTTCTTTCTTGACGCGCACCGCGTTGATTTGCGACCCGGGGAGTGTTGGTATCTTGATTTAAGTCTGCCGCACTGGGTTGAGAACCGCGGCAATACTGATCGGATTCATCTGGTTATCGATTGCGAGCTCAACGAATGGCTGCGAGGCTTGCTTCCGCCGGACATCGCCAGCGAAAGTGAAGCAAACCAGTCTGACAAAAATTCTTCGTCGCCTGAAGAGTTGCAGCGATTCCGCCAGACGGTCTTAAAGGATTTGAACTTACAACGGCGGCTGCGCGAAACCGACGACCGCGAGAGTTTTATCAGACTGTTGGTGGGCCTGGGCCGGCAACTCGGTTATCGTTTCAGCGCGGCCGATGCAGATAATGCAATGCGCGCGGAACAACAGGCCTGGATCGAGCGATGGATAGATTAACGGACGTGTCACAACTTGAAGGCTGGGTTCCGGCACGCTTCTTTTGGCGCGAGGGGAAACCAATCGTGGACTGGTGTTACCTCGGCGCGCAGCGTTTCGACGCGGCATTCTTCGAACAGACAATCGGGAAATGCATGGCCCGGCCATTCAACCTGTTATTCCGACATCAAACACCGATTGAAGTTCTCGAGCAATGGCAGCAAGCCCGGCCAGGAATAGATCCAACCGGATTCATCTTTCATATGTCTCGCTGTGGTTCAACCTTGGCGTCGCAGATGTTGAAGGCCGTTTCGACAAACGTGGTGGTTTCGGAAGCGCGACCGATCGATGCAACCCTGCGAGCGCAGTTCACCGTTACGGAAACAACCGACGATCAGCGAATCACCTGGCTGCGCTGGATGGTCAGCGCATTGGGCCAGCGCAGGCTGGGTGGAGAACAACATTTTTTTGTTAAGTTTGATGCCTGGAACACTTTGGACCTGCCTCTGATTCGCCATGCTTTTCCTGACGTGCCCTGGATTTTTTTTTATCGAGATCCGGTTGAGGTGCTGGTTTCGCACTTTAGTAATCGCGGCGCTCACATGATTCCCGGCGTGTTGACTCCAACCTTGTTCGGCATGGACGTGCAAACCGCCTTTTCTCTACGACCTGAAGACTATTGCGCAAAAGTTCTGGCAAGCATTTGCGCGGCAGCGCTGCAACATTATCGAGACGGCGGGCGTTTGATTAACTATCGAGAGCTTCCGGAAGTTGTGCCTGAGTCTCTACTGAAATTCTTTGATCTGCATTGCACTGACGTCGAAATTGCCAGCGTTCGCGCTGCGGCGAAGCCCGATGCCAAGAATTCCTCAGCGCCATTTCAAAGCGACAGCCAAAAAAAACGAGACAAAGCCAGCGACGCAATTCGGGACGCCGCTGATAAATGGCTCTACCCGATCTACGAAGACCTGGAAGCGGCCCGGCAGCTGCAGCCCGCCACTTAAATCCAATCGCGCGAGAACAATAAGCTCCACCTTAAAACCGGATCAGTCCATTAAAGATGACTTCGCAAACCAACGAACTTCGGCTCTTGTCTCCCTATGGAGGTGATTTAGTTAACCTGGTCTGTCCAGACGAAGAAGCAAAAGCATTAGCTGTCTACGCGAATTCGCTGCCAGCCCTGCAATTGTCGGAGAGGTCTCTCTGTGATTTGGAATTACTCGCCGTTGGCGCCTTCTCGCCCCTGGATACGTTTATGGGCCAGGCGGATTACCAAAGCGTACTCACCGGGATGCGTTTGACGGACGCCCACATCTTTCCCATTCCCATTACGCTTCCGGTGCGATCAGATTTGCGAATTCGTGAGGGACAAGACATCGCCTTATGCAATTCTCAAAATCAACCGCTCGCGGTGCTCACGGTCCAGGAAATTTATGAATGGGATTTGGACCAGGCGGCTGACCACGTTTTCGGCACCAGGGACTTGCGTCATCCGTTGGTTGCGGAAATGAATAACTGGGGAACGCTCAATCTCTCCGGTCGACTGCGCGTCCTGCGTTTGCCCCGACATTACGATTTCGTTGACCTGCGTCTTACCCCGCTGCAAACGCGGGCCCGTCTGGAAGAGTTGGGACATCGCAACGTGGTGGCCTTTCAAACGCGCAATCCTTTGCACCGGGCGCATGAGGAGATGACCAAACGCGCGATCGCGGAAAAGGATGCAGTGTTATTGCTTCACCCGGCAGTCGGTCTAACGAAGCCCGGCGATGTCGATCACTACACGCGTGTGCGTAGTTATAACGTCCTCGCCGAACGCTACTACGCGCCCGACAGCGTGCTGCTCGCGCTGCTTCCCCTGGCGATGCGCATGGCCGGCCCGCGCGAAGCATTGTGGCATGCAGTGATTCGTCGCAATTATGGCGCGAACTTTTTAATCGTTGGACGAGATCACGCCAGTCCTGGACTCGATTCAGCAGGTCAACCGTTTTACAAACCTTACGCCGCACAGCAACTGGTCGATCAATTCAGCGAAGAGACGGGCGTCGGTGCTATTTCGTTTCAAGAATTGGTCTATGTTCCGGAATCTGATCAGTATCTGGAGGTCTCCGCTGTCCCGGCGGGCGCGAACACGGTGTCGCTTTCGGGAACTGAGGTGCGTCAGACTTATGCCAAAGGCGAAAGGTTGCCGTCCTGGTTCTCACGACCGGAGGTTAGCGACATTCTTTCTGAAACTTACCCAGCGCTTGATCGGCAAGGCATATGCATCTGGTTTACGGGCTTGAGCTGTGCGGGTAAATCAACTATTGCAGAAATACTGACAGTAATGCTGTCAGAACATGGTCGCCGCGTCACCATACTGGATGGCGACGTTGTGCGCACTCATCTTTCCCAGGGTCTCGGATTTTCGAAAGAGGATCGCGACACGAATGTTCGACGAATAGGTTTCGTGGCCGCGGAGATTGTCCGCCATGGCGGGGTAGCCATTTGCGCTGCAGTTAGTCCGTACCGCGCGACCCGGAATGAAGTAAGAAAGATGATGGGGCCGGAGCAATTTGTTGAAGTCTTCGTCGATACTCCGCTCGCTGTTTGCGAAGAGCGTGACGCGAAAGGGATGTATGCCAGGGCCCGACGCGGTGAAATAACAAGCTTTACTGGAATAGACGATCCCTATGAGCCTCCCAACCATCCGGAAATCAGACTAGGCACGGTAGCGATCAATCCCGAAATCAATGCGCGTTTAATCCTGGACCACCTGCTGCAAAAAGGATTTGTCAGGCGGCCGCTCAATAACGGTAAGCGATCTGATCCGAATAAAGCGGAAAGGGCGTCACCGGCCTAAAGGTCGGTGGCGCCCTCTCCAGGGTGAGCGTGTACAGAACGTCTTATACACTCAAACCGGCTGGAACGCTATAGTCGAAGCAAAAATTCTTGTATTGGGGCAGTAGCCTGACCGTTAGGGAGGGCTTTGCAATCGCGCAAATCTGAGCCCTCCCTAACGGTCGGGCTACTGCCCCGGAGCGTGTCCTGCCGAATTTCTGGCAAGAAACTTACTTTCGCAATTGTTCCTTCAGGTTCAGGTTTCGAATCAAGCGATGCAGATAGTTGGGATGCACGCCGAGAATTTTGGCAGCTTCGGTATAACTGCCTTTCGCTTGTTGCATGGCGCTGAGAATGATCTGCTTCTTGGTTTGGGCCACCGCTTCATGGTACTTCGTGCCCGCCACACTGACCGTGGCCTGCGCTTCCAAAACCGACTCCGGTAAGTCTTCCGGCAAAATACGTTCACTGACTCCCAACACTACCGCGCGCTCGATCGCATTTTCCAGCTCCCGCACATTCCCCGGCCAATCATAACTGACCAGCCGCGCCTGGGCCTCTGGCGTAATTCCCATCACTCGTCGATTGCACTTCTGCGCAAACCTAGAGGCAAAATAATTTGCCAATAAGGGAATGTCCTGGGGACGATCTCGCAACGCCGGCATTTCCAGACCCACTACGTTTAGCCGGTAATAAAGATCCTGCCGGAAGAGACCCTGGGTGACGGCCTCTTCCAAATTCTTATTGGTCGCCGTTACCACCCTGATGTCGGCTTTGATTGGGCGCGTGCCGCCAACGCGTTCGAATTCGCGTTCCTGCAAAACGCGCAGCAGCTTCACCTGCAAGGTTGGCGAGAGCTCGCCGATCTCGTCCAGAAAGAGCGTGCCGCCTTCGGCAATTTCGAGCCGTCCTTTTTTCTGCGTCAGCGCGCCGGTAAACGATCCCTTTTCGTGACCAAAGAGTTCGCTCTCGAGCAGCGATTCGGCCAGCGCCGCGCAGTTCACCGCCATGAAAGGTTTGTCGGCGCGCTTGCTGTTGAGATGGATCGCGCGCGCCGCGAGTTCTTTACCCGTGCCGCTCTCGCCGGAAATCAGCACTGTGGAATCTGTCGGCGCTACCTTCGAAATAAACTGCAGTACGTCTCGGATCGGTGCGCTTTCGCCTACCAGATTGTGTTCAATATTGAAGTCCGCGATCAGTCTTTGGTTTTCACTAACCAGCCATTCGATGTGGCGTGCGTTTTCAATGGCGACCGCGGTGATGGCCGAGATGGCAGACACCAGTTGCAAGTGGTCCTGATCAAACAGGGAATGCGGCTCGGTCGTGTCGAGATAAATTACGCCGAGCGTTTTGTCCAACATGATCAGCGGCACGCACAAAACCGAAACCGGCTGGTCTGCTATCAAGCTCTCTGACGGCTCAAACGCTTTCGTCTCCGACTCGTTGGTAATCAGGATCGACTCCCGATGCGTCAGGGCCCAGTTGGTAACTTTGCTGCTCACCTTGATAGACACGTCGGGGCCGCGCTCGCGATCTAAACCGAATACCGAGCTAAATACGTTTCCCTGTTTCTCACCGCCGCCGTCTGTCAGCAGGATCACGCCGCGCGCCGCAGGTACTACTTCGAAAACCAGGTCCAGCAATGTCTTTTGCAGTTGTTCGACGCCGCGAATGGCGTTGATGGTGGTGCTGATTTTCATCAGCGCGCTCAAGTCGCGAGCCATCACGTAAAGCGCGTCATTGAATTTGAACTGCAGCGTCGAGCCGCTGATTACCGGGCCTTCGTCAAAGTGAACTTCACCCGACGCCTTGAAGTCGCCCTCATGCGTCAGAAAGATAAACTGCGCATCGCCGATCCGAATTCGATCGCCGTGCTGAATCTCGCGACGCTTGACCGGCAGCTCGTTAACAAAGGTGCCGTTGAGGCTGTCGAGATCTTCGATCAGAAATTGTTCCGCTTCTTTTTCTATTTTGGAATGGCGGCGCGAGACCGAAGCGTCAGCAATGCAGAGCGTGGCGGAAGTTTCCCGTCCAATAACGACCGGCAAATCGTCGATCGCAAAGACGCTGCCTTTCAGTCTTCCGGAAATGGCTGTGAGTCGCGGGTTCATTGAAAGTCGAGTGCGTCGGAAGTGTACGCGTACCCGCCAGTTCGGGGCAACAACCCGTGAGCGTCGCGGCTGCGGTGCGAGATCGTTTATTACCATCGTTTCACTATCTGAAGTGCTTATGCGCTATCTCAATAGATAGTTTCCGCGCCGCTCCCGTTCGCCTACGCGAACCGCCCTTCACACCCCCCTTGTAACTTTCGAACTGCATGTTTGCCAGCATTTTCGCCGCTCTCGCGCGAAAGGCATTGGCCTGTTGGCTCGCGGCACGCCAATCGCCAAGGAAGCAGCGCGCGACAAAAACAATCTTTGAAACGTTCGCGCTGAAAAAAGTTCAGATGACACGACTTCATAAGAGTGTCGCGGCTGGAAAGAATTCCGGCCAGCGCCGAAAGGCAAGAGGAGGAAACATGAAAAACGAATTAGTTAAAGCGTTGGCCATGGTAACGATGGTGCTGGTGCTTGCCCTCGGGACAGCGGTTGCTTCAGGGCAGCCACAGGCGGCAAATAAACTCGTCGCAACCATCCCGTTTGAATTTAACGTCGGTTACAAGACGATGCCGGCGGGAGAGTATTCGGTGCAAGCTGTCGCCAGCGCCGGTGATTCCTTGTTGATCCGGAGTGCGGATTCAAAGATATCAGCGCTGCGCTTGAGCGAAGCCACCTCACGCGTCAAAGACAAGAGCCACGCCCGTTTGGTGTTCCACCGTTATGGCGATCGTTATTTTCTCACTGAAGTTTGGAACGGTGTCGACGACATTGGCCGTCAGCTATTGAAGTCGGACGACGAGAAGGCAATTGAACGCGAATTGGCCAGTGCCTCCGGAGCGAGCGAATCGGCCCACGCGAATTACCAGCGTATCGAGATAGCGGCAGTACTTCGCTAAAGAGTGTCCTCCCCGCGCAACGGTTGGCGGGCTCCCCGCTCGGCCAACCTGTTAGTAACCAAAACGGCAACCCGCCGCCCCTGGGTTGCCGTTTTGGTTTCTTCTTTGTCCAATGTCCAATGTCCAATGTCCAATGTCCAAATAAAGATCCCGCTGGGAGCGCGGGCATCTTGCCTGCAATGAGCGCGAAGTGCGAACAACGGTCCACTAAGAGCTTCGCGCCCTGCGGCGCGTTTGCAGACAGGATGTCTGCGCTCCCAGCGGACGTGTGACCTTGGACTTGGGACATGGGACTCTCTTTTAGAACCTCCAACCCACACCCGCGGCAAACTGAAAGTTTTGCCGCGTTTCCGAGCGCGTCGTAAATGGAATCAGGAATGAGGCGCCGGTGGTTGGATCGAACCCAAGAAAATTCGTCTGCCGAGATCGGTAATGAATCAGCGTATCGCCGGCTTCGAAGCGGGTCACAATGCGTTTGCTCGGATAGAACTCAAGCACGCCGCCAAGGTCGGCCGCAAAATTCGTCAGCCGTTCTCGTCGCAACTCAAACGGGAAAACACCTCCGGCGCCGGTATTCACGTAACTGCTGTTGCCCTGGCTGAAGCTCACTACTCCGGGACGCGCCTTCGCGAAGATGCCCCACTTTTCAAAACGCTTCCCAGCCTTCACGCCAAAAAATCCCTGCGTGAGGTTGCCGCTGTTGTCGCCGGCGACAGTCCCGGCGCCACAGAAGCGGCAGTTGTGCGGAAAAAAGTTTCCGACAGCTTCAAGCGCCACGCTGCGGTTGAGATTGAGCGTAAACCGGCCCCCGAACCCCGGCTCCGTCGCTCCGTTATTGAAATCGGGTTTGGTAATCGTCGTGAAATGTACGCCCAGCTCCACCTTCGGCAGTTCGTCGCTTTGCGCGTGTGCGTGCAATGAGCAAAACAGCGGCAGACTCGCGAGCGTCAGTAGCATTAGTAGTTTCCTCTTCATTGGCACTGTCTCCTATTCGCGCCGCGGAGCGGCGATCAGAAGGTCGCCAGACGTGCAACGTCTGGATCACGAATTTCAAGGGATAGCGCACTGAAGGTGCGCCAGTTATTCTTCGCGCGTTTCCAACGCGCTTAGAACTTCGTAAAACCTGCACCAGACGTTCCACGTCTGGCTACCTTCTGTGCGCCGTCGCCGCGGCGAGCTAAGGGTAATCCTGCTCATTACTTTGTTGTTGAGTCACCAAGGCGCAGCTCCGCCCATTCTCGAAGTCTTATGAAGACTACGGACGACTACGTATCGATACAGTTTGGGGAAACTTTTGTAGGGGCACGGCATGCCGTGTCAAGCGACGATCGGCGCAAGATTACTTAGGCCACAGATTCTCCATGCGATCTGCCGCGCCTACCATCACCTTGAATCGTTTGCCGGAGTTAGCATTCGTCTCGTCCTCCGGTTCTTTCCCAAAAGTGTTCGGGATCGGATGACGAATTCTCGCGGCCTTCTGCTGCGCCGCTTTTATCGAATCGTCTAATCGATCCAAGCGGGATTTTTCCTGGCGGCTGACTTCCTGCGATCCAAACGGCAGATACTTGGGATCGTGCAGCACCCAGAGATTCCAAACACCACCGGTTGGAAGAATTGGCGCACTCGACAACCATTCGTAATGTTTGCCGTCGATCGTAAATTCGATGCGGTTGTCGGTGACTACTCCCACTTTCTCAAATTGATAACCCTGGCGCGGAACGAGCGAGAAAATAAACCGCCCGGCATCTTCGACATAACACCAAAGCAAAGTCCCCGCGAAATCCGTCTTCGGTTTACCTTTCGAAACCAGGTTGCCATCGACCAATAGTTTGAAATCAACGACACGCAGGGCGACAGCGTCGAGCGTAAAATCTCGCGGCATTGAGCGCGGATTTTCTTGCCACAAACCTTCGCGATCGAATGAGACTTTTACCACGTCGATTATCTTTACGCCGGTTTTCTTGTTGACGAGTAAATCGAGCGTAAACGAATCGCCGTCATCGAGAATTTGCGGCTCAGCAACTTGCGGCAGAGTGGCGATGCGAGCCGGCTGCTGCTCCACGGCGACGGCAAGCAGTTTGTTTTCAATCGCCGCGTCGAGCGGCTTGACCGCGATATTGAACGTCTTCGAGGCACGCACGGGCTGGATCAGAAGGTCATAGCCGAAAACATATTTCCCTGACACGTCAGTAAGTACGCGATGGATTATGTGGTTCTCATCAGCAAAAGCGTGCGCTCTGAACTCTCCCTGCAGTTGAACCAGCGCGGAAGAATTCGCCGCCGCAACACTGCCGGCTTGGGTCTTGAATCCAACGAAGCCGCCATCACTTAGCGGTACGACCACATTGCGGTCGGCGTCTTCCTGCGCCACGACGGCGCCAGGGATAACCAGCAAGAGCAGTAACAAGAGTTTACTTCTCATCGCTTTTCATCCTTGAAGCCGCTTTTAATCACCGTCAACTTCACCTCGTCCGCCGGTTTGAAATCCACCAGGCTCAGCGGCGCGTGATCGGAAGCATTCCGGAGCGCGAGGGCATTGGCCGGGTTCCCCGCAATGAAGCCTTCCGGAGCAGCGCCGCTACGCAATTTCTTTTCTACATAAACAACTCGAGTGATCACCTTCTCTTTAATCACCGGTACTTCCACGGTTCTAATTTCGGGAACCGGCAATGGGTTTGTTACAGCGGCAACGGTAGTTTGAAGTCCCGGGCGAAGTACAAAGAACGCAGCACCAATCAGCAGCAGTAGTGCCAGTGCCGCCGGTACCGGCACGCGCACAGAAGTCGAGGCAAAGCTTCGCAGTGTCTGCAAGAGGCGCGAGCCGAGAGACGTCCGCACCGCAACCGGAGTTTGAATGTTTTGTGTCTGACTTGACGCGAGCCGGGATTTAAGCCGCTCGTGATACGCGGGCCAAAACGTTTCCGCCGGCAACGTTGATCGAAGCGCCTGACCGGAAACATGCACGGCGCGTCTCACCGCCACATATTCTTCGCGACAGGCCGCGCAGGAATTTACTTCCGCGAGCAATTGCTCCGCGCGCGTCGTTGGAATTTCGTCGCCGGCCAACTCAACAAAATCATTGCGAATGGATTTACAGTTATGCATCCTGGTCTCTACCTCAGCACGCCGGTTGCCGCCGAAGAGAGGCAGTCAACCGGCGCGTCATCTACGCGCAACTTTCCGCGAAGTTTTTCCACTGTGCGCGCCACGGACTTCTTAACAGTTCCGAGGGAACAACCCAGCTCTGCGGAAATCTCCGCGTAAGTCATGCCCTCCTGATGTTTCAAAAGAAAAATCAAGCGCTGCTGCGGCGTCACGCAGGCTAGCGCTTGCATCACGCTTTCCACCACCAGGCGGTTCTGCAAAGTCGACTCGAAAGGGACGGTTGCCGCACCGCCGTCGGCTTGAATTGGTTGACGGCCAATCGAATCGTCCAGTGTCTCGTGATTAGCACGGGCTGATTTTGTGCGGCGATAATTCAAGAAACAGTTGATCGTGATCCGGCGCAGCCAGGTGTAAAAGGTGGACTCGTTTCTGAAACTCGAGAGGGCGGCGTAAGCCTTGAGCCAGACCTCCTGCGACAAATCCTCCGCATCTTCGCGCTCGCGGCAATAGTGAAACGCGAGCGAATAGATGCGCCGCTCGTAAGCCTCGGCTAGCAAACAAAAAGCATCCGAGTCGCCAGACTGCGCGAGTCTGATTAAGTCGCCTTCAGTGCTCAAACAGGATTACCTCGAGGTTGCGAAGCGCTGGTACGTATCAATAGACACGGAAAAGAGCGGTTTGGTTGGCAGGAGAAAAAAGTCCAATGTCCAATGTCCAATGTCCAACGTCGAACGTCGAACGTCCGCAGGGAACGCAGATGTCCGCTGGGAGCGCAGGCATCCCTGCCTGCAAACGCGCCGCAGGCCGCGAAGCTCTTCGTAAACCGTTGTTCGCGCTTCGCGCTCATTGCAGGCAGGTATGCCTGCGTTCCCAGCGGACGTTGGACTTTGGACTTTGGACGTTGGACTTCTTACGGAACGATCTTCCAGTTGTTGGTCGGCTCGGTGGGAATTGTTTTGTGGCGTTCCACCCAGTCGATGATGAGCTCGCGAATCTCCACGCTCGATCGGTAAACCACCGGCGCGCCTTTATACATCGTGTAGCCGCCGCCGCCGTTGACCCGGTAATTATTTGTCGCCAGCTTCAACTTTTGAGTCGGCGCGAGTGGCTTGCCCTGAAATTCCAGTTGCTCGATTCGTTGCCCGATTGGCTTGGCTAAGTTGAGAACGTAGGTTACGCCTTCGGCGATATCGAAGTTGTACGCAGGAATTTTTTCGTCAACCAGATCTGCCGGAGACTTGCCCGGCTCATACGGACGAAAATATTTAGCAGAGTGTTCGAGCGCATCTCTTAACTGTTGTCCGGTGACTTCCAGAACCACGAGCGTGTTCTCGTAAACATAAGGACCCGCGATATCG
>Ga0207650_10001769_pt1 | contig 15286 bp, 13 predicted proteins | sample KBSS63metaG_FD_184325 | JGI IMG/M metagenome (GOLD analysis project Ga0207650, IMG submission 184325) | Switchgrass rhizosphere microbial communities from Kellogg Biological Station, Michigan, USA - KBS S6-3 metaG (SPAdes) (version 2) | ecosystem: Host-associated > Plants > Roots > Rhizosphere...
TGGAGTGCAGGCCAGATGGTTCTTAACATGTCATGGGTCGTTCTTTTTTGCGCAGCGACTGGCTCCGGCGGGCGCAGGTCCACATGTGTAGTGAACCTGAATGGGAAGAGTGCGCTGCTTGCGCGCTGTTTTCTGACACAGCGACAAGCACTCTCCCGAGCGCCTTGGGTTGCTCATGATGCCAATATTTCTCTGTCGTCTAGGCCACTTCACCCATCATGATTGGGGGACGGAGGCCAGAACCTCCACTCAAGCGCCGACGACCAAAGGCCTCGCATGCGAGGCCTTTGCTTTTTGCGAGTATGGGCTCTTTGACCATGCCAAGATCGGGCATACGAACCCGTTAGCCGGAGGACGTCTGTCTATCCTTGTAGACGTTTTGAGAAGCCCAGGGGCTGGCGCTTGCAGGCCCAGCTGGCCAGCAGTAGCGTTTTCGCTACGAATTCCTCGTCAAGGATCGAACGATGAAGAGCCTCTCCGGCGCATTGCTCGGGTTGGCCGTGCTGGCAGCTGGCGCTTCTCCGGACGCCAAGGCGGTGGACCAGCTAACGAACCCAGGCGACGTCATCAAGGGCATGGGAGAGCGCATCCCTCCGGGGAAGAAGAACGTCAGCCTGTCCCCGCTGTTCAAGGTCTATGCCTTCGAAAAATCGGGACTAAAATTCGTTCAAATCAACTCGCTAAAAGATGAGGTCATAACAGTCATCGTTGTGACCCCGGGCGCTGAGTCGCGCTTGCCGATCGGCTCTGCCGCGGAGCAACCACTGCTCTTGGTAAACGATGAGGCCGTCAAGTTGCATGAAGGGTAAGCAGCAACGCAGGGATGCTGGGACTCGCCTATCCTGAATCGATGATGTCTCACCCACTAAAGAACGACATTTGAGACGAGATGTCATATTGTTCGATAGCCATTTAATTTAGGGGTAAAACATCTAAATATAGCTGGGGAGGGACGCATTGACGGCACGATGGATGCCGTGAAAGTGTTCGATTTTCAAAATTTGTGACTAGGAACTTTTGGGAAGTTCTTATCCATTGAAAATGGATGGGCGGCAATTCACGAGCTCACTTCGCGTCGTACTATACATATCTTCCAGGGGGGGGGTTATGAAAATTTACGTGCCTGCAATTATTGCAATAGCGCTTCTGAGTGCCGAAGCTCATTCCCAGCCCGTTTTGTCAGGTTTAACACTAGATCCGCAAACCTTGAGCTTTGCGAAGTCGTTCAGAGCTAGTTCTCTTATTACAGACGAAGTAAAGGGCAACTTGCCCCCTCCCGTGACGTTGCGCACCGAGCTAACTGAACTATTCGCAGACAACGGCTGCTTGCTGCCTCAAAGTCTTCGGAATAGACTTAGGCAATTGAATGGTAGGGAGGCACTAATTCCTAAAGACCTTGTAGATATCTTGGGCGAAAAAACTCTCGATGTCACTTTGCAAAAGTACCCTGACAGAACTGCAAACGCAGTCCTTCACTCAGTTACGATCCCGGTCTCCAACAACCAAACCCGCCAACTCAGTTTAGTTGGTGCCGAAAGCTACAAAAAGCGCTCAGCAAGCGATTTCCTGGATTCGGAATCCTCGGACTTTGCTTTCACCATGGATTGCTCAGGTTATTTAAGCGCGGCCTTGCGTACGAATGTGAACATACCAGCCGCGGAAATTAATCAGTCGGCGGATGCGGCGCTAAAAAGTTCAAACTCCATGATCGTGATGCGGGGGCATGTATTCTCACCTACCGCCGCTGCGATGGTACCTACGCTCGGTGGAGCTGGCCTGACTGATCGCGAGCGTCTCGATTTACTGTACGCAATCATTGCAGAAGTTATCTCAGATGGAGAGTCGCGAGAAATTTCAAGTAATAAAGATAAAATAGTAAATAATGACACTCCAATAACTGCATGGCGGAAAATTGACGTTGTATGGACCTCTAATAGAGGTGAAAGCTCAATGACAGGCAGGGCGTCTATAGCGGGTTCTGGCGCTTTTGGCATGGGACTAGCATCAGTTTCTGCCTCCGCGGGTCTAGGAGGTTCGGTGTCGCGCCAGGTAAAGTTTTCCTCGTTCAATACGTACATTATCGACGCTAAGGTTCTTGAGCCAGTCCAAAGGCCGCTTGGAGCGCTGAAGGCGACACTCAAGGACGAGCTACGTCGGATCCGCCAAACTTCGACATCGACGGTTAATTCCAATGTCGAGGTTCTTTACCCTGCGATGCCGGAGAAGGTCTGCAAACTACCATGGACAGCCAGCACATCAGCCAATGCAGCACTTGGGGAGGTTGTAACGTCTTGGTCGGATCATGATGGTTGCAAAGTGATATTTAGCAAAGTGCCCGGGTTAGTAGAAAAGTCACTTCTTGAAATAAGGACATCAGTCTTTGACGAGACCTTGACGTTTCCTTTGCAGCTTCCATGAGTGATGCTTGCCTATTATTGGAGCGCGGCCTCGCTTCTTTAAATAGTTATTTAGGTTGCTGATAGTCGTCTTATTCCTATTCGCCATGTGCGCAATGAAAAATAGTCCCTGGAAAATTGGAGAATGATTTGACAATTTATTTGCTGGATCGAAATGCAGTAATAGAGATTGAGAAGATTGTTAGGGGAAATGGGTCGCCTATTTATGAAAAGCTGAAAAGGCTAGATAAGAGGAAAAATATTGTAAGCTGTCTTCTTTCAGCGCTAGAAACGCATAAGAAATCATCTCGAGATGCTGCTGCAATTGCAGATAGCATTGAACGAGAGACTGGCGTTCTCAGTGCATTCTTCAGGTATGCACGAACGGATTCTTCTATTCTCTTGAGCGAGAAAGACGAGTACGCCATTGGTTTCGCTGAAGAATTCGCAAAAAATCAACAGAGTGACTTGGAATTCATCGCGGATGCTCAAAGACTGCTAGCTAAGGGGACGGGAAAAGATGATGTTATGTCCGAGTTTGAGCGCGTGGCGGATTTTATCCGGCAGAGAGGTCGTCAGCTTGGTGACCCGCTTTCAATGCTTCTAATTGCATGCCCGCTAGGCAGCCAAGGTGCGCGTAAAGTCCTGAAGCCAACTGAGAATCCGGATCCGGACCTTAGCTTTAATGTTCTTGCGGATATTGAGAAGATCAAACTGAAAAATTACGTGCAACATATCGCTATTTCCAAGGGCGTTAGAAGTGCGCTTAAGATATTTAGTGAAGACGCCGGATTGATGAGCTTTAGTTCGGCGATTTTAGTAAGATCGGCATTGTCTATGGATTCACATATAGCTAATGAGGTGTCAGTAAAGTACTGGGGCGACGCAGAGCACTTTATTTCTAAAATGCCGTTTTTAGAAGGGCGTAATAAGCAGAAGAAAAAGGTGATCGCCGCGATTATAGGAAGCTAGTCAAGTCTCTCTGGGGCGCTGGCCTATCAGCTGTGGAGCATTCAGCCAATAAGGCAATTCTACCGAAGGCAAGGGTGAACTCGACCGAACACAGCGAGACGTACGTGAAGTCGCTGACACACAGTGCGTTTGGCCGATCACTCCTACATCCCGTTTCACGTGATCGAGCGAGCAACGCGCCTCCGGTCATTCACCGCTGTTAGTGCAGTCTTGCCGCGTATGAAGCCCCGCAAAACCCTGCCGCTTATGGGCCGTTGCAGGGTGCAGTGCGTGAAATCGAACTGCTCGCGTCGCACCTGTCGCCGACCTCCCGCACCCCGTAGACGTTGAAGTTATTCAACCCGTGTACGATCAATTCTAGCTAGTAAGTCAGTTTTAGTAACCACAGAGCCAACCAGAGCGGCGTCTTGTTGTACCGTCCGAACCGATAGTATTTAGCGCGGCGTAGTAGCCAGTTGTCAACGGGCCGGATGAAGCCGCGGTTCCAACAGAGTTCCGAGATCGGAAGCGACGCCGGTGTGCTCCCTGAGATTCGCTATCTGCGGCGACTAATTTCGGTTGTAGCGAATATGCCTTATATATGCGGTGCCTTGCCCCATCAGGCGGAAAATAGCACCATAAGGGGATCACAATGTCTTTGTACTGGTAGCGAGGTAGAGAAGTGGATGCGGTTTCAATAGCAAGAATTTTTGAAAGCAGAGACGTGATAGCGATGGTGGTGCTGGCTGGTATTGCCGCGGTCCCTGTGACCAAAGGAGTATTTGCAGTAGTCGCCGGGCGCCATCAGCGAAGGAAGGAGTTCTTGGAGTTCTGGAAAGAAGTTAAACTTCGTGAGAGTGACTTATGGCTGGAGGAGATCGTACAGCACCGATATGGCGGGGGTATTCCCGCTCGACTAATCCGCCACGTGGAGCTGCTGGACAGGCCCTCCCTCAAATTGCGTAAGGTTGCGATGGCGGCTGCGTTCTTTGATCTGGATCAAGCAAGCCAGCAAGTCATATGGCTGAGACGTTGGCGTGATCGCACGGCTTGGTTTGTATTTGAGGTGGCTGTCTGTTTATTTGGTTATTTATTACTTGCGTCTCTCGGGGTTATTTTGGTCCTCACTAGCCGCCGGCAGACCCTGCCCGACGGCATCCCTCTAGCGATATCCGGCGCAGTCCTCTTCTTTATGGCATGTGCGACTTTTTGGCATTTGGTCTCGCTTGCCGAAGCTCGCTCCACACTGGCATTGGTTAACGGATCCGCGCGCCCCGGGTTTTGGAAGGCAATCAAACGCTGTGGGTCAAAGATTTGGTATCTCTTTAGCTGTGGTCGAAAATTATTAGTGAGATCGAAGTTTCTTCAGCGCTCTTTCTGGGTCGCACAGGACGGCCAGAGACAGAGGGTAGAGTAAACTGCCGATGACCGAATACAGGACACGTCTAATAACCCAAAAACTTGACCAAATCGCTCAAAACTCGATGCGCATAGCGCGAAGTTTCGAAATCATTGAAATTATTAGGGTTGCAATGTGGCATGCGTGTTTATTGAAGAGGGCCCCCGCCTTCACTTTAACGCGAGGTACTGCGTCGCGAAATCTAGGACATGTACTGTTGCTGCTTTCTCATCGGGCTCCGCAGCTTCGAAAACCCTGTTCCTCAGGCGCGCGATCGCCTTCAGCCAAGTGCTGGTGTCGCCTAGGTGAAAGCGCCCAAGAATGCGCGGAACGGCATGCACGTAGATTGCCTTAGTAACTGGATCCATAGCAGACTTCGGATCCAAGGGGCTCTGCCACGCACCCTCGTAGCTGTACTTTTTCCCAGCTCTCTGATTGTAGTGGAAGGAAAGGATTTGCGCGTTCGTTGGCATATCCGACCAGTTCTCCCAAGCGTCGATATCTTCACCTGTGGCTTCGCGCAGCTTACTGACCCCTTTCTCGACTTCCTCTCCGTAGGGCTCCCAATCAAGTGCAATGTACAGGCGGGAGTCTGCGAACTGCTCGGCTGAGTTCTCCAGCGCTTCCAGCAGATCCAGGGATTCGCCGTTGCCGGTTTGGTTGTAGTTGCGGTCGGCAGATTCCAGCAGTAAACGAGCGATCTGTGGGTCAGACAGGTCCGCAGCTGCTTTCCAAAGGTTATCGAACCATGCATGCAGATCCTGAAGGACCGCAGGCGTCTCTATCGAGATGCAAGCTTCGCTCCAGCCGGGTGTTTGGCCAAGGCCAAACCCGTGGCTAGATGCGTTGGCAGATCCAAGGATCGCGCGTTGTTGACCGATGTACGTCTTCGCGTGAAGCGTTGATAGCGATCTGACATTAGCGCCCCTACTCATTAGGTAGCGGATGACGTCGGGATCGCAGGCGCCAGAAGGAAGATTGCAAAGAATACGCCCGCGACCGGCAAGGGTCACCGTCTAGGCCGATGGCATTGAAGGCGTTGCCGCCCCAATATGGCACGGCGACGGCGAATTCTTCGCTGGCGAGAGTGGCGCGGATCGCTCCTCGGATTTCCTCGGCAGATGTGAGTAACTCGGGGTTTCCCATACGCATTCTCTTCATTGACCCGAACGCTCCCGGTCTAAGCCAAACCGCTTGTACCTAATCTGCGGCCGCTAATGCCGGTGGTTATCTGAACTCCTGCGAGTGGTAGATAATACTGGGCTGGGAACCGCCTTGGACACGTCTTCCCGCTAATCACGTGCTTGTAGCCATATGCGGCAGCTTTAGTTCAATGTCAGGTGCTGTGCTTGCCATCGGCGCCGCTCAGATATCCGTTAGACTGGCTGTCTCGTTGGTAGTGCCCTCACCTGCTGGAAGCAACCGATTGCTCAAAGAGGTATCGCGACCCAGCGATTTCCGTCAGGTCATTACCAGATCAAGTGGCCGGCTTGGAGACGTAGGGCATCTACTGTAGAGATAGTGCATCTATGCCCGAAACGGACCAGATCACGCCAGACTTGGACCGCGCCAGCGTCACGTAAGCCGCGTCCCCCGTTAGACATCACCCGCATGATATGCTCTGTCCATGAGCGCCCGCCACTGCCACGAGTCAGACTTCCGAATACCGGCGTGATCGCAACGATCACGCCCCTGTAGCTCAATTGGTAGAGCAGCGGATTTATATCCCGTCAGCGCCAGATAAGCGGCAAGTGCCGGTTCGAGCCCGGCCAGGGGCACCACCTGTTTCGCGTCCTCGCAGTCGGTGCGTGAACTGCGCCTTGTCCGACTGGGTGCTTGATTTATGCGCTTCTTTCTCGATACCGAGTGGGCCGACACTCTAGGCTCTGAGCTCGTCAGCATCGCTCTCGTGGCTGAGGGCGGCACTGACTACCTCTACGCTGAACGAGAGATCTTGCCCGCGCATCCGACTGACTTCGTTCGTAGCGTCGTCTATCCACTACTGGATCGGGGCAAATCGGTCCTGTCGGATCAGGCAATGACCATGCGCGTACGAGATTTTCTCAACTCCACAAGTGCTCCAATGATCTTTGCGGACTACGCCAACGATCTCCAGCTTCTGCGCTACGTGCTCGCAGGCTTCGATCTACCCGATACCCAAGTCTCTGCGTGCGGCCCGACACCTCGGGCATTGGATGTGCAGATCATTCACGACAGGCCGACGGCGACATTAGTGGAAGCTTACTTTGGGGCTCATCCTGAAGCTCGGGCCAGACGACACCATGCCTTGGTCGATGCCGAGGCACTACGAGTGTCATGGCATGTCTCTACCGGCCGCATGCCATGTCCCGCATGGGCCGTTGATGCTATGGCACGCGTAAGCCGCGCACCTTAGCTGGCGATCGACGCTTAGGTGAGTCATTTGCCTTGCAACTATCATTGTAGTAACGCAACTACATCGTGCTGATCCAGGAAATGTCTATGACCATCACAACCCTGTCAAGTTGGGAACTGAATCAGGACGTGACGCGGGCAAAGAAGGCCACCAAGAGCGGCCCGGTGTTCATCACGGACCGCGGCAAGCCTGCGCACGTACTGTTGAGCTTCGAGGACTACCAACGTCTGACCAGGCAGCGGCGCAACATCGCCGATGCGCTGGCGATGCCGGGCATTGCAGACGTCGAGTTTGAGCCGCCGCGCGTGACGATTGGGGCCCAGCCGGCTGATCTTTCGTGATGTACGTGCTCCGACGTCCCCCCGCTTTCAGTAGCGGGGCTCTTTAGATCCGGGTTTTAACGTGATCCACGTGTTTACGAATTTGAGTCCACCGAGACCGCCGAGGACTACGACCGGTGGTTCCGGGCGAAGATCGAGCGCGCCGTGGCCGACACGCGGCCGACGATTCCGCACGACCAAGTGATGGCGCGCGCACACGCTGCGATCGAAGCCGCCGCGAAGCGATAGATGCTCGCTGATGAAGATCACCATTGAGTGCGTGGGCAAAGCATTGGGAGTGCTGGTCAACTCCGGGGCGGTTTTTCCGTCGTTCCCTCAACGCTGGGGCGACTTGTCCGGGGTTCCGCGAAATGTGGGGCGAGTTTCCGCGGCGAATGGGGCGTATGTCTGCTGGAACGTGGGCATTTCCTCCACGGCAATCAAGCTTCTCCACTACGTGCTCGCGGGCTTCGATCTACCCGATACTCAAGTCTCTGCGTGCGGCCCGATACCTCGGGCAGTGGATGTGCAGATCATTCACGATAGGCCGACGGCGACATTGGTGGAAGCCTACTTCGAGGCTCATCCTGCAGTTCGGTCCAGACGACACCATGCCTTGATCGATGCAGAGGCACTGCGAGTGGCATGGAGTATCTCTACCGGTCGCGTGCCATGCCCCGCATGGGGCGTTGATGCTATGGCACGAGTGAGCGCATCTCTTAGCTAATCATCGTAAGCAGAACCGTGTGGAGAGAGAAGCGGCATGAATGACCTCGCAGACTACTTAGATCCGCAATACCGATCATGGCTGCTGTCTCAGGCTGTGCCCCAAGTATGGGCGGCAACGTTTTCCCTCCATCTTGATGGGGGCGTGGGCACAGCAATCGCGGCAGCGGATGCTGCCGCCTGCGTGGTGAAAAGGCTAAAGGACGAACCTGCGCTTTCTCCAGAGGACATTGTTGCCAAGTCGGGCTCCGTCTTTCCTTCGACGATTTTCGCGGCTGGTACCGTGTAGCTCATCGATTACAACAGTCCAGTGGCTCGATCTACCGAGATCCCACTGATACTGAGATCGAGCAAGCCTTCGAGAGCTACCAGCAAAGCCGCAGTGACTTCTACTAAGGTCTGGGAGCACCGCGTCGATCTCGCCGCGAGGAGGTCATTGCACTCGAAACTGCAGTCATCGGCGTGCCATCTTGGTGAATCCTGGGCAGCTTTTCCGTTGTTCCATCTTGGAGTAGGCTTTGTCAATGACGAGGCTCGATCCCCGTGTGTCCAAATTTGAGTCCACCGAAGCCACTGAGAACTACGACCGATGGTTTCGGGCGAAGATCAAGCGCGCCGTGGCCGACACGCGGCCGACGATTCCGCACGACCAAGCGATGGCGCGCGCACACGCTGCGATCGAAGCCGCCGCGAAGCGACAGAAGCTCGCTTGAGCTTGCTGTAGCAAACGGCCGCACGGGACGCCGCGACAGTGCGAGCATCGATGTCGCACAAGACTGGCGCGCCGGGCTCCAGAGCGCTGATCCGATGTCTTACGATCGCGTGTCGCATATGGAGGCCTCTGGCGGAAGGCCTCAAATGAAGGTTGCCATTATCTTGCTAAGATGGAATGGTATTAAGTCGGGGGTGTGAGAAATGCAAAGTCTTAAGGATGAAATAGCTATTGCTTTGGAATCTGGAATGGCTAGCCAGCAGCTCATCGCGCTAGTTGGAAGGGCGGCGATTCTTGCGGATGAATCGGATTTGGCTGAAGTGCGTAAATTAATAAATGAAGAATATACAGCGCCGCTCGCGATGGCTGCGTTGCCAGGGTGGGGGTCTGCAGGGATTGATATTTTGATTGCGAGCATCTTTAATGATGACTTGAAATTAAAAACAAGAGCTAGAGCGTTTGAAGTGGCTACCTGCATATGTCGAGAATGCCATCCTACATCAGAAGATGTTACGTGGTTAAGTCCGGAATGGAATAAATATAGCCGTTACCCCGTTTCCAAAGATTCAGCCGCTTATTGTCTGTCTTCTCTAAGAGATCAGCTATTAATAGCCTTTGCTGACGAATATAGCCGGGCATCGTTCTTCTTTTTGTTCGGCACGCAGGCCATGAATTCATTTTCGATGACAGGGGTTGGAAGATCTAGGTTTGACTTCATACTTTCTCTTGTGGTTGACAATCAGATATTCCTTAACTCATCTATAATTTCAAAATTCGACAATTTATTAGAATCAAAACCAGGCAAAGAGGAAGATCTTCACAGATTCCTGGCGAGCCATCCGGTGTTAATTGACCCATTTGCCAGGGATATAATTTCAAAGCTTGAGTTTGGCAATGATTTGATAACTGACTTTGTTGTCAGGAGGGCAAATAATAGTTACGTTCTAGTGGAGATAGAAAATTCTACAGATAAACTTTTTTTGTCAAACGGTAGTTTTTCATCTAACTTGACGCAGGCAATAGCGCAGGTAAGAGACTTTCAAGCCTGGGTCTCAGATAACTTAAGTTATGCACAAAAGAAGATGCCGGGAATTAAGCATCCGGAAGGGCTTGTGGTTATCGGGAGAAGTTCATGCATGACAGACGTCGAGATTAAAAAGTTAGCCGAAGAAAATCACAGTCGAAGAGGGCATATAAAGATTGTTACATATGATGAACTATTGGATACGGCGAGAACCGTGCACAAAAATATCGTGAGTAAGCCAGTTGTTCGTTCGAGTAAAGATACGAGGTGCATATAGTAATTCGGGAGCGTGCGCTGCTGTAGTTGTCGCCAATTTTAAGGGCGTCGAATATAAGGTCTGGCAAGTGGCTTGACGTATAGTTGTTCGATCAACAGATGACTGGATGATGCAGCTATAGGTTAAGGCGGTAGTCTTAAGTGCGCGTTCTATTGCGCGTAACAAAAATTAAGCCAAGCGCCTGATGGCTTAATTTTTAAAAAGGCTTAAGTGTAGAGCGTTCCAGCGCTGCGAAGTTTTACATATTGGACAGTGACGAACCTGGATATGGCAGTGACGAAATCTTGCACGAGCAGGTCGTCTAGGAGGAAGTCCCGTAAAGCAAAGCCGCTCTTCATGAAGTTATAGCGCGGGAGCGGCGTGTCTAGCGCCACGCCTGACAGATGTACAAGATTATTTCGAACTGCTTGCAACACTTCATCGAGATCTATGGCAAGGTCTTCGGCCGTGACGCAGGCCAGCTCATTCCGAGCGATGTCTAGCGCTGCGCCGAGGCCGCCAACAGTTGGAACTCCTGATGTTTCCACCATCGCGCTTGTCCAATGCTCGTGGAACGGATTCGGTGCAACGATGTTGAGATCTATGCGCGTTCCGGCCTTGTTCTTCGGTACACGTCTCAACTTTATCTCGACCGGCGCGCCCGCGAACGAGACGCCGAAATCGGCGACATCCAATGGCATCGTGTCGTGGAACTTCACGATATAGGCGCCAGCTGATGCGTCTGCGGTGACCCGTGCGCGGCTGTAAGCATAGACATCCTTTGATGAGGCTCCGTGTGTGAACGAATAGCCGTGGCTTGAGAGGACATCACGCAGAGTGGCCTCGGCGGCGATTGAGAGCAGCGCCGTCGCGGCGTCGTTGCGCTTCTGACGTCGCGCTGTGGCGGCGCTTGAAAGGTAGTTGACAATATAGGGCGGCACGACGGCACCCCAGGGGCGAGCAAGCCAATCGCATGTCATGCGGCTCTCTGGACCGTTGGCTGGCAAGCGAACAGGCCATTCCACGGTCCAGCGCATGTCCGTTGAAAGCGAGATCGTCTCATCGGGTTGTTCGGTCTCAATGCGCAGCAGCTCCAGTAGATCCTGCGGCCGGTAACCCGGAACCCCGCCCTGCGCGTGGACGTCGCTGTAGACTTCCTCAAAGAGTTTTAATGCGATCTCTAGGCCACGTAGCATCACTGGTGATTGGAAGATCCTTGCGATCTCGTTCCTCTTTCGGCTGAGTTCTGCGGCGGAGGTCGGAGCGACGACATGCGAATGCGTCCCAGCAGTCAACCGATCCATGGCGGCGAAAAGCATATGCTGCGAGTCACCCAGGAGTTCGAGTACGGCATCGAGCGTACGCTCCAGCACCCTACCGCTGACATGAACAGGATACTTCATGCTGTTTCTCCGAGGTCAAGATCGCGTACTAAGGTTGAAAATGCTTGTTCCTTCTGTTTGAGCGACCTTTCGGCAGAGTCTCGTTCCTTTTTGGCAAGGGAGACTCGATGCACGATCTCGGCCTGTAGATCCCGTGGAGGTACTGGGATCAAAACCTGCTTCAAGACCTCCCCCCTAAGCATGGTCACTACAGTCCCGCCAGCACCGGCAATCAATGCGTCGCGCACATAGCGACTATTGATAGCTATCACGAGGTACTCTGGTAGCACGAGCGTATTGTTGACGCGGATGCGGAAGACATGTCGGTTGATGGGAAATCGGCCATGCTCGATGAGCGCAGCGGAACCTAAATAGGTGCTTAAACCGTTCAGTACGATATCCCCTTCCGTGGCAACCGCTTTGGGGTATCGCTGTACCTCGGCGTCATCAGCTCGGTCCAGCGGATCCAACTGTATTTCTAGCGGACGTATCGCGCCTGGCCCAATAAACACGATATCGCCAATATCCTTTGAGCGACGTATAGCACCACCCTTCGTAATGAGGGCGAGGCTATCCAATGGGCAATGCTGGAAGGAGTCGAGGGGAAGCTGTCGCTGTGCTTGGCGCGCAAGGTAGGGGCCAACGCTCAGCACACCATGTGAGGGCGTGGCAATCGCCGTCAAACCGAGGTCGTCGTCTTCGACGTGATCGTAACCCTGCATCCACGATCCGAATTGCTGCAGCACATGAGGTAGCCCAGGCAATGACGTGCAATCGAAGCTGTCTATCTGCTGGCGATTTTGGGCTTTTGCGAACAGCAAGGCCTCTCTTGAGGGGGTCGATTTATCGAGCACAACGATGCTCGCTGCCACGCCCGAATTGGGTTGAAAAGTGCCAACATCAAGCACTGCCTGCAGCCCATTTCGAAGTAGTAGTTCTCGCAACTGCGACCTGTCCGGATTGCCGAGCGGGCCATTAGGGAGCAGCGCGACGATTCTGCCCGCGGGCGACAGGTTTTCCAATGCATGACGGAGATACGCTTCCTCGCTCGAAAGCACAGCACCTCGTCGGTCGCCGAACCGCTCGTGCTGTACGGTCAGTCCGAAGGGCGGCGCTACGAAGATGCGGTCGGGCAGGATGTCCTGTTGGTAGACATGTCGCGTGGAACCGAGAGGGTCGCCGATCGAGATTGAGGGCAATTCGGCACCGAACACCAACTGTTGCACGCAGGACCACATGGCATCAGTCGGCTGGCGAGCAAGAAGGGTCATGTGTGAGGGTTGAGTGCTTTTCGCTAGACGCACGGCAGCTGATAAGTTGCCCAGTCCACAATGAAGATCGAGCACCCGGTCGCCGGGCTTAATGTCTGCCAGACGCACAAGTAGGTCTGCGGTCCAACGAGGCAATCGGGTGGCGCCTGATAAGGAGTAGCGGCCTTGGATGCCATCGATTAGTGGCAGAAGGTCAATGGGAGCGAGCTTATCTAGCGCCGACGCATCGAGAAGGTCGAGCGCTTCTTCGTATCGTCGCTGCGAGGATTGACCATGTGCGGTGACAAAGGCGAGCGTCTCCACGAAACCAATATCCGTTGGCTCGTTCCATTCCGAACGGTCTGTGGTAAGCGCTATTTTGGAACCAAGTTTACCGACGAGTAGTTCGTAGAACATTTCGCGGCCGTGTTGTCGCTGCAGGTGCGCATAGATGATGAGAACCAGAGCTTCGGGTGGCCATCGTTGCTGGCGCGACCGCTCCAGTAAGTGGTGCAACGTGCGCTTGACTCCAGCTATCCGGCTGGCACGCAATTGATTGTCGGAACCTCCGGCGACCATGCCGCTATAGGTCTTTGGCTCCGACAACGGCAAGGGGCGACCTGACTCATCAGTCTCGAACCAGAGCATCTTCTGGCCATCGGAAACTAGGAAGAAGGGTGCTCCAACTTCGATTGCTGTGAATTGGATTTGACGGATCATGGAGTCGAACGGAAGCAGCTTGGCATCCCGAGGGAGCTTATCGAGACGCTTGGCTTCGCAGACAATCCGGATGTGGTCGTCCAGCGTCACGACCAAATCAAGTTGCATGTTGCGACTGGTATGATATTCCTGTTGAATTAGTTCAGATGGATATCCGAGTTCATGAACTAAGTAAGCACGGATCTGTTGGATCATCTCGATTTCGTTCATCTTGCTTACCCTTCCTTGTCCGTCTTGGAGATTGACCTGAAAACTTCTTCCGAAGCATGATGCCTCGGGCTGGGGAATATGATCGCTGCGAGTGCTGGGCACCTTTACACGAAGAAGTTCTGTTGATCCAGAGAGGCTCGGCGTAAGGTCGTCGCTCGATGCAGAGAATTTGTGTTGGTGATAGTTCTGCTCCGTGAATCAAGCCTCAAGTGACTTCGCACTCTGAAGGAATCGCTCTACTGATTCTCTACTCAAGGCTGAAGAGCCTTTGTCTTGATAGATGTGCTTGTAGAACAACGCATTACTGTCTGCGCCGAAGGCGCGTCGCAGGCTTTCGCCCTTGGCCTGTGCGATCGTGCGCAGTGCGTCTGAAATCCGGTCGGTTGTGGCGGAGATAGGCTTTGATAGCAGCAGTGGGGAGAGAATGCCCTCCCCCGGTCGTGTTTCGATCTCGATCCAGTAGCCGCCAATGCCGGCTGTCAATTCAATGGATAACACCATGGCGGATCTGGGCACAGGGCCGTCCCGTGTTTGGATGATGTGCCATCCTCTACGTTCCATTTTTCCTGAGTTGCGTTCATAGTCGGACAGAAAGTTCCAACACGCCCTGGCTTCACGTCTAACCAGCATGGATTTATGCGGCGGATGCACTTCATGGGCCGAAACAATCACACCTCGGCGCACGAGAGTCTCGAACAGCTCAAATAGCTCTTCGAATCGGTGCGAAATATCACGTTGCACGAGTTCGGGCTCGATCGTGCTGAGGGATCCATGTCGTGAATCGAATGGACCTGTCGATCCGCCATCGGTGGCTGGCTTGGCTTGGATGCCACGGGCGCCTAAATAACGCTTGCTCTTGTCCTTAGTTAGATCTACGAGGTGAGGAAGATCGGTGAAATTGAAAGTTTCTCCCAATTCCGCGAATGATTCCATCTCATGAGCAGCGTGCACCTCAGCGTCATTCCTCATGGACGCCGGTCTAATGCCAGGTGGCCGCTCATTGTCCTTATAGCCGGACGAGGCCTGGGTTATCTCGACGTGCTCTCCGTCAGTGGCGTCATTTCTGAGGATGCGTCCAATTTCAGGAACATGCCTAGGGAAAGTAAAATCATGGATAGTGCTGACGAGGAATGGGAGATACGTACCCTTAAACTTGCTCTTGTTTAGAGGATAGCCACTCACTGTGGCTGCATAAGGCCCCGCTTCGGGTTCGAAAGGAAGTGTGGCCCGGGCGTACCAAACGCGGTTGCCGGAACCGGTGTGTGACCATTGTGAGCGAGCCTGTTGATACAGGCCGTTGGCCTGCTGCTTTGCGTAATCGTCAAAATGGAGTAGCGCCATCAATGGGGCATCCGACAGCCGCATTCCCTTTTGCAGCACCACATTCCAAGAGCCGTCCTCGCCAACGGCGGTACGATGGCCCTTGAACTCGCCGTCCAGGTACAGAAGGTCCCTCTGAACCTGCCCCCTGAGAACGGACGCCAAGAAGCAGCGGGTTAAGCGGCTCGCTTCAGTGTCTTGGCATAGTCGTTGGGGGACAGGTAT
>Ga0207650_10001771_pt1 | contig 15276 bp, 10 predicted proteins | sample KBSS63metaG_FD_184325 | JGI IMG/M metagenome (GOLD analysis project Ga0207650, IMG submission 184325) | Switchgrass rhizosphere microbial communities from Kellogg Biological Station, Michigan, USA - KBS S6-3 metaG (SPAdes) (version 2) | ecosystem: Host-associated > Plants > Roots > Rhizosphere...
CGGTCGATCTGCAGCGCGGCATCATGGTGATGAACAGCAACCGCCTGCCGTATACCGAACACGTCTATCCGCGACAGGAAATGAACGCACTGGGCGTGGTCTCGGTGTTCAACGGCAAGAGCAGGACGCCCGGCTACATGGCGCAGGAAGGCCTGGCCTACGGCGCGCGCAAGGAACCGTGGATGTCGCCGCTGAACACGCCGTGCATCGCCCCGCCGTGGGGTTACCTCTCCGGCGTGGACCTGCGCACCCAGCAGGTGATCTGGCGGCGTCCGCTGGGCACCGGCTACGACCAGGGCCCGATGGGCATTCCGTCGAAGATGAAGTTCGAACTGGGCACGCCCAACAACAGCGGCTCGCTGGCCACCGCGGGTGGCGTGACCTTCATCGGCGCGGCGCTGGACAACTTCCTGCGCGGCTACGACACCCAGACCGGCAAGCTGCTGTGGGAAGTGCGGGTGCCGGCCGGCCCGCAGGCCGCGCCGCTGAGCTATACGATGAACGGCAAGCAGTACATCGTCGCCGCGATCGGCGGCCACGACCGCATGGAAACCAAGCCCGGCGACAGCGTGATCGCCTGGACCCTGCCGGACGCCGCAGCGGCGAAGTAACGCCAGCCCGCTCCCGATGCACCGACCGGCCGTCGCAAGACGGCCGGTTTTTTGTGCTCGGCGTACTACGCAGCCAAACAGCGGCGCGCCCGCGCGCAGGCGCGTAGCGGAGGCAGGGACCTCGTCGAGCGCTCTATTGCGCCGCAGCAAAAATGGAACGTTTTCAGCGACCTATCGCGCCGTTTCAGGCCCGATATTTCCGACGAGCGGTCTGTGCCGCAATCAAGCACGCGCGCCTGGCGGCCGATACTGAGAGGCATATTTCACTTTGTCGACGCGAGCGGATTGCGCCGATCTTCCCAGCCGGTAGCCGCCATGACCTTGCCAGACGCCGCATCCCCTCGCCCGATCGGCGGCCTCCGCCTGCCCCCGCGCCCGTTGCTGCTCGCGCTGGCCTATGCGCTTGGCCTGTTGGCGATGGCGCTGTACGCGCTGCACGTCGGCCGCCAGCTTGGGCCGACCGCGCCGGCGCTGGCGCGCCTGGCGCCGGCACTGGCCGCCGCGGCGCTGCTGGCGGCGGCGCTGTCCTGGGCCGGCACGCGGCGCGCGGCGCCGTCGCAACGCGCGCTGCAAGCGGTGCAGGCCCTGGGCGAGGGCCGCTTCGAGCAACGCCTCGATCGCGCCGACGACACGGTCGACGCGGCGTTGTTGCGCGCGCTGCAGACCGCGCAGGCGCGGCTGGCCGAGCGCCAGGCGCAGACCGAGGCCGAGTTGCGCCGCGGCCGCTTCGTGCTGCAGGCGCTGGACGACCTGGACACCATGATCCGCATCGCCGACGACGACGGCCGCGTGCATTTCGCCAACCGCAAGCTGCTGCAGATGCTGCGCGCGATCGAACCCGACGTGCAGAGCTTCCGCCCCGAGTTCCGCGCCGATCGGTTCGTTGGCGGCAGCATCGGCGACATCTATCCCGACAGCCAGGCCGCGATCGACCGCATGCGCGCGCTGACCGGCTCCAAGCGCGTGCGCGCGCCGTTCTTCGGCCGCCAGATCGACTTCGTCTACAGCCCGATCACCAGCGCCGAGGGCGTGCGCCTGGGCACCATCGCGCAATGGGAGGACGTGACCGCGCAGGTGAACGCCGAGCAGGCGCTGACCACGGTGATCGAGGCCGCCGCGCACGGCGATTTCAGCCGCCGCCTCGACACCACGGCGATGGACGGCGTACTCAAGGCGCTGGCCGAAGGCGTCAACCGCATTTCCGACTCGGTGGAAAGCAACCTCGCCGCGCTGGCCAGCGCGCTGGCCGCGCTCGCCGAAGGCGACCTCACCCACCGCATCGACGGCCAGGCGCAGGGCGTGTTCGCGCGTCTGCGCGAGGACACCCACCGCACCGTGGCCAGGCTGACCGAGATCATCGTCGGCATCCAAAGCGCGGCCGAGGCGATCCGCCGCGCCGCGGTGGAGATCGCCGCCGGCAACACCGACCTGTCCGACCGTACCGAGCAGCAGGCGGCGAGCCTGGAGGAAACCGCCAGCGCGATGGAGGAGCTGACCTCGGCGGTGAAGCAGAACGCCGACAACGCGCAGCAGGCCAACGACCTGGCGCAACGCACCGGCGAGGTCGCCCGCTCCGGCGGCGAGGTGATGGACGAGGTGATCGCGACGATGGGCGCGATCAGCACCTCGTCGCAACGCATCGGCGAGATCATCGGCGTGATCGACGGCATCGCCTTCCAGACCAACATCCTGGCGCTCAACGCCGCGGTGGAGGCGGCGCGCGCCGGCGAGCAGGGCCGCGGTTTCGCGGTGGTGGCGAGCGAGGTGCGCGCGCTGGCGCAGCGGTCGGCGACCGCCGCGCACGAGATCAAGAGCCTGATCGACGCCTCGGTCGGGAAGATCGACGACGGCACCGCGCTGGTCAACGGCGCCGGCGACACCATGCGCGAGGTGGTGACCAGCGTGCGCCGGGTCACCGACATCATGAGCGAGATCGCCGCCGCTTCGCAGGAACAGAGCGCCGGCATCGAACAGGTCGGCAAGGCCATCGTGCAGATGGACGAGGTCACCCAGCAGAACGCCGCGCTGGTCGAGGAGGCCACCGCGGCGGCGCGGGCGATGGAGGATCAGGCCGGGGAACTGCAGCACGCGGTGGCGCTGTTCAAGCTCGCGGCGCCGTCGCCAGGCGGCACGGCCACGCCGGGCCGGGCGCGGCTGGAGCTGGTGTCGTGAGCGCCGTGCGCGCTGTTGCGCTGCTATTGGCGCTGGGTGTCGCGGTGCCGGCCTGGGCCGGCACCGCCAGCGCCAACCTGGCGGCGACCTCGAACTACGTCTCGCGCGGATTCGAGCAGAGCTGGGGCCGGCCGGTGCTGCAGGGCGGGCTGGACGTGGCCGCGGACAGCGGCTGGTATGCCGGCACCTGGGCCTCGGGAGTGAGCCCGTACTTCATCGAAGGCGGGCACCTGGAATGGGATGTGTACGCCGGCTACGCAGCCAGCCACGGCGACTGGGGCTGGCGCGCCGGCGTTTACCACTACGCCTATCCCGGCGCGCGCATGAGCGCCAGCGGCACCCGCTACGACTACGGCGAGGCCATCGTCGCCGGCCATTGGCGCACAGTGGAACTTTCCTACGCCAGCACCTGGACGCGCGACTACTTCGGCTACAACAGCGCCACGCTCGGCGTCGGCCAGGGCCGGCACTCGCGCGGCTCCGGCTATCTGGCGCTGGACGCCACGCTGCCGCTGGCATCGGACTGGCAGGCCAGCGTGCATGCCGGCCACCAGCACGTGCGCAACTTCGCCGACTACGGCTGGACCGACGCGCGCGTTGGCCTGAGCCGCACCTGGCGCGGCACCGAGTTCGGCCTGAGCTACGCACGGGCCTGGAACAGCGCCGGCGTCTATCGCCGCTACACCACCGGCGTGGCGGATGGGGATGGCCGGGTGCATGTCTCCAACCCGATCGACGGCGCCTGGTCGTTCACCATCAAGCGTAGCTTCTCGCTGTAGCCGGGCGCGCGCTCAGCCGTCGGCGGGTGGGCGGATGCTGCCAAGGCGAGCCGGCCGGGTAGGTGTGCCGGCGTTCGCGTTGTGCAGAGGCTTACCCAGGCCTGCGCACAGCGCGCGATCAACTCGCGCTAGAAGTAGTAGCCGGGAGCATCGACGGTGGCGGCATAACCGGCGAACAGCGTTTCCCAGTTCGTCTGCGTGTCGATCGGCGCGTCCCACAACGACAAGGTCTGGCACAGGTTCGCGGCCGATTCCATGACGCGATAGCAGCGGCCCAGGTCGCATCGCGCAGCACTGGGGCGATGCGGTTGGCGCGGGCGCCGGCCCCGGTTTCATTCCTCGCGTGCATGGCCTGCCTCGCGTTGCGCGCGGATCGCCAGGACAAACACGGTATCCAGCGCGATCACATGCCGATAGAGGGCAATGTATCCGTGCGCGCCTTGGCCAATGACCAGTTCGCGCAAGTCGGTGTGCGTCAGGCGCCCGATCAGCGGATTGTCCGTGAGTACATTCGATGCGCTGACGATCTCGCCAAGACGTTCTTGGACGTGCTCGGCCTCGCGCTGTTCCGGATGACCGATGATGCGCCGCAGGTCCTCGTTGACAGAGGGCAGGAACGCGACGCGCGCCATGCTACTTGGCGAACTTGCGAGGGACGGGACGAGGCGTGTCCTTGCCCTGAATGCGTTTCATCAGATAGCGGCGCATCTCCTCCCAGGGAATGCTCTCGCCGGTCTCGAGGAATTCGGCCCAACGGCGTTCGGCTTCTGCATCGAAGTCGGCACGCCGCTCGGCCAGTTCGGCCTTCTCGGCAATGGCTTCCAGAATGAAGTTGTGCGCTGTGGTGCCAGCCGCTTCTGCGGCCTTGGCGACGCGGGTCTTGAGCGCGTCCGGCAGGCGGATGGTGGTGGTGCTCATGCGGGGCTCCCGCCGATGGGGTTGTGTCGATGTAGCACAGGTGTGGTACAGGTTGAGCCGGTCAGCGGCGCGGCCTGTACCTGCTCTGGCGATGAGCGACGCGCGAGGCCTGCCGTACTGCGGGCGCGGCACTCCGCCAGTTCACGGCAGCGCCGGTGGCGGAACCAGGCATTGCGCGTGATCCGCCGATGCACGAAAAACGGGCGCCTCGCGGCGCCCGTTTTTGTCTGCATGGCGATGTTTTGCCATTGGCTCAGTAGCGGTAATGCTCCGGCTTGTACGGCCCGTCGACCGACACGCCGAGGTAGGCGGCCTGGTCGTCGCTGAGCTTGGTCAGCTTCACGCCGATCTTCTCCAGGTGCAGGCGCGCCACTTCCTCGTCCAGCTTCTTCGGCAGGCGGTACACCTGCTTCTCGTAGCTGTCCTTGTTCTGCCACAGGTCGATCTGCGCCAGGGTCTGGTTGGCGAAGCTGTTGGACATCACGAAGCTCGGGTGGCCGGTGGCGCAGCCCAGGTTGACCAGGCGGCCCTCGGCCAGCAGGAAGATCGCGTTGCCGTTGGGGAACACGAACTTGTCCACCTGCGGCTTGATGTTGATCTTCTGCACGCCCGGGTACTTGTACAGCGCCTCGACCTGGATCTCGTTGTCGAAGTGGCCGATGTTGCAGACGATGGCCTGGTCCTTCATCTGCGTCAGGTGCTCGATGCGGATGATGTCCTTGTTGCCGGTGGTGGTGACGTAGATGTCGGCCTGGCCCAGGCTATCCTCGACGGTGTTGACCTCGAAGCCTTCCATCGCCGCCTGCAGCGCGCAGATCGGGTCGATCTCGGTGACGATGACGCGGGCGCCGTAGGCGCGCAGGCTGTGCGCCGAGCCCTTGCCGACGTCGCCGTAGCCGCAGACCACCGCGACCTTGCCGGCCAGCATCACGTCCATCGCGCGCTTGAGGCCGTCGGCCAGCGACTCGCGGCAGCCGTACAGGTTGTCGAACTTGCTCTTGGTGACCGAGTCGTTGACGTTGATCGACGGCACCAGCAGGGTGCCGGCCTCGGCCAGTTGGTACAGGCGGTGCACGCCGGTGGTGGTCTCCTCGGAGACGCCCTTCCAGTCCTTGACCACGCGGGTCCAGTAGCCCGGGCGCTCCACCGCCACGCGCTTGAGCAGGTTCTTGATCACCTGCTCCTCGTGCGAGGAAGCCGGTTCGTCCACCCACTTGGAGCCGTTCTCCAGCTCGTAGCCCTTGTGGATCAGCAGGGTCACGTCGCCGCCGTCGTCCACCACCAGCTCCGGACCGGTCTGGGTGCCGTCGGCCAGGGTGAAGGTCAGCGCGTCCAGGGTGCAATCCCAGTATTCCTCCAGGGTCTCGCCCTTCCAGGCGAACACCGGGGTGCCGGTGGCGGCGATCGCCGCGGCGGCGTGGTCCTGGGTGGAGAAGATGTTGCACGAGGCCCAGCGCACGTCGGCGCCGATGTCCTTCAGCGTCTCGATCAGCACCGCGGTCTGGATGGTCATGTGCAGCGAGCCGGTGACGCGCACGCCGGCCAGCGGCTTGGCGGCGGCGTACTGGCGGCGGATCGACATCAGGCCCGGCATCTCGTGCTCGGCGATGTCCAGTTCCTTGCGGCCCCAATCGGCCAGGGAAATGTCGGCGACCTTGTAGTCGCCCTCGGTGGAAAAGCTCTTGAGTGCAGCGTTCATCGATAAAGCTCCGGTCAATGGCGAGAAACTCGCGAAGTCCGGGCGCCGTTGTCGCTCAAGCCTGCCGCCGAGCCTGGCCGGGTCAGGAGGCGGGAGCCCCGCATCGACACGGTCGCAGCGCCCCTCGGCGGAGGGGTGGTCGATTATAGCGGCTGCGGTGCGCGGCGCTTGAACGCGGGCAGGCGGGCTGGGACGCGGTGCTCACCATCGGTCCGGCGCGGCAGGCCGCACCGTCGGCCGGCCCGGTGGCGGGGCGGGTGTCGGTGCACAGGCTCCCCGGACATCGCCCGGCGTGCTGCTCGCGTCCTTGCGGCGATCGTGTCGCGAGCGCTCGGCACGCCACCGCTGCGCTGCCCATCGCCGCACCGTCGTGCCAAGGGCGCTGGCCACGATGGTTCGCTTTGAAACCGTCGCCGCGCCGGGCGAGCGCCTAATACTTTTGGGTTAGGCTTGCGGCGCCCCCCTCGCCGAGCCATGCGTTTTCCGATGAACGAGTACCGCAGCAGCATCGTGTTCGCCACACCCGACATTCCCCTGCGCGACGACGTGCGCCGATTGGGGGCCCTGGTCGGCGACCTGCTCGCCGAACAGGTGTCTGCGCAGTTCCTCGACGAGATCGAATCCATCCGCACCACCGCGATCGCGCGCCGCGAAAGCGACGCGCCGCCGTCCTCGCTGAGCGAGCAGTTGTCCGGCCGCGCGCCGCGCGATGCCGAGGCGCTGGTGCGCGCCTTCAGCACCTACTTCCAAGTGGTCAACATCGCCGAGCGCGTGCACCGCATCCGCCGCCGCCGCGACTACCAGCGCAGCAGCGCCGATACGCCGCAGCCGGACGGCCTGCACGACGCCTTGCGCCGGCTCAAGGCGCGGGGCGTGAGCGTGCAGGAACTGGGCGACTGGCTGCCGCGCATCGACGTGGAGCCGGTGTTCACCGCGCACCCGACCGAGGCGGTGCGCCGCGCGCTGCTGGAAAAAGAGCAATTGATGGTGGCCAGCCTGGTCGACAACCTCGACGGCATGCGCACGCCCGGCGAGCGCGCCACCGACGCGGCGCGCTTCCGCATGGCGCTGACCGCCTCGTGGCAGACCGCCGATTCCTCGCCGGTGCGGCCGACCGTGGACGACGAGCGCGAGCACGTCGGCTTCTACCTGACCCAGGTGCTGTACCGGGTGATCCCGGTGATGTACGAAACCCTGGAGCACGCGATCCAGGAAACCTACGGCACGGCGCTGCCGCTGCCGCGGCTGCTGCGCTTCGGCACCTGGGTCGGCGGCGACATGGACGGCAACCCGAACGTGGATGCCGGCACCATCACCGCCACGCTCGACGCGCAGCGGCGCGCGGTGCTGGACCGCTATCTGAAGGAACTGTGGCAACTGGCCAGCCTGCTCAGCCAGTCGACCACCCTGGTCGCGGTCAGCGATGCGCTGCTGGCGCAGTTGCAGCGCTACCGGCAACTGCTGCCCGAGGCCGCGGCACGCTCGCGGCCGCGCCACGCCGACATGCCGTACCGCCTGCTCAACGACCTGATGCGCGCGCGGCTGCAGGCCACGCTGGACGATGCGCCCGGCGCCTACACCGCGCCGGCCGAACTGGAGCAGGACCTGCAGCTGATCCTGGACAGCCTGCAGGCCAACAAGGGCCTGCACGCCGGCTGGTTCGCGGTGCGCCGGCTGCTGTGGCGGGTGCGCAGCTTCGGTTTCCACCTGGCGCGGCTGGACGTGCGCCAGGAATCGAGCGTGCATGCGCGCGCGGTGGCCGCGGCGCTGGGCGAGGACGCGTGGGAGGCGCGTTCGGCCGAGGACCGCGCGGCGGCGCTCGGCGCCTACGCCGGCGGCGAGCAGACCCTGCCGGCGGCGCCCGACGATGCCGGCAACGCGCGCCTGGACGCGGTGTTCGCGGCGCTCGCCGACGCGCGCGCGCGCCACGGCGCCGACGCGCTGGGCAGCTACATCATCAGCATGGCGCACAACCGCGCCGACGTATTGACCGTGCTGGCGCTGGCGCGGCGCGGCGGCCTGACCGACGCCGCCGGCGCGGTGCCGCTGGACATCGTGCCGCTGTTCGAGACCGTGGACGACCTGCGCGGCGGCACCGCGACCCTGCGCGACCTGCTCGCCGACCCGGTCTACCGCCGCCACCTGGCCGCGCGCGACGACGTGCAGATGGTGATGCTCGGCTATTCGGACAGCGGCAAGGACGGCGGCATCGCCGCCTCGCGCTGGGGCTTGCAGCGCGCGCAGGTGGAACTGCTGGAGGCGGCGGCCGAGCTCGGCATCCGCCTGACCTTCTTCCACGGCCGCGGCGGCTCGATCGTGCGCGGCGGCGGCAAGACCACGCGCGCGCTGGAGGCGGCGCCGCGCGGCAGCGTCGACGGCCGCCTGCGCGTGACCGAGCAGGGCGAAGTGATCCACCGCAAGTACGGCATCCGCGCGCTGGCGCTGCGCTCGCTGGAGCAGATGACCGGCGCGGTGCTGCTGTCGAGCCTGCGCCCGCGCGCGGCGGACGCGCGCGAGGATGCATGGCGGCCGGTGATGGACATCGTCGCCGAGCACAGCACCGCCGCGTATCGCGATTTCGTCGGCGACGCCGAGTTCATGCGCTATTTCCGCCTGGCCACGCCGATCGACGTGATCGAGCGCATGACCCTGGGCTCGCGGCCGTCGCGGCGGCTGGGCCAGGACGCGGCGCTGGGCAACCTGCGCGCGATTCCCTGGGTGTTCGCCTGGAGCCAGGCGCGCGCGGTGATTCCGGGCTGGTACGGCGTCGGCAGCGGCCTGCGCGCGGCGGTCGAGGCCGGGCATGAGGACACGCTGCGCGAGATGGCCGCGCACTGGCCGTTCTTCCGTACCTTCCTCGACGACATCGCCATGGTCCTGTCCAAGGGCGACCTCAACATCGCCGAGATGTTCTCGCGCCTGGCCGGGCCGCTGCACGAGCGCTTCTTCCCGCGCATCCGCGACGAACTGGCGTTGACCAAGGGCTGGGTGAAGACGCTGACTGGGCAGGCCGCGCTGCTGCAGCACGATCCGCGGCTGGCCCTGTCGATCCGCCTGCGCAACCCCTACATCGATCCGATCAGCGTGCTGCAGGTGGACCTGCTGCAGCGCTGGCGGGTCACCGACGGCGAGGACGAGGACCTGCTGCGGGCGCTGGTGGCCTGCGTCAACGGCGTCGCGCAGGGCGTGCAGAACACCGGCTGACGGGGCGGCCACGCACGCCGGAGTGGCGCGTGGCGGGCCCGTCGGCGGGTCGCGCTTCCTGCCCGTCGCGTCGCTGCGCTTGCAAGCGGACAAAATTGTCCGGATAATTCGCGGCATGGAAATGCGTACCGATGCCGCCCACCGCCGCCGTCTGCTGCTCGACGCGGCCGACGACGTCTTCTGCGAGCACGGCGTGCTGGCGCCGCTCGCGCTGGTGGTCGAGCGCGCCGGCCTGGGCCGGGCCACCCTGTACCGCAATTTCGCCGATCGCACCGAGTTGATGCTGGCGCTGCTGCATCGCGCCCTGGACGGGCTGGAGGGCTGCGCGCGCGAGATCGGCGAGCGCCCGGACGGCCTGTTCCTGCTGCTGCGCGATCTGGCCGACCACATCGCCACGTCCGCGCCGCTGGCCGACCACTGGCGCTCGATGCCACGCGAGCATCCGGCGATCGAGCGGGCGCACGCGCGGATGATGGACATCCTGCTGCCGTTCCTGCAGCGCGCCATCGAGGCCGGCCTGTGCCGCCCCGATCTGGAGGGCGACGATCTGATCCTGCTGTTGGACATGCTCGGCGCCTGCCAGCGTGGCGCCAACGAGGCCGAGCGCAAGGAATTGGCGCTACGCGCGTGCCGGATGCTGAGTCATGCGCTGGCCACCCCCGCCGCGGCGGGGGCGCTATGAACACGCAGCGCGGACGCGGGTCTCGCGACCGGCCTGGCGCCGTGCGCCCGCCCGCGCAACGGCGCTGGCCGCTGCGCCTGCTGCGCGCCGTCGCGGCGCTGGCGATCCTGCTGGCCAGCGTCTGGGGCGGGCTGTTCCTGGCCTACCTGCCGCATACCGGCACGGTGGTGCGCTACGCCTCGGCGCTGCTGTGGCTGGCGATGGGCGGCGCCGCGCTGTGGGGCCTGCGCCACTCCCGCGAGTTCCGCGTGTTGCCCTTGATCTTCGCCATCGGCTGCGCCGGGCTGCTGTACGGCTGGTCGCAGATCCGACCGGAGCAGGACCGCGACTGGGCCGACGACGTGGCGCGGACCCTGCAGCCGCAGGTCGACGGCCACCTGGTCACCCTGCACAACGTGCGCAACTTCGCCTGGCGCAGCGACAGCGACTACACCCCGCGCTGGGAGACCCGCCAGTACGACCTGGACCGGCTGGTCTCGGCGGACCTGGCGCTGTCCTACTGGATGGGGCCGGCGATCGCCCACACCCTGGTCTCGTTCGGCTTCGACGACGGGCGCCGGGTGGTGTTCTCGCTGGAGATCCGCAAGGAGCGCGGCGAATCGTTCTCGGCGCTGGCCGGCTTCTTCCGCAATTTCGAACAGATCATGGTCGCCGCCGACGAGCGCGACATCCTCGCGGTGCGCAGCAACGTGCGCGGCGAGGACGTGTATCTGTACCGGCTCAACATCCCGCGCGCGCAACTGCGCCAGCTGTTCATGGGCTACGTGGCGCAGGCGCGGCAGTTGCAGCGCACGCCCGGGTTCTACAACACCGCCACCAGTAACTGCACCACCATCGTGTTCGAGCTGGTGCGCAAGCTCGAGCCGCAGCTGCCGCTGGACTACCGGCTGCTGCTGTCCGGCTATCTGCCGTCGTACGTCTATGCGCAGCACGGCTTCGTGCCCGGCTACACGCTGGCCACGCTGCAGGCGCGCGGGCGCATCGGCGCGCGCGCGCGGCAGGCCGGCGCCGGCGCCGATTTCTCGCAGCGCATCCGCGTCGGCATTCCCGGCGAGGATGCCGCCGGAGCCGCGCCTTGAACCGCGCCACGCACGCATTACGGCACTTGGCGGCGCGCGCGCTGCTGGCGGCGGGCCTGCTGGCCGGCTCCGGTTGCGCCATGGTCACCGTGCAATCGCGTCCGGCCGACGACTACATCGCGACCAAGCGCGGCGACGTGCTCAGCACCGGCCAACTCAGCGACGCCAGCCAGGAGACGCTGCGCGTGGTCGCCATCGAGCGCAAGACCTGCGAAGCGGACATTCCCGCCTGCGTCGCGCAACTGCGAACGGTGCAGGGCCTGGACGAGGAGCGGCGCCTGGCGACGCTGTCGGAACTGTGGTTGCGCGCGGCGATGACGCGCTCGCCCAAGCGGACCGCCGCGCTCGACGACGCGGCGTTGCAGGCATGGCTGGAAACCGCGCGCTACGCCTACGCCTACCTGTTCTACAGCGAGCGCCCGGCCAGCGCGCGCGCCTTCGAGGACCGGCAGACGCAGGTGCGCGACTACTACAACTACGCGGTGCAGTACGTGGTCGGCAGCCTGTTCGAGCGCTGGCGCGCGCGCAGCGCCAGCGGCGACCTGCACGACGACGACACGCTGGCCGCGGCCGGCTGGCGCGTGCGCGCGGAACTGGACAGCTTCCGCCTGCCGGGCGGCGTGGCGCGGCCCAACACGATGGTGCCGGCCGCCTCGCTGCGGTTCGACGGCCTGCGCAGCACCTATCGTCGCGACGGCTTCGGCGCCGAACTGGTGGCGGAGGTGTCGCCGGCGCAGGTCGGCGATCCGACCGCGGTGCTGGCCGCCAAGCATCCGGACCAGGCCGCCGCCGATACCCCCGGTTACAGCGAACTGTCCTACGCGCCGACCACGGTGCTGCTGCGCTTCGAGGGCGACGACCTGGCGCAGGTGCTGGACACGCGCAGCGTGGTGATCGCGCCCTACGATCCGTACCGCGACAACGAGGTCGTGGTGCACGGCCAGCGGCTGCCGCTGGCGGCCAACTTCACCGCCGCCTACGGACTGTGGCTGGCGCGCTCCGGCTTCGCCAAGCAGTCGCTGCGCTCGGTGCTCGGGCGCGAGTACGGCATCGAGCAGCCGCATCTGTACCTGATGCAGCCCTACGATCCGAACCGGCGCATCGTGGTGATGCTGCATGGCCTGGCCAGCAGCCCGGAAGCCTGGGTCAACGTCGCCAATGAGATCATGGGCGACGAGCAGTTGCGCCGCCATTACCAGATCTGGCAGGTCTACTACCCGACCAACATGCCCATCGCCTGGAACCGCGCGCAGATCGAGAAGCTGCTGCAGCAGACCCTGCGCAACTTCGATCCGCAGGGACAGGCGCCGGCCTCGCAGCACATGGTGCTGATCGGCCACAGCATGGGCGGGGTCATCGCGCGGCTGCTGGTCAGCGATACCGGCGACCGCATCTGGAACGACTTGCTGGCCAACCGCGACCTGAGCGGCGAACGCGGTGCGCGGATCCGCGAGCGCCTGCAGCCGCTGCTGCGCTTCGCGCCGCAACCGCAGGTGGACCGCGCCATCTTCATCGCCGCGCCGCACCGCGGCACCGCGTTCGCCGAAGGCCGCATCGGCCGCCTGGTCGGCGGACTGATCCGCCTGCCCGGCAACTTGCTGGCGCGCTTCGCCGACGTGATGCGCGATATCGGTGGCGGCGGCGGCGGCGGCGACGACGACGGCGGCGCGCCTGCGCGCCTGCCCAACGGCATCGACAACCTGCGCGACACCGATCCGTTCGTGCGCGCGGTGGCCGACCTGCCGATCTCGCCGGCGGTGCGTTACCACTCGATCATCGCCCGCCGCGATCCGACGGTGCGGCTGGCCGACTCCGACGACGGGCTGGTGCCTTACCGCAGCTCGCATCTGGAGGGTGCCGCCTCCGAGTTGATCATCACTTCCGGGCACAGCGTGCAGGAGACGCCGCAGGCGATCCTGGAGATCCGCCGCATCCTGCACGCGCAGTTGCAGGCCGAAGGCGACGTGGCGCACTGACGGGGCGCGCGCCGCGGCCCGGACCGGGTCCGCACGCACCGCGACGCCCGCGCTGTCGCCGTAACGCGACGCGCTGTTGTAGCTGGGGTCACCAGTGCCCCGTTGCGGTCCTGCGCCTGCCGCAGGCGGCCGATGCGGCGTTCCGCATGCGCCCTTGCTGACCGCGAGACGCGCTCCTCCGGACGCCGCCGGCCATCGCGATCATGCGCAGTTGCGCATGAAACCGAGGGAATCGTGCTGCCTTGCCTCCTGATGACATCGTTGTCATCAAATTGCAGCGGCCGGCGCCAACAATGCGCGCCGCCGTGAATGCGATCGCGGCGCCTCTCCCTCCATCGCACGGCCTGCGGAGCCTTCCGTCGGCCGCGCCTCCGTCCGGACTTTCCATGTCGCACTCGATCCATCTTCCCAAACGCCTGTCGTGGGCGATCGCCGCGGTGTTGCTCGGTGTCGCGCCGATGGCCTTGGCCCAGGCGCAGGATGCGCAGCAGACGCGCGACGCCGCGTCCGACGCCAGCGCCAAGACCCTGGACAAGGTCACCGTGGCCGCCACCCGCTACAACGCCGCGGACATGCAGATGGCGGCGACTAACACGGCCAACGTGCTGTCGGCCGACGACCTGAAGTACACCGCCGTGCACAACATCGCCGAGGCGCTGGGCCTGCTGCCGGGCGTCAACGTGGTCAACACCGGGCAGTCGTACTTCGGCGGCGTCGACGGCGCCGCGCGCGGCGAGGGCATGTTCGCCTCGGTGCGCGGCCTCAACGCCGAATACAACGTCAACCTGATCAACGGCGTCAACGTCGCCCAGGGCCTGCCCTACAGCCGCAGCGTGCAGCTGAGCCTGCTGCCGCCGTCGGGCCTGCAGACCATCGTGTTGAACAAGACCTCCACCGCGGCGATGGACGGCGACGCGATCGGCGGCACCATCGACTACCGCACCCCCAGCGGCTTCGACTACAGCGAGGCGATGGGCGGCAGCGTCACCGCCAGCGGGCGCATGGAAAGCCGTGCGCGCGACTACGGCGACAGCGGCCTGGGCGAGGGCGCGTCCGGCGAGTTCCACGCCAAGTTCGGCGCCGACAACCAGTTCGGCATCTACACCAGCGCGTACTACGACGAGCGCCACTACGTGAACAGCGAAGTGGCCAACGCCGCCGCCTCGCGTGGCGACTGGTCGGGCAAGTACTTCTCGCGTACCACCGCCAGCGGCCAGCCGGCGCCCGGCGACGATCCGCAGGACCTGCTGATGGCCACCGGCGCCAACATCGGCTATTCCGCCGGCGACACCAAGCGCTACGGCGGCAACGTGTCCTTCGACTGGCACGTCGACCCGAGCCTGCAGCTGTACGCGCGCGCCACCTACGCCTACGCCAAGACCGAGCAGAACACCGGCTACACCCAACTGGTGCCGGCCAACGTGAGCCTGGTGCAGATCGGCAATACCGGCGTGTACCAGCCGCAGATCAACCGTGTTGCGGTGCGCTACTGGTACGAGACCAACCCGGAAGTGGCGGACCTGGCCACCTTCCAGTTCGGCGCCGACAAGCAACTGGGCAACTGGACGCTGTCGCCGAACCTGTTCTACAGCTACGGCGACAACGATCGCCCGGACCACGTGGAAATTTCCGCGCGCGTGGACCAGTACGCTTCGACCCAATTCCCGTACGGCGGCGCCAACACCTTCTCCGGCTACGACAGCGAAGGCTTCCCCAAGCCGCTGCTGACCCCGGCGATCCAGGCCCAGGCCAGCGACATCGGCAGCCTGTATGCGCGCCGCTACGGCCAGTTGACCAAGTCCTACAGCGGCCAGACCAAGGGGGGCGCCAAGTTCGACGTGCGCTACGACGTCGACCAGGGCGCGCTGAGCAACATCCAGTTCGGCGTGAAGTACGTCGACAGCTCCCGCGACTTCACCTCGCGCGACTGGACCAACAGCAAGTTCACCGACGGTACCCTGCTGCGCGACACCGGCCTGGTGGTCGGCCAGTACGATGCGGTGTATCCGGGCAAGTATGCGTGGCCGACGGTCAAGCTCAGCAACGGCGGACTGAAGGCGATGATCGCCCAGCACCTGACCGCGGCCAGCTTCGACACCTGCGGCAGCCTGGCGATCAACAACCAGAACTGCGCGACCATGCGTGGCGACGAGGCG
>Ga0207650_10001776_pt1 | contig 15251 bp, 14 predicted proteins | sample KBSS63metaG_FD_184325 | JGI IMG/M metagenome (GOLD analysis project Ga0207650, IMG submission 184325) | Switchgrass rhizosphere microbial communities from Kellogg Biological Station, Michigan, USA - KBS S6-3 metaG (SPAdes) (version 2) | ecosystem: Host-associated > Plants > Roots > Rhizosphere...
AGTAACAACGACCAATAAAGAAATTAAACCAACGGCAAACAATATTTGTAATCCGACAGGGAAATAGCTTCCAGCACTGTTTGTATCAGTGACTTTTTGTGTAAAGTCAGTTTGAAGGAGATAAAACATAGTTTTTCAAATGGGCATGCAAAAATAAGCCAGACGGCTCAATTGTAACGTTATTATTTGCATGGTACATAAGCAAAAAAAAGCCTTCCGAAGAAGGCTCAGTTAAAATGATTATTTATTCTGTTTGACTTTTGTTTTAGTGTCAGCAGTTTTTGCTTTTGAATCGCCTTTTGCTGCATTGTTGGATGTACTATTTTTCTGCTGTGACGGTGCTTTTGGTTGTTGTTGCAATGCTTTTTGATAGGCCAGCAAAGTTGGATTTGTAGGATCAAGCGCTAAACCTCGTTGTAAAAAAGTTAGAGCTGTAGCTTTATCTCCCTTTATATTATTATGGTAAGCTGTCAAATAACCTGCAGCAAAAGCACCGTTTGATTTATATAAATCCCTGGTTTTATCCATTTCTGCCACTCTTAAAATGTTTTCATAAGCTGGTATAGCCAAACCTTGTGTCATTGCTGTGTCTATCTGGATCATTGCTTTGGCACTCCATAAATAACCATAAATACTGTCAGGAAATGCTGTACTGTAAGCAGTAAATAAACTATCTGCCTTTTTAAAATTACCTCCATAATAAAAAGGGGTTCCCACGCTTACTAACTGGGCAGGGTTGGCTTTATCTTTTTGTAACTTATAAAGTATAACCAACAATTCTCCCTCCAATAATCTTTGCCCCGATTTTCTTGCATCATCTAGTGCTTCCTTTAATACTCTTTGTGCATTTACAGGGTCTTTCTGGACAGCTTTGTCTATGTCGGCAAGAATGACATCCGAATTATTTTTTCCACAAGCCTGGGCATGCATCAAATAGTCGGATGCTCCGATCTCATCTTCATTTTTTTGCTTCACAAAAAACTCGTTGGCATATTGACATGCAGTAGCGGTGTCTTTATTGCCCATATAACTGTAAGTCAACAAACGATACACCCTTGGTCTCGGGTTACCATTTGTTTGCGCTATAATGTTCTTGCCGAGATTTATGGCTTCAGTAAATTGATTTTGAACAAACTTTGTTTGAGCTTGCAAGTAGGTATTTTCTACACCGGGATCTGATGCCCCTACATATTTGTTAGCAAAGCTTTCGGCCGTAGCAAAATCCTGCTTTCCAAAAAGGTTGTATGTATAAAGTCTCATGTAAGCCGGTGCAAACCTGGCATCAGTTGCAATTGCTTTATTATAATTGTCTAAAACAATATCCCAGTCATTGGGTTGTCTTAAACTTTTTTGCGACTCATAGATATAACCAATTTTATAGAGTGCCGGTGCAAAATTGCCGGCTTTTGTATAGGCCTGAACTGCATTACCTCCATCACGTTTTTTGCGGTAAGCGTTTCCCAGGTTTAGCCAAATATCCGGATTGGTAGCAGACAACTGGCTGGCTTCAGTCAACTTGGCAATAGCGTAATCCAAATCCGTTTTCCTTTCCTCGGAATAAGATTCGGTAATGGCACGGCCCACTGCATTTAAAATAGTTGGATCGTTACCTTTTTTGCCTTTGCTGGCGTTAATGGCGGATTCAAAATGTTGTTTTGCTTCATTTTGTTTACCCTGTAATAATTCAACATGACCCTGGCCCACTAAAATCAAAGGGGCATTATTACTGGCAGTTGCTGCCTTATCATAAACAGCCTTAGCACCATTAACATCATTATTTGCTATATAGGTTTGTCCCAACCAATAATTTGCTTCAATATTATTTGGGTTAGCTGCAAGTAATTTTTCAAAAGTCGATTTTGCGCTTTGGTACCTTTCTGCGTACAAATCATTCACCCCCTGCTGAACATTTTGTGCCAAGGCACTCAATGACGCCAATGCAGAAAAAAATAATACGATTGCTGATTTCTTCATTGTACTTTTTTCTTTTAGAGTTTAAAATTATTCTTTTGGTTTGCCCGTTACTTGTTAATTACTCCTCAATTCTGCATCCCTTATGTAGTTAGGCAAAATTACCGGCATCAGGTATGCCCTTCTAAAAATTAGCTGACCTTCCATAGAATACAGGAAATGCGAAAACGCATGACCCAGCCCCATATGCCTTTCTTTTAAATTATACACTAAATCTCGTACCATAGGGTAACTTTTGGTATAAATAAAATATTGCGAGGGCTTTACATAAAACCCAACGCTATCTGTACTTTCCACATAGGCTGTCTTTACCTTTTTCAAATAGGAAAGTTGAGCAGTATCGTCCTCATTTCCGACCCAGCTATATCCTACAAACCCGACAGCGTTTTGCGTTTTGGAGACATAATCAATTACCTCTATGCTGCTTTGTGCCGCCTGAACATTTGCCCCCAACTTTTCACCGTTTAGTACCGAATCAAGCATAAACCGCACCGTGCTGGTAGCCCTTGTCCCGTCAAATACAGGAATTAAATTTTTTTTAGATTTTCCGGATAGCAAATCCCTGATTTCATCCATCCTAAAAAAACTGTCCTTTGCCATAGGGTTAACGATCACGGCAATAATATCGTTAGCTACCACTAGTTTAGCCGGCTGAACATGCATGGAATCGATCATAAAATTCTCTTCGCTTTTGGAATAACCCCTGGTAGCAATTACAATTCGAATTGAGTCCACTGCAAAGTCTTTCAGGCACTCAGCCTCCGGCTTATAATGAACAATGATTTTTGTACCCGGATGTAACGCTTCATACACTTTTACTTCTTCATCAATCACAGGCTTAAAACTTTCATCGCAGCTAACATGAATTGTTCCCACATCGAAGCGGTCCGGCATTTCCGCCCTTTTCTGCTCATCACTTTTACATCCCCAAAATAAAAAAACAGGCAACAACAAATACCATCTAATCCTGCCTCTCATTTAAAATAATTCTTTTTATATCCCCTGTAAATTCGCCAGCTGCCATACAAAATAAATAATATACTTAAGCCTTTTCGATTAATGTCATCCAGATTACCCACTTTAAAAATCAATAGAAGTGTGCCGGCAGCAACTAAAAGACCACCCATGGCAAAATCCATAAATGATCTTATACGAATTGTTCTTTTTCGCTGCTGTTCTTCGAATTCTTCAAGCATACTTTTATTTGAAGCAAGCAAATTAAAACAAATTACTGTTCAATACCGACAAATGTAACCGGCTGAAAGAAGGCTCTTGCCACAGGTTCTCCATTTTGAATGGCTGGTTTCCACTTGGGCATTTTCTTTAATACGCGGATTACTTCATTATCAAAAGCTTTTCCGGCTGATTGAACGATTTCGAAATTAGTTACGACGCCTTCCTGGGAAACCTGGAATTGAATCGAAACCATTTTTTTATCGCCCGGCTCTAATTCCTGTGGAGAGATTAAATTCTTCCTCAGAAAATTTACCCACGCTTCATAGCCTCCCGGGAACTCTGGCTCCCGGTGAATAGGTGCCTCTTTAGCAACGGTTTTAGTCTCTTTTTCTACAGGACTTACCTGTTCAGTAAATATCGGCACGGAGCCCGTTAATACTGGCCCATTAACTGTTCGGTTTGAAATAACGCTGCTGTCTAAATCTCTTATATCCGGTGGTGGATCCACATTTTTTTTATCTACAATTACCATTTTGATAAACTCTTTCTGCCTGAATTCATGTACCGGGAATTTTTTTGCTGGCGGAAGTATCAGTTTCTTTTCTTCTTTAGGAAAGGAAATTGTTTTGACTAAAATATCACCATTGTCTTTTAGCCTTTCAAATCTGGGAGACCGATCAATTTTCATTAAAAAGAAAACAAAAAGAATTGTGGTTAGCGATATTCCGAGTGCCATGCTTAGTCGGCTGTTATAATTTTTCCTGAGAGTATAAGCACCGTATTGTTTGTTGCGATTGTCAAAAAGAATGTCAAGCATATCTGCTTTAAGGATTTCATTGCTGGTCATAACTGTGGATTTAATGTGCATGAATAATAATAACCAGGATAGGGACGAGTGCATTACCGGTAATAGCAAACTGTGATATTGAGATGTATGAAGTTTTCATTTCCATAACTTTTATAGAAAATTCTTAACCGGCACGTATTGTAATTTTGCACTTCAAAATTTTAAGGATGAAGATTTTAATGGTATGCCTGGGAAACATCTGCCGCAGTCCTTTGGCAGAGGGTATCTTGAAACATAAAGCAAAACAGGCCGGACTCAATTGGCAGATCGACAGTGCTGGTACAAATGGCTATCATGTTGGAGAAGCGCCACATCGACTTTCACAAAAAGTAGCACGACTGAATGGTATCGATATATGTGAACAAAGAGCAAGACAATTTGTAAAACAGGATTTTGATCGCTATGATAAAATATATGCTATGGCTGAAGACGTAGTTGATGACATACGCAGCATTGCAAAGGATAAATATGATCCTTCGAAAGTTGATTTGTTCATGAATGAATTGTATCCTGGTAAAAATTATTCTGTTCCCGATCCATGGTATGGCCCTGAACCAGGATACCATGAAGTTTATAAGCTGATTGATGAAGTTTCGGAAGCCATCATACGGAAATATGCTGGTCCTGTAACCCTAAAGGGGTGATTTAGGTCGAGGAAGCTTTTTATTTCTCTTTCTGATGCGAGCATTAGGTGATATTTATTAATCATAAGGTAACTGAAACGTTTTGTTACTACACTCGATTATATCAGGATTGGTCATTCCGTATATATTATCAGAACATATAGTTTCTTAAACTCGAACCATCATAAATAAGTTGTTTTTTTGCACCTTCAATAAAACATGACTGATAAAAAAAATAAAGAAGTCTCAAATCCAGGTCCCCCCTCCGGGGTGACAGCGGCAAAGCCTTGCCTTCCTCAAGGCACTCGTGATTTTGGGCCGGATGTTGTTCGAAAACGGCAATACATTCTCAACACGATCAAATCTGTTTTTGAATTGTATGGATTCCAGCCATTGGAAACGCCTGCCATGGAAAACCTGGATACTTTGATGGGAAAGTATGGCGAGGAGGGCGATAAATTAATCTTTAAGATTCTCAATAACGGATTGGAAAACCCTGCAAAAGAACAACAGGTGCGGGACGATTTTGAAAAGCTGCTTGCAGGAAAGAATACGAAGACAATTACGGAACGGGCACTGAAGTATGATCTCACCATTCCATTTGCACGATATGTTGCTATGAATCATAATCAATTGACGTTTCCCTTTAAGCGTTATCAGATTCAACCCGTTTGGCGTGCAGACCGGCCACAGAAAGGAAGATACCGTGAATTCTATCAGTGTGATGCCGATGTAGTTGGAAGTAATTCGTTGATCAACGAGGTGGAGCTCGCGAATATTTACAATGATGTCTTTCAAAAGTTAAAGATTACTAATTATGAATTAAGGATAAACTCCAGGAAAATTCTTTCAGCGCTTGCCGAAATATCTGGCGGCGCTGATAAAATGATGGACATCACCATTGCCATTGACAAACTGGATAAGATCGGTATTGAAAAGGTGAAAGAAGAATTAGCAGGAAGAGGATTGAACAATGACCAAATTGCTGTCATCGAAAGTTATCTAAACATCAATGGAAGCAACGAAGAAAAATTATCAGCAATAAAAAAGCTATTTGGCGATTCCTCCACAGCAAAACAAGGAATAGAGCAAATTGAATTCGTAGTAACCCAAACCAGAAACTACAAATTACAAATCACAAACTTAACCATCGACTTCACCTTAGCCCGTGGACTAAATTATTATACAGGAATCATATTTGAGGCCAAGGCTCCTGCTGAAGTTAAGATCGGCAGCATTGGCGGCGGTGGGAGGTATGATGACCTGACTGGTTTGTTTGGCGTCCCTAACATCCCTGGTGTTGGAATTTCGTTCGGGGTTGACCGCATTTATGATGTGATGGAAGAATTAAAATTGTTCCCGGAAACGATTGATATCGGAACTAAGGTTTTATTTTTTAACTTAGGGCCCGAAGAAAGTAGAACTGCCTATAATTTTCTTCAGCAACTAAGGCAAAAGGGAATTGCTTCCGAGATCTACCATGAGCCAACGAAACTGGATAAGCAATTCAAATATGCTGAAAAGAAAAATATTCCCTTTGCCATAATCATTGGCTCAAAAGAAATTGAAACGAAAACCTGCGTAATTAAAGACCTTCGGAGCGGCGAGCAACGTTCGATCGCAGCCGAAGCTCTTCCGGAATTTACATTTGTTTGAATTTAATGTTCTCTAATGAATTATTTAAAAATTCTGTCAGCGATAAGCATTGCTTCGATGGCTTTTATATCCTGCACAAATTCAAAAACTAAGGAACTCACAGTGCCCAAAGATGTGTCTACAGTAGTGCATCTTAATGGGTCGTCTATTAATTCAAAAGCGAGTTGGAAAGATTTGATGCAGGCTGATTGGTTTCGACGCCGAAAGCAAATGACAACCGACAGCTTTGATAAACAGTTGATGGAAGATCCCGAAAAATCGGGCGTTGATCTGAAATCTGATTTTATTTATTTCACCCATAAAAGAGATTTTACTACGTATTCTGTTTTTGAGGGCAGTTTAAAAGATGCTTCGGATTTTGAAACACTATTGAATAAAAAAAACGCAGGCAAAAAAACAGAAGATGGCGGCGCATTTAAATTCATGCTTATTGACAAATCTGATATTATAAGCTGGTCTGATTCAAAATTTATTTACATCAGTGGTGAACAATCCATTGGTGCAAACACTTCGGTTTCTATTGATAGTTTAAAAGCGTACGCAACTTCCTTGTATGATCTCAAAAAAGAAAACTCCATTGAATCAGTTGATAATTATTCCTCCTTGTTGAAAGAACCCGGCGATATTCATTTCTGGAGCAGTAGCGCAGATGCACTTTCGAATTTTCAGTTTGGTCCTGTTCCTTTAATAGCAGCAAGTGCCATGATGCAGGGAAGCATTACTGCAGGTACTATTAATTTTGAAAATGGAAAACTTGTTATTAAATCGAAGCAATACTTAAATTCCACACTTTCCAAACTCATTCAGAACTATTCTGCAAGGCCTTTATCGGACAGTTTATTACAACATGTTCCACAAGGAGCTTCTATTGTAATGGCCATGAATTATCACCCTCAATTGATCAGGGACTTTCTCAAAGTTTCAGGAACGGAGTCTACAACCAATAAATTTTTGCAGGATTATAATTTATCATTGGACGATTTATTACGACAGAGCAATGGCCAGATTTTGATGACAGCATCAGAATTAGGACCCCAGGTTACAACTGAAAATGATGAAATGGCCGACGATATTTTCCCGTTCGGAGGAAATCTCCTGTTTGCTACATCTGTAAACAGTGATAGTGAATTCAAAAAACTGGGAAGCACTATTAAGGAGGTATTTCCGACAGCGGCGATACAGGTTCAAAACCATTGGTTTTTCGTGGGTAATTCTACAGCTACCATTAACCAGTTCTTTTCTGCCAATAACAATCCTGCAGTTTCGGAAAAATTAAGTGGGCATCCACTTGGCATTTATATTGACATACAGAAAGGGTTACAACAATGGAATGTGCACGGCCTGGATAGTGCCTTATTACAGCAAATTAATCTCTCGAAGAGCTTCTGGTCAGACATTACCTCAACCGGTGGTGAATTTAAAAATGGTTCGGTAAACTTCGAAACGATTGTAAACCTGGTGGATAAGTCAACAAATAGTTTACGGCAGTTTGCAAAATATAGTCAGCAAATGTCGGAACTGATTACTAAAGACCAATATGTGAAGAATACGTCCATTTCAAAAATTCCTTTCCTGGCTTATAACTTTTAGATGTATTTACAATTACAAAACTTGCTGCCTCTTTATTTTGAAGAATCAAAAAAACAAACTTCAGAGATATGGGGAAAAGACCTGCAATTTGCAAAAGGTGAAATGATAAAGATCGTTGCTCCATCTGGTAGTGGCAAAACCTCTTTAACCCATTTTATTTATGGCACTCGTGCCGATTACTCCGGAGCGATTTCCTATAATAACAGTAATATCAAACAATTTTCGTTTGAAAATTTTGCGAATTGGAGAAAGGACCATATAAGCATTGTTTTCCAGGACCTGCGATTATTTCCGGAACAAACTGTTTTTGAGAATATCGATATTAAGCGACAATTGAATCCGTTTCATCGTTCCGAAAAAATTAAAGAGATGGCAGAGCGTTTAGGAATTGGCAAAAAACTTAGTTCAAAAGCTAAAACATGCTCTTATGGGGAACAGCAACGAGTTGCTATCATTCGTGCGTTAGTGCAGCCATTTGATTTTTTGATTCTTGATGAACCTTTCAGTCATTTAGATACTGTAAACAGGCAAATTGCAATGGAATTAATGATGGAAGAAGCGAATGCGAGAGCAGCTACTATTATTCTTGCGGACTTACAGCGGGTTGATTTTTTTGCTTATACAAAAATATTATATCTATAGTGGTATCTTTCAAACCAATAAAACCTTTATTGCAAACAGGAACAAAGGCCTCTTCCAGGTGGCTTTCCTACATTGGATTAGGTGCTGGTGTTTTGCTGCTGTTGGTGTCTGTACAAATGTTCATAAATCTTGACCACTTACTGAATAAAGTCAATACAAGAAAGGATGGATTCGATTTTATTTCCATTTCCAAAAAGATCAATGACGAAAACCAAACGATTAAAAGCATATTTACAAAAAACGAAATTGATGAATTACAATCAAAACCATTTGTTGACGGTGTAGCGCCTTTAATTGCAAATGAGTTTCGGGTACATATTAGTGCACAGGGGATTTTCGGAACCGATCTTTTTTTAGAGACCCTGGAAAATGAATTTATCGATACAGTTCCTGGTTCCTTTCAATGGACACAAGGACAACTGATCGTACCACTCATTATTTCTTCCGATTTCCTGGAAGCATACAATGTGTTTGCTCCCGGAAACAATCTGCCCCAGATGTCTGCAGAAACAGTTACACGCCTTCCCATAACCATTGAGTGTTCAGGCCAGGGAAAGCAAATTAGTTTTCAGGGACGCATCGTTGCATTTAGTGATCGGATTAATTCTGTTTTAGTACCGAAATCATTTTTGGACTGGGCCAATCAAAATTTAGGCGAAGTTGCAGAGCATGGCGCAACAAGACTTTTTATTAAAACCAGGGATGCCAACAATCCTGATTTTCTTTCGTACCTCGATCAAAAACACTACCTGGTTAACAAGGACAAAACAAGATTGGGAAGAACCAAACAAACCTTACAGGCTGTTTTTAGCGGCCTTGGTGTTTTTGGTTTACTGGTGGTGGTAATGGCATTGATGCTGTTTTCTTTTTACCTGCAACTATTGATTGCACGAAGCAGGGACAGTTTGCAATTGCTATTGTTACTGGGATATTCTCCAAAGTGGTTGAGTCAAAACGTTTCAAGGCAATTCATACCTGTTTATATTTTCATTGTATTAGCCGCGCTTGTATTGACGCAATTACTACAGTGGGCCTTTCATCATACGGTGATGTATGACAGGCCAGAATTAAGCAGTGCAATCAATTGGGTTGTTGTAGTAATTGCAACCGGGCTGATTATTCTTTCCATTATTACAAATTACAGACTGGTAAGAAAACTTCTCTATAAATTATATTAACGCATCATTCGGAGAGTAAAATAATTGATTGAGGAATCAAACATGCCGTCAGCATCCTCATCAACATTTTTATACCCGGCTTTATAATTGCCAAATCTCGTTTCTCTCCAATAATGTTTTGATGAGTCCAAACCTTTGAAATAGATTGTGTGATACAGCTCCCTCTCAACATTCATATCGTAGTTGATCGGCTGTAGTTGTGTAGAAGTGTCCTTCAAATATGCAAAATATAATACGGACCCTCCTGGATAATAATAATATTTAACCTGGTTGCCAAATGAGTCGCTAATCATTTCTGATTTATTGAATTTTTTCGGAACTCGAATTTTTAACGTGTGATTTTGTTGATCTTGTGAAAATGAAATTTGCTTTTTTCTGAAGTCGCTGAACAGAAAACAGGAATTACATACTGTAATCAAAATACAAAAAGCCATTAACCTCATATTCTTATCCTTTCAAAAATTATAGTTGTACTACAGTTAGCACAGTTCATAGATAACCGAAGCACCTTGTCCAACGCCTACACACATAGTTGCCAGTCCGTACTTACTTCCCCTGCGTTTCATTTCATGAACCAGTGTTGTTGATAGACGTACCCCACTGCAACCCAGCGGATGTCCCAATGCAATCGCACCTCCATTTACATTTACATTGTTGTTATCAATTCCGAGATCATGAATACAGGCTAGTGACTGAGATGCGAAGGCTTCATTTAATTCAACAAGATCAATATTGGCAATGGACAGACTTGCTCTCTTCAAAGCTTTCTGTGTTGCAGGTACAGGACCTATCCCCATTATTGCGGGATCAACCCCCGCGGTTGCCATTGCAATTACTTTTGCAATTGGCTTAAGGTTGTATTTCTTTACTGCTTCTTCACTTGCCAACATCACTGCCGCTGCACCATCATTAATACCAGAAGAGTTACCCGCGGTTACGGTTCCATCTTTTACAAAAGCAGGTTTTAGAGAAGAAAGCTTTTCTAAAGACGTTTTACGCGGGTGTTCATCTGTATCAACTATTTTCTTCGAGCCTTTATCTTCATCTATTTGTACCTGCACGAGTTCGTCTTTCCAAATTCCTTTATCTAACGCTGCAAAATATTTTTCCTGCGATTGCAAGGCAAATTCGTCTTGAACTTCACGAGTTATCTTCCATTGCTTTGCGATATTTTCAGCTGTTTCTCCCATGGAATAGGGATAATGTACATCTGCCAATTTATTATTGACAAATCTCCATCCAAGCGTGGTGTCAAAAACTTCTGCTGTCCGTTGAAATGGCTGCGTTGATTTGGAAAACACAAAAGGGGCGCGACTCATACTTTCCACGCCACATGCGATAACCAGTTCTGCGTCTTCGCACATAATTTGTCGGGATGCGTCCATAATGGCCTGTAGACCCGATGCACATAAACGATTTACCGTGTTTCCGGCAACTGATGTTGGTAATCCTGCAAGTAAAGCGGCCATCCTTGCCACATTTCGGTTATCCTCTCCCGCCTGGTTGGCATCGCCTGCAATGACGTCCTCAATATCTGCCGGATCAATGGATTTATTTCTTACCAACAGTTCTTTGATTGTTTGGGCAAGCAAATCATCCGGTCGAATAGAACTTAATGCACCTCCATATTTTCCTATTGGTGTCCGTATTGCATCAATGATATAAACGTTCCTCATCTAATAAAAAATCAATGGAGCAAAGTACGTGAAGGAAACATTTACAATCATCATAAATTTTAAGCACCCAATGGAATTGGCTTAAGCATTTTTGCTTCCCATTTCTGATATTTGCTCCTTAATTTTTCAAGTATATCCTTGTGCTGATCTTTTAGGTTATTGTTTTCTGTTGGATCAACTTTCAAATCAAATAAATACTCATTGCCTTTCTCGTCCTGAAACCATTTCCACTTTCCATCCAGCATAGCCTTTTGTTGTTTGCGTTGAAAAATCCGCCAATACAATGTTCGATCAACCTCTTTCTTCTTTCCCGCAAGTATTTGTGAAATATCCATTCCATCCAGTGGAAAATTTGAATCGGCTTTGCCGCCAGCCAAAGACAAAATGGTTGCTGTCCAATCCATGGTGGTAACCACCTGGTTTGTTGTAGAATTTTCTTGAATCTTACCCAGCCACCGAACAAATGCAGGTTCACGAATGCCACCTTCCCATAAACTCATTTTACTTCCTTTGTATGGACTGTTGTCTGAATATCGTTCACCTCCATTGTCGCTGGTAAAAATGATCACAGTGTTTGTTAACCCCTTATCATCTACAGCCTTCACAATTTTTCCAACGGCACTATCAAGGCTTTTCATCATTACTGCATAAATTGATGGGGAACCACCTTTTTGCCAGTTTTGAAAACCTTCCGGGTAGGGTTTATCTCCAGGAACCTGCCATGGCCAGTGAGGTGCGTTGAACATTACAGAAAGGAAGAATGGCTTTGAATGTGGTTTGCTAATCACTTCAACTGCTTTGTCGGCCCAGAGATCAGTAGTATAACCTGGCTGATCGATCCTTGTTTCATTCTCATAAAGGTCATTGCTATGCGAAATATAGTCGATGGCGCCTGCATGATGCCCATAGAAATAATCGAAGCCATTACGAACAGGACTGAATTTGATGGGATAGCCCAAATGCCATTTGCCAACGAGGTAGGTTTCATAGCCTGCTTTTTTCATAAGGCTTGCAATAGAAGGTGTTTCAGGTGTCAGGCCTACCATGCTATCTTTTGGCCCTTCTGCAATAGGTTCATACAATCCCACGGTTAACCGGGCCGGGTAACGTCCCGTCATAAAAGCCACTCGCGTTGGAGTGCAAACCGGCGCAGACGCGTAAGCATTCATGAATTTCACTCCCTGAGATGCCAGTTTATCCAGGTTTGGCGTTTGGTAATCCTTTCGGCCATAACAACTCAGGTCTGCATATCCCAGATCGTCGGCCATTATGTAAATTATATTTGGTTTTGAAGTTTTTTCTTGCGTTTGGGCCACGTAAGAAAAGAAAATACAAAGAAAACAAAGCCAGTACTTTGGCATAAGGAATATTTGCATGGCTGGGGGTTTATACCAAGTTAGAACATTCATAAGAACGAACCATATAGCTGTTAAAAACTTGGCAAGAAACACTCCTTCATTTCAGGAGCTTTTTTTATTGAAGTACCTTTGCACGATGGCTGAAACAGCAACGGCAAAGTATACAGGCATTAAAAACATCCGTCAACTGACCTTGCAGGAACTAGAGCTTTTTTTTGACTCTATTGGCGAAAAAAAATTCCGTACAAAGCAGGTTTGGGAATGGCTATGGCAAAAGCATGCTCATTCATTTGCTGATATGACAAACCTCAGCAAGGATCTTCGTCAAAAACTTGGAGAAAACTTTTCGTTTCCTGCATTGACTATCGATGCTACTCAATATAGTGCAGACGGCACTATCAAATCCCGCTTCAAAACGCATGAAGGTCATTTGTGTGAGGGTGTTTTGATTCCAACCGAAGAGCGCAATACAGCCTGTGTTTCCTCCCAAATTGGTTGTTCTCTTAGCTGTAAGTTTTGTGCAACCGGATATATTGAACGGAAACGAAATCTTGATTTCGATGAGATTTATGATGAAGTTGTTCTCATCAACCAACAAAGTGAAAGGGTACATGGCAAAAAACTAACAAACATTGTTTTTATGGGAATGGGGGAGCCTTTGCTTAACTATAAAAATGTTTTGAAGGCAATTGATCGAATTACCTCTCCCGATGGATTAGCGATGAGCCCTAGAAGAATTACTGTGTCAACTGCCGGAGTGGCCAAACAAATCAGACAATTGGGTGATGATAAGGTGAGATTCAAACTGGCCCTGTCATTGCACGCGGCTACCGACGAAAAGCGTCACCATATCATGCCAATCAACGATTCCAATAACATTAAATCGTTGGTAGAAGCCCTGAATTATTTTTACAAGCAAACAAAGAATGAAATCACTTTCGAATATATTCTTTTCAAGGATTTCAACGATTCATTAAAAGATGCAGATGATCTTATTAAATTATACCGCCAGGTTCCTGTTGACCTAATCAACCTAATTGAATACAATCCCATAGACGCTGCTAAATTTGAAAAGCCGGATGAAAAAAAGGTCGAAACCTTCATGTCTTATCTATCAAAAAATAAAGTGAATGCACGCCTTAGAAGAAGCCGGGGAAAAGATATTGACGCTGCTTGCGGGCAGTTAGCTAATAAAAATTGATCTTGACTGGCTTGTCTATAGTTTGTTCCAAAAAATTATCTTTACCGCAAGTGAATCCTTTCATCCGGAATTAAACTTCAGTTAATGGCTTTGACAGACAGATCAGATGCAGAATTATTGATGCAGTTCAGGCAGGCTCAAACCAAAGAATCAGCCTTTACAGCCATCATAAAAAAATACCAGGAAAAGCTTTATTGGCATATTCGCCGCATGGTTGTGGACCATGATGATGCAAACGATGTTCTTCAAAACGTTTTTATACGGGTGTGGAACGGGTTACAAAATTTTCGGGAAGACTCGCAGTTATACACGTGGTTATACCGCATTGCGACAAATGAAAGCTTAACGTTTTTGGAACAACAAAAAAAACGGTCCGCAATCAGCCTTAGTGACGTTGAGACCGGTTTAAGTAATAAAATAAAAGCAGACAAGCATTTCGATCCCAATAAACTTGAATGGAAATTGCAACTGGCAATACAGCAATTGCCTGAACGACAAAGGCTTGTTTTCAGTTTACGCTATTACGATGAAATGCCATATGAAGAAATGAGCCGTATACTCGAAACCAGTGAAGGAGCATTAAAAGCGAGCTACCATCATGCTGTAAAAAAAATAGAGGATTACATCAAAAATCATTAAACTTTGAAGCCCTTAAAAGGTCTTAAAGCCTGAAAATGAATAATAGGAATACCATACAAAATGAATTAAATGAACTGAATAGCGGGCTGAATTTAGACTCTAATCGCAATCCCTATTCAGTTCCGGAAGGGTATTTTGAGGGTTTAGCTGATTCTATTGTAGCAAAAATTAAAGGAGAAATGCCTGTTTCTGCTGCTGAGGAAATAGCAGAACTCTCTCCATTATTGGCTGGTATTTCCCGAAAACTGCCCTACTCTGTTCCTGATGATTATTTTTCATTGAATACAGAGGGCCTTCAGGCTTTTACTTCTGAAAGTGAAGAATCTTTAGTTCTGTCTTTTATTGATAAAGAAATGCCATATGAAGTTCCAGTGGGTTATTTTGCCAATGTTGCCGACCAGGTGCTGGAAAAAGTAACTACAAATCAAGGTAGCAAAGTAGTCGCTTTCCCGAAAAAAAACTGGATGCGACTGGCAATGGCTGCAATTGTTACAGGTATAATCGCAATTTCCGGAATTGTTTATTTTAATAATCGTTCTACAGGTAATGGAACATCCAATGATCCGGTAATGGCGGTAAAAAAAGCGAGCACCGAAGAATTAAATGATTTTATTAAGAATACAGCAGTGGACGCAACTGATGATAAGTCTTCATTGACGGTTCTTAATAAAACTCCTAAAACTGAGACAAAGAA
>Ga0207650_10001777_pt1 | contig 15247 bp, 10 predicted proteins | sample KBSS63metaG_FD_184325 | JGI IMG/M metagenome (GOLD analysis project Ga0207650, IMG submission 184325) | Switchgrass rhizosphere microbial communities from Kellogg Biological Station, Michigan, USA - KBS S6-3 metaG (SPAdes) (version 2) | ecosystem: Host-associated > Plants > Roots > Rhizosphere...
CGCCCCCGGCGCCGAAGCTGGGTTTGCCGGGATTCATCTTGGCGTGGTTGATCAACTCGCCCAGGGTCTTGATACCCAAACTGTTCTTCACGACCAGGATCAGCGGTCCGGTTGCGACTTGCGTGACGGGTGTCAGTTGCGTGAGATCGTACGGATAGTCCGGGTGCAATGGCTGGGTGATCAGCGTGCTGGTCGAAATGAAAAAGAGCGTATGGCCGTCGGCCGGCGAGCCCGTGAGCTCTCGCAACGCCGGAATGAAGTTGCCGCCGACCTTGTTCTCCACGAACACCGTGGTGCGCAGGTTCTCGCTCATCTTCTGCGCGACCAGGCGCGCCATGACGTCGGTCGCGCCGCCCGCCGCCAGCCCGACCAGGAGACGGATCGGCTTGCCGGAAAAATCCTGCGCGTTGGCGGCTTGGGCCGAAGTGTATGACAGCATCGCGCACGCGATGAGACGTAACGCCGTTCGACGTTGCATGTCGTCCTCCCTCGATCGGTTTCTGGCACTTTTCAGTTTTCGGCCAACAGCGTCGCCATGATGCGCTCGCGCGTCAATGGCAGGGCGCGAATGCGTTTGCCGAGCGCGCGCGTCACCGCATTGCCGATCGCCGCGGCGGTCGGACCGAGCGAGGCTTCGCCCAAACCCAGCGCCGGCTGGTGCCGCGCCTCGATGAAGCGGATGTCGATCTCGGGGATCTCGGAAAAGTGCAGGATGGGATAGCTCTCCCAGCTGTCCGAGGCGACCCGCCCGTCCGCGAAGCGCACGCTCTCCTTGAGGGTCCAGCTCGCCGCCTGGATGATCCCGCCCTCGATCTGGTTTGCCGCGCCGTCGGGATTGACGACGAGGCCGGCGTCGACGGCCGCCCATACGCGGGTGAGACGGACCTGTTCATCGACCTCGACCTCCGCCACCACCGCGGCATAGGCGGCGCGGTTCTTGTAGCGGGCAAAGCCAAGGCCGCGCGCGCGGCCATCGCCCGCCGTTGCGCGGAACCAGTCCGCCATCTCGGCTGCGGTCTCGATCACCCGCCGCTCGCGCGGATCCGACATGAGCGAGAGCCGGTAGGCGACCGGATCCTCCCCGGCGATCTCGGCGAGCTCGTCCATGAAGGACTCGATGGCGAAGACGTTGGCGAAAGCACCCAGCCCGCGCAGCGACGAGGTGCGCACCGGAACGTCGGGAAGCAGATGGTGGACGAGCTTGTGCCGCGGCAGGTCGTAGAGCGCCTGCGCGTTGCGCGTCGCGCCGCCACCAGCCTCGTCCGCAACGTCGTTGATCTCGGCCGGCGGCGGCGGCGCCTCGGGCAGCGCTTCCGCGCCGAGGAGGTTCGCATGTCCATTCATGCCCGGACGTTGGGCATGGACCGGGCTCCAGATCTCGATCGTCCAATCGGCCGGGCGCGCATTGGCATCGAGCACCGCGCGCAGGCCCACGACCATGGCCGATCCCATGGGCGCGGCCGAGAACTCATCCTCACGCGTCCATTGCACACGCACCGTGCGGTTCGGCGTGCGCATTGCGACGAAGGCGGCATCGAACGCGACGTCGTCGGCCGAGTTGTGGCCGTAGCAGCCGGCGCCCTGGCGATGCAGGACCGTGACGTGCGTGGGATCGATGCCAAGCGCGTGCGCCAGCCATCTGCGCAGCTCGAACACGCCCTGGGAGTGGGTCCAAACCGTGAGCTTGCCATCTTTGAATTCCGCGAGGGCGCAGGAGGGCCCGATCGAAGCGTAGGCGAGGAAGGGGCGCGAAAAGCTCGCCTCCACCACGCGGTTTCCCGCCACCCCCGCCGCCGCGCCGGTTTCCACGATGCGGTCGCGCGTGCGTTGGTCCCGAAGCCAGTTCGGTTCGCCGGCGTCGGAGGACGGCTTGGCGCCGCCGGCCCACGCGGCGAGACCGCGCGCGGTTTGCGCCGCCCGCATCGCCGCCACTTCGTCATCGGATGTGAAGGCGACGAGGTCGCCGGCGCGGACGATCTCGATCGGCGCACCGGCGGCGCGCCGCACCGCGGCTTCATCCAAGTCGGCGAGCCGCGCACCCGACCACGGGCGGCGAAGCATGCGCGCATGCAGCAGATTCTCGGGCGCGAGATCATGAATGAAGGCTGACCCTGCGAGCTTGGCGGCGAGGTCGATCCGCGGCACGCTTTGGCCCACGATGCGATAGCTCGACGGCGGCTTAGGAGCCGCATCGCCGGTCGCGGAGCGCGCAAGGTCGATCTCGCCGGCGATCGACCAGTAGTCCTGACCGATATGACGGCCGGCGCGCAGGAAGCGGCCGTCGTCGATGGTCAGAGCTCCAATGGGGCACGCGAGGCGATCCGCGACATAGCGAAGAAAGAGCGCCCGCACCTCGGCGCAGACCAGGCGAATGGAGCTGCCCGATACGGCAATCGAATTGCTGCCCGAGGTGAAGCCCTCCCGCGGGCTGGTCGGCGTCTCGCCCGAGACGATCCGCAGCCGGGCAGGGGAGACATCCAACTCTTCAGCGGCGATCTGCGCCAGCGCGGTGAGGACGCCCTGGCCGATCTCGACCTTGCCGGTCGCAAGCCGCACGCGGCCCGTTTCCTCGAAGCCGATCCACGTGCCGAGCAGCGGATTGTCCAGCAGGCTGTTCGGCAGGCCGCTGCGCGGACCCGTGTGCGGCGTGGTCACGGAGCGCCTCCCATCTGCCCGCCGGCGCGCGCGACCGCTCGCATGATCCGGTTGTGCGCGCCGCAGCGGCAGAGGTGGCGGTCGAGGGCGGCGGCAATCTCGCTCCGGCTTGGCCGCGGATTACGCGCGAGCAGCGCCGCGGCCGAGATCAAGATGCCCGAGAGACAGTAGCCGCATTGACCGGCCTGTTCATCGAGGAAGGCCTGCTGCAATGGTGAAAGCGAGCCGGCGGGCGAAAGCCCCTCGACCGTGGTGACGCGTTTTCCTGCAAGGCTCTCGATCGGACGCGCGCACGAGAACGACGGCTCGCCGTCGATCAACACCATGCAGGCGCCGCACTGCTCGGTGCCGCAGCCGAACCGGCTGCCGCGCAGTCCAAGCTCATTGCGCAACACCGACAGCAACGGCTTCGTCCCATCGCCCCTCACGTGAACGGGCGTGCCGTTGACGAAGAGGTCAACTCCGCCGCGCACGTCGACTCCTCGCTCGCTGCGAGCTACGCGTCATTCCGGCTTGATCCCATGGCTGTCGATGAACTTCGTCCAGTTTCTAATTTCGTTTTCGAGCTTGGTTCTCAGCACGGGGGAGGGCGCGAAGGCGGGCGTGATGTCGAGCTTGGCCAGGCGCTCGCGCACGCGCTGATCGGACATCACGGTCGCCACGGCCTGTTCCAGCTTGGCCTTGACCGCGTTCGGCATCCCCTTGGGCCCGAAGAGACCAAACCAGAAGCCCAGCTCGACCTCGGCGGGCTTCATGCCCGCCTCTTTCAAGGTCGGCACGTCGGGCAAGGCGGGGGACCGCGCGGCGCTGGTCACGGCGAGGGCCTTGATCCTGCCGCTGTCCACCAGGCTCTTGGCAACCTGCACCGAGGTCATCGCCATCGGGACATGCCCGGCGATCACGTCGCCGATCGCCTGGCCGCCGCCTTTGTAGGGGATATGGATGGCCTCCATCCCCACGCCGTCCTTGAACACCTCGAAGCTCAAATGCGACACGCTGCCGACACCGGCGGATGCATAGTTCATCTTCTGCGACACCGTGCGCGAGAGCGCCACCAGCTCCGCCACCGTATTCGCCGGCACGTTGGTCGCGACGACCAGGGCAGAGGGAGAGGTCGCAATCGCAGCGATTGCGTCGTACTGCGTCAGCGGATCGAAGCTCGACGTCGCCTTCTTGTGCAGGGCCTGGCTGATGCCGAGCGCATTTTCGGCGAGCAGCAGCGTGTAGCCGTCCGGGTCCGAGCTCGCGACGTGGTTCCAGGCCAGGTAGCCATTCGCTCCCGGCCGATTTTCCACGACGACGGTCTGGCCGAGCGCCTCTTTCAGGTCGTTCGAGATCTGGCGCGCCAGCGTGTCGGTCGCACCTCCGGCCACGAACGCGACGACGAGACGGATCGGCCGATCGGGATAAGACGACGGAGTCTGCGTCTGCGCCAGCGCCGGAGCGGCGAGCAAGGCGCATACGATCGAGCACGCTCGAAATAGCCTACGCATGGGCCGCCTCCCTGTTGCTTCGCCGTTGGCCGGCTGATGGCCGCGTCGCGCGGGTTGCCCCATTGGATCACGCGTGGCCGCCCGCGTCGACGGGTGCGCAGACGGCGACGGCGCTGCTGGCAGCGGCACGAACGAACGTGCTGCGTGTCCCGGCCGAGCGAGCGCACCGATCTCGGATTTACCCGAGATCGGCACATCAAAATTGCGCAAGTCGGGTAAACCCGACTTGCATGCGCGAGCGACGATCCGGGACCTAGGAGCCACGTGAGGCGACACGCCGTCTCACATGTTTGCGAGCAGCCAGTCGCCGATGTAGTCGATGCCGAGCTGGCGATGATCGACCTGGCAATGCTCGGCCCCGCCCTCGTCGGCGGCGAAGATCTTGATGTGCTTTCGCTTCGAGCCGACCGCTTGGTACAGCTTCTTCGCTTCCGACAGCGGCACGATCCGGTCATTCTCGCCGTGCAACACCAGGAATGCGCACTCGATCCGTTGCGCCACCCCCTCGAGGGTGAACTTCTTCGCCCATTCGAGCGCGGTCTCGTTGTCAGGCGCGCCCACCACCCAGCGGAATTGAAACAGCGAGGTCGAGCTCGTGCGCGGATCGGCCGCGAGCCTGGCCTTGTTGCCGGCGACCCATTCGTGGATGCTCCAGTGCATGGCGCCGAAGGCGACGGCGGCGGCGTAGCGCTTCTCGAACGCGGCAATGCGCGGCGCATGGTAGCCGCCGAAGCTGTAACCCATGACTGCGACGCGCTTGGGATCGACCTCCGCGCGGGAGACGACGTAGTCGTAAGCCGCGGTGCCGGGCACCTCGTAGTCGTACCGACTGTGGATGTTGCGAAGGCGCAGCGCCTCGGCTTGCCCCGGGCCATCGATGGCGAGCGTGTTGATGCCACGCTTGGCGAAATCGAGACCCGCGAAGATCACGCTCATTTCCTTGGCATTGTCCATCCCGTCGAACAGCACGACCGTCGGGCGCCGGCCGGTGCCCGCGCCCTTCACGAAATAGGCGGGCAGGCTGGTGTTCTCGTAAGGCACCTCGACGCGTTCGATCTCGGGATGCAGGCGCTCCATGGCCGCGCGATAGGCACGCAACGCCTTGTGGTACATCGCCATCTTCTCCGGCCCGGGCGGGATGAACCGCTCCGCGCTGTAGTAATAGTTGCCCGCGCGCATGTAGTTGTTGCCGGCGGTGACGTGGCGCTGTTCGGAGGCGGCGGTGTCGGCGACGGCAACGACGCGATCCGCCATCGCCGCCCATTCCTCGCGCCAGACGCGGTCGAGGTCGGCCTCCCCGGCGCGCGCGGCGAGCCGCCGGCCGATACGGTCGACCTCGTCCATGGCAATCGCGCCATAGGGCGCCATCCCTTTGACGATCTGCATGGCGTTGCTCCAGCGCAGATTGCCGGGAAAATGCACGGCCCAGGTGCTGCCGTCGCCGCTCATGCCGGCACCATCGGGATCCTCGGCGGTGGCGCGCTCCTGCATGGTCATTGCCTATTGCCTCCCTGACACATTTTGTTTTCGCCGCGTAGCTTTGACCTTGCGTCCGGCGGGATCAAGGGCGGCCGCGGCCGCAGGCTCCGTCTTGCTTCTCGTGCGCTTGCGTTTATGAAGGGCGCCCGCCTCGCCGAGATTCGACCTGCAGAGGCCGGACGGAGTTCCGCATTTCGCTCGCGCCCGCACGGGCCATCCGTTGCAATCTTCCAAAGGTGGTTCGTGGCCGCGCAGCACGGATTGGACGAGATCACCAAGGCCAAATTCCTGCTCGTGCTGCTCGCCTTTGTCTGGGGCTTGAGCTGGCCGATCATGACGATTGCGCTGGCCGAGTTCAGCGTATGGACGCTTCGCGTCTCGGGGTTCTCGATCAGCGCGCTGTCCCTGTTCGCGTTGATCCGGCTGCAGGGCCGCAGCGCCGCCATTCCACGCGGCGTAACATGGCTGCATATCGTCGCGGCCTCCCTGTTCAACGTCGTCGGCTTCGGGCTTTTCAGCTCGTTTGCGTTGCTCACGGCCACCACCTCGCGCGTCGTGATCGTCAATTACTCCATGCCGATCTGGGCGAGCCTGATGGCGTGGCTGGTCCTCGGCGAGCGTCTGAGCACCAGGGCGGCGATCGGTTTGGTGTTGTGCGTCAGCGGACTGAGCGTGCTCGTCTATCCGGTGGCGACGGAGCAGTCGGCGGCCGGGCTGCTGCTTGCGCTCTGCTGCGCCCTCAGCTGGGCCGCCGGCACGGTCTACATGAAATGGGCGCGCATGTCGGGCGACTTGCTCGCGATCACGGCGTGGCAGATCGCGCTCGGCGCGGTCGTCTTCGGAGTGGGGCTATTGCTGTTCCAAGGAATGCCGGCGCCGGCGGCGGTGTCGCTCAAAGCCGTTCTGGCGGTGGTCTACAACGGTCTGATCGGCACCGGTTTCGCCTACATCCTGTGGTTCGCCATCATCGAACGCTTGCCGACCGCAACGGCCTCGCTGGGCTCGCTCGCCACGCCGGTCGTCGGCGTCTCCGGCTCGATGCTGATGCTGGGGGAGCGGCCGACGACGGCGGACATGATCGGCTTTGCGCTGATCTTTGCCGCCGCTGTGTGCGTGCTGATGCAGCCCGGACGGCGGGCGGCGGCGCAGACCTCGTGAGGCACGGATTAGACGGGTGCCCGGTCAGGCTGAGGGCATGAACTCGTAAATACCCCCATGCCGAGTCCCCACTGGCGTGGCCGATTCGCGTGCAAATTTAGTTCCTGACACAGCGCTTCAAGCGATGGCTCCAGTGGTAGCGTCCGCCGCAGCCTTGCTGCACGAGCGTCACGTCGTTCTGCTGGCGGGTCAATCCGGCCGGGGAGGACGGCATGGCCCGTGCATCGAAACTGGTTGCCGTGATCGCCAGACCGGCCGCAAACATCAGCGCAAGTCTCTTAGGCATGATGAGTTCTCCATCTATGAAGTGGAGATCGTAGGCCAGGAGTGGCTGCGTTGCTTGATACAAATCAATTGAACGCAAAGGCCGGCGTCGGTTGCCGGTCCGAGGCACGCACCCTGAGTGCGTCCTTGATATTCTCAGAATTTCAAACCGACGCCGGCCGTGACCGCGTGGGCGCGAAAGTTTTGCCGGAAGTCGCCATCGTAGCGCGCGAACATGTGCCCGCGGCCGGAGCGGCCGATCAACGCCACGCCGGGCTGCACGCTGTCGCGGTCCTCCTGTGCGGTCGCGATGGTGAAGCTCCCCGGCTGGCCTTCGAGCCCGGCCGTGATATCGCCCGACGAGGCTGACAGGCGATGAGTCCAGACCAGGTTCCCCTGCAGTCCCCAGCCCAATGATCCGATCGTCTTCAGGTCGTAGAACGCCACGGCGCCGAGCCGCGAACGCAGGCCGTCGCTGACCTGGTCATTCACCGTGAGGTCGATGCTGCCGGCATTGGTCTCGGTGAAACCGCGCCGGTTGAGCCAGCCATACGAGAGCCCGATGAACGGCTTCACCGCGGCGTTGCCAGCGCGCAGATTGGTCCCGACATCCAGCCGCGAAGCGACGCCGGGCGCCTCGGTCGATCCGTGCGCCGTCCGGTTGATGCCGGTGTAGAGGCCTGGGAAGCCCAGGCCGGCGTCCGGGATGGCGATCTGCCGGTTCACGTTGATCAGGGAGTAGGTCCCGGCGATCGCGCCGTCGATCAGCAGCGGCCCGAAGTTGGCGCCGCCGTAGGCGCCGAGCACGCCGGTGCGGACGTCACCCGTGCTGCCGCCGAGATCGCGCCAGGTCAGGTCGCTGGTCAGGTAGCCGCCACCGATGCCGAGCACGAGGCCATCGCCGCCTTCGTAGCCGAGCCCGGCGAGCACGCCGCCGGTGCTGGTCCGGTAGCCCGGCATGGTGCTGCTGGTGTCGCGCGTGCCGAACGCCCCGAGCACGCGCCCCCAGGCCGTGACCCCGGGAGCGATCCCCGCCTGCTTCACCTGCGGGTCGGCGTAGGGCCACCGGGTGGCGTCGAGCCGGCCGCCGAAGGCGTCGAGGATCAGGGTTTGCTGGTTGCCGATGACCAGGGGCAGCGCGCCGTAGCGATCGGGGCTGAGCTGGTTGACCGCCGCTGCCAGCGGCGCCGGGTTGTTCGGATTGGCGAGATTGAGCACATCGAGCGAGGTCAGCACGCGGTCGAGATCGCTGTAGGCCGCGACGCATCGCTGATCGAGGTAGCTGCCGATGGCTTGCGCGTTGCCGGACAGTCGGGGCCCGTAGACAAGAACCGGGCCGCCGTTGTCCGGAGTCTGCAGGATATAGTTGGTTTGCGGGACTTGAAAGTTGCCGGTCACCTGCCTGCCGACAAAGTACTGCGTCCCGCCGCCACTGCCCCAGAACAAGCCGGTGCTCGCGTCAGTAATTGGACCCGCGATGCCGCTCCACATTTGCGTTCCGGCGGGGACAACGACCAAAGCGATGGCGTTGTTGCGCGGAGTGGGCGGCTGGTTCGGCAGGGCGAACAAATCATTGTACTGTGCGCGGGTCAGACCGCGCAACTGCGCGAGCGGTAGCAAGAAAGAGCCGACTGAGCCGGCTTGCGGTTGATCGGCGTTGTAGAGAAATGTGCGGCCGGCCAGGAAGGGTTGATTGTTGGAAAGCGTATAAGCGGGGCTTCCCGATAGAAAAGAGAGGGTGCTCGGGGTATTTGTGCCTGTCTGGACAAGAATGTTGTTAAAAAAGTCGGCAGTCGTGCTGTTCAGCACAGCACCGCCCGGGACAATGGCAGGGTTCGCCGTGCTGCACAGCAGGGCCGCGGCAGGAGCCGCGCCTCCGAAGGTCAGCGCAAGGCCAAGCAGTCCCCCTCCAAGTCGCGACCAGGATAGACCAGACTTCTGAGTGTAGACAGGATCGGTGGGCGCTTTCCGAGCGGATTGGATCGACGTGAGCATCTTATCGCTCCCCCGCGGAGTACAGAAGGGCCCGGGTTGCACGCCGCGCACGCCCTTTGTTCCGAGGCCTTCTTTTCATACGCCCGCGGATCGCAAAACGTTGTGACATTCGAGCGACAGCTCGCAATTTTTTGCGACTGCCCGCAGGCGCTTGAGCTGAGCGGCGTCGGCAAGACGGTGACGTTTGCCGATCAGCGCGTCGGTCCGCCGTCTCCATGATGTGTCGACGCGCCGAGACGTGCGCGCAGCTTTGCGCCATTCACGCCACGCGGAGATCAGGTCGCTTCCCCGACGGCCGCCGTCGCTACGGCGGTGACGAATGCGATCTTCGCCGTCATCGGCAACCGCATCCGCACCTCGCCGATCGACCCCAAGCTGCTGAAAATTTCAGACGCAACGCGTTGAAAGGGGATCGGCGCGCGTCGAACGCGCAAAATTCAGGGACGTCAACCGTCTCCGTGCGCTGAAGCGCTTGTGCAGATCAACGATGCGGGGCGTCCGACGCATGGAAGGTGCGCCCCATCGGCTCGGGACGGCTGTTCCCGCGCTTTCGCAGAACGCTCAGGATGCGGACGCAAGCGCTCGCTCGGCTTAACAGTGGTTGCTAGCTCCGCCCGACACGATAGGGTTGCTCCTGCTGACAGCAAGGAGCGACGATGGAAGATCGGATTGCCGGCCATTCACCTGCGGAAACGATCACGGGCGCTGCTGGGCCGCCGGTGACGTGGCGCGACCTTCGCGACTGGCTCGATCTGGTCGTAGCCAATGGACTCCTCAAGCACATCACGCCACCGGTTGAGGCGGACGAGGAGATGGCCGCGATCACCTTGCTCGCGACCCGACGCGAGGATGCGCCGGCCCTGCTGTTCGAGCAGCTTACCGGCGACCGTTCCGGTTCCCGCATCTTGTGCAACATGCTCGGCGCCAGCAAGGAACGCTACGCGTTGGCCGTCGGCATCGACCCCGGTCTTTCCACCGCCGACATGATCGCCGCAACGCGTGGTGTCATGAACCGGCGCATCCCGCCGGTCCGGGTGGCCAAGAGCGACGCGCCGGTAAACGAGATCGTCCTGACCGGCGACGCGATCGATCTCACGGCTTTTCCCGTGCCGAAATTCTGGCCCGGCGACGGCGGCCGTTATATCGGGACCGGCGACATCACCCTGACCTCATCCCCCGACGGCGGCCGGCTCAATGTCGGCGTTTACCGGCAGATGCTGCAAGGTCCGTCGCGCATCGGGCTCTACTGCTCGCCGGGCAAGCACGGCCTGCTCGACCGCGAGGGATGGTGGGCGCGCGGGAAGCCGTGCGAGGTCGTCGCCGCCTACGGCATCGATCCCGTGCTTTTCATGCTGGGCGCGCAGGTGTTCGGCGCCGCTCAATCCGAGCTCGACGTCGCCGGCGGCATGATGGGACGCCCGGTGGAATTGACCGAGGCCGAGTTCGTCAGCCTGCCGATCCCGGCGCGCGCCGAGTTCGTGATCGAGGGCCTGCTGCATCCGGGCGATCTCGAACATGAGGGCCCGCTCGGCGAGTTCACCGGCTACTACGGACGCGAACGTTCGCCCCAGCCGGTCATCGAAGTGAAGGCGGTGCATCACCGCCGCTCGCCGATCTTCACCCATGCCTTGATGGCCAAATATCCCTCCTGCGAGATCGGCGCCTATTACGCCATCATGCGCTCGGCGCGCATTCTCGATGACCTCGAGCGCATCGGCGTGCCCGGCGTGGTGGCGGCGTACGCGCATCCCGCGGCCGCGTCGGGATGGGGCATGGTCGTGGTCTCGCTGCAGCAGAAATATGCCGGCCACGCCGCGCAGGTGCTCGCGCTGGCGGCGCAATGTCCGGCCGCGGCCTATTACACGAAATGGGTGATCGTGGTGGACGAGGACGTCGATCCGACCGACATCAACGACGTGCTGTGGGCGCTGAGCACGCGCTGCCATCCAGCCGACGATCTCGACCTGCTGCGCACCACGTGGTCGACCGGGCTCGATCCCAGCCAGTTTCCGCCGGAGGCGCGGCCCTACGGATCGAAGGTCCTGATCAATGCCTGCAAGCCGCACCAGCATCTCAAGCAGTTCCCCCAAACCACCCTGTTGCGCCGCTCCACCTATGACCGCGTGGCTGGGCGCTGGCAGGAACTGGGCTTCTCCGGATCCCCGCCCAGCCTGAACGTATTCCACCCGGAGTAGCGCACTCCGCCACCCCGGTTGGCGGGGGATTGAGGAGGCGCTCGCAACCGGAGCCGGACCTCCGGGTCGGCGTCTTCGCTGTGGCTTGCATGCGGCAATTTTGATATTGAGTGCGCCTGCCGGTTCGCGAACAGCCGGAGTTGCGGGCGTAGTTCAATGGTAGAACGGCAGCTTCCCAAGCTGCATACGAGGGTTCGATTCCCTTCGCCCGCTCCAACCCTTCGCCGGCATCGCCTGTCTTTCTGACGGTCAGGCGTCCGGTCGCGGCGCAATACTTCTTGCAATGCTGACGGCGCTCTGCCCTGGCCCACGTGCCATCGTGACGACCGGCACGCACGCAAGATGCGCGCCCGGAACGTCCGCTCTTCTTCCGCGTTGACTCCACAGGGAACGACGACGAAGGAGAACCACATTCCATGAGAAAATACGCAGCCATACTTGCCGCGGCGGCCCTGCTGGTTTCCACCGGCGTCGCGTCGGCGCAGAGCCGGAACTATGACAGCTCCGGCGCGCCGAAGAGTTCCGGATCGTCGCAGCGCAGCGGCGGCGGGCTCGTGGACAACAGCACGACCGGCTCCAGCGGAGCGAGCGGGATGACGGGTGCGCCGAGCAATCCCTTGCAACCCGGCGACGCCGGTATGTCACGGGCCGCGCCCCCTCCAGGGCCCGACAATGGCGGCACGTTGAACCCGCGAGCGCCGAGCAACGCACGCTAGACGCTCGTCGGTGTGTGACATGCGTCAAGAAGGGGGGCTTCGGCTCCCCTTTTCTTTTCAGCGATGGCTAAACCCGTCCGCCTCTCACACCTCGGCCCACTGCCGCAGCAGGTTGTGATAGATCGAGGTGAGCGAAACCACGCTCGGATGCTCGGGGTGATCGGCGGAGAGCCGCCGGATCGACATGTCGAGGTCGAACAGCAGCGCGCGCCGCGTGTCGTCGCGGATCAGGCTCTGCGTCCAGAAGAACGAAGCAATCCGCGACCCGCGCGTGATCGGCGTGACATTGTGCAGGCTGGTGCCGGGATAGACGACCATGTCGCCGGCCGGGAGCTTCACCGCATGCTTGCCGTAGGTGTCCTCGACGGTGAGCTCGCCGCCGTCGTAGTCCTCCGGCGCGGAGATGAAGAGCGTGGCCGAGACGTCGGTGCGGATCTGCAGCGAGGTGTCGAGATAGCCGCGGATGGCGTTGTCGACATGAGCGCCAAAGGTCATGCCGGCGTCATAGCGGTTGAACAGCGGCGGGAAGACCTGCTTCGGCAGCACGGCGGATACGAACAAGGGATTGCGGCCAAGCGCCTGGACCACCATGTCCCCGAGCTCGCGCGCTTCCGGCGCGCTCTCCGGAAGCTGGAGATTGTGCTTCACCTTCGCCGATTGATGTCCGGCGGTGATGCGGCCGTCGACCCAGGCCGCCTGCTCCATCACCGCGCGGCAGCGTGCGACCTGCTCGGCGGTGAGCACGTTGCGAATGTGCACCATCATGGCCGGCGTCTCCGCGCGGGCCGGCCCGGGATCGCCCGCCTGTCGCAGGCGATCCCGGGGATGCTGGACGTCGCGGGCCTCACCAGCGCGCCCGATAGGTCAGCGACGCCCAGCGGCCGGATGCCGGCACGACGTTGGCGCCGAAGTATTGCGCGTAATAGAGCTCGTTGGTGAGATTGTAGACATTGAGCTGCACTGTCGACTTTTCGTCGACCTTGTAGCTGATCATCGCATCGAACTTCCAGAACTCCGGCACATAAGCGGTGTTGGTGTTGTTGGCCCAACCGAGCGATTGATAGATCGCCCCGCCGCCGACGGTCCATTTCGAGGTGACCTCATAGGTGGTCCACAGCGTGTAGTTATGGCGCGGCGTGTTCTGCAGATGTCTGTCGAGGATGCTCTTGTCGCGGGTGTCGAGGATCTTGGATTCCAGATAGCTGTAGCCGGTGAAGACGCTCCACCTGTCGGTGACCTTGCCGGTGGCGCCAACTTCGACGCCATCGACGCGCGCGACGCCGTCGAGGACCTGCACGGTGTTGTTGAACGGATCATTGATGCGCAGATTGGTCTTCTCGATGCGGAACACCGCGCCCGCGAGGCTGATCAGTCCGTCGCGCACGTCCGCCTTGGCGCCGACCTCGATGGTGCGGGTTTGCTCGGGCGCCAGCGCCGCGTTGCTCGCGCTCACCAGCGTTCCGAGCTCCGCCGAGGGATTGTATGAGTTGCCGTAGGCGGCGTAGATGCTGGACTTTTCGGTCGGGTGGACGACCGCGCCGAAGCGGTAGCTGAACAGATTGTCGGTGCGCTCGAGATTGCGGTTGATCACCAGCGCCTGGTTCGGATCGCTGTATGTCGTGCTGAAATAGTCGTAGCGCAGCGACGCGAGCAGCTCGAAATACTTGGTGATCTTGACCTGGTCGGACACGTAGGCGGCATAGTCCACCGCCTTGGTCTCGATCGGAAGAAAGTTGATGATGGCGCCGCCGACCGGCGAGCCGTTGGGATCGGGATTGAACGCGTTGGTGCGGCAGGCAACGTTGGTCGAGTCGCAGAGATCGCGCCGGTCCTGATGGCGCGTCTCGCGCGCCGCCTCGAGCCCCGCCGACATCTGGTGTTCGGCAATGCCGGTGATGAACTTGCCGACGAGGTCGGTCTGATTGATGAGATAGGTGTTATCGGTCTCGCGCTCGCGCCGCTCGCGGCCATAGGTCAACAGGTCCACCGGATAGTTGAACGGAAACGTGGTTCCGTCCCAGGTCGTGGGCGAGCCGGGTCGGCCGGGGAAGTTGTTGTTGGCGAGGCCGACGTTGCGCGGCGCGGTCACCCGCGCGAAGCGCTCGTTGTCGATGTAGCGCGTGGCATTGGAGAGCTTCAGGTCCTTGTCGAATTCGTGCTCGATCTTTTCCGTGATGATGTGTGTGTCGGTCGTGGTGATGTCGCCGAGCGGTCCGCCCGCCAGCCCCAGGAAGTTGGTGCGGGGAATTGGGAGCGGAGTGGTGGGCGTGCCGTTGCCGTAATAGCCGGGGTTGGTCTGCAGACCGGTCTGGGGACTGAACGCCGGTTGCGGCAGATAGGTGAAGCCGTAGTCGGAGACGCCTTCCTCACCTTGATAGATGTAGTAGAGCGTGGCCTTGGTGCCCTGCTGGAAGTCGTAGACCATGGACGGCGCCACACCCCAGCGCTTGGTCCAGATCTCGTCGCGAGTCGGGGTGTTGACGTCCTGGAACAGCCCCTGGATGCGGCCGGACACGTTGCCGCTCTTGCCGCTGGCATCGACCACCTCGCGGTAGCCGTTGCCCGTCATGACAGTTGAGGTCGACTCCAGGTACTGCGCGCCGGTCGGCAGCCTGGTGACGTAGTTGATGGCGCCGCCGGTCGCGCCGCGTCCGAACGCGAACGCGGACGGGCCCTTGTAGACCTCGATGCGGTCGATCGAGAACGCGTCGCGGGTGTACCAGCCGGGATCGCGGATGCCGTCGCGGAACAAGTCGCCGCGCGCGACGAAGCCGCGGATGATCGGCCCGTCGCCCTGCTGGCCGCCTTCGCCGGCGCTGAACGTGATGCCGGGAATGTATTGCAAGGCCTGCTCGATGGTGGTGGCGTTCTGCTCCTGGATGATCGCCTGCGGGATGACGTTGACGGTCTGCGGCATGTTGAGGAGCGGCACCGGCAGACGCGTGATGCCGGTGTTGGTCACCTGATAGGGCGTCGGGCCGAGCGCGGGGTTGGCGGAGCCCGATCCCGATCCCGATCGGTCCGTCGCCACCGGCTGCGCCGGCGGCGGAGGCGCCGCCACCGGCCGGGAGGGCGCGGCGCGCACCGCGGCAGGCGCCCGCGGCCGGCTGGCCTGAACCGAAACGGTGGGCAGGACGTCGGACTTCTGCTCGGCCTGTGCCGGAGACGCGCCGCCCGGGGCCTGTGGTGCCGCAGGACTTTGCGCCGGCGCGGTCTGCTGCGGCGCCGGGGTCGGCGCCTGTTCGGTGGTGGTTTGATCGGTCGCGGCCGGTTCCGCCTCGGTCTCCATCGC
>Ga0207650_10001778_pt1 | contig 15244 bp, 14 predicted proteins | sample KBSS63metaG_FD_184325 | JGI IMG/M metagenome (GOLD analysis project Ga0207650, IMG submission 184325) | Switchgrass rhizosphere microbial communities from Kellogg Biological Station, Michigan, USA - KBS S6-3 metaG (SPAdes) (version 2) | ecosystem: Host-associated > Plants > Roots > Rhizosphere...
TCAGCAGGTAGGACGGAACGACCTTGACGCCGTTGTCGTAGGTCTTGGTGTCGTTGACTTCAGGCGTGCCGCCGGTAGCAACGGCGGTGACCATGGCAACGGTGACCTTGGCGAGATCGCGGGTGTCCTTGAAGATCGAAGAATACTGTTCGCCAGCAATGATCGACTTGATCGAAGGAATTTCCGAGTCCTGGCCGGTAACGATCGGCAGCTTGAGCTTCTCGGTACCGTAGCCGACGCCCTTCAGCGACGAGATGATGCCGATGGACAGACCGTCGTAAGGCGACAGAACGGCGTCAACCTTTGCGTCGGTGTAGTAGGCCGAAAGAAGGTTATCCATGCGAGCCTGGGCCGTTGCCGGATCCCAACGCAGCGTGCCGACCTTGTCCATGCCGGTCTGGCCGGACTTGATCACCAGCTTGCCGCTGTCGATGTAAGGCTGCAGGACAGACATTGCGCCGTCGTAGAAGAAGAAGGCGTTGTTGTCGTCAGGCGAACCGCCGAAGAGCTCGATGTTGAACGGGCCCTTGCCGTCCTTGAGGCCGAGGCCGTCAACGATGGTGCCAGCCTGGAGAACGCCGACCTGGAAGTTGTCGAAGGTTGCGTAGTAGTCGACGTTGGCCGAATCGCGGATCAGGCGGTCATAAGCGATGACCTTGATGCCGGCGTCATGAGCCTTCTGCAGAACGTCCGACAGCGTCGTGCCGTCGATCGATGCGACGACGAGAACCTTGGCACCCTTGGTGACCATGTTCTCGATCTGCGACAGCTGGTTTGGAATATCGTCGTCAGCGTACTGCAGGTCGGTGGTGAAACCGGCTGCCTGGAGCTGCTTGACGATGTTGTTGCCGTCGTCGATCCAGCGAGCCGAAGACTTCGTCGGCATCGCGATACCAACCAGGCCCTTGTCGGCGGCCATTGCTGGCATGACGAACGAAGCTACACCGAAGGCCGCTGCGGCCATCAATGAGATAATGGATTTCATTGCTCTCTCCCGTTTTATATGAATTTAGCGGACGCCAAAGCACCCACCCCGAAACTGTGGCAGGTTCCGTCGGTTGGATATTACTTCAATATCAATACGAAGTACGTCTCCTCCACGATCCCACACGTGTCATGCTGCTCCCAGCACGGCGGCAAACTGGAATCAATTCGTATAACTGTCAAATAGAATAACTGGCGCCCAGTATGCCGTTTTTGGTATAATGGCAAAAAGTACTACTTTTTCGCTCCAGATGAAGGAAAAATGCAACCTTGGAGAAAATATACAACGATTATTCCCGCGATGGTATAGAGATTCACACAGATAATTTTCGCGACGACAGCCTGCTGCGGGCCGGCTTGAAGATGAATCACTTGCGGATGATCGTCATGATAGAGGACCACGGACAGATTTCGGCCGCCGCCGAGGCCATGAATATTTCCCAGCCCGCAGCCTCGCGCATGCTGTCCGAAATGGAATCGATCGCCAAGACATCTCTCTACGAACGGATCGCGAGAGGCGTGGTGCTCACGCCGTTCGGATCGGCGCTCGCCAAGCGCGCCCGCAAGATCCTGCTCGAGTTGCGTGAGGCAAGCCGGGAAATTGCCGAACTTCGAACCGGCAAAGGCGGGTCGGTCTATCTGGGCTCCGTCGCGGCGCCGGCCATCAGTCTCGTCGTACCAGCGATCCGGCGCGTGACGGAAACCTATCCCGGCATCGAGATCAACATCCAGGTCGACAACAGCAACGTCCTGGCACGCGAACTGCTGGCGGCGCGCCATGATTTCATCATCAGCCGCATTCCCGACGAATTGAACCCTCGCCTTTTCACGGCCCACCAGATCGGCATCGAGAAAGCTTGCCTGATCGTGCGCAAGGGGCATCCGCTGCTCGAAAAAGGCTTGGTCAGTCTGGAAGACCTGACGGGACAGGAATGGGTCTTTCAACCGCCGGGAACGCTGCTGCGCCGTCGCCTGGAGGACATATTCATTTCGGCCGGCGTGCCGCTGCCGGAAAACATCGTCAACACCTCATCGGTGGTCCTGACGCTCGCGGTGGTATGCAAGACCAACGCCATTTCACCGATCGCGCTCGACATGGCGGAATTCATCTGCGGCCAGAGTTCGGAGGCCGGCGAAGCCTGCATTTTGCCGATCGACTTTGCAATCGACGTAAAGCCCTACAGCCTGATCACAGCCCGAGAGCGAGCCCTGCCCCCGAGCGCTCTGCTGCTCTACGATATCATCCTGCAGGAAAGCCGAGGCATGCATGCCTGAAGCCTGACATCAGCCAGGCGCCACCTTCGACGGCTAGCATTGGCCGTATTGGGAGAAATCATGCTTTTTGGCCAATCGATATTTCAATCCGTGCTCGACCGGCTTGCGGCCGAGGAGGCGGAATTGCCGACGCAGTCCGTTGCCTCCCATCACATCCAGGGGCTGAACACAAGCTTCGTCGCCGATGTGCGCGACGGCGTGTCCGCAGCGTCAGCGCGCCCCGGAGAGGCCTATTTCGATAATCTCGAACCTAACCCAGAACCGGCGCGGATCAACACTCCGCGACCGCAGGCAACCCCTGCTCCAACCGCCGACGTTCCGCCAGAAGAGCGCGCCGCGCCGCCCGTGATGCCTGCGCATCTTGCGCATACCTCGCCGCAGGCGGTGGCGTTGGAACTCGCGGTTTCGACAAAAGACACGCTGCAGACGCTGAGCGAAAAGCGCCGCGCCTTCGCCAGGGTCAATCATCCCGATGGGGTCGATCCACTGTTCCGTGACAAGGCCACCGCGCGCATGAAGATCGCCAACCTTCTGATCGACGAGGCGATCCGCCGGGTCGAACTTCGCGCGAAACTCTTCGGCTAGCTCAGTCCTCGCCGTCGCGATCGTCGCGCGGTGGGGGTGCGGCAGTCTCTTCGGGCGCGGGTGTGTAGTTCAATAGCAGCATCCAGGCGGCATAGACGCCGACCCCGCCAACCGCCACGCCCCAAATCGGCTCGCCCGTCGTCGCTTCGACGATCGCCCATCCGAGGCACAGGGCAACAATCCCTATCCGCACATAAAGCGGACGATAGAATTTGTGGCTCGGGTCGATCATCTTCATGCGCTGTCATCCGATGTGTTGTGCTTATCCGTCCATAGGCCGAATTTCGCGAATGTGAAACCCCGGCGTCTTGACGAACCATCGGGAAGATGGAATGAAAATTCCACAATGGCATGAAGACGGTTTATTTGTTCCGTATCTGGGAGGATGGAAAATGACGGTAAGATTTGGTCTGCTGGGTGCTGGCCGTATCGGCAAGGTTCACGCAAAGGCAGTCAGCGCCAACGGCGACGCCGTGCTGGTGGCCGTTGCAGACGCATTTCCCGCGGCGGCGGATGCGATTGCGGCAGCCTATGGCTGCGAAGTTCGCACGATAGAGGCGATCGAGGCGGCCAAGGATATCGATGCGGTGGTCATCTGCACGCCGACCGATACGCATGCGGACCTGATCGAACGCTTCGCGCGCGCCGGTAAGGCGATCTTCTGCGAGAAGCCGATCGACCTTGATACGAGCCGCGTCGAATCCTGCATCGACGTCGTCGCTAAGACAAAGGGCAAGCTGATGGTCGGCTTCAACCGCCGCTTCGACCCGCACTTCATGGCCGTACGCAAGGCGATCGACGACGGCAAGATTGGCGATGTCGAGATGGTGACGATCACTTCGCGCGACCCCGGCGCGCCGCCGGTCGACTACATCAAGCGCTCCGGCGGCATCTTTCGCGACATGACCATCCATGACTTCGACATGGCCCGCTTCCTGCTCGGCGAGGAACCCGTTTCGGTCAGCGCCACGGCCGCGGTCCTGGTCGACAAGGCGATCGGCGAGGCCGGTGATTACGACAGCGTTTCGGTGCTGCTGCAAACCGCCTCCGGCAAGCAGGCGATGATTTCCAACTCCCGCCGCGCCACCTATGGCTATGACCAACGCATAGAAATTCACGGCTCGAAGGGCATGGTTGCCGCTGAAAATCAGCGCCCCTTCTCCATCGAGGTGGCAAATGGCGACGGGTACACCCGCCCGCCGCTGCATGATTTCTTCATGACCCGCTACACGGAGGCTTATGCCAACGAGATTGCGGCCTTCATCAGCGCGGTGGAGGAAGGTACGGAAATCAGCCCGTCCGGTGCCGATGGTCTGGCCGCACTCAAGCTTGCCGATGCCGCCGTCCGCTCGGTCAAGGAAGGCAAGCTGATTAAGGTCGACTGATCCTTCGCTCTGGCGCTCCTATGCCATGTCGGGCCCAAGCGCCTGGCATGGCCCCTACCCGGCTTTGTCTTTCAATTCGAGATCGGTGCTCGCCCTCAACACGACAATGTCGTTGTCGATGATATCGAGTGCCCGGCGCATATGCCCCTCGAAAGCCAGCGACTGTTCGTCCGCCATGATGCGAACCTCCGGCAGCCCTCCCATGCGGACAATCTGGGACTGCCGCAATCCCTCCTCCATACCCTCCCGAAGCAGGTCGTAATAGCGTGTGCCGGGACCGGTCAGGACGATCGGCATCTGTTCGTAGAGGCTCAACACCCGGGAAAGCCCATTGCCCAGCACCAGGCCTGCCTGGCGAAAGGCGAAGCCGTTGCGACGGTTTCCCTGGCGCGCACTTGCGGCGATCTTGTCGAGCTCGGCCAGCGGCACGAACTTGGCCGGAATCGTGTCCAGAGGGACCGCAAAAGCATTGCGCAGGATCGCGTAGAAGCCGGCATAGGCTTCGATGCAGCCACGCGATCCGCAGCGGCAGAGGCCGCCGTTCGCCTCGTGCAGCATGTGGCCGAAGTTCGGTGCCGAGGCCTCGCGGTCGCCATTTGCCGTGCGCCGGACGATGCCGAGGCCGATGCTATGGCCGAGCGACAAAGCCATGATCGACTCGAGGCTGCGCCCCTTTGTCTCCTCCTCGCGCTGGCTCACCGCATCGACCACAAGCAGGGTTTCGTTGTCGAGGATGATCTTTGCCCGCCAGTCGTCGTGCAGCAATGTTGCAAAATCGATCTGCTCGTCGCCAAAGATCGGCGACCAGCGCAGCACCGGCTCCAGACTGTCCACAAGCCCCTTGCTGCTGATCGAGATGACGAGCACGTCGTCAGGCGCGAGCTGCGATCGTATGACGAGGCGATGCAGGCCTGCCTGGATGGCTTCGATGAAGCGCGCAAGCCCGGTCCCGTCACGCGAGCGGCTTTCAAAAAAGCGGTCGATCAGGGTTCCGGCATAATCGACCAGCGAATATTGCACGGCATCGGACGAAATGATGACGACGATGAGATAGCCGCATGTGCGTCGTTGGGAAAAGGCAACCCTGGGCCGCCCGCGACCGCCGGCGGACTGCTGCTCCGTCTTGACGAGGATCTGCGCGCGCTCGAGATCGCCTGTGATTGCCGATATCGTCCCCGAGGATAGCGTCGTGAAATCGGAAAGCTCGGTATGGGCCAGCGGACCATGCCGGCGAAGCGCCCGCAGGACCATCACGCTGTTGCGCTGTCGCACCCATTCGGCACTCGACTTGCCCTGCATCGGGGCGCTTCTCCCTCGTTTCCAACAGCGACCCGGCAAGCATCTAAGGTTGGCCTGTCGGTCGCGATAAAACCTGATCGTGCACTGTTGACAGGCTAGAAATTCTCTGACACTTAATTTCTCGACTGTCGAGAAAAAAGGAGATTTCTCGTCAGCGTTATCGCGGCGGCCGGGCGGGAGCTTCAAAAGGTGCGTGCGGTCGCGTTTCACTCGGGAGGGTATCATGAAAGCTTTTGTTCGGCTGGCCGCAGGCGCAGCCCTTGTACTGACGATGCAGACCACGGCCTTCGCCAAGGATCTTGTGGTCGGCGTATCCTGGTCCAATTTCCAGGAAGAACGCTGGAAGACTGACGAGGCCGCCATCAAGAAGGCACTGGCTGCGGTCGGCGCCAAATATATTTCCGCCGATGCCCAGTCATCTGCATCCAAGCAGCTGACCGACGTCGAATCGCTGATCTCGCAGGGTGCAAACGCCCTGATCGTGCTCGCACAGGATAGCGACGCCATCGGCCCTGCCATCGAGAAGGCTGCCGACGAAGGCATCCCGGTCGTCGGCTACGACCGCCTGATCGAAAACAAGGCCGCCTTCTACATCACCTTCGACAACAAGGAAGTCGGCCGCATGCAGGCCCGCGACGTGCTGAAGGTCAAGCCTGAAGGCAACTACGTCTTCATCAAGGGCTCTTCTTCCGATCCGAACGCGGACTTCCTGTTCGCTGGCCAGAAGGAAGTTCTGAAGGCAGCCATGGATGCCGGCAAGATCAAGAACGTCGGCGAAGCCTATACCGACGGTTGGCTGCCACAGAACGCCCAGCGCAACATGGAGCAGATCCTGACCGCGAATAACAACAAGGTCGACGCGGTCGTCGCTTCTAACGACGGCACTGCCGGCGGCGCCGTTGCCGCTCTCGATGCCCAGGGCCTCGCAGGCTCGGTGCCGGTCTCTGGCCAGGACGCCGACAAGGCAGCGCTGAACCGCATCGCACTCGGCACCCAGACCGTATCCGTCTGGAAGGACTCCCGCGAGCTCGGCAAGCGCGCCGCTGAAATCGCCATCGACCTTGCCAACGGCAAGAAGATGACCGAGATCAAGGACGTCCAGACCTTCAACGGCGGCCCGAAGAAAGTCGACATGGAATCGATCTTCCTCACCCCCGTTGCCATCACCAAGGACAATCTCAACGTCGTTATCGACGCCGGCTGGATTTCCAAGGCCGAAGCCTGCCAGGGCGTGAAGGCCGGCGCTGTCGCCGCCTGCAAGTAACCACTGACTCGATCGCCAAGCGACGCCGCAACGGTCCCCCGTCGCGGCGTCGCCATCGGCACGGCACGCCCCGAAGGGACCGACCGCTGCCGTAACCTGCGTTTCCGCCCGCGCCGCGAGACCGACACGGCAGCCGTTCGATCATCTTCGTCCGGGACAACGCAAATCTGAGAACAGCGCCAGACTTACACCAGTGAAACTCGACGTATCGCCGGTCTGCGCTCAACAGTGGAGAACGGCAGAGCAATGGCCGATATGACCCATTCCACAACATCGGGCGGCGCACGCGCCACGGACGCCAACGCGCTGACGCGCTTCCTCCGCGCCACGGAAATCGATACCCGCATGCTCGGCATGGTCGGCGCCCTGCTGATCATCTGGGTCGGCTTCGACGTCTACACCGGGCACCTGTTCCTGACGCCCCGCAACCTCTGGAACCTGTCGGTCCAAACCTGCGAGATCGCGGTGCTGGCGACCGGCATGGTGCTTGTTATCGTCACCCGCAACATCGATCTTTCCGTTGGCTCGCTGCTCGGCTTCGTCGCCATGATCATGGGCGTCGTCCAGGCGAAATGGCTGCCGGCCTATCTCGGCTTCGACAGCCAGTGGACCTGGGTCATTGCGCTGGTCTGCGGTCTGGCCGCAGGCGCGCTGATCGGGCTGCTGCAGGGCATCATCATCGCCTTTCTGAGCGTCCCCTCCTTCATCGTCACGCTCGGCGGCTTCCTCGCCTGGCGCGGTCTTGCCTGGTACGTGACCTCGGGACAGACTGTGGCGCCGCTCGATGCCACCTTCCGCATCATGGGCGGTGGCGCCGAGGGCTCGATAGGGGCCACCTGGAGCTGGATCATCGGTGTCGTCGCCTGTCTGCTGATCGTCCTCGGCATCGCCGGATCGCGACGCCAGCGCAAGCGCTTCAACTTTCCGCGCCGCCCGCTCTGGGCCGAGTATTTTCTCGCCACGCTCGGCTCCGCGCTGGTCCTCGGAACCATCTACGTCTTCACGATCTACTACTGGCCGGTCGGCATTGCGAAGAAATACGCCACCGACCACGGCATCGCCTGGCCGGACGGTGGTCTCGAGATCCCCTACGGGATCGCCATTCCCGTGCTGATCGCCGTTGCCGCCGGCATCGTCATGACCTTCATCGCGACGCGGCTGCGCTTTGGCCGCTACGTCTTTGCAATCGGCGGCAATCCCGAGGCGGCAGAGCTGGCCGGCATCAAGACCCGCTGGGTAACGGTGAAGATCTTCACGCTGATGGGGTTTCTCGCCGCCGTCGCGGCTGCGATCTCGACGGCCCGACTGAACGCCGCCGCCAACTCGCAAGGAACCACCTACGAGCTCTACACCATCGCTGCGGCGGTCATCGGCGGCACCTCGCTTGCCGGCGGCACCGGCACGGTCGCCGGCGCCATGCTCGGCGCGCTGGTGATGCAGTCTCTGCAATCCGGCATGGGGCTCGCCAATGTCGACACGCCGATTCAGAATGTCGTGGTCGGCGTCGTGCTGGTGATCGCCGTCTGGCTCGACACCGTCTACCGCTCGCGGGCCAAGTAAGAGGAATTGCTACAATGACGGATCAAACCACCCCGCTCGTGGAACTGAAGAACATTTCGATCTCGTTCGGCGGCATTCACGCGGTCGACAATGCATCGATCGACCTTTACCCGGGCGAAGTCGTAGCCCTGCTCGGCCATAACGGCGCCGGCAAGTCGACGCTGATCAAGATTCTCTCCGGCGCCTACAAGCGCGACAGCGGCGACATCCTGATCAACGGCGAACAAGCCGACATCCGCACGCCGCGCGACGCCAAGAAATACGGCATTGAGACGATCTACCAGACGCTCGCTGTCGCCGACAATGTCGACGCCGCCGCCAATCTCTATCTCGGCCGCGAGCTGCAGACGCGATGGGGCACGCTCGACGACGTCGCCATGGAAGCCTCGGCCCGCGAGGTGATGGGCCGTCTCAATCCGAATTTCAAGCGCTTCAAGGAGCCGGTCAAGGCGCTATCAGGCGGGCAGCGCCAATCGGTGGCGATCGCCCGCGCCATCCTGTTCAATGCCCGCATCCTGATCATGGACGAGCCGACGGCAGCCCTAGGGCCGCAGGAAACCGCGCAGGTGGGCGAACTGATCAAGCAGCTGAAGAAGGAGGGAATCGGCATCTTCCTCATCAGCCACGACATCCACGACGTCTTCGACCTCGCCGACCGGGTGTCCGTCATGAAGAACGGCCAGGTGGTCGGCCACGCCCGCACCGAGGACGTGACCAAGGATGAAGTGCTCGGCATGATCATCCTCGGCAAGGTCCCGCCCGGCGCCACCGCCGGCCCCGGCGCCATGAAGGTGGCATGACCGTTCACCCATCGAAGGTCGACGGCCAACCCGGCGACCTTCCCCATCATCCTCTCACGATCGCGCACTCTTTGTCGGTTTGCGAATTTTCCGCATTGAAGCCTGCCGCGACCTAGGCTATGAACCAGCCATCGGACAGGCGGCACCAACCGCCTCAGGCATGCACCCGTAGCTCAGCTGGATAGAGTGTTGGATTCCGATTCCAAAGGTCACAGGTTCGAATCCTGTCGGGTGCGCCATATCCACTTCTCAATCCCCCTAACGCGCTATCGAATAGTCGCCTTATTTGCCCAAGCCTCGGCCGTCATCCTCTCTCGGCCGGCACCGGCGAAAAAATCGCGCGGGTGGGATCGAAGGTGTAGTGCTGCCGATGGCGCGTCGCGTCGCGGGCGAGCTGGGCGACGGATTCGAGGATGAAGGCGACCTTTTCGTCGGAAAGGAGGACGCTGAGATTGAGGCGCGTGAAGCCCGGCTTCTCTATCTCGCGACCCTCGAGGATCGCCTGCCTCATGCGCTCCGACGTTTCAGCATCTATCGACAGAAGACGATGAACATAGGGTCCAGCGCAGGCGCAGCCGCCGCGCGCCTGGATGCCGAAGCGGTCGCTCAGCATGCGGGTGATCAACTGCTGATGGACGTAGCCGCCCTCGCCGTCTCGCACTCGAAACGAAAGGATCGGCAGGCGCTGCAGGGTCTGCGATCCGAGGACCTCGATCTCGGGGATGTCTCTCCATGCGGAAAACGCCCTGCGCACCAGCACATCGTTCCGGCGCTGCATGTCGTCCAGGCCGATGACCTGCTTCACGAGGAAGGCCAGCGCCGCGCGGATGTCGCCAACGACATTCGGTGTTCCCGATTCCTCGCGGGCCTCGAGGCTGTCGCTGTAATCGTGGGCGGTGGGCGAGACGAATTTGACGGTGCCGCCGCCGGGCCAGGACGGCTTGTGGCTGACGACGGCATCGCGCCGGACGATCAGGATGCCCGACGCCCCGGGGCCGCCGATGAACTTGTGCGGCGATACGACGATTGCGTCGATCGCGGCATCCGGCGCCGGTGACATGGCGATCGGCAGATAGGGACCGGCGCCCGCATAGTCCCAGACCACTTTGGCGCCCGCCGCCTTTGCGATTGCCGTGATCGCTGCGACGTCCGTGGTGATACCGGTGACGTTGGAGGCAGCCGAGAAGGAACAGATCGTGAGATTTGCGGGGTCGGTACGGAGCACGTCCTTGAGGAGCAGGGGATCCGGGCCGCCGTCCCTGCCCTCGGCGATCTCGATGACCTCGGCGCCGCTTTCGCGCCAGGGCAGAATGTTGGAATGGTGTTCGTAGGGGCCGATGAGCACGCGCACCCGCCGCCCGGCTGCCACGGCCTCGGCCACACCGAGCAGATTGACCAGCCTGTTAAGGCCGGCGGTCGCGCCCGACCCGGCAAAGATCACCGCATGGCTGCCGTCCGCGCCGCAACAATCGGCAATGACGGCCCGCGCTTCGCGTCGCAGGCGCGTCATCATGCCGCCGCAGTAGGAGGCCTCGGTGTGGCTGTTCGCGTAGTAGGGAAGCACCTCCTCGAGAATGAATTCCTCGATCTGCCGCAGCGCGCGTCCGGAAGCGACATAGTCCGCATAGACCAGGGCCTTCTCACCGAAGGGCCCGTCCATTCGAGCGTTGGAGCCGATAAGCCCTTCCCGGATCGCTGTCATCCGATCCGGCCCCTCGAGGCCTGCCTTGAACTTGGCAAGTAGGGTCGGCGACGGCTTGGAGGGCGAGAGCTCGGGCAAGGCCAGCATGGTCAGATTTCCTATAGGCGTTGACATCCATGGTAACGCGAATGAGAGTAAAAGACCTCACCATATTTTGCAGTTTTCGGGCTAATGTTGGATCATATGATTGAAGAAGCGGTCAAAATCGATGAGTTTGATTGGAAAATTCTCAACCGTCTGCAGCATGACGCAGGCTTGTCGCAACGCGAACTGGCAGACCAGGTTGGATTGTCGCAGAACGCCTGCTGGCGGCGTCTGCAACGGTTGCAGTCAAGCGGCGTGCTCGGGCCATCGCGCACCGAGATCGCTCTCGAGATGCTGGGGTTCGATCTCACCACCATCGTGATGATTCGCACTCGCCACCACTCCAAGGAGTGGGCCGAGGATTTCCGCAAGCATGTCGGACGGCTGCCGGAGGTCATCGACTTCTATCGCATCGGCGGAGACTGGGACTATCTGATCAAGGTGGTGACCAGAGGTATTTCGGGCTATGATGCCTTCTACCAGAAGCTCATCACCAACTTCGACCTGGCGACCGTCACGGGCTTCTTCGCCATGGAGGCCATCATCCGCAACCGCCCGGTGGACCTCGTCCGTCTGCGATGAGGCGTGAGCCTGCTGCTACGGGGAACTTCGCGTCGCTCAAATAACAAGGCTTGCGGAACGTTTCCGGACCGGCGCAGTTGAATGCTCCAATTGTGCGTTCCGGTGATGAGTGCGACCACTGGCTGTTGCGCGTTGGACCGGGCCGATAAAAAACCTTATGAATGAAATCGCCCTCGCCCAACGAGTGCCGATTTTTGCAATGCATGCTGATGGCCTCGAGGCCCGAAGGGAGTTCATGTCTGAGACCGAAGGCAGTTTTTTCGATATCCTGGGAATCCTTGCCGTTATCCTTCTCGTCGCCGCCAACGGCTTTTTCGTTGCGGCGGAATTTTCGCTCGTCTCGGTGCGCCGCAGCCGTGTCACGGAGCTGGTTTCCCAGGGCCGGATGAACGCGACCGCGCTGCAGCGGGCCGTCGAAAACCTCGACGCCAATCTTGCAGCCACCCAACTCGGCATCACCATTTCCTCGCTCGCGCTCGGCTGGGTCGGCGAACCGGCGCTTGCGCATCTGATCGAACCGCTGCTCGCATCCCTGCCCGGATCCTGGGCAACAGCCGGATCGCACGCGATTGCCGTGGCGATCTCCTTCATCATCATAACCGCGCTGCACATCGTCCTCGGTGAACTCGCGCCGAAGAGCCTGGCGCTCCAGCGCAGCGAAGGCACGGCACTGACGATCGTGCGGCCGCTGGCATTGTTCTTGCTGCTGCTGAGGCCGGCCATTCTAGCCCTCAATGCACTCGGCAATGGCGTCATCCGCCTGTTCGGCCTGCAGCCGGGCTCCGGCGAGGGTTCGCTGCATTCGCCGGCCGAAATCAAGCTGCTGATCGCCGAGAGCCAGCAAGCCGGGCTGCTCGAGCAGGCGCAGAAGGATCTTGTCGAACGGGTGTTCAACATCGGCAGCCGCGACGTTTCCGACATCATGACGCCGCGGCTGGACGTCGACTGGATCGATGCCGACGACAAGCCGGAAGATATCCTGCGCACAATCCGCGAGTGCCAGCACGAACAGCTCCTCGTTGCCCGGCAAAGCATAGATGAGCCGATCGGCATGGTGCTGAAGAAGGATCTGCTGGACCAGCTTCTGGCGGGCCAGCCGCTCGATCCGGTGAAGGTCATGAAACAGCCGCTCGTGGTCCACGAATCGACAACGGTGTTCAAGCTGCTGGAGAGTTTCAAGAAAGCGCCCGTCCGCCTTGCCATGGTCATCGACGAATATGGCAGTCTGGAAGGGATCATCACCCAGACGGATCTGCTCGAAGCCATCGCCGGCGACCTGCCCGGCAGCGATGGCAACCAACCCGATGTTGTCGAGCGGGAAGACGGTTCGCTGCTGATCGAGGGGCTGATGCCGGCCTACGATGCCTTCGACAAGTTGGGATTGAAGGAGCGCCCGGAAGACAGCGACTTCCACACGATGGCGGGCTTTGCCCTGCATCAGCTTGGCCACCTCCCCGATGTCGGCGAGACCTTCGATTTCGATGGCTGGCGCTTCGAGATTATCGATCTCGACGGCATGCGCATCGACAAGATCCTCGCCCAGCGCCATGACGCCCCTGCGGCTTAGGCGATAGGCTCAGTTGCCCATTGCAAGGCTCCAGAGGACGCCGCAGCTACCGCAGCCGATCAGTGTCGCAATGACCGGCCACTTCAGCAGGAATATTGCCGCCGCCGCCGCCGCACTGAGGATCAAAGCCGCAACATCGAGCGAGGCAGGTACAGGCACGTCGAGCGAAACCCAGCCAAGCGTCAGCGGGCTGGTTTCGGTGAACAGCACATGGATACCGAACCAGAGCGCAAGATTGAGGATGACGCCGACGACGGCGGCTGTGATGGCCGACATCGCGGCTGTCAGCGCGCTGTTGCCGCGCATCCGCTCGATGAAGGGGGCGCCGAGGAAAATCCACAGGAAGCTCGGCACGAAGGTGACCCAGGTGGTCAGCACGGCGGCGAGGGTTGCCGCCAGCATCGGGTTGAGGACGCCGGAATTGCGGTAGGCTCCCATGAAGCCGACAAACTGGACAACCATGATGAGCGGGCCTGGCGTCGTTTCCGCCATGCCGAGCCCGTCCAGCATCTCGCCGGGCTTGAGCCAGCCGAAATGCTGAACGGCCTCCTGCGCGACATAGGCAAGCACCGCATAGGCTCCACCGAAGGTGACGACAGCCATCTCGGAAAAGAAGATGGCGATTTGCGTGAAGACGTTCGAAGGTCCGAGGAATGCGATCAGGAGGGCGACCGGCGCCAGCCAGAGCACTGCCAGCACGACGGAGATCCGCAGCGACCAGACAAGGTCCGGCTGGGCATGCTCAGGCGTGTGCTCCCCGAGAAGCGAGTCCCGGTCCTCCAGGAAAGCGCCGGCACCACCCTTGTGCCCCCCGCCGGCCTTGAACGCGTCCAAGCCCGCGCGCCCGCCGGTGTAACCGACCGCAGCGGCAATGATGATGATCAGCGGGAACGGCACGTGAAAGACGAAGATCGCGAGAAAGGACAGTCCGGCAATGGCGACCATGATCTTGTTTCGCAACGCACGGGCGCCGATCCTGAAGACCGCCTGCAGGACGATGGCGAGGACCGCCGCCTTCAGCCCGAAGAACAACCCGGAGACAAAGCTGACCTCGCCAAAGGCCGCGTAGAGATAGCTGAGGCTAAGGATGGCGACAAAGCCCGGAAGCACGAACAAAGCGCCGGCGATCAGCCCGCCGACCGTGCGGTTGAGCAGCCAGCCGAGATAGATCGCCAACTGGTGGGCCTCGGGGCCCGGCAGCAGCATGCAGTAGTTGAGTGCGTGCAGGAAGCGGTGCTCGCCCACCCAGCGTTTCTCGTCGACGACGATCCGGTGCATCACTGCGATCTGACCGGCTGGACCACCGAAACTCAAGGCGGCGACCCGCACCCAGACCTTGATCGCCTCCCGAAGCGGGACAAGGTCCGCTGAACCGGCAAAACGCGCCGCGCCGTCAGTTTCCGCCATATCCGTCCCATCCTTCATGGTGATCACCGACCGGTGACGTCGTCGCAGGCGCGCCCCAATGGTTTCCGACACCATGAACCGGCTTAATCTTCGTTGCAGGATTTGGGAAGCATCCGTGCAGCATAGGCTGCCCGTTTCGTGTGGGCGGCGGCCTCCCATGTTTCGTCTGGCAATCTTCACATTTCTGTTTGGAGGGAACGCTTTCGTGGATCGCAGGTTCTTCTGGTATCAACAGGAGAACGACTATGGCAGATGATCGCGAAACAGAAATTCAACGTCGGGCCCATGCAATCTGGGAGCGCGAGGGCCATCCAGATGGCGCTCACTCCGACCATTGGGCCGAAGCCGAGCGGGACTACGATAGAGACGCTGCAAGCGGCAGGGAGGCAGTCTCCGGCGAGATCGAGGGCGACGATGTGCCGAACCTCCGTGCAATGCGCGAAGCGGGCCGGGAACATTCAGATACATTCCTCGTCGCCACCGACCTTGAAGATGACGACCAGCGGCAGAACGCAAACGGCACGCGCGAGCAGGCTTGATCCACATCGCGTCACATGAAGCCCGCCGCCCCCAGCGGCGGGTTTCGTTGTATGCTCGGTAATGTTGGGTGACGGCGACTGGCGCAAGATGAACTTGTCGCCCGGCACGGCTGCTCCTATCTCCAAGCTACGCGGTCAACACCCTGTGCAGAGAAAGAGTGGTTCCCCATGAACAAGAACGACGATCCTCGGCGTGAATACTCGGAGCTTT
>Ga0207650_10001779_pt1 | contig 15241 bp, 13 predicted proteins | sample KBSS63metaG_FD_184325 | JGI IMG/M metagenome (GOLD analysis project Ga0207650, IMG submission 184325) | Switchgrass rhizosphere microbial communities from Kellogg Biological Station, Michigan, USA - KBS S6-3 metaG (SPAdes) (version 2) | ecosystem: Host-associated > Plants > Roots > Rhizosphere...
AGCGACGCGGCGCGGGCCGAGTGGGACTGGTGGGCCCTGCGGCTCGAGGACGCCGCCAAGCGCTGACCTCGAGAGGGAAGGCGCTCCGTGACGTTAGGCACGGCCAGCCAGGCAGCCTCTACCGCGCGATGCGTTGCGCGCAGGCCGATCGGTACTTTCTAGCGTCGCACCGTGACGGTAATCTGTCAGGCGACCGGGACACCATCGAATCTCTTTATGGGGAGGTGCGCCATGGATGTTCGACAAACGATTACGCAACTCTACCGTGACTATGAGAATCGGGACCTACCGAAGATTCTGGCCGCGCTGCCGAACGACTTCGTGTTCGAATGGCATCATGACCCGACTACGGCCCGGGAGGCCGGCATCTCTCGCAGCAAGGACGAGTTGGTCCACCATCTGAAGGATATTGCAGAACACTTTCGTTTCAACGCGTATCACGCAACCAATATCCTGGTCGATGGAGATCGCGCCGCAGCGCAGCTTGAGGCCGACCTGACGTCTGTGGCCACCGGCAGCCGCTTCTCGATCCAGATCGCTCATTTCTGGTCGTTCGAGGACGGGATTCCGGTGCACCTCGTCGAGTACATGGATTCTGCGGTGATGGCGAGACACAGCACGCCGGCAGAAAGCGACGCTCCGTCCCCTGTGAGTGCCTAACGACGAAAGGAACGCATCGGTTCGGCGTCCACACCTCGCAGCGTGACCGTCGCGATCGTGCCGCGTGGTTCCGTGCCGACGGTCCCCGCAAAGCGCCGCGCTGGTGTTCGATCGGACGGGATTGCCGGGGCTCCAGGTCATCCAGGATCCACTGGCTTACGAAAGCCGCACCCAGCGCTCCAACATGGACGTGTTCGATCGTTGTACCTAGCAGCCGATGCGAAACCAGCCGCTGCCGCGTGAGGGCCGCTGAGCGCAGCCTCAGGAGGCCGTGTTCACATGGGAAGCGGCTCGTGCCTCAGCCGCGCCACGAGCGCCGGGTACCGCGCGTCGCTCCACAGCGGTTCGTACGCCGGAATGGTCGCAAGCCCGTTGAGGTGCGGGTCACGCTCCTCGAACGCGCGCTCGATCCATCGGATTGCCGTGTCCATGTCACCGAGAGCCACATACGCGTAAGCGACCTGGCAGGACGGCGCGTGAGGCAGCTCGTCCGGCGCCTCCAGCTCGGCCAGGATCGCGCGCGCCTCGGCGGCGCGCCCCTGTGTGGCGTGCACGTAGGCATTGAGGGCTCGGTCGCGGCGACCTCCGACCTCCACCGCGCGTCGAACTTCGCGAAGGGCGTCTTCGTGCCGCGCGAGCGCGAGATACGCGTGCACGAGGATCTCGCGGCCTAACGTGAAGTACGGTGCGATCTCCACCGCTCGCTCGAGGTAGGGGAGCCCCTGCGTCGCGCGACCGGTCTCCAGATAGATCCACCCAAGCGTCAGGTGCATGAACGGGTGCAGCGGATCGCCGGCGAGCGCCCGCAACGCATGCGCCTCCGCGTCGCTGAAATGCCGCTCGCACTTGAGGACGATCGCGTAGAACTGGTGCGCGTCGGGGTTTCCCGGGTCGAGCTCGATCGCGCGCCGGACGTTGCGCGCGGCGGCCGACACGTCGAGGTCCGATGAGAAGCACACGTGGCCCATCGCGAGATGCGCGGCGGCGAGCCGGTCGTCGAGCTCCACCGCCCGCGCTGCGACCCGGTGTGCCGGCGCCGCAGTCTCACGTGCCGGCTGATCGCCGACGATGGGAAGCATGATGTAGCTGTACGCCATGGCGGCCCACGCGGCCGCGAATCCGGGGTCGCGTTCGACCGCTTGCTCGTAGAGCGCGACCGAGCGGCGCAGGGCGTCGGGGTGCCCCTCGCGCAGGGCGGCGCGTCCCTTGAGATACAGGTCGTGCGCGACGATGTCGGTCGTCGGTGGCCTAACGATCGGACCGTGCCCAGCGCCGAGCTTCACGCGGAGCGCGTTCACCACCGCCTGCGCGATCTCCTCCTGGACCTCGAACACGTCCGTCAGCGTGCGGTCGTACGCCTCGGCCCACAAGACGTTTCCGTCGGCGCTCACGAGCTGGACGCGAGCCTTGAGCCGCGTGCCGGCGCGGCGCGCGCTGCCCTCCAGCATCGTGTCGACGCCGAGCATGCGGGCCACGTCCGAGACGCCGAGGCCCTTGCCCTTGAGGGCGAAGGACGACGTACGCCCGGTGACGCGGAGCGCGGGCACGGTGCTGAGGGCGCCGATGAGCTCGTCCGTCAGTCCGTCGCTGAAATGCTCGTTCTCGGGGTCGCCGCTCGTGTTGACGATCGGAAGCACGGCCAGCGTGCGCGTTGCCGGGGCACTCTGTGGAGTGGCGACTGCCGTCGGCGGTGCAACGAGTGTCGCGGCCGGCGTGATCGCGACCGCGTCGAGCGCGCGCAGCAGCACTTTCGCATCGGCAGGCCGTTCGGCGGGGTCCTTCGCCAGACACTGTGCGATCAGGGTAGCGAGCCCCGAGGGTACGTCCGGCCGCATCGTGGCCAGGGGAGCCGGAATCCGCGCGAGCTGCGCACCGATCAGCGCCAGCGGAGATCGCGCCTCGGCGAATGGGTGGCATCCCGCGAGCGTCTCCCACGCCATGAGTCCCCACGCGTACAGGTCCGCCCGATGGTCAACGTCATCGTGTCCCGCGGCCTGCTCGGGCGCCATGTACGCCGGCGTGCCGACGGCCATCCCCGCCTGCGTGAGCGCGGGCCCGCTGCCCGCGGCGCTCACGGCTCTGGCGATCCCGAAATCGGCGACGACCGCCGCGCCTCCGGTCAGGAGCACGTTCTCGGGTTTGATGTCGCGATGCACGATGCCGTGCTCGTGCGCGTACGCGAGCGCGCGGGCGACGTCGCGGAGCAGCGTGAGCGCCTCGGACAGTGGCACCGGACCGCCCGTTAGGCGATCGCGGAGCGAGGCCCCGGCGATGAACGGCATCGTGTAGTACGGCAGCCCATCGCCGCTCGCGCCGGCGGCGAGCACCGGCACGACGTTCGGATGCTGAAGGCGCGCGGCGAGCCGGACCTCGCGCGCGAACCGCTCGGCGGAGAGTCCCTCCGCCAGCTCGGGGGCGAGCACCTTGACGACGACGTCCCGACCCAACACCTGATCGTGCACCACGAAGACACGCGACATGCCGCCGCCGCCGAGCTCACGCTCGAGTCGGTAGGCGTCCCCGAGAGCCGATTGCAGGCGTGTCGCGAGATCGTTGACCACGGGCGCGGCGAGGTGGAAGGGACGCAGAAACTACTGCGCTTCCCGCCGTGCCGAAAGGCTCGCGCTCATCGTCCCTGCCCGTAACGCGGATGCCGATCCGTCGCTCGCGTTAGGCGGCGCTGATGTCGACCGTCGGGCCATTCACCGTCGTCGCGCCCGTGCCGAGACCACCATACGCCACCGGAGTCCACTCGCTGCCGGCGTCGCGACCCGGAGTCTGAAGTCCACCGCCCCGTGCAGCACGTTAGGCGGCTGCGGGCGACTAGCGAGGAAGCGTGTCCGGGGTGGCAGACGACAGGACAAATCCCGCGTCGATGACTCCCGCGATGCGTCGCGTGTCGCGAATATCCGCAAGAGGATTCGCCTCCAACAGCACCAGGTCGGCCACGTATCCGGAGTCCACCCTGCCGACACTGCCGGCGATGCCGAGCCAGACGCCGTTTCGGTGGAGATGCCCCAACAGGTGCTCGAGCACTGGCGGCCGACACCTGACCGGCCGCCGTCCGAGTGAAACCAATGCATCGGCCCAGGCTTGGCTTGTCGGACTGTGGATGGCGTCTCCGACCGACGGCCCTCGCTGGCCTCCCTCTTAACCCAGGTGAGCTGCGCAAGGGTGTCATTGCCTCGCCATCGTTAGGGTACGCGCGTCGCCGTGGTCACCATCCCGCCCTGATGCCGCACCATGCTCGGCGCCGGCGCCCCCGCGGGAAACTCGAATTGCACGTCGTCGTTATCGTCCCGCACGAAGCGCTCGCCACCGACGTGCTTGAGGCCGAACGCCGGATTTCCCTGTTGTTGCACGCGGAGGCGGCCGTTCTCGACGAACACCCGAACGGGCGTACTCCCGACCGCGTACTGCCCGACAAGCCGCTCGAGCGCCGACGCGGCGATCGGTACCGCCGGCAGGTCCTTGATCCCGAGCGCGCGGCGCGCGATGAGCCGCTCGAGCTGCACCGCCGTGAGCGCTCCAGTATTGGTCAACACGACGGTCACGAGCGAGTCGTCGGGGTAGTGGTGCAACTCCGAGATGAACCCGTTGATGCCGCCGTTGTGACTCACCTGCCGGTGTCCGCCGAGCACGCCAGTGCCCAGGCCGAAGCCGTACGTGAGCGGCTTGCCGTCGTTCAGCGTACCCGGCGTCGACATCAGTTTGTACGACGCCGGGCTCACCACCTTGCCGCTCGACAGCGCGAGGGTCCACGCGGCGAGGTCGTTCACCGTCGAGCAGAGCGAGCCCGCTGCGTACGGCTGCGTCATGCTCAGCGGCTCGGCGTTGATGAACTTCCCGTCGGGTCGCAGGGCGTACCCCTGCGCGCGGTGCTTGATGAGCGGCGCCTGGTCACAGTAGATCGTGCTCTTGAGACCTAACGGTGTGAAGAGCTCGTCCTGCACGTACTGCCCATACGTCTTCCCGCTCAGCTTCTCGATGATCATGCCGAGCAGGAAATAGCCCGAGTTGTCGTACGACCACGCATCGCCCGGCTTGAAGTCGAACGGCTCGTTGGCGAACAGCGCGATCAACGAGTCGGGAGCGAGGTCGAGCCGCACGCCGCGCGCCCACTTGGGCCCAAGGCTCGTGTAGCTCTTGATCCCGGACGTGTGGTTGAGCAGGTGCCGCACGGTGACGCGGTTCCCCTGCGCCGGGAAGTTGGGCAGAAACTTCTGCAACGTGTCGTCGAGCGAGAGCTTTCCCTGCTCCATCAGCTTCATGATGGCCGCGCTCGTGAACTGCTTGGTGATCGAGCCGATGCGGAAGACGGTCTCTGCGGTTGCCGGCACGTCGTTCTCGAGGTCCGCGAAGCCGTACCCCTTCGCGAGGACCGTTCGGCCGTTCTTCACGACCGCCACGGAGACGCCCGCCGTGCGGTGCTCGGCAACGGCGGCGGTGGCGACCGAGTCGACGTAGCGAACGAGGGCGCGCGTGTCCTGCGCGCGTGCGGCGGTGGTCACGAGCGCGGCGGCGAGCAGCGCGAGACCGTACGTGTGGCGCATGAGCAATCTGGAGGAGAGGGAGTATTCCGTTCGCATTGACTTACGAGCGAGCTCGTAAGATGCGGCGGCGGCGCTACCGCTGCCATGCCTCGCCACGCGAACCGCGACGTCTGACGCCGCTCCCTCACGGCACGGGTGCACGCACGTTAGGCGACCGTCTACTCCGGTCGCCCTACGCGCTCGGTGCTGGTGCGAGAGAAAAAAATCATTTGAAATCGCGGCTCGCACATGTATCGTCCAAGGGCAGCGCGGCATTCTCGTGTCCGGCGACGCCCGAGGCCCTCATGCGCGCAATCTCGTTGGGCCTCACCCTATCGACCGGCGCGTGGGTAGTCGCCAGCCTGAACGCTCAGACAATCGCGTATCAGAGCTACGGTGCCAAAGCGGGGATTCCCGTCGCCAATGCCATCGCCTTCGACCCGAACGGGGCGCTCGTCGCCGGGACGAACGACGGAGTCGTCCGATTCGACGGCTTCCGCTTCGAGCCGGTGCCGCTTCCCGGCCTCGCTCAGGCGCGCATCGTTCGCATCACCGCCGCACCGGATTCGTCACTCTGGATCCAGAGCGACGCCGGCGACCTGTTCCACCTTGGCGGGGACGACCGGATCACACGGGTGAACGTACCGTCGGTGCTCGCCACCGAGCTCGCCGCGTATCGCTCCTGGCAGCGCTTGCGAGTCGACACCCGCGGGCACGTCTGGATCAACGGGTGGGGACCAGGGCTGTGGCGCTTCGATCCGGCGACGACGCGCTGGTCTCACGTCGACCTGCCGGGAGACGAGCGCATCGTCGACTTCTTCTTCGAGGGACCGGACCTCCTCTGGCTCGCCTCCGAGCGAAAAGTCGGGCGCGTCGCGCTAAACAGCGAGCACGGGACCCCGCCGCAGTGGTCGCCGCTCCCCAGGCGCATCCTGTTCATGCGCCCTCATTCTCCGGGACGTGCCTGGATCGGCACCGATGCCGGCGTGTACGTGCGGGGCGGCGATGGCTCCATGCGTCGGGCTCTTGGCGGCGAGTACGCCGCGGGCAGGCACGCCGAGCCTGACGCCGATGCGTCCGGTCGACTGCTCGCGACCGCCGGCGCGATCCTCCCGGGTCAGGGCCGGCGGACGGGCGTCGTACGACTCGGTGGGGACGGGGGCGTCGAGTTCCCCCGATCGGCTGGCGCGGCGTTCGACGAGCTCCTGCCGCGACAGTTGTTGTTCGGTCGCGAGGGTGATTTCTGGCTGGCGCACGAGGGCGGGCTCATTCACGTGGACCAGGAGTACCTCGTGTCCTATCCCGTACGGGCGCCTAACGGGCCAGCAGAATTCCTCACGGGACTCACCGGCGACTCGGTGAGCGGGAGTCTCTGGATCAGCACCTGGGGTGGGATGTATCGGCTTCGCAACCAACGGGTCGAGCGCATGAGTGACCTCACCCGTCGCGCCACTACACAACCGACGGCGGGCCACGACGGCCGTCACTGGTGGAGGGAGTATGGCGACCTTGGGTTCGTCGCCGATGCTGCCTCACGCGCCGCGCCGACCGGGAGCTCCGACCACCTCGTCTACGAGACGCGTGCTGGCGTGAGGTTCGTGGCGCGGCCGGATGGCATGTACCGCATGACGGGGCAACGCGCGGCGCGGATCAGTGGTCGCCGCTTCGTCTCGGCGTACGTCGCCGAGGCCGGTGATGGACGGATCTGGATGGCGCCGATATCCAGCGTGTCGACGCGCCTCGATACGGTGGAGGGAGACTCGCTTGGCACGGAGTGCCGGGCCTGTCTGCCGTCATCGCTGCGGGCGGTCCTCGACACGCTGCGGTCTCTGGAAATCGTCGACATGGGAGCGGATGCGTTCGGGCGCGTGTGGATCGCGGCGGGTCGGTCAGGACTGGTCTGCATCTACCAGACAGAACAGGGTACGTGGGAAAGCCGACGACTCCAAACCAGCGACGGCCTCCTGAGCGATGAGGTCCACGCGCTTTTTCCCACGCCGGACGGTCGGCTCTGGGTGGGGACACCTCGAGGAGTCCAGGGATTCCGGCTGCGGCCTGGTGCGCCGAGCCTCGATGCCGTGCTCGAGTTTCGCGCGCGGGATGGGATCTCGCGCGAATTCGTGAGCGCGGTGTTCGAGGATCGTGACGGGTTTCTCTGGTTCGGCGCAGCACCCGGCGAGCTCCATCGACTCGACTACCGACACATGCCGCGTCTGAGCTCTCCCCGCGTACGCCTAACCAGGCTGGAGATCGACGGCGTGCGACAACGCGAGAGCAACGAGCCGCTCCGGCTTCGCGCAGGCAACAGCCATCTGTCGATAACCCTCGCGGCGCAGACGTACCGTCAGGAAGAGCGGGTGCGCGTCGAGTACCGGCTCGCGTCGAGTGACACCTCGTGGACGATCCTCGGGTCCGGGCGCACGATTCAGATCGCGTCGATCGCGCCGGGTCGGCACCGTTTCGAGGCGCGCGCCGTGAGACCGGGCGAGCCTCCCGGACCAGTGGTGCGGCAGGACTTCGTTGCGACACCGCTGTTCTACCGAACCTGGTGGTTCGCCATCGCCGTCATCATCGCGTTCGCATTGCCACCGGCGCTCTGGTATCGAAACCGTGTGGAGCGGCGGCTGGCCATCGAGAGGCTCCGCCTTCGCATCGCCACGGATCTGCATGACGACCTTGGCAGCGGCCTCACGCAGGTGTCGTTGTACAGCGAGTTGATACGCCGCGCATCGGAGCCCCAGGTCGCCGCATGGGCCGAGCAGGTCGGTGACCAGGCGCGTTCGCTCTCCGAAGGGATGCGCGACATCATCTGGGCAATTCATCCGCAGCACGAGAGCTGGGAGTCACTGGAGTCACGGATCAAGGACTACGCGGTCGCCCTGCTCGCCCCCCGCGGCATCCGGCTCGACATGCAGGGAACTGCGGAGCGCACGTCGCCGCCCGGCCTGTCGACCGACGTGCGCCACAACGTGCTGCTGCTGGTGAAGGAAGCGCTGCATAACGCGGTGCGCCACGCGGGGAGCAGGTCCATCGAGATCCGCTGGCACATCACCACAAACCGGCTGCTGCTCACCGTTCGAGACGACGGAGCGGGCTTCGAGCCATCTCGGGAATCGGGCGGGAACGGGCTCGAGAACTTCCGGCGACGTGCCGCAGCGATTCGTGCCGAGCTTCGGCTGGATACCGCGCCCGGCGACGGGACGCGTGTCGAAGTCGACGTACCGTTGCGAGGGCGGCGGCCGAGCTACCCGAGTATGTAGTAGGCAGCGTTCGCCACGCCGACTAGAATGAGTCGCATGTCTGATGACGCCGCCGCGGCGGTGGGCGTGACCACTGCCCTTCGGGTCTTCGTGATCGAGGACTCATCATCGGTGCGCGAAGCGCTGGAGCTCCTCCTCGATGGAGCCCCCGGCTTCGCCAGTGCGGGGACGGCCGGCGACGCGGAAAGCGCGCTCGCCACGCATCCCGACCCTCCTCCCGACGTTGTCCTGGTCGACATCGGGCTCCCCGGAATGAGCGGCACCGATGCGCTTCCGCTTCTCCGCCGCCACTGGCCCCACGCCGAGCTGCTCATGCTCACCGTCCACGACGAAGGGGAGCGCATTTTCGGGGCGCTCTGTGCCGGCGCGACGGGCTATCTCCTCAAGGCCACGCCGCCGACGGCGCTGCTCGACGCGATCCGCGAGGCGCACGACGGTGGTGCCCCGATGACTGCTTCGGTGGCGCGGCAGGTCGTGCGCGTGTTTCGCGCACCCGATCCGGCGGCAGGCCTGCTCTCGCCGCGCGAGCGCGATGTTCTGCAGGGACTCGTCGACGGCAGGACGTACAAGCAGATCGGCGACGGCCTGTTCATCAGCGTCAACACGGTCGCCTTCCACGTCAAACAGATCTACCAGAAGCTCCACGTCCATTCACGCGCCGAGGCGACCGCCCGAACCGCGTCACGACCTCCCGGATCCGCCCCGAAAAACTACCCGAGTATGTAGTTGTGCGGTGTGGTCGATCGCCTAACGTGTAGCACCGATGGGCCGCTCGACCGTCATCCGACCCGGAGACGACGCGACAATGCGTGGATCGACAATCACCCGCGCCCGTGCGTTCCGGGCAGCGCTCGGCACACTGGCCCTCGCCGGTTGTGGTACAGACCAGCCGACGGCTCCGCCTCCAACCGCCGCCACATGCATCACGGGACTCTCGGCGCAGGCCACCTGCTATAGCGGGACACAGCTCAGCGGAGCGTCCTATCAGATTGCCGTGCCGACGAACTGGAATGGCATCCTGGTCGTCGTGGCCCGCGGTGCGACGCCAGTGCCGGCAACAGATCTCCGCACGTTCGGTGCTGCCCGCAACCTGCTGCGCGACGGAGGACTCGCGCTCGCCGCGACCACGTACCGCAGCGACACGCCACTTGCGCGAGACGCGACGGATGACGTCGAGGAGCTGCGACAGATCTTCGTCGCGAAGTTCGGCCGCCCGAAGCGCACGATCGTCTGGGGACTGTCGTTCGGCGGTCTGGTGGCGGCGCGTTGTGCGGAGCGGTTCGGGACCTTCGACGGTGTGGTGTCGCTGTGCGGACTGATGGCGGGGACGCTGCGGAGTCTCTACACACAGTTGGACGCGCGCACCGTGTACCAGTATTACTGCCGCAATCTTCCACGCAGCGACGAGCCGCGGTACGACCTGTTCCTCGGTCTCGCGCCACAGACCACGCTGACGGCGGCGGAGCTCCAGGCCCGCGTCAACGAGTGCACCGGCATCAGTCTCCCCGCGGCGCAGCGCTCGGCCGCGCAGCGTGAGAACCTGGCGAACATCCTCGCCGTGCTGCGCATCCCGGAATCGGGGCTCCTGACGAACATGGACGCCGCGACCGCCCTGCTGAAGACGTTCCTCCAGGAGACGTTAGGCGGACACAACCCGCTGCAGAACACGAACGTCCGATACAGTGGGTCGACCGACGACGTCGCGCTGAACCGTGACGTGCCCCGGTACCCCGCCGAGAACCAGACCGCCACCGTGCTGGCCTCGGCCGATGACCCGACGGGACGCCCGCGAGCTCCGGTGCTGACATTGCACGCCATCGACGACCCTCGCGCGTTCGTCGAAAACCAGTCGGCGTATCGCGCAGCGGTCACCAAGGCTGGCGCGTTAGGCAATCTCTTCCAGGCGTTCACGAATCAGGGCGGGCATTGTCAGTTCACCACGGCCGAGCAACTCGGGGCGCTCCAGGTGGTACTCGATTGGATCGAACGCAAAACGCCGCCTACGAACGAAGCGCTCGCTGCGGCGTGCGAGAAGTATCGACTCGAGTTCGGCACCAGCTGTCGCTTCAATGCGGGCTATCAGCCGGCCGCACTGGAAACGCGACTCTATCCGCGACAGCCGTGACGCGCGCGACCACCACCGCATCGATGCTGTCCGCAACCTCACACCTTCTTCAGGAGGCCCTCGTGCGTTCGCTCCGCGGCTTCATACTCGCACTCCCGGTGTTGACGGCCTGCGCGGACGGCGGGACCACGTCCCCGCCGCCAACGGCGCGCACCGATGGGCCGAGCCCGTCGGTCGCGGTCACGAGCGCCGCATGCGGGGACGTCGTCGTGTCAGACCTGCGGCTGGAGAACGACCTGGTGTGTGCAGGCGATGGACTCACCGTCTCCGCGACCGGCGTCCGGATCAACCTGCACGGCCACACCATCAGCGGGAATGGCACGGGCGTCGGCATCAGAGTCAACGCCAGTCAGGACGTCTCGATTCAGGACGGCACCATCCGCGGGTTCCTCCAGGGGATGTTCGTCGCGTCGTCCACGGGAATCGTCATCAAGAACAACGAGCTCACCCAGAACGCGACCGCGGTCCTCCTGCAGGCGTCGAGCGGCAACACGATCAAGGCGAACATCGCGCGGCAAAATTCCGTTCGGGCATTCATGTTCCGCCCGAACCTGACCGGCGTGGTGTCCACCGACAATGACGTCGTCGACAACGACATCATCGACAATCCCACAGGGATTCTCCTGATCTCGCAGCCGGGGAACACCTTCAATGGGAACACGATCTCGGGGAGTACGGTCGCAGCGATCGACATGACCTCTCCGCCAGGCGCGAGCGGCAACGTGATCAAGGGCAACTTGCTGACGACGAGCGCCGTGGGCATCCGACTCGCCGGCGGATGGACCGGCAACACTATCCGTGGCAACACCCTTCAGGCGAACAGCTGTGCACTGCAGGGGCCGACCGCGGGCAACACGCTCCAGGGAAATACGTTCGCCGGGAACTCGGCGAATCTCTGTCCGTAGCGGCGAGAACCCCGGTTGTCATCCCCAGTGGCGGCTCGTTCCGAAGTTGCCGGACGGTGGGAGCGGCACCGTAGAAAGCACCTGCCCGTAGTTGGGCGATTTGCGATCGAAGTCGATGACCGCGAGGAAGTCGGGCTGCCCTTGGCTTCGTAGAGCTCGCCCAAGCGCTGTTGGACGCCGGCGAGGTTCAGAGATTCGTTGAACGCCGCGCCAGGCCGTTTCTGCGCCAGGTATGCGTCGCCTGTGGCAATGGTTGAATCGGGGCGCTCGAGCCGGTCGAGCACGACGAAGCGAAGCGACAGCAGGCATTCCGTGCACACGTGGAGGCGTCGATCCGCCTCGGCGACTTTCGCCAGCGACTCATCGAGTCGGCCCGCCGAAGTCCGCCAGCGCGTCGCTGAACACCTCCGCCGCGGGACGATCGACGGTCCTTCCGAGCGCGGCGAGCTGTCTCATGTAGTCCGCGCGCACCTGCTGCGCGAGCGGTGTATCGCCGGCAAAGCCCGCGGCGGCGAGCAGGTACGCGTTGAGGCGATCGACCAGCGGGAACGAATCCGGCGGCATGCGACGCATCGTCTGGTGGAGCACGTCACGCGCGGCAGCCCGGTCCTCCTGCACAAAGGCAGCGACCAGCGCCGAGTCTATCCCGGCATTCCGGGATCGCCGCGTTGTCGCCACGCTCGAGCTGCCGCGTGCGCATCTCGCTCCGGTACTGCAGCCCTTCGCGGATCCGTCCGCGAGCGATGAGCACGGCACCAAGCTCGCCCAGCACCGAGTTCGTGATCGTTCGGCTCGTCGCGACCTTCGGCCGAATGTCCCTGTAGACCCGTTCGGCGCTGTCGTATGCGTGGAGAAAGGCCAGGTGCCGTGCCTGCGTGAGCAGCACGGTCGGCTCGTTGGGCGCGCGTCGGGCCCACTCGCGCATGAGACTATCGGCGGCGGCTTCCTGACCGGCGGCGGAGAGCCCGGAAGCCGCGTTACTCCACGTGATCGGGTTGATCGTCTCGCGATCCTGTTGCGCTGCCTTCAGGCGGTATCGCGCGGCGCGTTCGTATTCTCGGCGCTTTGTGAGAATCAGTGAGGCATTGTTGAGCGCAATGAGGTTCGTCGGCTCTCGCGCGAGCGCGGCCTCGAACGCCTCGAGCGCGCGCTCCTCGTCGACCGCCGGTCCGTCGCGTGACGCTGAACGGCTGTGCGTTCGGGAGTAACAACGTGATGTACGCCGCGTTCATGGACGCGCCATACACCACACCGATCAAACTTGGCGGCGTTGGTGGGCATAACAACAATCTCGTAACCGGGATTTCGCCGTCAGGTCAGTACATGGTGGGGCACGGCGTCACGTCGGGGAATGTCCAAGTTGGCGTGTACTGGGTCCCTAACGTTGCGGACACCAGCAGATTCACGTTCGCGTGGACGATCGAAGAGGGGATTGGGCCGGCCTCTCGGCCGCGAGCAGATTGCGAGTCGACGTCGACCACGACGGAGCAGCAATCTAGTTTTCGCGCATGTCCACGTTGCCCCCGACTCCGTTCGAACAGCTTGGCGGCGATCCGGGCGTACGTCGTCTCGTCGATCGTTTCTACGACCTCGTCGACGGCGCGCCGGAAGCCGCGACCATCCGCCGGCTGCACGCCACGAGCCTCAAGGCATCGCGCGATAAGCTGCACCTGTATCTGATGATGTGGACGGGCGGCCCGCAGACCTACGTGGAGCGGAACGGGCACCCGCGCCTGCGCATGCGGCACTTCCCTTTTCAGATCGGCACGCGCGAGCGTGATGAGTGGCTCTGGTGCATGGACCGCGCGCTGGATGAGCACGAGATGCCTGACGAGTTGCGCTCGCAGCTCCGGGAACGCTTCCACGCGCTCGCCGATCACATGCGGAACCAGGCGGAGTAAGGCCGGGAAACGGCAACTGCAACCGCAACGGCAAATTCAACTGCAACTGCAGGACAGGATGGCCAGGATGGACAGGATTGAACAGAGCCTCCGTGTCGCATTCAGGGCCCCTCCCACAACGAGCCCAGGATGAGGGGCACGGCCGCTCGGGACGCCACTCTCCCCGAGATGTGTTCCCCACATTCGTTAGGCCCCCGGCGACACGCGCTCGACGCCGAGGCAGTCATCTTCTCAATCCTGTCCATCCTGCCAATCCTGTCTTGCAGTTGCCGTTGCCGTTTCCAGCCTCATGGCATGCAAAGCCGTCATCCTGCCAATCCTGTCCATCCTGGCCATCCTGTCCTGCAGTTGCTGTTCACGCCTTAGATCCGGACTGATGCCTGATCCTGCGCGCGAACTGCGGTCTTGACTTTGGCACGCGGCGTCTGTATTTAACCACTACGTTAATTAACCAACCGGTTCACCGCGTATGCCGACCGACCAACTGAGCATGACGTTCGCAGCCCTGGCCGATCCAACTCGACGCGCAATTCTCGCCCGGCTCATCACCGGCGAGCGCACCGTCAACGAGCTGGCCGAGCCCTTCACGATGAGTCTGCCGGCCGTCTCGAAGCATCTGCGGGTGCTGGAGCGCGCCGGTCTCATCGCACGCGGACGCGAGGCGCAGTGGCGACCGTGCCGCCTCGAAGCCACGCCGCTCAAGGAAGTCGCGGACTGGACCGAGCCCTATCGCGCGATCTGGGAAAAACGGTTCGATCGCCTCGAGACCTACCTCCAACAACTCCAATCCAAGGAGAAGACCAATGCCCGTCGGAAGCGTGGCAAATAGCGAGAGCTTCAGGATGACGACGCCATCGGATCTCGAGATCCGGCTGACGCGCCTGTTCGACGCACCGCGTGCGCTCGTGTTCGAGGCAATGCACACCCCCGAGCATGTGAAGCAGTGGTGGGGATGCCTGGCCCAGGGCTATTCCGTTCCTGTCTGCGAGATCGACCTGCGTCCGGGCGGCACGTGGCGGTTCGTCAACCGGCTGCCTAACGGCAAGGAGGTCGCGTTCCACGGCGTCTACCGCGAGATCGCACGGCCGGAACGCGTCGTCAACACGGAGATCTTCGAGGAGTATCCCGATGTCGAGTCTCTCGTGACGACCCTGCTGACGGAGGAGAGCGGGAAGACACGACTTACAGTGACGGCGCGGTATCCGTCGCCAGAGGTTCGCGACATCGTCCTCAAGTCCGGGATGGACAGAGGCGCCGCGCTGAGCTACGACCGCCTCGAGGAAGTGGCAGCGGCCCTCAACGGGTCCTGAGCGGTCCGGAGCTCCAGTATCGCGGGGTGCGGCGCCTAACGCCGCACCCCGCTCGACCATCGTGCACCTACTCGGCTCTGAGCGTCACACCCGGATCCGCTGCCGCGGCGCGCCGAGCCGGGATATAGCTCGCGATCGCTGCGACACTCATCAACAGCGCCGCCGATCCCAGCAGGCTCGCCAGATCTCTCGGCGCCACGCCATATACCAGGTTGCTCATGACCCCAGACAGTGCGATCGCGAGCACCAGGCCGACGACCGAACCCGCAACCGCCATCGACGTTCCGTTCCATATCACGAGTCGCGTGACCTCGCGACCCGTCGCGCCAAGCGCAACGCGAATCCCGAATTCACGCAAGCGTTGCGTGACGCCGTACGCGACGACGCCGTAGATCCCCACTGCCGCCAGCAGGAGCGCGACACCGCCGAATGACGCCATCAGGAGCGTCGTCAACTGGCGCTGCGCCAACGATCGATCGATGATCGCCGTCATCGTGCGGACGTTGTAGACGCTCTGCTCGGGATCGACAGAGCGTATCGCGTTGGCG
>Ga0207650_10001780_pt1 | contig 15235 bp, 13 predicted proteins | sample KBSS63metaG_FD_184325 | JGI IMG/M metagenome (GOLD analysis project Ga0207650, IMG submission 184325) | Switchgrass rhizosphere microbial communities from Kellogg Biological Station, Michigan, USA - KBS S6-3 metaG (SPAdes) (version 2) | ecosystem: Host-associated > Plants > Roots > Rhizosphere...
ACTGGCCGATATACGAGCGCTGCCAGGCGTTGGGATTCCCGGTCCTGCTGCACCCGGTCGACCCGGTCGGCGCGGACCGCATGCGCAGCTACTACCTGCGCAACTTCCTCGGCAATCCATACGACACGGGCATCGCCGCGGCGTCGCTGATGTTCGGCGGCGTGATGGATGCATTCCCGAAGCTCGAAGTCGTGCTGCCGCATGCGGGCGGCACGTTTCCGGCGTTGATCGGGCGCATGACGCATGGCTCCGGCGTGCGTCCCGAAACCAAGCACATGACGAAAGCGCCGATGACTTACCTGCGCCGCTTTCATTACGACACGATCAGCCACAGCCCCCAGATCATGGGGGACGTCATTCGCCTGGTCGGCGCCGACCGCGTCGTGATGGGTACTGATCATCCGGCCGACATGAGCCTCGCACGGCCGATCGAGTTTATCGACTCGATTCCCCAGCTCTCGAATTACGAGCGCGAACTGATACTTGGCGGAAACTCGGCGCGCCTATTCAAGCTGTAAAAACCGAAAAGAGATCGTCATTTCCCGCGCGAAGTGGGAATCCTGCAGATTTTATGGGGTCTGATTTATTGCCCGGTTACCCGCCTCGCGCGCGTATGACGGTTTGAAAACCTTGGTCTGTGTTCACAACGAACTGGAGTCGCAAATGAAGTTACGCCTCGTTACCGCCGTACTCGCAACGTTAGCCGTCATGGCTCCATTCGAAGGTGAAGCGGCGGCCGCCGACAATTATCCGAGCCGGCCGATCCGCCTGATCACGCCGGCGGCGCCCGGCGGGACGACGGACTTTCTCGCGCGGCTCGTCGGCGCCAAGCTCGGCGAGGCATTGAAGCAGCAGGTGGTCGTCGACAATCGGGCAAGCGCCTCGGGTGTCATTGCCGCGGAACTCACCGCGCATTCGCCGCCCGACGGCTACACGCTGTTCGTGGCCTATCATCAGCACACGGTGAACGCGGCGTTGAATCCCAAGCTTCCGTATAAGGTCCTCGACGATTTCACGCCGATCACGCAAATGACCGCGGCCGGCTTGCTGCTGCTCGTGAATCCATCGTCGCCTCCGAAGACGCTGAAGGAATTCATTGAATGGACGCGCAGCTACAAGGGGCCGCTCAATTTCGGCTCGGCGGGCATCGGCAGCGGCGGCCATCTGGCCGGCGAACTCTACAACCTGATGGCGGGCGTCAAGGCGCAGCACATTCCGTACAAAGGCACTGGGCCGGCCCTGATCGATCTGATCGGCGGCCAGTATCAATACAACTTTGCCGGATTAGCCGGCGCGGTGCCGATGATGAAATCGGGCAAGCTGCGCGGTCTTGCGATGACCACGCCAAAGCGGGTCGCTGCATTGCCCGATGTGCCGGCGATGGCCGAAGCGCTGCCGGGCTTCGAAATCGTCGGCTGGTACGGCATATTCGGCCCCGCCAAAATGCCCAAAGCCCTCGTCTCCCGGCTGCACGACGAGATCGTCAAAGTTCTCCAGCGCCAGGACGTCAAGGACATTATCGCAGGCGACGGCGCCGAGCCCGTCGGCAACACGCCTGAAGAATTCCGCAAGTATCTGGATGCCGACGTTGCCAAATGGGCGAAGCTCGTCAAAGAGAGCGGCGCCAAGCTGAACTAGGCGCGCCAGCTGGGAATCGGAGTTCGGCATGACTGCAGATGTATTGCTCTACGTCGGTGAGGCGCTCGGCAAGTATGGATTTCCGAACGGCCACCCGTTTGGCCCGGATCGCCAGGATGCGTTCTGGAAAGAGACCGTAAAGCAGGGCCTCGACAAATCCGCGAAGCTAGCCGCGCCGCGTGCCGCCTCACGCGATGAAATCGAGCGGTTTCACAGTGCGCACTACGTCGAACGCGTCGACGGGTTGAGCGAGCTGGGCGTAGGCTCGATCGATTACGGCGACACGCCCGCTTATCCGGGCGTCTACGACGCGTCCGCGGCGGTAGTCGGTTCGGCGCTCGAAGGCCTCGAGCGCGTGATGAGCGGCGACGTCTACCGCACGTTCCAGCCGATCGGCGGCCTGCACCATGCGCGGCGCGACAATGGCGCGGGCTTCTGCGTGTTCAACGACTGCGGTGTGGTGATCGATACGCTGCGTGAAAAATACGGCATCCGGAAAGTCGCGTACGTCGACATCGACGTCCATCACGGCGACGGGCTTTTCTATCCATACGAGCACGACGCCGAAGTATTCGTCGCCGACATTCACGAAGACGGCCGGTTTCTTTATCCAGGCACCGGCGACGCCAGCGAGACAGGCAAAGGCGCGGCCGCCGGAACCAAGCTCAACATTCCGATGCAGCCCGGTTCCACCGACAAGCTATTCATGCGCGAATGGGAGCGGGTCGCGGAATTCTTGCGGCGATTCAGGCCCGAATTCATCGTTTTCCAGTGCGGCGCGGACAGTCTCGCCGGCGATCCGCTTGCGCATCTGCAATACACGCCGGCGGCTCATGCGCATGCCGCGCGTAGCCTGTGCGAGCTCGCCAACGAGTTCGCGAGCGGACGCATCATGGGGTTTGGCGGCGGCGGCTATAATCGCAACAACCTGGCGCTCGCGTGGAACGCGGTGCTGAACGAGTTTATCCGCGGCTCGGAGCGTTAAACGATTCGTCTGACGCGGGTTCAAGCAAGCGGGAAGATTTTGGAGGCCTCTCGCGACGCTGCTAGAACTCGACTTTGATATTGCGTTCGCGGATCAGCTTCTGCCACATGTCCTGGTCGCGTCGGATCACTTGTGCGAACGCGGCCGGCGTCAGGATGTAGGGATCGGAGCCCAGCTCCGTCAGCTTGGCCTGGACGTCGGGTAGTTCGACTGCGCGCGCGATGCCGGCGGCGAGTTTATCGACGACCGGCTTTGGCGTGCCCGCCGGCGCGAACACGCCGTACCAGGAACTCACCTCAAAACCGGGAAGGCCTGATTCCGCCACGGTCGGCACATCGGGCGCGACGCGAGGACGCTTCGCACCGCTCGTCGCGAGCAAAATCAGCGAGCCCTGCTTGATGTGGCTGAACGAGGCTGATGGCAGCGGATCGAACTCGACCTGCACTTCGTTCGCGAGCAGGGCGATCAACGCCGGCCCGCCGCCCTTGTACGGCACATGCACCATCTCGATGCCCGCCATCGCCTTGAACAATTCGGTGCCGAGATAAACGGTCGTGCCGGAAGATCCGTAATTGAGTTTGCCCGGTTGTGCTTTCGCCAGCGCGATCAATTCGCCCGTGGTCTTTACCTTTAGCGAAGAATGAACGAGCAGGAGATACGGCGCGATGGCAATCGGCGTGATCGGTGAGAAGTCTTTTAAGGGGTCGAAGGTGGCGCCCGGCAGCGTGATCGGATTCAGCACGTGCGTAGTTGAAGTGCCGATCTGCAGCGTGTAGCCGTCGGGCGGCGAGCCTTTCACGTATTCAGAGGCGAGATTGCCGCTCGCACCCGGGCGGTTTTCGACTACGACCTGGCGACCCCAGAAGTCGGTCAGTTTCTGCGCGACCATGCGCGCGAGGATGTCGCTCGCACCGCCGGGTGCGTAGCCGGTCACGATCCTGACCGTCTTGGTGGGATAGTCCTGTCCCGCCGCCGGCAAAATGCCGGCCAGTAGGGCGGTCGCAAGCAAAAACAATCGCGCTTTGATCATGGATCAATTCTTCAAAGGTTTCGGATACATGACCTCATCGCCGTGCTCAAACATCTTCTCGATTTCCTCGTGCGTAAGAAAATCGGGCTTTCTGCCGTTGGCGAGTGCGAGCTGCTCGGCGATGATATTGCGCTTAACTTCGCCGACGAGCACGTTAGTCCGGCCGTAGCATTCCGACACGGTACGCCCGAGCACCGTGAAGCCGTGGCGCTTCATGATGATGCAGTTGGTGTCCTTGATGAAGGTTTTGATTGGCGCCACGTCTTCCTCGACGTTGATGTGCGCCGGCAGGTAGTGCGGCCACGTTTGCATCAGGAACGGAAAAGTCAAGCCGGTAATGCCCAGTTCTTCGTAGCCCGCGGCGAAAAACGCGATCGTCTCGTCGTGGTGAAGGTGAATGACCGCGTTCACCTCTGGGCGCAGCCGCAAGATCTCGCGGTTCATCTGGTGCCCGACCGTGGTCGCGTTATTGCCGTAAAGTATGCGGCCGTCCGGCACGTCGGTGATGAGGAGGTCGTCGATTGACATTTCCTCCAGCGACACGCCCTGGCATTTGACGTAGCAGATACCGTCGGGATACTTCGGATGCGCAACCCGCATGACGAGGTTGCCGGTTGAGCTGTAAACGAGGCCGCGCGCCGAGAGCATCTTCGCATAGCGCAGATATTGTTCGGCAATTTCTTGATCGAACAAGACTGCGGGATCGGGCGTGAGCTCGTTCACGCGATAGCGGCGTTCAGTTTGATCCGGCATGGCAATTTTCTCCTGGCTACCTGCGAATTTGAGTCTGTCTCGCTCGTATTGCCGCCGATGATATCACCGCGGGGCGGCGGTTTCGGAGGCCTCAGGCGCGTTCGATTTCGACGAGGCAGCTCATCGCGTTCGGCCCTTGCGTCAGTTGCGACGTGCCGATATCGAGGGTCAGGACATTCGCGGTGCCCGCGCGGTCGGTGCGGTCCGCAGCCGGGTCCCACCACGCGCCGGTCGCCATGACGGCAACTCCCGGCATCACGCCGTCGTCGAGCGCCAATCCGGCGAAGCACGCACCGCGATCATTGTGGACTTTCACCTTATTGCCGGCCGCCAGGCCGCGCGCCGTGGCGTCCGCTGGATTGAGGGAAACGCGCTCGATGCCGGCTACCTTGTTGCCCTGCGCCAGCGGGCCCATGTCGAGCTGGCTGTGCAGGCGATCGGCGGGTTGGACCGTGATGAGATGCAACGGGTGGCGCGCGGCTGCATGCGCGCCCAGCCATTCCACGGGAGCCAGCCACGCCGGGTGCGCCGGCATATCGACTTCCGACATGGCCGCAATGCGTGCGCTGTGGAGCTCGATGCGGCCCGACGGCGTCTGCAACGGGTGCGCCCCCGGGTCGCGCCGAAAGTCCTCCATCAGCACAAAGTCGCTATTCGGCAACGGCAGTTCGACGTAGCCTTTATTCCAGAACGAGTCGAACTCCGGAAACTCTATCCCCTGGCGGCGGTGGATCTCGGCGCAGCGCCCGTAGATATCGCGTATCCACGCGAATTCGTCACGCCCTTCAGTAAAAGCTGCCTGCTGGCCCAGGCGCTGCGCGAGTTCGCCGAAAATATCGAAGTCGTTGCGGGCAAGATGCTGCGGCCGTATCGCCTGCTGCATCGCCAGGATGTAGCGGTCGCGCGATGACCCGCCGATGTCGTTGCGCTCAAGCCCCGTCGTCGCCGGCAGCACAATGTCGGCGTAACGCGCTGTCGGCGTCCACCAGATTTCGTTGACGACGATCGTTTCGGGCCGTTGCCACGCGGACAGAAAGCGGTTGAGCTGCTGATGATGGTGGAACGGATTGCCGCCGGCCCAATGCACAAGCCGGATGTCCGGGTAAACGTGCGTTGCGCCGTCGAAGCGATACTCCGCGCCAGGGTTGAGCAGCATGTCGGCGATGCGCGCGACCGGGATGGAGAGCGCAAGCGGATTGTCCGGCACCGGCAATTCCGGTCCCGGCGTCGCCGGCCGCGGATTGCCCACGCCGTTCATCGAGCCGTGGCCGAAGCCGAACCCGCCGCCCGGCAAGCCGATCTGGCCCAAGATGGCGGCCAGCGCAATCGCCATCCAGTACGGCTGCTCGCCGCGATGGGCGCGCTGGATCGAGAACGAGCAAGTCAAATAACTGCGCTTGCCCGCCAGCCGTCGCGCAAGGTCGACTATGCGGCGCTCCTCGATGCCGGTGATAGGCGCCGCCCACGCCGGACTTTTCGCGATGCCGTCGCTGCGCCCGAGTATGTAGGCCTCGAGCACTTCGAAACCGATGCAATAGCCGGCAAGGAAAGATTTATCGTGTTTGCCGGCAATGATTGCTTCATGCGCAAGTGCCAGCATCAACGCCGTGTCGGTGTTCGGCCGGATCGGCAGCCACTCCGCGCGTAAAAAATCAGGACAGTCGCCGCGTGTCGGGCTCACGTTGACGACCGGAATTCCGCGCGCGGCCAGCTGCCGCAGCCAGACTTCCTGGGTGTGCTCGGCCGCACCGCCGGAGCTTACCTGGCCGTTTTTCAGCGCGAGCCCGCCGAACGCGACGAATATCTCGCAATGCTCGAGAATGCTGGGCCATGCGGTCGAGCGTCCCGTCAGCGTGCTATAGGTGCCGATCACGTACGGCAGCAGGAATTGCGCGGTGCCCCAGCTATAGTTGCCGGCCTGATCCACCGCGCCGCCGGTTGAGAAGTAAAAGCGCCTGACCTGTGAACGCGCGTGATGCAAGCGACCGGCCGACGACCAGCCGTATGAGCCCGCAAATATCGCCTGCGAGCCCTGCTGCGCGCGCACCCGGACGATTTCATCGGCCACCAACTTGAGGGCTTCGTCCCAGCCGACTTCGACGAATTCGTCGCAGCCTCGCAGCGTGCGGTCTGAAGCGATACGATCTTTAAGCCACGATTTGCGTATCGCCGGCGCGCGTATGCGCCGGTCGGAGTAGACCGAGCCGGGAATGGAAGCGAGGAGCGGCGACGGGACCGGATCGCGCTCGAACGGTTCGCAGCGTATCAGCACGCCGTCCTCAACGACCGCGGTGAACGCGCCCCAGTGCGCGAGCTGATGAAAGCGTTCAATCACCGGGGACTCGTCATCGAGGTTCGATCGAGATTAGTCATTGCATGTTTTGGCAGCGGCCTCAAAAATACCGTTCGCCTTGCATAAAATCATTTTGCGGTAAGAAGACTAGAATGCAAGTATGCCACCGGTAATCGTCATAGGCGCCGGCATCGTCGGCGTCTGCGCCGCTGCCTGGCTGCAGCGCGCAGGCCGGCAGGTGCTGCTGATCGATCAGGGCGATCCGGGAATGGGCGCCTCGTTCGGCAATGGCGGTATTTTCTCCGCTTCGTCTATTGTGCCGGTGGCAATGCCGGGCGTGATAGGGAAGGTGCCGGGTTGGCTCCTCGATGCCGAGGGACCGCTGACTATCCGCTGGTCCTACCTGCCGCGGCTCGCGCCCTGGCTCGCGCGCTTCGTCGCCGCCTCGACGTCCGAACGCGTCGAAGCGCAGGCGCGCGCCCTGCGCGCCCTGCTCGAAGGCTCGCTCGCCAATTATGCACCGCTGGTCAAGGACGCTGGCGCCGAGGACCTCGTGCGCCATCAAGGCATGCTCTATCTCTACGCCGCCGAAGCGAGCTGGCGCGGCGACGCACGCGCGATGGAATTGCGCCGGCGCAACGGCGTTGCGATCGAGGAAATCACGGGGCCGGCCCTCGCCGAGCGCGAACCGGACCTGGGACCGGGCTTCACGCGTGCGCGGTTGATTCCCGGCAACGGCCACACCACCAATCCGCTGCGCCTGGTGCAAAAGCTCGCGCAAAACGTGATCGCGCGCGGCGGACGAATTGTGCAGGAACGCGTGCTCGGCTTCGAGCACAACGGCGCCGCCGTATCGTCGGTAAAAACAAATTTGACGGCGCATCCTGCCAGCGCGGTGGTGCTCGCCGCCGGCGCCTGGTCGAAATCGCTCGCGACAGAACTCGGCGACCGCGTGCCGCTCGACACGGAGCGCGGCTACCACACTGTCGTGAAGAATCCGGAAAAGACGGTGCGCACGCCCTCGCTGTTCGTCGACGGCAGTTTCGGCCTGATTCCGATGGAGACTGGTCTGCGGCTGGTCGGCACTATTGAGCTCGCCGGGCTTGACGCGCCGCCCAACTGGGCGCGCTCGCGCGTGCTGCTCGAGCAGGGCAAGCGAATTTTGCCGGGCCTGCTCGCCGACAACGACGAAACGCGTGTCAGCCAATGGCTGGGCTTTCGCCCGTCGCTGCCCGATTCGCTGCCCGTAATCGGTCCCTCATCGCGATATGCCAACGCGTTCTACGCGTTCGGTCATGGCCATATCGGCATGTGCGGTGCATCGACTACCGGCAAGCTGATTTCCGCTCTTGTTGCTGGAGAGAAACTGGAGCTGAATATCAAGCCGTATAGCGCGCAACGCTTCTAGAAAGTCCCGGGGTACTGCCCGCCGTCTATCAGCAGGTTCTGCGCGGTGATGAATCCAGCCTGGACCGAGCACAGGAACGCGATGTAATCCCCCGCCTCTTCCGGCCGGCCGTAGCGTCCTGCCGGGTTTTCTTTGGCCCGCGACGCCCACACTTCGTCGTAATCGCGCCCGGTCAGTCGGGCGATGCTCTTCACGTGCTCGCGCTGCGCGTCGGAATCGAAAATTCCCGGCAGGATGTTGTTAATGGTGACGTTGTGCCGCACGGTCTGGCGCGCGAGACCGGCGATGAAGCCGACCAGGCCGGAGCGTGCGCCGTTGGACAGTCCGCCTTCCGCCTGCGGGCTCTTCACGGTGCGCGCGCTGATGTTGACGATGCGGCCGAATTTGCGCTCGATCATGCCGTCCACCACGTCGCGGATCATGAAGATCGGCCCGAGCATCACCGCGTCGAGCGTCTTCAGCCAATCCTCGCGCTCCCATTGCCGGAAGTCGCCCGGCGCCGGCCCATCCGCATTGTTGATCAGGATATCGGGCAGCGGGCAGGCCGCCAGCGCCGCGGCACGCCCTTCAGCCAGCGTGAGATCGGCAACCACCGCCGTGACGCTCGCGCCGGTTTGTGCCTTGATGTCGGCGGCCGTGCGATCAAGCGTCGCGAGCGTGCGCGCCGCGATGGTCACCACCACGCCTTCACGCGCGAGGCAAAGCGCCGCCGCGCGGCCGATGCCGCGGCTGCCGCCGAACACCAGTGCGTGCCTGCCCTCGATGCCGAGTTTCATGTGTCTGCCCAGTGGTGACGCGCAACGGCGTGGCGGCGAAACTTTAATGCCGTAGACATGATCGATACTTGAATAATATTCTACCAATATCGCATCGTCGCATCGACTCTGGCGCCCTTGACTGGGCTTGAGACGCGGCGTAGATTGCCCTTTCCCATCAGGAGACACCATGGCTAAGATGCGTATTGAAGGTTCATTTGTCGCTCCGCCCACACCATTCAACGAGAATGGCGCGGTCGATCATTCCGCCTATCGCGCGCTCTTGCAGCATCTCGAGGACAACGGCACCGTCGCGGCGCTGATCATGGGCTCCACGGGCGAGCCTTCGCTGCTCGAGCCCGAGGAGAAGAAAAAGATCGTGGTCGAAACGGCCAAGATGAAGACCGGCAAGATGAAATTCTTTTACGGCTGCACCGGCAACACCACGCAGCAGGTTATCGACAATGTAAATTTCGCCAAGGCCAACGGCGCCGACGGCGCGATCATCGCCGCCCCGCCCTATATCTGCGGGCCCGAGGACGACATCGAGCGTCATTACCAGGAAATCGCGGACAGCGTCGATCTGCCGCTTGGCATTTACAACAACCCGCCGCGAGTGAAGACCGACCTGCATTGGGAACACCTCTTGCGCCTCTTGAAGCACCCGAATTACGTGATCCTCAAGGAATCGACCGCGCGCGTCGCGCAGGTGGCGCAGGTGCTGGCGGCGAAGCCCGACGCCACAATCATGTGCTGCGATTCGCCAAACCTGGGACTGGTAGTGCCGACGATGAGCCTGGGCGGGCACGGCACAGCAAACATGACGGGAAACATCGCGCCGCAGGAGATGGCGATGCTCTCCAAGCCGTGGAAAAGCTTCGAGGAAGCCGACAACTTCCGGCAGACCTACTTGAAGCTGCTGCCGCTGATGCATTTCAACTATTCGGCGATCAACCCTGTGGCGCTGAAGTCGCTCATGCGCGCACTCGGCCTGCCGGTCGGCGCGCTGAGAAAGCCCCTGCGCAACATCGAGGGCGAGGCGCTGATGCAGGGCGTGCGCATCGTTAAAGAGCTGGGTCTGGACAAGAAATACGGTTACCAGATCCAGCCGAAACTGGCGTATGCCGCATAAGGGTTTGTTTTTTGTATTACTCGCCGTAACCGCCCTCGCGCACGCTGGGGAATATCCCGCAAAACCGATTCGCCTGATCATTCCCACGCCGCCCGGCGGCTCGGTGGACGGCGTGGCGCGCCTGGTCGGTGCGAAGCTCGCTGAATATCTCGGCCGGCCGGTGGTGTTCGACAATCGTGGCGGCGCCTCGACCACGCTGGGCGCCGACGTCGTCGCGAAGAGCGCGCCCGACGGTTACACGATCTATATAAATGCCTCGATTCACTCGATCAATCCGTACGTCCTCAAGTCGCTGCCGTATGACGCGGTGAAGGATTTCACGCCGATCGCTGAGCTCGCGCGAGGTCCGCTGCTGTTCACCGTCCATCCGGGCGTGCCGGCGAAGAGCGTGAAAGAATTTATCGAGGTGCTGCGCGCCAACCCGGGCCAATATAACCTCGCTACATCTGGCTTCGGGTCCGCCGGGCATTTGGCCATCGCGCTCGTCCGTGCGCGCGCCGGTGTGGACGTGCCGATCATCCAGTACAAGGGAACGGGTCAGGCCATGCCCGATCTTATCGGCGGCCAAGTCAGTGCGATGATCGATCCGGTACTCTCCTCCGGGCCGCAAGTAAGAGGCGGCAGGCTGCGGCCGCTCGCCATTACCAGCGCCCGGCGCAGCCCGCAGTATCCCGATGTTCCGACCGCCGTCGAAGCCGGCATGCCGGAACTCGAGTTCTATTCCTGGTACGGCCTGTGGGGCCCCGCGCGCTTGCCGCGCGAGATTGTCGCGCAACTCGAGGCGGCGGCGATCAAGGGCGTGCAGTCCGCCGAGGTGCGCAGCCGCATGGAATCGTTCGGCTTCGAGCCGACCGGCCATCCCGCTGCGCAGTTCGCGGCGTTCATCGCAACCGAGTCGCAGAAGAACGCTCGCATCGTGCGCGACGCGAAGATTCGCGCCGAATGAAGTTCATCGCCGCTTTGTTTTTTTCATGCGCTGTCTTTGCAGCGCATGCTCAAATTCAAGGTGGCAAGCCAGTCCGCTTGATCAATCCCTACACGCCCGGCGCGAGCTCCGACGTCATGGCGCGCCTGTTATCGGAACGCCTTTCCGCCTTGCTGAAGACCCAGGTCATCGTCGAGAACCGCCCCGGCGCCGGCGGCGCGATCGGCGTAGCCGCCGTTGCGCAGTCGCCCGCTGACGGCCACACATTGCTCTTTTGCAACTCCGGGCCGCTGGTGATCGTGCCACTGCTCACTAAAACATCGTTCGACCCGCAGAAGGACCTGCTGCCGGTTACCCAGGCCGCGTATAACGTGATGATCATGGTGGTGCATGCGCAAACCGCCGGTTCGCTTAAGGAATTGATAGCGCAGGCGCGCGCGCAGCCGGGCAAGCTTTCCTACGCGTCCATCGGCAACGGTTCACTCCTTCACATTGCCGGCGAGACGCTGAAGAAACTGGCCAACATCGACCTCGTCCACGTGCCCTACAAAGGTACGGTGCCGGCGATAACCGATGTGCTCTCGCGGCAGGTCACCATGGCGTTCTCGGACCTGGTCGCTACCAAGCCGCACATCGATGCCGGCACTTTGCGCGCGCTGGCCATCAGCGGTCAAAAGCGCTGGCCCGCAATGCCCGACGTGCCGTTATTCGGTGAGCAGGGCTATCCAGCGCTCGACCGCTTTACCGGGTGGTGGGGCGTGTTCGCGCCCGCCGGAACGTCGCCCGCCACTATTGATCAAATCGCCGCTGCGTTCAACGAGGCGTTGCGCGATCCTAATATCCGCAAGCGCATCGAGGGTGCGAACGCCGAACCTACCGGCACTACGCCGGCCGAGTTCACCCAGATCGTGCGCACCGATCTCGCGCGCTGGTCCGCGCTGCTCAAAGAACTCGGCAACATCAGCATGGACTGAAGCTGCAGTTTCGCCGCGTTTGCGCCGAGGGTTCATGCGCGGCCCTTCGAATCGTGAGGCAAGTTTGCGTTTAAGCATCCTCGACCAGTCGCCCATCATCAGCGGCCATACGCCCGCGCAGGCGGTGGCGGAAACGATCAAGCTCGCGCAGGCGGCGGAGGAACTCGGTTATTACCGCTATTGGCTCGCGGAGCATCACGCGCTGCATGCGTTGGCGGATCCGTGTCCTGAAATCCTGGTGACGCGCGTCGCCGCCGCGACATCGACGATACGCGTCGGCACCGGCGGCATCCTGCTGCCGTATTACAGCCCGCTGAAAATCGCCGAGCAGTTCCGCATGCTGGAGGCGCTGTTTCCGCAGCGTATCGATCTTGGGCTCGGCCGCGCGCCCGGCGGCGATCAGACCACCGCGATGGCGATGGGCGAGGGCCGCTATCCGACCGCCGAGAATTTTCCCGAGCACGTGCAGTATCTCGTCGCCTATCTCGACGATGCAATGCCCAAAGGGCATCCGTTCGCCAAAGTCAAAGCGCAGCCGATGGGGTCGACCGCGCCGGAAGTGTGGCTGCTCGGCTCGTCGGATTACAGCGGCGCGCTCGCGGCGGAACTCGGGTTGCGTTTTGCGTTCGCGCATTTCATCAGCGCCGATGGCGGCGACCAGGTAATGCGCGATTACAAGCGCAAGTACCAGCCGTCACCGCGCGAGGCGGAGGCGCATGCGCTGCTGACGGTCTTCGTCATCTGCGCCGAGACGGACGCTGAAGCCGAGCGCCGCGCCATGAGCGTCGATTTGCGGCGGCTCAACATGGACTACGGGATCAACTCGCCGGTGCCCAGCCAGCAGGAAGCCGAAACGCGCGCCTACACCGATGTCGAGCGGCAGCGCATTGCTTTTCACCGCCGGCGCGTGGTGCTCGGCAAGCCCGACACGGTCAAGGCAAAGCTGCTCGCGCTTGCGGCGCAGTTCGAAGCCGATGAATTGATGGTGATTACAATCACCGGGGACTACCGCACCCGGCTTGAGTCCTACCGGCTGCTGGCCGGCGTATTCGAGCTGTGTCAGCCGGCTTGACCGTCCGCGCGTTGTATGCTTGTCCGGAGAGGCTGGGGAACAATGGCCCCGCAGTTCCGGGGGGAGCAGGCTTATCAACCACACTCTGGGAGTAACGTCATGAAGAAACTCATCGCAGCAGTTTGTTTCATGTTCGCGCTGTCGCCGCTCGCATACGCGGCGGACAAGGCGACGGCGGACGACAAGAAAGCAGCGCCCGCGGCCGAAAAGAAAGAGCCGACCGCGAAGCAGAAAGCACAGCAGGAACGCATGAAGAATTGCAACGACAAGGCGACCGACAAGAAGGGTGACGAGCGCAAGAAATACATGAGCTCGTGCCTGAAAGGCGAAGACCCGGACGCCTCGCCGAAGCAGAAGGCGCAACAGGACAAAATGAAGTCGTGCAACAAGGACGCCGGCGACAAGAAGCTCAAGGGCGACGACCGCAAGAAGTTCATGAGCGAGTGTCTCAAAGGCTGACCGTTACGCCTGATTCAAAGGGCGCAAGATGCGGGGCGCGCCGGCTGTGCAACAGTCCGGGCGCCCCGCTTGTTTTTTTGCAGTAAGGTTGAGCCGCCGCCTTAAACGCGGGTGAACGCAGACGGTCTAACGGGTATCCGCCGGAATGACCTATGGACGAAACCATCAATGTGCGACCGCAAGCTTGGCATCTATCGGCGCCTGGCTGCATTTATGCGCGCCGGTGCGGTAATTCTGATCGTGGCTTGCGCCGTCATGCCTGACGCCGAAGGTCAGGACCGGTACGCTGCGCCGCGCAAAGCGATGGTCGACACGATTGTCGCGCTGACGCGCGAAACCGCGGCCGAAACCGGGCGGGCGAGTCTCGACGGTCGCGTGCTCACGGCGATGAACAAGGTGCCGCGTCACCGCTTCGTACCAGCTGACCAGGAACCGAACGCTTATGCGAACCGGCCGCTGCCGATCGGCAACGGCCAGACCATCTCGCAGCCTTTCATTGTTGCGTTGATGACCGATATGCTCGGCCTGAAAGCGACGGACCGCGTGCTGGAAATCGGCACGGGCTGCGGCTATCAGGCTGCCGTGCTCGCCGAGCTTGCGCGCGAGGTTTACACGATCGAGATCGTGGCGCCGCTCGCGCGCGAAGCGGCGGCGCGGTTCGCGGAGCTCGGCTACCGCAACATCAACGCACGCAGCGGCGACGGCTACCGCGGGTGGCCGGCCCACGCGCCGTTCGACGCGATCATCGTGACGGCCGCCGCGCCCGAAGTGCCACCGGCATTGATCGAGCAATTGAAGCCCGGCGGCAAGCTCGTGATTCCGGTCGGCGCGCAATCGAGCGGCCAGGAACTGCGCATAATCGAGAAAGATCAGCACGGCAAAACGACGACCCGCAACGCGCTGGCCGTGCGTTTCGTGCCGCTCACGCGCGAGAAAGAATAAGCGCAGCCGCTCGCACAGGCTACAATGACGGCCCACGCATCCGGGGCGTTAGCTCAGTTGGTAGAGCAGCGGACTCTTAATCCGTAGGTCGAGTGTTCGAGCCACTCACGCCCCACCAAAAATCAAAAAGTTAGCTGGTAGTTAGTTCGCCTTCCCAACGGCCGGCATTTTCATCCCGTCACGCGTGCTGAAGCAGCGGTCGAAGCGCGGCGATATTCTTCACATTTTCGAGCGCAAATATCTTCTCGATGAGCGCCGCGCATTTTTCGCTGCCGAGCACCGGCGCCATCAGGTCCCGGGCTTTCGTGGTGACTTCCTCGCTGGTCATCGGATTTTCCGGGCTGCCGCGAACGGTATCGTTGCGTTCCGTCTGCGTGGTGCCGTCGCTGAACGTGATATCGACCACGGCCACTCGCTTGGGCAAAAGACGCTCGAGACTCTCATCGGCGATCACTTGGATCTTCGCTTTCTGGCGGACCACGGCGGGATCGTGCATGCGCGGCTCGTCGTGCGCCGCTTTGAACGACAGCGTTTTGTCGATGAGCATGACTGCAATTAAATACTGCATCGACAGGTTGACCATGCCGCTGTCGTCGATCTTGTCGGCCGCGCTGGTGGCGACCCGGATGGTGACTCGCCTGACATCGTCCGCCTCGAAAGGCCGACGCTCGCGTATCAGAGAGACCGCTTCGAGCGGCGACTGGATCGGCCCGCCCGTGCTCCATTTTTTGATGATCGTCTTCTGTACTTCGTATTCTTCCCCAAGCTTATGCACCAATATCCCGGGATCCACGTTGGGTGCGTAAGACTGGAACAAATTCCCCGGTCCCGAGAATACGTCGTTGACGCCCGTCCACCCCGCCTGCACG
>Ga0207650_10001781_pt1 | contig 15231 bp, 9 predicted proteins | sample KBSS63metaG_FD_184325 | JGI IMG/M metagenome (GOLD analysis project Ga0207650, IMG submission 184325) | Switchgrass rhizosphere microbial communities from Kellogg Biological Station, Michigan, USA - KBS S6-3 metaG (SPAdes) (version 2) | ecosystem: Host-associated > Plants > Roots > Rhizosphere >...
ACAGATTACGCAGATCACATTAGGACAATTAGAGTCGGCTTTATGCATTCTTATGAATTCCTGAAATCTGTGTAATCTGTGGATATCATTCTCTGGACATCTTTCCGCCGCCGCTGCTAAAGTAGGCAGGTGCTCGCTGCTCCCCATTGCAGCGGGCGCTTGCATTACTGAACTCGGGTTTTGCACCGCTCCGTTGTCCCCCCGGCACTCCGTTGCGTCAATCCGGAATTTGAAATCCTTTCCACAGAACCGCAGGTCTGTTGGTAATTAAGACTCGCTGCCTCGACTTTTGACCGGTCACGGGCGAAGCGAGAGTTGGAGTTTTTGCCATGCCTTCCCCCATCAGAAAAATCGTCAGCAGTTCTCCCAAAACCACCTTAGTGATGACCGCCGTCAGCGCCCTCGCGGTGCTGTTGGTTAGCGCCGTGGCGATCTATCAAAGCCGCGTGCCGCACGTTACCACGATCAACTATTCGCAGCTCTACCAGATTGCCGAGACAGGCTCAGCCGCCTCGCTCTCGATTGAGAGCGACACGCTGACCGTGCAAACACGGCAGGGCGTGGCGATGCAGGCGATCGTCACCAGCGACGCGATTCGTCAGGGACTGGTGGAACAGTTTCGCAAAAACAACGTTCCGATTGAGTTTCAACCGGTGCAGACGAGTTGGTCGGCAACGCTGCTGACCTGGGGTGCGCCGATTCTGACGGTGCTGTTGCTCGGATTGATCGGCTGGCGCGTCTACGCAAGCATGAATGGCGGCGTGGGCTCCTTCACGCTGGCAAATCAGAACGGCAAACAAGCGGTTTCATTTGCTGACGTCGCCGGAGTTGACGAAGCAACCGCTGAATTGTCCGAGACGATTGATTTTCTCCGCGACCCCGCCAGATTTGGCCGGCTGGGCGGACGCGCGCCACGCGGCATACTTCTGTATGGCCCACCGGGAACCGGCAAGACTCTGCTGGCCCGCGCCGCCGCTGGTGAAGCGGGGGTGCCTTTCCTGCTGGCGTCAGGCTCGAGCTTCCAGGAAAAATTTGCCGGCGTTGGCGCTTCGCGCGTGCGTCGTTTGTTTGCGGAAGGCAAGAAGCTTTCTCCGTGCATCATCTTCATCGATGAGATCGACGCACTGGGACGACAACGCGGCCGCGGCACTGATTCCGCGACTGCCGACCAGGATCAAACACTCAACCAGTTGCTGATTGAAATGGACGGCTTCGACCAGAGCTCGAGCATCGTGGTGGTTGGTTCGACCAATCGTCCGGACGTGCTTGATCGAGCGCTCACGCGCCCGGGCCGCTTCGATCGCGAGATCGCAGTTAACCTGCCTGACGTTCGTGGACGCGAAGCGATTCTTCGCGTGCATGCGCGGAAGTTGGAACTCGATTCTGAGCTGGATCTGAGTTGGGTCGCGCGCGGCACACCGGGTTTCTCCGGAGCCGACCTCGCAAATCTTTTGAATGAAGCTGCGATAGCCGCCACCCGCGATAATTCCGAGGCGGTCGGACGAACGCACATCGAGTTTGCGCGCGATCGCATTTTGATGGGCGCCGAACGTCACGGATTCATGATTGACGAAGACGAGCGCTATGCGACAGCCGTTCACGAAGCGGGTCACGTCGCGGTCGGAATGGCGGTGAAGAATGGCGATCCAATTCACAAGGTCTCAATTCTTCCGCGCGGGCGCGCGCTAGGCGTAACACAGTCTCTCCCTGAGCGCGATCGTCTGATGAAGAAGCGCGAATATCTCGAAGACCAGATTGCAGTCCTGCTGGGAGGACGCGCGGCCGAACAGATACTGCTTTCAACTATGACCGCCGGCGCTTCCAACGATATTCAACGCGCGGTGGAAATTGCACGCAGCATGGTCAGCGAATTCGGCATGAGTCCCCTCGGCCCGATTTATCTGGGCGACCCGCGTTCGGAGCAGTTGAGCCAGGGCTTGCTCGATCGAGTGGAAGACGCGGTCAACGACATCATCAACAGCCAACTCGCGCGAGCTTGCGAAGTCGTAAATGGACAACAGGAAGCGATCGGGCGGCTGGTGGAATTGCTGCTGGAACATGACACCGTCGAGGCTGACGGCATCGAACAATGCTTCACGGAAGGCCAGCGCATTCCGGCATTGAACTATCCACCGCCAACCGCTCTTTTGCCACAACCGGCATCGGCGTAGCTCAGCTTTATCGCAGACGCTTACCTCGGTAGGGGCACGGCATGCCGTGCCCCTATGTTTTTGTGAGCATACTTTCGCGCGCGTGAGGCATCTTTAATAAGCGCGACGATTATGGCAGAAGCCCGACCGTCAGGGAGGTGCTCAGGTCGGATTCAATTAGCCCTCCCTGACGGTCGGGCTTCCGCCTCGATCTCCCTGACGGTCGGGCTTCTGCCTCGATCTCCCTGACGGTCGGGCTTCTGCCGCGGCAGGTGTTGGTGAACGGTTTGCGAACAAGCGGGGAGTAAGTGGTGAAGCCAAAAAGAACCGACTTCATATTCCTAACCTGGATTTCGGTCCTGTCAATTGCTTTCGCGGCTCTGGTGATCGCGCCAAGATGGAAGCAAAACAGCGCTTTGTCTTCGTTGCTGCCCGTAGTCGTTCGTCCTACTGCGGTAAATTCGTGGGCAGCAGCCGCTGAGCACGTCAAGGAAGATCGCGGCGAGCCTGTCGGCAAACAAGCCGCCGTGGAAACTCCTTCGCAACTGCGTCACTACAGCGACACGCGCCGCTTTCTCGCTACGCAGGTTGCGGAAGTAGTCGAACAAAAGCTTGATACTTCACAAGACTTCGTCGAGCTTGCATCGTTGCTCAATCAGAATCAGTTGGTGCAGCTACAGCCGGTTACGGACAACTACATTCTTTTCGGCGTTGGTGGCAGTGCAGACAGCGAGCCGTTTAGTCGATATGTGAACGGTAAGAGCGTGAATTTGTTTGACCAAAATGGTCTGCAACAGGAGTATGCGCGGCTTGCGGAATCGCAAACGACCTTAACCAATCAGATCGCCGGTTTGAAGCAGGGGCTTCGCAATGTGAAACGTCGCGAGCGTTCGCGGCGCGCGGGGCTGCAAGCGCAAGTCAGCGCGGCTGAAAAAGCCCTAAAACTCAGTCGGGAGAACAAAGCTGCGCTCGATAGTACCTATGGAAAGGAAGCGACGCGTCAACAACTTTTCGCGGCCAACGAATCGCTCGCGCAGCTGGGACGCAAGTTGGAAGGGAACGCGTTTGATATCGCGAACGGCGCGGCGCGGCGGCAGTTGAAGATTCGTATGCTTAGTTCGTTGCGTCCGGCGGCGTTGGATGTCCTCAACGAAATCGCGGCCTCGTATCATGAGAAATTTAACCGGCCGCTGCCGGTCACGTCGTTAGTTCGTCCTGATGAATACCAGCTGGAATTAAGCAAGACCAACGCCAACGCGACGCGCATTGAGACGCCGCCACACTCAACCGGACTGGCCTTCGATATTCTTTACCGTTACATGACGGCAGCCGAGCAGTTGCAGGTGATGACGGAGCTGGCGCGACTGAAAGATGAAGGACGCATCGAGGTGTTGCGCGAGAATCGCGATCACTATCACGTGTTCGCGTTTGTTGAGGGCGCGCGTCCGGGTGAGAAGTTCGTCGCCGCTGCACTTGGTGGGATTCGTCCGGGTAAGACTGCGGAAGCACGCGTTGCGAAAGCTCGTAGCGAAGCGCATCACGCCAGTAGAAAAACCAGCGCCGTCCAGAAGCAGGTCAACCCAGTGAAAGCGACCAGACACCGAAAGCGCCGGTAAAACTCAGGCTGCCTTCATCAAACGAAACAACGGATAACTAACTGCCAGCAGCGCCAGTGCGTAGAGACTGTTGCGAGTATCGCTGGCGATTGCTCCCGCCAAAAACAATACCGAACCAATTAGCGCTGCTGCCGTCGTCAGGGGATAACCCCAGGCGCGATATGGCCGCTGCTTTTCCGGCTCGCGCCGGCGCAACACAAAAACTGAAATGAACGAGAGCGTGTAGTTGGCGACAAAGAAAAACGCGAGCACTGTGATCACGCGGTCGAAGGTCTGCCCGAAGACAATGAATAGCACGGCCACCGCCGCGCTGATCAGTAAAGCCAATGCGGGCGTGCCCCCCGAATTCACCTTCGCCGCCTGTCTAGCGAAAAGGCCATCGCGACTAATCGCGAACAATACGCGCGTGGCCATCAGGTGATAGGCATTGATCGCGCTGAGCATGGAAAGAATGGTTAAGCTGAGAAAGATGGTGTTGCCGTGTCGTCCGAAGATCGCTTCCGCGGCTGCGCCGGCGGCAAAATCCTGACCTGCAATTTGGGAAATCGGCAAAACGTAAAGCAGCGCCAGGTTTACCAACAAATAAATCGCAATGATCGTCAACACGCCGCCAAACATCGCGCGCGGAATATCGCGGCCGGGATCGGTGACCTCTTCCGAAAAGTAGATCACGCCGCTCCAGCCATCGTAGGTATAGATCACGCTCTGCAGGGAGAACACGAGCGCCGCCAGCAAACCGAGACCGGTGGGCGCGGCGAGTTGTTCCGTAGTTGTGAAGGCGCCGCCGCTGCCGAAGATGAAAGCCGCGGCGATCAGAACGACGAAAGCGATCGCCTTGAGCAGGCTGGTAAGGTTTTGCGTCGTGCTGCCCCAAACCACTCCGCGCCATTGCAGTACAGCGAAAAAGACAGCCACGATCGTGGCGATAACTACGCCCCGCCCGTCCAAAGGTTTAAAGAGTGTGCCCGCAAATTTTCCAATCAGCAGCGCCACCGCCGCCGCCGAACCGCAGGTGGAAATCCAGTCGCTCCAGCCGACGATAAAGCCCGCATATTCGCCGAGCGCGTAACGCGCAAAGACATACTGGCCGCCTGACTTCGGAAGCATCGCGCCCAATTCAGCCAGCGAGATCGCACCGAGCAGTGCATAAAGGCCGCCGAGAATCCAAACCCCGAGGAACAGCCAGGGATGCGGCAACTGCTGCGCGATGCTGCCGGGTGCTCGAAAGATTCCCGCGCCGATGGTGTTGCCGATGATTACCGCGATACCAAAGCCGACGCCGAGGACGCGCAAAAGGCGACCGGCTTTGTGGGCGCTGGGCGAGCGTTGCACAAAAGTGTTCCTGTCACATCAGAACCGGGAGCCGTAGCGACCGGCCAGGGGTTCTGGTTGCGTCAATATCTTTTCGTTAGCTTGCATCAAAAGTAACTTTCGAGCGGGTAAGTAATCTCTTCGGCCGGTCGCTACCGCTCTCGGTTCTGATAAGTCGATGCGCTAATCCGCGTCACCAAGGCGTCGAAGTCTCACCGGAAAGCTGTCATCGTCAACCTCGACATGTCCCACAAACACATTGTTGACCTGACGTTCGATCGTGATCGTTAACCCACCGGAGAGCCTTAGCGTCTGTTCGCGCTCATCGTATTCCCAGTTTCCGTTTCGTTCGCGCGATTGAAAAGTTTTATCTTCTAAAAGCACTACCTCGAGATTATTCGGCACGCCATTCTGTTCGAAGGTGACCATCCAACGGCCCACCGGATTAAAGTCAATGCGGCTGCTTGCGGGCGGCCCATTTGTGGGGGCCGGATTGCTGGCGGAAGGTTGATAAACCGGATCCGAGGGCCGGACGCTGCCTTGATTAGTCGACGCCGCCAGCAGCCCCAGCAGGAACAGCACGACGACAATCGCGCCCACGACCAGCGCGCCAATGATTCCGAAGATCAGGCAATTGTTGCGACCACGCGGCGCGACGGGCGGCGGCGGCAGGCGCACTTCACCAAACTGCCGCTCAATGGCGTAGATCAATCGCTGCACGTCGTGATCGAAATCGGTGTCAGTTATTTCAACTGCTTCGCGCAACGACAACGCCGCGAGGTCTGGCGGCAACTCGGCAGTCGACGGCATCTGGGCACCGCGGACCAGCACCGGAATGACTGCGATGTTTCTTCTGAGTGCCGTGGCTATCTCGTGGCGCACGTAATCATCAGCGAGGTCGAGTCGCCGCCGATGCGAGTCGTCCACCATCGTCAGCCAGCTCTTGCCAATGATGGCGAGCAGCGCGTGACAGGTCCCGACGGTGTCCTGAATTACACGAGAATAATCGGAGCCGGGCGTGATGCCGGTAACGTCCATGAACACGCGGCCGGGAAAACGCGCGTTCACGCGATCGAAAATACTGCGCGAGTAGCCGGCGGCATCATCGCGCCGGTAACAAATGAAAATGTTTTTCGGTGCCATCAGTGATTCCTGCTGTAAAGCAGACTGTTAGTTTGCGACGGCGCATGGCATCTAACGTGCGCAAACTAACAGTTTGCCTTACTGAAAACCAGATTAGGGCGAACCTGATAACATTATTGGCTTTGAGATCGAGGTACTGACCGAGATGAGGTTAGAGGATTCCTTAAGAGCGCGCAAGGTTCTTGCGGCGCTGTGATCAACTTACGTAGGGGCACGGCAGGCCAGTGTCCATCTCTTACAAAACGCGCTCAACATCAGTACCGAGAGCGGTAGCGACCGGCCAAACAGTCTCCGTGCGTTTTGCAAACTCTTCGTTTTTGAAGTTGAGTGTTTGGCCGGTCGCTACCGCTCTCGGTTCTGATACAGCGTGGGAGCTTAGACCGGCGTGGCAGTCTTCCGCTGAGGATTGAAGAAAGGCGTCTTCACCACGCGCGCGCGCACGCGATGACGCTTCGCTTCCACCGTGATCTCGAAATCGAGTTGCGAGCCCAGCCGAGCGTGCGGTTGTTTCACCGTCGCGAGTGCAATCATCTTCTTTAGAACCGGCGACCAGGTGCTGGAGGTGGCCTTACCAACTTGAGCGTCGTCTTTAAACACCGGCACCGCGACGCGCGAGGCTACCGGCGAGACCGCTGGAGGCAGGCCCACGTTTTCGTAAAGCCGCTCGACCTCCGGCCAGTCGATTTCCAGTCCGACAATTTCGCGCGCACTGCCGCGCTTCTTTTCGGCGAGCAAATCTGCCTGCCCGATGAATCGGCCTTTGTTCGTGTGTACCAGCCGGCCTAACCCCAATTCGAACGGCGAGTATTTCTGATCGTCGATTAGGGCTTTCTTGCTGCTGTTGAAGTCTACATCGATCAGCAGCAGCCCGGCCTCGATGCGCGCGACGTCGAGCGCCAGCATTCCGGCAGGATGAATATCAAACGCGCGACCTGCGTCCATTACGGCATCCCACACGGCGAGCGCGTGCTCCGCGCTCACCCAGATTTCATAACCGAGATCGCCGGTGTAGCCGGTGCGTGAGATTTCGACGTCGACGCCGGCGATGGTTCCACTCGTGACGCGAAAGTATTTCAGGTTCGCGATGTCTGCGCCTTTGACCAGGCTCTTCAACAACCGGCCGGAAGTAGGGCCCTGCAAAGCGAGCGCTGCGAGGCTTTCAGAAATGTCCTCGATGTGAACATCCATGCCCGCGGCGTTTTGTGTAAACCAGCGCAAGCTGGGATCAGCCGCGGTCCAGCGATAAGTGTTTTCTTCAAGACGCGAGACGGTGCCATCGTCAATCACCTTGCCGTGCTCATCACACCACGGAGTGTAAATGACCTGGCCCACCGAAACCTTGGCCAGGTCGCGGGTGATGATGCGATCGACTAAGCGCGTCGCGTCGTTACCGCTGACGCGATATTTGAACAGCGGCGAGATGTCGATGAGGGCGGCGGCGTTGCGAATCGCGTTGTATTCATGTTCGTGGTGCGGCTCGTAGGAACTGACGGCGTAATAACCCGACCACTCGCGGTAGTTCAGGCTGGCACATAGTTGAAATGTGCGTTGGTGAAACGCAGTTCCGACGGGCATGGGCTTCAGGATCCAGGGTCGATCCGATTCGTGCTGGTTCGTTCTGATTTCATGTTACTTCGTGGTTTGCACCTTCGTTGGTCAGTTAAATTCGTCATCGTCGTTCGGCGCAGTTAATTCCTGAGCAACGAGCTGACGCCACGTATTCATTTCTTGTTCGGTCGCACCAAGCGTTTTTAGCGCAGCGCCGACAGCGCCGGATTCAGTCTTCATCTCTGGAAACGTCAAAAACAAAACGGCCAAATCGCGCATGTCAGTAAAGCCCTTTGGTTGTCCGTTGCGGGAATGGAAGGATAGCGTCTTGTGTGCGATAAGTTCCGCCGGGGCCATCACGCGGATTTCTTCAAGCACTTGTGAGCTGGGCAAGCTCTCAACCGGTCGCACGTCGACTAAATGACGATTGCCGGTTTTCTGCATTTGAAACAGCCGGTAACCCTTGTCCTCGCGCACAGTCCTCACCCGCACGGCAATATGAAACTGCTCGCTCAAGTGTTCACGCAGCTCTTCAGCGAGCTCGCTTGCTCGTGTCGACATTAAATCGATGTCTTGTGTCATCCGCGGCTCATCGACATAGGCATTAACCGCGGTGGCTCCGAATACAACAACGTCATCGCGCCCGCGCAGGAATTCCAGCACTGCGTCGTGAATAGTAGCCAGCGGCAAAGGCTCGCGCATGGCAAACTCCTTAAATGTGAGCACTCCGGCGTTCAGCATCGCGCAAATAATACGCTGCTGGGCGGGCTTCTCCAAGATTGACCGTCGGTTCGGCGAACAGCCGGCGCAATGTCGAAAATTCTTCTGAAAGACTTGTCCCAGGCCGTTTTGATAATCGTACTGGGCCGGGCGTAGAATGCTCTACGGGAAACGGTATGAGCACAACGGAAATAAACACCGCGGTTGAAGAGCTTCTCAAATCATTCGACCTCTTGCCTGAGGATGAAAAGCATCAGGTGGCGAAGGCAATCTTGCTCCGCTCGTTAGACCTTAGGTCAGCACCGCTTACTGACGAAGAACTTGTCTTGAACGCCGAACAGGTTTTTTTAGATCTCGACAGGAGAGAGTCAGAAGATGGTCAATCCCATTCGGGGTGAGGTCTGGCTTGTCGACCTCGGTTATGCAGCAAAAGTAAGACCCTGCGTTGTAATCAGCATTCCAGCTTTAGATCAGGATCGCGCCCTCTCCACGCTGGTCCCACACACCACAAGCTCCAGAGGTTCCAGATTTGAGGTAGATGTCAAGACTCGATTTCTTCGCCAAGGCGCTTTCGACACGCAGAACTTAGTAACGATCCCCCTTGCAAGATTAATCAGAAAACTCGGATCACTTTCATCTGAGCAACTTGTATTGGTCGAAGACCGTCTCCGTTTTTGGCTAGGTCTATGAAAGACCTCAAAACGTCCAATAAATACGACGTCATTGTGATCGGCGGCGGGCACAACGGCCTGGTGAATGCCGCCTATCTCGCGCGCGCCGGTAAGCGCGTGCTGGTGCTCGAGCGGCGTCACGTGCTCGGCGGCGCAGCGGTGACCGAAGAGGTGTTTCCGGGTTTCAGGTTCTCCGTCTGTTCTTACGTCGTTTCGTTATTGCGTCCCGAGATCATTCGCGAGCTCGATTTGCCGCGTCACGGGCTGGAGATTCTTCCGCTCGACGGCACCTTCACGCCCATGCTTAACGGCGACTACCTCTGGCGCACTAACGATCACGCGCAAACGCGCCGCGAAATCGCGCGCCACTCGAAGCTCGACGCCGAAGCTTACGACGAATACGGCAAGGCGATGCTGGAGATGGCCCACTTCGTGAAGCCGATCATGAGCATGACGCCGCCCGATCCCCTCTCGTTAAAGCCCAAGGGTTTGAAGGACCTGCATTTTCTCGGTAAGCGTTTTCAGAATCTGCCGGAAGAAGACAAGTACAACCAGGTGCAGCTGATGACGATGAGCGCCGTCGATTTTCTCGACCAGTGGTTCGAGACTGACGTACTCAAGGCGACCATGTCGGCCTCCGGAATCATCGGCACGTTTTTGGGCGTCCGTTCTCCCGGTACTGCATACGTGCTGCTGCATCATTACATGGGCGAGATTGATGGCGCGTTTCGCTCCTGGGGATTGTCGCGCGGCGGCACCGGGGCGATTTCAAACGCCATAGCCGACGCCGCGCGCGAAGCGGGCGCCGAAATTCGCACTGAAGCGGCGATTGAAAAAATAATTCTGAAGAACGGACAAGCGCGAGGAGTGGTTCTGAAAAACGGCGACGAGATTTACGCAAGGGTGGTGTCGTCTAGCGTCGATCCGCGACTGACGTTCATGAAGATGGTGGGCGAGGAACACTTGCCGGCGGAGTTCACCAAAGATCTCAAGCGTTACAAGTATCGCGGTTCGTCAGGGAAGGTAAATCTGGCGCTTGATGGGTTGCCCGATCTCAAATGCCTGCCTGGCGTTGGCCCACACCTGCGCGGCGCGATCTCGATTAGTCCCGGCGTCGAATACATGGAGCGCGCTTACGACGACGCCAAGTATGGACGCTACTCGCGGCGGCCGTACATTGACATCGTGATTCCCAGTTTGACTGATCCGTCGGTGGCGCCGCCGGGCAAACATGTGATGTCGTGCTTCGTTCAATACGCGCCGTACCACTTGAAAGAAGGAAACTGGGACGAGCAGCGAGAGGCGTTTGGCGACACGGTTATGGATACAATAGCCGAGCACGCGCCTAACATTCGCGAACTGATTTTGCACCGGCAGGTCTTGACGCCACTCGACCTCGAACGCGAGTTTGGACTTTCGGAAGGAAACATTTTTCAGGGCGAGCTCACCCTCGAGCAGCTTTTCTTTTTGCGACCGGCGCCAGGTTGGGCGCAATATCGCACGCCCATTCGCAACCTTTACATGTGTGGCTCGGCGACGCATCCGGGCGGCGGGATCATGGGCGCGTCGGGAAGAAACGCGGCGATGCAGATCTTGAGGGATAAGAAGTAAATTCGCCGCGGATTCCCGCGGATTAGCACGGATCAAAAAAAACCGATCAGGTGCTTCTCAGCTAAGTATCCTGCTTTCTTTTCGATCTGATCCGCGTTTATCCGCGTAAATCTGCGGCTAACTCCGATCGATAAATGCCTGACTACGACATCATCATCATCGGCGCTGGTCATAATGGACTGGTTGCCGCCTGCTATCTCGCGAAAGCGGGCTTGAAGACGCTTGTGCTCGAGCGGCGCGAGATAGTTGGCGGTGCGGCGGTTACTGAAGAAATCCATCCCGGTTTTCGTTGCTCAACACTCGCTCACGCTACGGCGCCGATTGCTGCGACCATCATCAAAGATCTTCAGCTCGCGCAACATGGCCTGGAGATCATCACGCCGCCGGTTCGCGTGCTCGCCCTATCGCTCGACGGTCCAGCCACCTCTATTTACAACGAGACCGCACAAACAATTCGCGAGCTGGAAAAAGGCTCGACGCGTGATGCGCAAGCTTATCCTGAGTTCGAGCGCAGCTTTGCGCGCATCGGGAAAATGCTCGCGCCCTTTTTATCCATGACGCCGCCGGCAATCGATCATCCTTCCCGCGGCGAGCTTTGGAACCTTGGCAAACTGGGCCGCTCGTTTCGCCGCCTGGGCAAGCAGGACGCGCATCGCTTGCTGCGTTGGGGACCGATGGCCGTGGCCGATCTGGTGGCCGAGTGGTTTGAAAGCGAAAGCTTGCGTGCAGTCGTTGCGGCGCGCGGAATATTTGGCGCAAACGCGGGGCCCTGGTCTGCCGGCACGAGCGCGGGCTTGTTGTGGCAAGCGGCCGCGGATGGACATGCCATTGGATCGTCCAGCTTCGTGCGCGGCGGCCTGGGCGCATTCACCGAAGCGCTCGCCAGCGCTGCCCGAAGTGCGGGCGTCGAAATCAGGACTGGTGCAGGCGTGGAGAAGATCGAGGTCACTGAAGAACGAGCTGCTAAAGTAATTCTAAAAGGCGGCGAAGAAATTGGGGCGCGCGCGATCGTTTCCAATGCCGACCCGCGGACGACGTTCCTAAAACTGGTGGATCCGATTTGGCTCGATCCAAGTTTTCTGCTGAAGATGCGCAACTATCGAGCCCCCGGCGTCTCCGCCAAGATCAACCTCGCACTCACAGACTTGCCTTCGTTCACCGGAGTCGCAAATGACGAGCGCTCCGCCAAACTCTCGGGACGCATTCAGGTTGGGCCGGACATTGATTACCTCGAGCGCGCTTTTGACGCAGCAAAGTATGGCGACTATTCGCCGCAGCCGTATCTGGACATCACCATCCCTTCGTTGCTTGATGCTAAGCTGGCGCCCGCCGGCGCGCATGTCATGTCTGTTTATGTTCAATATGCGCCTTACCAACTTGAAAACGGAGATTGGAATTCCCGGCGCGAAGAGTTTGCGGATAATGTCGTAGATGTGATCGCTCAGTACGCGCCAAACTTCAAAGAGTTGATTGTCGCTCGGCAGGTGATTACACCGCTCGACTTGGAACAAACTTACGGATTGAGCGGCGGCCACATTCATCACGGCGAGCAGTCGCTCGATCAGTCATTTGCGTTCCGGCCGCTGATTGGTTGGGCGCAGTACCGCACGCCGATCAGGGGACTGTATCTTTGCGGCGTCGGCACGCATCCCGGTGGCGGCGTTAGCGGCAGGCCGGGCGCAAACGCCGCACGCGAGATCATCAAGGATTTTAAAGAGGGGAAGAGGAATTAGCCGCGGATTTACGCGGAGAAGCGCGGATCAGAAGTATAGACACGTCATACTCAGCTAAGTACGTGTATTTTCCTTCCCTTTATCTGGATCTGATTCGCGTTCATCCGCGTAAATCCGCGGCCAAATATCGGAGGAGTGTCATGCATCTCTTTAGACGTTTTCTGCTCGTCGCGTTATCCATCGCGGTCGCGAGCACGGCTGCGATAGCTCAATACAAACCGGAATCGTTCGCGGCCATGCAGTGGCGTTTGGTTGGGCCACATCGAGCCGGGCGCGTCACCGCAGTTGCGGGCATACCCGGTAAGCCGGCCATCTATTATTTCGGCACTCCCGGCGGCGGGCTTTGGAAGACTGACGATGGCGGCCGCGTGTGGAAGCCGATTTTTGATGATGCCCACGTGGCGTCCATTGGCGCGGTGGCAGTGGCGTCCTCAGATCCTCGGGTAATTTACGTCGGGACCGGTGAAGGGTTGGCCGGCAACGGCGTCTACAAGTCTACCGACGACGGCTCCACCTGGACACAGGTAGGCCTGCAAGACACGCATAGCATCTCGTCAATCATTATCGATCCAAAAAACGCGGACATTGTGGTTGCCGGAACTTATGACTCTTCCGCGCCCACGCAAACGCGAGGAGTTTTCAAAACTATTGACGGCGGCAAGAATTGGAAGCGAGTGCTTTTCAAGGACGAGAAAACCGGCATATTAGACATGAACGCCGCTCCCGACGACCCGCAGATCATCTATGCAGCCTCCGCTGAATTCAGGTTCAATCCCAGTGACGCACGCGGATCGGCTCCCGAGTCCCACATTTTCAAGTCAACTGATGAAGGCTCAACCTGGCAACAGCTCAGCGAAACTGGTCTACCTGAAAAAAACCGCGGTCGCATCGGTGTTGCAGTCGCACCCGGCACCAACGGTCAACGAGTCTACGCCATCATGAACCAGGGTTTCTTCCGTTCAGACGATGGCGGCGTTAAATGGGAACAGAGCACGGCGGATCCACGCGTCGTTGGCAGCGGTTATTTTAGTCGCGTGTATTCTGATCCAAAGAATGCGGACGTGGTTTATGTCATGCAGACGTCCACCTACCGATCTATAGACGGGGGCAAGACGTTCACTGCCTTCAAAGGCGAACCTAGCGGCGAGGACGACCATGTACTGTGGATCGATCCGGATGACTCGCGGCGAATATTCATGGGTACGGATCAGGGCGCGGTAATAACTCTGAACGACGGCAAGACCTGGACCGAGTGGTTTAATCAACCGACCGGAGAGATGTATCACGTCATCACCGACAATGCGTTTCCTTACCGCCTTTACGCGGCGCAACAAGACAGTGGGTCGGTGGCCGTGTTGAGTCGCAGCGACTTTGGCCAGATCACATATCGCGACTGGTTTTCGGCGGGCGCCTTCGAAAGCGGCCACATTGCGCCCGATCCAATGAACGCGAATTTTGTTTACTCCGTCGGCTGGTATGGCTCGGTCATGAGACTCGACCGCACTACCGGACAAAATGCGACCGTCTTCGCACCCGACGCGAAGTACCGTTACACCTGGGAAACGCCGCTCGTGTTTTCGCCGCACGATCCGAAAACGCTGTACGTCGGAATGCAGTCTGTCTTGAAAACAAATGACGGCGGGCAGAAGTGGCAGGAGATCAGCCCTGACTTGACGATGCCGAGCCCAACACCGAAGCCGCAGGGAGTTATCCAGGCAATCACGCCTTCCGCCGCACAAGCACATGTCATCTGGGTTGGAACGAGCACCGGCCTGGTGCAACTCACGCGTGATGACGGTGCCAACTGGTCAAACGTCACGCCTCCGGGCTTGCCTGCAAACAGCAACATCATACTTATTGAAGCTTCGCCGGTTAATGTAGACACGGCTTATGCAGTGGGGTTTGCGCGCGGCAACGTGGGTCCGCTGATCTACCGCACGCGCGATGCCGGCAAAACCTGGGAGAAGATCGTCAAGGGATTACCGCCTACAACGCCGGCGCGGGTGGTGCGCGAAGATAGTGTACGCAAGGGCCTGTTATATGCCGGCACGGAATCCGGTGTGTTTGTATCCTTCAATGGCGGCGACGACTGGCAACCGCTGCAACTCAATTTGCCGACTGTGTCTGTCCGCGATCTTAATATTCACGGAAACGACCTGGTCGCCGCGACGTATGGTCGAGGTCTCTGGATCCTCGACGACGTCTCGCCGCTGCGACAACTCAGCGCGGCAGCGTCAGCGCAAAACGCTTACTTGTTTCAACCTGCAAACGCGGTTCGCACTCGCTGGGACAATCATCCTGATACGCCTGTACCTCCCGACAACCCGCACGCTGACAATCCGCCAGACGGCGCGATTATTTACTACTACCTGAATTCGCCGGCGAAAGAAATCACGCTCGAGATTCGCGACAGCGGCGGCAATATCGTTAGAGAGTTTTCCAATAAACCACTGCCGGCGGATCTGAGACCGAAAAATGTTCCCGACTATTGGTTTGCTCCGCCCCAAGTTTTACCGGCCCAAGCCGGACTCAACCGCTTTATCTGGAACCTGCAGTGGCCGAGTCCCGATACGTTAGCCTTCAGCTTTCGCGGGCGTCCCCTCGATTACATTGAATACACACTCCCGGATCACGCAATCGCGGGCAACACTCCCGCGCAGCAGCCGCCCGGTCCCCTCGCAGTGCCCGGCAGGTATGAAGTTGTGTTAACCGTCGATAGACGTGAATA
>Ga0207650_10001782_pt1 | contig 15231 bp, 13 predicted proteins | sample KBSS63metaG_FD_184325 | JGI IMG/M metagenome (GOLD analysis project Ga0207650, IMG submission 184325) | Switchgrass rhizosphere microbial communities from Kellogg Biological Station, Michigan, USA - KBS S6-3 metaG (SPAdes) (version 2) | ecosystem: Host-associated > Plants > Roots > Rhizosphere...
TCAACGGCGTGACGATCGCGTGAATCGCGATGCCCAGCAGGATATAGGGATCGCCCTTGCGCTGAACCATGAGTTGCATGCCGACGGAGCCCCCGGCACCGGGCCGATTCACCACCGTGATCTGTTTGCTGACGATTTTCTGCTCGTTCAGCAATTGCGCGACGGTGCGGCCGAACAAATCGACTCCGCCGCCCGGTGCGAACGGGATGATGAACTCGATGTAGCGGTTGGGATAGTCGGCGGGCAGTGTGCCCGCTTTAGCCGCGTCGGCTGCGCGCAGGGGGGCGCACGCGAGTGCAAGCGTGCTCCCGGCAATCTGCACGAGCGCGCGGCGGCGGCCGGTGCGCGTGAAAGCGTTTGAATCTGTCATATCTTCTCCGTGGCGGGCGCTAAACGACGCCGGCTTTTTTCAATTCCACAAGTCGATCGCCGTAACCGAGCTCGCCAAGCACTTCAGCGGTGTGCTCGCCCAAGAATGGCGCGGGAGTGCGCACGCTGCCAGGCGTTTCCGAGAGTTTCACGGGCACGCCGATCACGCTGATCTTCCCCGCGGTCGGGTGTTCCTGCTCGACGATCATCTCGCGCGCGATCACCTGCTTGTCGGCGATCATCTGACCAACGGTGTTGACCGGCGAGGCGGGGATGCCGGCCTTGACCAGCAGCTCCACCCAGTACGCCGTCGGCTTGGTCGCGTAGATTTTCGCGACGATCTCGTGCAGCGCGTGCGCATTGACCGTGCGCGTATCGCGCGTCGCGAAGCGCGGGTCCTGCGCAAGATGCTGCAGGTTCATCGCCTTCATGAAGCGGTCCCACAACGCCGGATAACTTGCAAACACCGTGAGATAGGTGCCGTCCGAACAGAGAAAGAAGCCCGACGGCGCGTTGCTGTCGTTGCGCCCCGTCTGCGCGACCCAGTCGCCCTTGACGTGGAAATGCTGCGCGACCGGGCTCACCATCAGTGAGATGCCGGCTTCGACGAGCGACATGTCGACTTCCTGGCCGCGGCCGGTTTTGAGCGCCCGCACGTAGGCGGAAAGTATGCCGGTGCTAGCCCACATCGACGCAACCACGTCGCATAACGCATAACCCATTGGCACCGGCGGCCGGTCGCCGTCAATGGTCGTCGCCGCGAGTCCGCTTTCCGCGAGCGCGATCATGTTGACGCCGGGGTCATCGGCCCGCGGACCGGTATTGCCATAGCCCGACAGCGACGCGTAGACGAGCGCCGGATTGATTTCCTTCAATGTTTCGTACGTGAGCCCGAGTTTCTTCATCAGGCCCGGCCGGAAATTCTGGATCAGGATGTCGGCCGACTTCACGAGGTCGAAAAAGATTTGCCTGCTCGCGGGGTTCTTGAGATCGAGCGTGACGCTCTTCTTGTTGCGGTGGAGCATGATAAAGAGCACGCTCTCGTTGCCGACGTACGGGTAGCCGCCGCGCGCCTCCGTTTTTTGGCGCGGGTTTTCGATCTTGATGATTTCGGCGCCCATGTCGCCGAGCATCATTCCGCAGTACGGGCCCGCCCACGCGTGCGTCAATTCGATGACCCGCACGCCTTCCAGTGCGCCCGCAGTCATGCCGCTGCCTGCTTGCCGCCGTCTATCCAGCTGCGCGCGTCCGCGGGCTGACCGGCGCTCGCGGTGCCCGCGGAGGTCTTGCGGCCGTCCTGGGTTTCGCACCAGATTTGCAACGTCACGCGCGGCTTGCCGTCGACCACGGCGACTTCGGTCACGAGACCGTTGGCCGTCAGGTGGTCGCCCGCATACACCGGATGTATGTAGCGTGCGGAGATTTTTCCGCCGTAAACCCAGGCGTCGCCGAAATTGCGTTCCATCATCTCGTGCAGAAACGCCATCTGGTTCTGGCCGGACGCGATGGTGCGCTGAATCCCGTCCGCCTTGGCGACGTTGATGTCGCTGTGCGAATTGCGGCCGCGGTCCCATACCACTTTTTCGAATTCGACCATCTTGTCCTCGGTCACCTCATGCGTGACCGCCTGCAGGCGATCGCCGACCTTCAATTGCGTAGCCATCATGTCCCCCATTTTTTGGCTATGTTCGCGTGCGCCGCCTGCATGCCGACCTCGCGCGCAAGCCCCACCAGCCGGCTCTTTTCGATCAGGCGGCCGTCTTCATCGACGGCAGTTGCTTCGACGATCAAATACGTATTGCCGCGGCGGATGTACTTGTCGGCAATGCGCCCGCTGATCGTGATGCGTTTGCCCGCGACCGGCGGATTGTGGTACTCGGAATCGTGCCCCATGTTCGGCACGCGCATCACCGCCGCGTACTTGCGGTAAAAAAGGTTCGCCGGATGGCGGGCGGCGACCGTCGGATACGCCGCGTGCGGGTTGTCCACTACGCGCCGGTAGTCGGCGACCATCTGCGCCGTCAGCACGTAATCCAGCGTTCCCAGATCGTCGCCGACCGGGATCGATTCCCACACTTTGCTGATGGTTGCTTCCTCGCTCACATTGCTCTCCTCGCAGAAAAAAATGCGCCGCGCGGGCGGGCGCTTGCGCCCGTTACCGCCGGCGCTGGTTTAACGTTTCGTCTGCAGCGCTTCCAGCCGGAGGCGCAACCCGTTCTGCAGATGCAGGCGCACGGTTTTTTCGGCGCGCTGCGGATTGCGTGCGCGCAATGCCTGCAGGATTTCGCCGTGCTCCTCGACCGCGCTTTTCAGATCGGTGCGCGGATTGATGGTGCGGCCGAGCCCGCGAAACAACTCGATCTGATGTTGCATGCCCTCGATCACGCGGATCAGGCGCGCATTTTTCGAGGCATGGATGAACATGTTGTGAAAATCGCGCCCGAGCTGCCGCCATTGGCCCGGGTCTTCCTGGCGCAGCGCCGGCCGCGCGCGGTAGCGGCTCAATTGCTCTTCGTGATGGTCGAGGTCGCCGTCGGCGATATGTGAACACGCGAGGCGGGCGGCCAGCGGCTCGAGTCCTTCGCGCATCTGGTAGATCTCGATCATGTCGTCGATCGTGTAGGACGCGACGAATGCGCCCTTGCCTTCGATCACGCGCACGAGGCCTTCGCGTTCAAGTCGGAAAATCGTTTCCCTGACCGGTGTGCGGCTGACGCCCAGGCGCTCGGCCAGCGGGCGCTCGACCAGCGGCTCGCCGCCCGCGAGTTCACCGTCGAGGATCATCAGCTTCAGCTTTTCATACAACCCGCCGCCGGAATTGGCAGGGGGGATTTTGCGCGCGGCGACAGGTGGCATGCCTGAAGAATACCGTTGGTATACCAAAAGGTCAAGCGACAACCACGTCCAGTGGCGATAAGTAGGGGCATCGTCCGCGTGCACCGCTGCTTGTGCGCCACGTCCTACAGTCGCCTGCTATTCCTGCTGATTGCGACGAAATAAGCCGCGCCTATGATGGATGATCAATCCGGGTAGCGCGCGGGCTTTGCGCGGTCCGTGTCGCTCTCTTCACCATAAAAGGACACTATCATGAGCCACGCCGTATTCTGTATCGCCAAATCCGAAGGAGTCGCACGCGATATCGTCGAGAAACTCAAGGTCATGGGTTTTTCGGCGGACGATATTTCCGTTTTGTTCGCCGATCGCAAAGGCACGAAAGACTTCGCGTACGAGCAGAACACCAAAGCGCCTGAAGGCGCCACGACCGGCGGTGTGCTGGGCGCCGGTGCCGGGGGCGTGCTGGGCTGGCTGGCGGGAGTCGGCACATTGGCAATTCCCGGCATTGGCCCCTTCCTGGCCGCGGGGCCCATCATGGCCGCGCTCGCCGGCGCGGCGATCGGCGGCGCGACGGGCGGCCTGATCGGCGCGCTGGTTGGCATGGGAATTCCTGAGTTCGAAGCCAAGCGTTACGAAGGCAAACTGAAAGAAGGCAACATCCTGATTTCGGTCCACACCGAAGACTCGAAAGAACGCGCGCGCGCGAAAGACGTATTCGAACTGGCGGGCGCCGACGATATCTCTTACACGACGGAGACGGCGGTTCCCAGGGAAGCGGCGCGTGACGACGATAAACGGCGTCGGGCGAAGCGGCGCGATGAGGTACGGCGCGCGGACGCGCAAGCCGACCGGCTCGATCACGCCTACGACAGCGACGACGACGCGGATTTCCGCGCGCACTGGCAGTCGCATTATGCGAGTTCAGGCGGCACGTATGATGAATACGCACCTGCCTATCGTTACGGGTCGCTCATGCACACCAGCGGCCGCTACCACGATCGTACATGGGACGAGATCGAGCCCGACGCGCGGCGCGACTGGGAAGCGCGCTATCCCGACAGTGCATGGGAACGGTTTAAAGATTCCGTCCGCCATGGCTGGGAAAGACTGACGGGTGCGAGTGGCGCCCGCGCGAGGAGCGCCGACCGAGCAGGGCGGCATCCCGCCGCATAAGGTTGCGGTTAACTACGCCGAAGAAGTAGTCGGGTCTTCTTCGGCGGATACGCCGGCGCGCGTCAATGCACACAGGTCCCGCTGGAGTTTATAAGCGCGCAGCAGCTGTGCGGGTCGCCTGCGGCCGCGGCGGCCTGCGCTACAATGCGCCCCTCCCATGGCCCGATCGCGCTTCGATCCGCAACAGCGGCTCGCCAATCTGCCGCAACCGACTTATCCCGACGAATTGCCGGTGGTTGCGCGGCGCGCCGACATTGCGCGTGCCATCGACGCCAATCAGGTCGTCATCATTTGCGGCGAGACCGGCTCCGGCAAAACGACTCAGCTCCCTAAAATCTGCCTTGAGCTCAAGCGCGGCGTCAACGGGCTGATCGGCCACACGCAGCCGCGCCGGATCGCTGCACGCACGGTCGCATCGCGCGTGGCGCAGGAATTGAAAAGCCCGCTCGGCCACGCAGTCGGCTACAAGATTCGCTTTTCCGATCGCGTATCGAGCGAGACTTACCTGAAGCTCATGACCGACGGCATCCTGCTCGCCGAGACGCAGGGCGACCGGCTCTTGAAAGCATACGACACGCTGATCATCGACGAAGCGCACGAGCGTAGCCTCAACATCGATTTTCTGCTCGGCTACCTGAAACAGATCCTGCCCCAGCGGCCCGATCTCAAGGTGATCGTCACGTCGGCCACCATAGATGCCGACCGCTTCGCGAAGCATTTCGCCAATGGCGACCAGCCCGCGCCGGTGATCGAAGTGTCGGGACGCATGTATCCGGTCGAAGTGCGTTTCCGGCCGCTGAAATCGAAAGACGAAGACGAGGAAGAGCAGGACATGGAGGACGCAATCGTCGATGCCGTCGACGAGCTTGCGCGCACCGGCGCGGGTGACGTGCTCGTCTTCCTGCCGGGAGAGCGCGAAATTCGCGAGACGGCGGAGCTTTTGCGCAAGCACCACCCGAAGGGCGCCGAGATTCTGCCGCTCTACGCGCGCCTGTCGTTCGAAGAGCAGGACCGCGTCTTCAAGCCGCACGGCGCGCGCCGCATCGTGCTCGCGACCAACGTCGCCGAGACTTCGCTGACGGTGCCCGGCATCCGCTATGTGATCGACACCGGGCTCGCGCGCGTCAACCGCTATAGCTATCGCAACAAGGTCGAGCAGCTGCAGGTCGAGAAAATTTCGCGGGCTTCCGCCAACCAGCGCGCCGGCCGCTGCGGGCGCGTTGCGGCGGGTATCTGCGTGCGGCTTTATGCGGAAGATGATTACGCCGCGCGTTCCGAGTTCACCGATCCCGAGATGCTGCGCACGTCGCTCGCGGCGGTGATTTTGCGCATGAAATCGCGCAGAATCGGCGAGGTCGAACGTTTTCCGTTCCTGGAGGCGCCGAACCCGCGCGCGATTGCAGATGGCTATCAACTCCTGGCGGAACTCGGCGCGGTGGACGAAGGCAATGTGCTGACCGACATCGGCTGGCAGCTCGCGAAGTTTCCGATCGACCCACGCGTCGCGCGCATGATACTCGCCGCAAAACAGCAGAACTGCCTGAACGAAATCCTGATCATCGCGTCCGCACTGTCGGTGCAGGACCCGCGCGAGCGTCCGTTCGAGCGTGCCGACGCGGCCGACAAGGCGCACGAGCGCTTTGCCGACGAGCGATCGGATTTCCTCGCCTACCTTAAGCTGTGGGATTTCTTCAGCGAGGCGGTCAAGCACAAGAAGTCGAACCGCAAGCTGATCGACGAGCTGCATGCGTCGTTTCTTTCGCATCGGCGGCTCAGGGAATGGCGCGACATCCATGGCCAGCTGCATGCGCTGGTCGGCGAATTGAAAATGAACGTCAACGGCACGCCCGCGACATACGAGCAGATCCACCGCGCGCTGCTGGCGGGCCTGCTCGGCAATATCGGGTTTAAAAGCGACGACGGGGACGAATATCTGGGTGCGCGCGGCATCAAGTTCGCAATTTTTCCCGGTTCAGTCCTGCGCAAGGCCAGGCCCAAGTGGGTCGTCGCGGCCGAGATCACCGAGACGACGCGGCTCTTTGCGCGCTGCGTGGCGAAGATAGAGCCCGAATGGCTCGAAGCGATGTCCGGCCACCTGATCAAACGGAACTACTTCGATCCGCATTGGGAAAAAGACCGCGCGATGGTGACGGCATTCGAGCGGGTGACGCTTTACGGGCTTACGATCGTCGCGAAGCGGCGCGTGCACTACGGCCCGCTCAACCCGGCCGAGGCGCGCGAGATCTTCATCAACCAGGCGCTGACCGCGGGCAATTACGAGACGCGCGCGCCGTTTTTTGCGCACAACCAGCGGCTCGTCAAGGAGGTGCAGGAACTCGAGCACAAGGCGCGCCGGCGCGATGTGCTGGTCGACGAAGCGACGATCTTTCACTTTTACGACGACATCGTGCCGGCGGACATCTACAACGGCGCCGGTTTCGACAAGTGGCGGCAGGATGCCGAGCGCGCGAACCCCAAACTCCTGTTCATGACGCGCGAGTACTTGATGCGGCAGAACGCGGCGGGCGTCACCGCCGAGCAGTTTCCGGAACAGCTCGACGTCGCCGGCGTTCAGCTCAAGCTGCGCTATCGTTTCGAGCCGGCTCATCCGCTCGACGGCGTAACCGTGACGGTGCCGCTGGCGCTCCTGAATCAGCTCGACGCCACCGCTTTCGAATGGCTGGTGCCGGGACTTATACGCGAAAAGGTTGGCGCGTACCTGAAGGCGCTGCCGAAAGCGATACGCAAGCAATTGTTGCCGCTGCAGGACCAGGTCACACGTTTTCTCGAGGAACAGGACAACGCCTCGTCGGCGACCGCATCGTTGCAGGACGCGTTGGCGCGCTACGTCAAAATGCGCACCGGTGAAATCATCTCCGCTGAGAGCTGGGACGACGCCGACATTCCCGCCCACCTGCGCATGAACTATCGCGTGATCGACGACGCGGGGCGCGAGCTCGCGACGGGGCGCGATCTGCCGGCGCTCAAGGCGCAACTGGGGCAAGCGGCGCAGCTTACGTTCGCCAAGGCCGACCCCGGCATCGAGCGCACGGGCCTCACGGCATGGGATTTTGGCGACGTCCCCGAGCAGATTTCGTTCGAGCGCGCCGGGCGCAGGCTCACGGGTTACCCGGCGTTGGTGGACGAGGGCGAGAGCGTGGCGATCCGCTTATTCGATACCCGGGAAGCGGCGGACGCCTCGATGCGCGCCGGCGTCATTCGGCTGCTGCGCTTCGAGATGAAAGAGCAGATGAAGCAGCTCGACAAGTCACTGCCCGGGCTCACGCAGGCGGTCATGCAATTGCGCGGGGTGGCGCATGCAGACGATCTGAAGGCCGATCTGGTCAACGCAATCTGCGACCGCGCATTCATCGGCGACGATACGCTGCCGCGCAGTGAAACCGAATACGCGGCGCAGAAACAGCGCGCGCGCACGCGCCTGCCCGCCGTGCGCGATGCGGCGTGCCGGATGTTCGTGGCGATCACCGACGAATATCACCGCGCGAGCCTGCGCCTGGGCAACGTGCCGCCGGCGCTCAATAGAGTCACCGTAGACATTCGCGCGCAGCTGCAGCGGCTCGTCTATAAAGGATTTTTCAGCGCGACGCCGTGGGAACAGCTCCAGCATCTGCCGCGATACTTGAAGGTCATGACCATCCGGCTCGACAAATACCCTGCCAATCCGGAGCGCGACGAGAAGCATGCGGCAAGCATCGCGGAATTCGCGAAGCTCTATCAGGAACGCAGCGACAAGCTGCGCAAGGCAGGCACAGCTGAGCCGGCACTCGAAGATTTCCGCTGGCAGGTGGAAGAGCTGCGCGTGTCGCTGTTCGCGCAGGAACTGCGCACGCCGTTCCCGGTTTCGGTCAAGCGGCTGAAGAGAGTCTGGGAGTCGCTGACGCGCTGAGCGGTGAACTGTATGATTTGTGCGCCGCCTCAGTCGGCGCGTATATCGGCCGCCTTGATAACGGCTGCCCACTTCGCGGTTTCGCGGCGAATGTGTTCGATAAACTCTTCTGGAGTTCCGCCTTTAGGTTCGATGCCTGCGGGCTGGACTTTCTCCGTAAAGGCCTGCGATTTGAGTGCCTTGTTTATCTCTGCGTTCATCCGAATCACGATGTCACGCGGCGTGCGCGCCGGAAACATATACCCGCTCGATGGCGCCATCTCGTAGCCAGGTACGCCGGCTTCGTCAATCGTCGGAATCTCGGGCGCGATTGGTATGCGCTTCAAGCCGGTGATTCCGATGGCGCGCAGGCGGCGCGACTGAACGTGCGGCAGGATCGATGGCGCGTTTTCACACACGATCGCAATTTGTCCGCCGATGGCGTCAGTCATCGCCTGCTGCATGGCTTTGTATGCGACATGCTCGATGCGAGTGCCGGTCATGCTTTTCAGGAGCTCCAACGATAGTTGCTGGCTCGAACCGTTGCCGATTCCTCCGTATGAAAGTTTGCCCGGTTGAGCACGCGCCAATGCGATCAGTTCCTTTACTGACTTGACAGGCAGCGCAGGCGATACCGTCAGGATGTTCGTCCCCATTACCTGCAATATAACGGGTACAAAATCGCGTGCACTGTCGTACGGAAGTTTCGAATAGGTCGACGGATTGGTGATGAACGTGAACGCTGAGTAACCAAGCGTATAACCGTCGGGGGCCGCCTTGGCTAGGTATTCATATCCAATTATGCCGCTGGCGCCACCGCGGTTTTCGACGACGACCTGCTGGCCGAGCTGCTTCGTAAGTTCGGACGCGACAATGCGCGCCTGAATGTCGGGCGTCCCGCCCGCAGCCGAGGGCACTAATAGACGTATCGGCTTGATTGGATAAGTTTGGGCCGATGACTTCTCGAAAATGAGATTAGTTGCCGCAACGAACGCAATCACGACAATCTTGATCATGTCCTCTCCCGGAAAGTAGATGCCTAACTGCCGGGACAGTGCGCTCCTTCTATGCCATTGTCAATTAAACCCCAGTAGGTACTGCTGTCCGATTAGTTGCATTGCTGGATTAAAAAAACCGGCACAGCGGCGCCGGTTTTCGTTTTGACGAATACCTACTTTGCTGCGGCGAGTTCCTTCAACGTGAACAGGTAGCTCACCTTATCGAGCGGCTTGTGACAGGCGAGGCACTCCGCCTGGTTCGCGCCGGCGCGGTGCTGCTTGTCGGTGGTGAACACGGCGTAATTCCAGTCGCTGTTGCGCAGCATGTCGGGGATGTCCTTGCCCCAACCGGCGTCGCGAGACATGGCCGTGTAGAACAGCAGTTTTTCCGGCAGGAAGAAACCGTCGCTGCCCATTTCGGGCTTGCCGTCGGCGCCGAGTTTGGCGGAGTGCACCTCGACGAACAGCACCGACCCGTCCGGCAGCGTCTTGCCCGCCTTGGCCGCCGCTACCGCGGCCTTGTTGCCATAGTAATAGCGGACCTGCCGCGTCGCCGGGAAGTTGAGCGTGTGATACTTCGTGAAGCTGTCCTTGTAGCCCTCGGGGAAAGTCACGCTGGTTTTCGCGAGGTTCGGCAGGAACGCGGATTTGGCGCTCGCCGCCGCACCGGGCTGCGTGGCAAAATACGCTGCAACATTCGCGATGTCTTCGGCGCTCAGTTGCGCGGCAATCGCGTTCATGACCGGATTCTTGCGCGTGCCGTCCTTGAGCAGCTTTAACTGCGCCTCAAGGTAACCGGCGCGCTGCGCGGCGAGATTGGGTATCGTGTCGCTGACGCTCACCCCGTTGGGCCCGTGACACGCCGCGCATACCGCGGAGACCTTCGCCTTGCCGGATTCGATATCCGCGGCCTGGGCGGCGGGTGCGAAGGCCAGGATAACTATCAATGCAATCAATTTACGCATAAATCCCCCTTTTAGAATGACGCTCACTGCTGCCAACCCGTACGCCTGAATCAACGCTGCGGCTTAGCGGTAATTCTCTCAGTATAGGCAATCGTCAGTACCGACGCGAGAAAAGCGAAATGTATCGGAGTCCGATGCGCCGCCGGCGACTGTTGTAATCTGAAACCGCGGCGAAGCCGAAATTTCATTCGGCCAGACTGACCGTCGCAGCGTGCCGGCTTTTAACGTCGGCGATGTCTTCGAGCATCCGCTTTAGATCGTGGATCGCTTTGTCCTCCGCATCGGTGAGCGCGCGCTCGGGCCGGAAATGCGCGAGCAGCACCGCAAGCACGTCCTCGATGCGGCCGAGCTGCTTGCCATAACTTGCGACGTCGGACAGGACTTGCTGCTCGACCGGCGGATTGGATGATGTGCCGAGATTGACGTTGATTAATCCAAGTTGGCCGCCCATCGGATTGAAGAATATCGTCCACGGGTTGATGGTTTGCGTGACGTTGCCCGACAGCGGCAATTTAAAATCCGGCATGCGATTCTCCCGAAATTTGGCGCTGGCCGTTGGCGACAGCCAGCGCTCGTACTATATACGAACTTTTCTGCGGTATGATTCTTTCCCTTCGGCCACATTGAATTTTCCCGCTATCTTCGTGCGCCCGGAATTTCGCATCAATCAAATCAAACAGGAGTGCCGGATGGGGGTAACCGAACAACTCGCGCGATTCGCAATTGACGTTCCCGCGGGCAGCATACCGGCCGCGGCAATCGCCTCGGCGAAATTGCGATTCCTGGATACGATAGCCGTGATGATCGCTGGCTCGCGTCATCGGTCGGCACTGATCTCGCTGGAAGTGGTGCGTCAGATGGGTGGAAATCCGGTCGCGAGCGTAGTCGGCCACAAGGACAAAACCTCCTCGCCGCTCGCGGGTCATCTCAACGCGGTGTCCGCGCATGCACTCGAATACGATGACTACACCAAAAGCGTCACGCATGCGAGCGTGTGCATGGTGCCCGGCTCGCTCGCTATCGCCGAGCAACTGGACTTGGGCGGCGCGCGCATGCTCGACGCGTTCATCGTCGGCTTCGAGATCGAATCGTGCGTAGCCAAAGGCTTGCGCCCGCAGTTGATCGACCACGGCTGGCATCCGAACGGAATACTCGGCGCGATGGGCATCGCCGCGGCGGGCGCGCGCATGATGGATTTCGACCAATTGAAATTGCGCATGGCGTTCGGACTCGCGGCATCGCAGGGCTCGGGGGTGCGCAAGAACGTCGGTTCGATGTGCAAAGCCTTTCACGTGGGCCACGGCGTGCGCTGCGGTATCTTCGCCGTTCTGCTCGCGCAGGCAGGGTTCAAAGTGGATCCCGACATCATCGAAGGCGTCGACGACAAAGGCGTGAACGGTCATGCGCGCTTCGGCATGGCGGACACGTTTAACGGCGTCGGCAATTACCGCTTGGAGAAAATGGTCGAGAGCCTCGGCAACCACTGGGAGCTTGCCGAGAATACGACGCTCGTGCGCATGCATCCCGGTTCGACCGCCCCCGGGGCCGCGATTGACGCCATGATCGATCTCGCCAAAGCCAACGACCTCAAGGCCGACCAGGTCGACGTCATCGAGCTCGATTGCACGCCGCAGATGCATACGATCGCGCCGTACGCAACGGCGAACGATTCGCACAAGGCGCGCTTCTGTCTGCCGTACAGCATGGCGATTTCGCTGATCGAGCGCCGCGCAGGCGTCGCCGAATACACCGACGAGCGCGTCAACCGGCCCGACGTGCAGGCGCTGATGAAGCGCGTGAAAGTCGTCGAGCCGGACGATCTGAAGAAACATCGCGGGCAATGGGGCGAGGCCGGCGTCAATTGGGGCGAGATGCGGCTCACCGTACGCCTGAAAGACGGGAAAGTGCTGAAGACGCAGCGCTCGCATGCGCGCGGCTGGTCGGAAGACCCGGCCACGTGGGATGACCTCAAAGGCAAGTACGAGGAATGTGCGACAGGCGTCCTGTCGCAATCGCAGGTCAATGAAAGCCTTGCGATGATCAAGGCGCTCGATACGCTGCCGAAAGTGAAGCAGTTGATGGCCGTGCTGCAGGCGTAGCGAGCCTTGGGATTTTCAGGGTACGTCATCCTCGCGAAAGCGGGGATCCAGCAGCCGTTTGATAAATTCCCTCTCCCCTTGCGGGAGAGGGCTAGGGTGAGGGGCGCTTGAAGCATTTTCTTTTAATTACTGTTGCCGCATTCGTAATATCACCCGCAATAGCCGAAACATGGCCAACCCGCCCGATCCGCTTCATCGTGCCCTTCGCGCCAGGCGGAGGCGGCGACGTCGTCGGCCGCATCATCGGCCAGCGCATGTCGGAACAACTCGGCAAGCCGCTGATCATCGACAATCGCGCCGGCGGAGGCGGCACGCTCGGTTGTGAGCTTGCAGCGAAGGCCGCGCCCGATGGCTACACGTTATTGCTCGGTAACGTCGGGCCTATCGCGGTCGGTCCCGCGCTGTATCCAAAGCTTGCCTATGATCCCGTGCGCGATTTTGCGCCGGTGACGATGATCGCGTCGTTTCCCAATCTGCTCGTCGCGAATCCGGGCCTGCCGTTCAAAACCGTACCCGAACTCGTCGCCTACGCAAAAAGCCGGCCCGGCACCCTCAACTTCGCGTCGGCTGGCGCCGGCACATCGACGCATCTTGCCGGCGAGCTATTTAAGTCCGTCGCAGGAATCGATGTCGTGCATGTTCCTTATAAGGGCGGTGCCGCTGCAATGACGGACATCATTGCCGGGCAGGTCGCCTACTACTTCGGCACGATGCCAAGTTCGATGCCGCTCGCCAAAGCCGGCAAGCTGCGCGCGCTGGCCGTGACGAGTTTGACACGATCGCCTGCGGCACCCGAGGTGCCCACCATTGCGGAATCAGGCTATCCAAAATTCGAAACTGCTGCATGGTACGGCCTGATGTTTCCGACGGGCACGCCGCGCGAAATAGTCGCCAGGACCAATGCCGCGACCATGTCAGTGCTCGCGCTGTCGGATATAAGAGAACGGCTCGTGCATGAAGGCTCGGAACCGATGGGCAGCACCCCGGCGCAATTCAGCGCTTATATCAAGGCCGAGATCGCGAAGTGGAGCGGAGTCGTCAAGGCCGCGAATTTGAAAGCGGACTGAGCGCTACTATTAATGCTCCCTCCTTTGCGCGCGAACGTGCGCGGGGGAGGGCTGGGGCGGGGGCATGCCCTGATTTATTTCTGTGCCGTAGCGTTAAATACTTTCTTCCATTTCGCCAGCTCATCGCGAATAGTCTTCGCAAAACTTTCCGGCGAAGTCGGCGCGGGAATTTGACCCTGGGTTTCCAGTTGCTGGATGACGGTCGGATCGGCAAGCGCGGCAGTCATCTCGCGGTTGAGTTTCGCAATTACTGCAACGGGCGTGCGCGCCGGCGCCAGCAAGCCGTACCAGAACGTCGCTTCGAAGTTTGCCACGCCCGCCTCGGCGAACGTCGGGATGTCCTTCATCGTCGTGTCCCGCCTCGCGCAGGTAATTGCGATGGTCTTGATGCGGCCAGGCCCGATCGCGCGGATGCTCGGCCCACTCAAAAATCCGAGCTCGACCTCGCCGCTCAAGAGCGCAGATACGCCTTCGGCGCCGCCTTTGTACGGCACCTGCACGATGTCGATGCCCGTGAGCGATTTTAAGAGTTCCCCCGAGAGATGGCCGGTCGAAGCGATGCCCTGCGTGCTGTATTTCAGTTGCCCCGGTTTGGCTTTAGCGAGCGCGATGACTTCCGCAAGCGTGTTCGCCGGAAAGCCGGGACGCGCCGACAGCACGTTGCACGACTGCACGCCCATGCTGATCGGCGCGAAATCCGTCAGTGGATCGTAGGGGAGCTTCACACCTAGGGCGGGGCTCACGGTCAACGGGCCAACGCTGCTCCAATACAAGGTGTATCCGTTGGGATTGGCGGTCGCGACGATCTCCGCCGCTATATTCCCGCCCGCACCCGGGCGGTTCTCGACGACGATGTTGACGCCCAGCGATTCGGACATCTTGCGCGTGATGACGCGTGCTGAAACGTCAGCAGCACCGCCGGGCGTGAAGCCGACGAGGAGGCGAATCGGGCGATTGGGAAAGGTTTCTGCTGCCGATGCATCGTGAGCAAAGCAGGCGAGTACGGTTAGTACGGGTAAAAGCGTTTGTTTTATCATTCTTCACTGCAGGGTTTGCAGAAGTGTGGTCACACGATACTACAGATGCAGCTGTTGTTCAGCGTGGCGCCTGCCACCCAATTTAACGGGCGCCTTGCATTCATTAGCCCCGCCTGCAAAGCATGCGTGTTTAATCACGTCAGGCACTCTCAATTACTCGATCAGCCATTCATGCCCGCATACGCGGCAATGTACCTTCAGCTGAGCGTCGCTTTCGTCGCTTGCCCAAAGCAGTTTGCGAGTGAACGAGGCGGTTCGCGTCGGCGCCGGCTCCATGACTTTGAATCTGCCGTAAGTCCGGCACGCTTTGCACGTTGACTGCTCGCCCGTGCATTCAGCGCGCACCATCAAGACGTGATAGCGGCGCCATGATGCAACACAGACTGAAGCGCCCGTCATTAGCAGCCCAAGCAGCAGCAGCCGTTCAGAGAAGGGTCCGCGGAGACTGAAGATCTCGACGCACGCCGCCACCAGGATCATGCTAAGAAAGCAAGTAACGAGGTAGGCGTGACTTTCGATAAGCTGACGCTCATACCAGCGCCTGAAGCCGAACTTATGAATGCCATCTGCGCGGTTCATGACGATAGCCGCCGGAAAGAGCAAACCCTATTGTAAGCGCATGCCACCATTCGCCGCCGCCTCGTTCCCCGGACCGGCGGGCTAAAACTCGATACCGAGATTTAACGAATCGAATGTCTGCCCACCGCCCCCGCCCGCGGCCGTGTAAAACTCTTCGCTGCGTCTGATACGGGTCAACGAAACCCGCAACCACCGATATCGCACCGAAGCGCCGATACTGACG
>Ga0207650_10001783_pt1 | contig 15222 bp, 19 predicted proteins | sample KBSS63metaG_FD_184325 | JGI IMG/M metagenome (GOLD analysis project Ga0207650, IMG submission 184325) | Switchgrass rhizosphere microbial communities from Kellogg Biological Station, Michigan, USA - KBS S6-3 metaG (SPAdes) (version 2) | ecosystem: Host-associated > Plants > Roots > Rhizosphere...
CCAGCTCTCATCTGTACTCTGAGGGAAGCATACACAGGTCGGGGGGATCACAACTCGTTCAGCGGCCCAAAACCTCATGCGGCTCTTAAGGACGCGCCGACCTCCGATGCTCGGACGGGTCGGCCATAGAGGTAGCCCTGGCCGTAAGTGCAGCGTTTTTTAATCAGTATGTTGCGCTGCTGTTCGGTTTCGAGCCCTTCCGCCACCACCTCTATTTGCAGATCCGCTGCTAGGCTGATCACTGCAGACACGATGGCTGATATCTCCGTCTCATCGACCATTCTCTCGATAAAGGACCTGTCGATCTTTACCACATCGACGGGGAAATCTCGAAGATGCGAGAGGGACGAGTAGCCGGTGCCAAAATCGTCCAGCGCAATACGCACGCCTGCGCTGTTCAGCAGCTTCAAGGCTCTCGCAACGAACTCGGAACCGCGCTCGAGGAAAACGTGTTCCGTGACCTCGATTTCGATAAGATGTGTAGGGATATTATTCGTCTGGAGCACCCGCAGCAGCCGCTCTGCATAATCGTCGCGTAAGAATTCCGCAGGCGCAGCGTTGATGGAAATCCGGCCGAACGGGATTTGCTGCGCTATCCACAGATGCATGTCTTTGATGACCCCACGCAACATAAGGTCGCCGATCTTAGACGCGAGTTCATATTCCTTGAACGCTTCCTGCACTGTAGCTGGTGATTGCAAACCTCGTTGCGGATGAACCCAGCGAAGCAAAGCTTCGTAACCGGCGAGACTTCCGGTCCTGAGATTTACCTTCGCCTGATAATGCGGCACAACCGAACTTGCGCAAAGAGCTTCTCGCGCGAGGTTGAGTTGCGAAGCGATCTGCTGAGCTTGTTCCCTTAGGCGCCCATGGAATATGCGCGTACCACCCCGCCCGGACGCCTTGAGAGCATATAAAGCGGTATCCGCGTTGTTGAACAACTCGTTGGCGGACGAGGCCTGGCTCGGAAAAAGAGCCCCGCCGATGCTCGCGCCCGCACTGATCTCCCGACCGCCGACGCGCATCGGAGTCTTGAGCCGCTCAAGAATCATGCTCCCAACACGTTCTAAATTGAACTCGTCTTTGACCCCGTCCAACAATATGGCGAACTCGTCGCCACCGAGACGCGCCACAAAGTCATCCTCCCTAACGCATTGCTTCAGCACGTCGCCGAAAGAACAGAGGAGTTCATCACCCGCGGCGTGACCCAAGGTGTCGTTGATTTGCTTGAACCGATCGAGGTCAAGCAACAGGAGACCAAATGGTTTTTTGGTCCTCATCGTCCGAAGGGCGGCTGCCTGGAGTCGCGCCTGAAACGCATGACGGTTGGCAAGCTTGGTCAGCGTATCATGTTCGCTCGTCCACAAGAGCTGTTCGGCTGTCTGCTTGCTTTCACTTACATCGCGAGCAATGGATAAAAGGCTCGTGACCATCCCGGCGTCATCGATGATCGGCGTAACCATCACGTCCCACCATTGAAAATCATGGTCTGTTGAGCGTCGGGCCGTGAACCGCGCCACTTTCCCTTCACGAGCTTGGGCGAGTGCGCAGAGCGCCACTGCTCGATTCCCCTCGGGCCAGAGGTCACTCCACGACGTGCCAATCGCGGCCTCGGGACAGTCAAGGCCCATCGCCTTGGCGCCCGGGCCGTTCATCAGCTGCAACTCGCCAACCACGCTCATAACCGTGATGCAGTCGGCGCTGGCTTCCAGGATGCTGCGGTGGAGGCACTCACTTCGTTTCAGTGCAGCTTCTGCGGCCATGCGTTCGGTGAGGTCTCTTGAAACTCCGATGATACCTCTGATTTGGCCGTCCGACAGCCACGGTACTTTGACGGTCTGAAACTGGCGCTTCTCGCCGCGGACAGGGATGGTTTCGTCGACTATCACTGGCGCGCGCGATTCAATAACGGCCTGGTCGGCGGCCTCGTAGCCCTGCACCAACTCATCTTCGAAGAGGTCGCTGGTGCGGGATCCTATCTTAATGCCGCAGGCGTCCTGAAGTGCCCTATTGGATAGGATGAAGCGACCGTGGTGGTCCTTCGCAAAGATCAGGTCCTGAACGCTGTCGATGATGGTCGCAAGGAGGGAGCATTGCTGCTCGAGTTCCGCCTGGCGTTGCAGCGCCTCTGCGAGTGTTGGATTGATTGGCGACCCGCTAATTCCGTCGGTCCCCAGGTGCCAGCGGTCAATCATCTCGATCGTTCTCCTACGAACGATCTGCGCCTGATCTCCTAACCTCTGTTTGCGTTCCGATACAGTATTATCGCGACTGTCGCGGCCGTGATTCTACCGTATTTCCGGAACACCCAGCCCTAACATGTCGGGCGCAGTTTACGCTGATAGCACGGGGCATCAACATGTTGAAACGATTGACAAGCTTCCTTTTTGATACCGAGCCGGATCCGGTCGCCGATACCGACAAGCGTCAGCACAAGAGACACTCGGTTCTGCTCCAGGCAACACTGTATCCCATCGATGCCTATTGCGACGCCGTAGTGCATGATCTCTCCATGGGAGGATTGATGGGCGAGGCAGAAATCACATTGGCGGTTGGGCAGGTAGTTCATCTCACGCTTGAGAAAACGACACTTACCGGGGCCGTGCGATGGACGCGGGGGCAGCGGTTCGGCCTGGCGCTAATCGGCCCGAACGAGATCTGGTCCACTCTTTCGGAGCTGGAGCATGGTTATTGCGAAGGTCACCAGCCGCGAGACCGGCGGTTGCGTCTCGAAACGCCCGTTCGGCTGCGAACCGGACGACTGCCTCGCCCCGTCACAATCCGCAACCTCTCGCAGCGGGGGATGCTGCTGGAGGCGGCAGGAACCCTCGAACCCGGGCAGCATGTCCTCGTACACATCAGCAAGCGAGCGTTGATCGCAGGCACCGTTCAATGGTGCAACGGGGCTGGACGGCTTGGTATCTGGTCCGACGAGCCGATTGGCATCCTTTCCATCATGTATTCGGAAGGGTAGCGCCAATGGACCTGCATACAGAAGAAATACTGTACCTTTCAACGAAACCTAACGGCTCGAGCTGGGACAATCCGGTCCGGGTTTCGGGCAAGCGTACATAGCGCCAGAATGGCGAACTTCGGGTCGATTGTTGACCCGCCCGAACGTCAGCTTTTCGCGATCCTGCGTCTGATTCCAGACGGGCAGCAGACGGCCCGTTTGCCGCCGCGATGACGACGCATTGGGGTGGACGCCGAATGTCGGCTCCTGACGAGACTAGACTAGATTGAAGCCAGGTGACGTATGCGATTTCCGGCCAACCTGATCGACTGCCTGATCGACCATGACGCGTTTCGCGTCTGCCGGATCATGCCCGCGCGTGAGTTCATCCGCTATTGCAAGGAACGGGGCATCGATGTCGATCCGGCGCGTTTGCGCCAGTTCGAACGGATCGGCGTGTTTCGGCCGATGCTCCGCGTGTTCCAGCCCGAAATCACCTACAAAATCGAGATGGTCGACCAAGGCTGGCGCTATGCCGGCGAACTCGAGCCGGGTGAGAACTGGGACGGCGAGACGCGTGCCGAGATCGCCGAGTTCAACCCCCGCACGCATGCGGCGCGGGACTGGCGCGAGGAAGGACTGATCTGGTCGCCCGGGCAAGGCGATTGGGAGCACGAAGCGACGATCGACACGCTGCCGCAGCAGCACGAAGCCTATTATTCGCGCTTCCAGATACTGAAGCTCGACCGGGCCGCTACCATGCTGACGATGACCGTCCAGCTTGAATGGGCGACCTCTGCGGACGGGTTGTCCAATGACAAATGGAGCCCGAGGCTGCGGCATAACGCCGGGACCCGGGGACGCCGCGCGGTGGCCGCGCTGAAGAATACGACTGACGAGGACGTGCTGGCGGCGCTGCTCCAGCTCATCGCTAACCGCTTCTTCTACAAGACCCAGAGCGACGGCCGTCAGATGACCATCGGCCATTTCCACGACTGGGATTGGGGCGCCTATGCGCGCGCTTGGAAACCCGATCCGTTCCGTCGGGCCGTTGCACTGGACGAGGAAGAGTCGCGTGGCTTCTACGAGTGGCTCGACATTCGCTGGACTCATGTAGATCCGGTGTCGCGCTGGTACAATCTCACGCGCTTCATCTGCGTCGACAAGCGCAAGCTGCTGAAAGACGGTGCGCTGCACGGCTTGGCGCTACGCGAAATGGCGCAGATGCTTCGCCTGTTTCACCGCGAAGCCTTCGGCAGTGAGCTGCGCCCCTTGGGCGAAGTCGGGGTGCAGATCATCAAGCGGGTGCCCGATATCGATCCCGAAGCAGATCCGATGCGCGCACTGGAGTTCAGCGCGAACGATTTCGGGGTCAACGGCAAGCCACAGCTCGTGCTGTTTGTGGAGGGGGCGACCGAGCAAGCGGTGCTGCCCGTGATCTTCGAACGGCTCTGGGGCGCGCCGGCTTCGCGCTACGGGATCGAAATCGCCAACCTCGGCGGCGTCGACAATGCGGCGGGCGGCAAAGAGGCGCCGTTCAGCGCATTATGGCGCCTCGTCGATTATCTCCATCACCATCAGACGCTGGCCTTCGTGCTGCTCGACAATGAAGGCATGGCCGCGCGCAATATCGGCACCGGTCTGCCTAAAGCCAATTCGGTCCATTCTGTCGATCGCAAGGCAACGCGGCGCGATCATATCAAGCTATGGCGCACATCGTTCGAGTTGGAGAATTTCAGCAATACCGAGATCGCCGAGGCGCTCAACCGAATCGCCGGCCAAAAGCTGTTTGCTCATAGTGATGTGGCGGTTTGCCGGGCGGCCGTGCTGGCGGGGCCGACAAAGGGGCAGAAGCTCCGGACGATCGACCGGCTCTTCGAGGAGCGCATGGGCGGTTTGCTCGACAAGCCGCGACTGGGGATGATTCTGGTCGATATCATGATGTACCCCAAAGCCCGGCGAAAGCCCGGCAATCGCCCGATAACCAAGTTCCTGATGCGGGTCGCGCGCAAGGCGAGCCTCAACTTCCAACCGGTGACGCAGGAGGATTGGGAGAGCAACCAGCGCTCGGGCTATCTGGGGACCTTGCAACCCGCGGCGCGACACGCCCGGCGGCGCCGGATGGACACTCGTCGCCGTCAGCGGCGGCGGGCATCAGGCGGTTGACCAGTGCTGCCGCCTAGAAGTCGTCCCAGACTTCGCGAGCCACCAGAAATGGCGCGATGATGGGACTGACGTCGTCCGATCGCTCGGAGAGGCTCAGGTCTCCAAGCGTACCCTGCGCAACTCTGAACCGCTCACAGGCTTCGATCCTGTCCGCGGCATCGGCGCCTTCGCGTTCAGGATGAAGCCCGTGAAGGGCTCGGGTTATCTCGCGATCCGGCCCACACGAACTTCGCCGCTCGGCTTTGCGGGTGTCGGCAAGCACCACGCCGGTCCAGGTGCCTGTTTACAGTCCACATTTGGCCGCTCGATTACAGAGCGAGAGCCCAATCCACGGGCGGCAGCTTTTGCCTGACCAACACTAAGAGCAGACAGTCGGCAGTTGGCCAAGATCCTGTCCTTAAAGAAAGCCAGCCGGGCTAACGTTGAACGTCAGCTTCTGACAAAAGCCGCCGTTCGACGTGTCGCGCGAACGTCGGGAATGTCCCAATAGCGGCTATTCTCGGCTTTGGCACCTTGCCGAGTCCACGCCCAAAGCTTGGTCTTCGGGCGCACGCGCGCGGGCGCACGCACGCGATGGCAACGGTTTTGATTTCGGAACGGGGTCCCTAACTCCTTCCTAACGTTGCGCGAACACGCCCCGTTCGACCAGCTGGCGAATGGCTTCGGCACGGGAAATCTTGCGAGCATGCGCCCAGCTGGTGATTACGTCCCGCTGAAGCTCGTTGAACCGAACACCCCACATGGGCTGGGAACCCGTAGTGGGCCTACCCCTTCTTTTTTGATTATCAGATTTGCTGCTGTCCATGTTTTCTGATTATCAGGATTTTTACGGGGTGCCTAGATTCAATGGGTTAGTGCAGGCTGGCGTCGTTACCCCCCGTCTTCCTAGCTTAAATGGTGTCAACGGGCGTCTACTCAAACCACGATCCGGTTAGGCCGAATCTTAAGTCAAACGCCTCCAGTATCAGCCGCTGACTGACGAGTTTGGTGCTGGGAAAGGACGGTGTCGCGCAGCCCCGCGTGGCCATACGACGTCATTCCCCCTGAACGGGATGCTAAATGCCGGGAAGTTAGTCTGCACCTTTGCGAGGCTCGCGTTCAGGACCCAGCCGGGTCATACAACGCCACCTGTGATGGGGCCGCTCGATCAAGGTTAAACGGAATCCTGCGAGATGCTCCGCTTGCCGAATCGTTCTTTATTTGTTCTCATATGCGACATGGGTAGTGTCTCAGTTTGAAATTTTCGACAAAATTTCGCTCAACAAATCAATGATGCGATCTTGCGCATTAGCTGTCGCCCTGCTCGCCGATGCGATTTCGTGAAGAATAAAAATTACCCAGAGGACAGCCATCGCAGGCACCCAAACCAAGAGTGCCTGCTCCAGATTGTGTAATTCAAACAAATTCGTTCTCCTTTTTTTTGTAAGGCCCGCGCGCCTTCGGAGCCGGAGCCATCGAATCGATTTTCTCAATGATGTCATCGAATGACCAAAGCCTATCGGTGATTCCCGCCGCCATAGCCGGAGAGACGCGAAGCGACTTATGGATGCGGCAAAAGTTATAGAACGCGAAATAGAGCGCCAGCGCGTGAATGTGGTTGTCGAGCTTCTTTGAAAAGCCGTTGGTCAATCGCGTGAACCGGCGCATGGACATACGCATCGTAAGGTTCTGGCGCTCGACATAGCTGGTCGAAATATGCTCGCCCTTGGGAAGACCGGAGACGACACGCTGGCGCGTACCGATGCATTCCGGCGGGCTGTAGCGGCCAGCGGTAGGAGCCGGGCCGTAGAGTTTCACAAGCTGGGCGTAATCGACCCGACCGCTAAAGGCAGCATCGACGGCCTCATAATAAGCGCGGTGGCCGTCCGTGGTGAGCTGGACGCGGTTCCGGAGCCGATCAACCAAATCATGCATGAACTCGGTCGCATAGTTGGCATCCCGTCCGCCGACCAGATACGAGACGATCAGCTTGCTATCGGCGTCGATAGCGGTCCATGTCCAAACGTCGCCAGCATCTTCCGGAGCGGCCTTCGCGGACGCGACGTTGCGTTGCTTGGCATAGCAGAACGACCAGATTTCATCGCACTCGACCCGCTTGGACAGCACGTTCTGAACATGCTCGTTATGGATCGCCAGACAGGCCTCCCCCGCCTCAGCGAGCAGCTTCGTCACCGTGTTGATAGATACGTCCGTGATCCGGCTGATGGAGCGCATCGAAACACCCTCGACCAGCATGGAGAGGATTTGAGTTCGCTTGGCGAGGGGAAGCTTGTTCATACGCATTTGATATGAACTTTTATGCTTAGTGTCAAGAATAAGTTCAGTTTGAAAATGCTGACTCGCGTTTCGCCGCGATTGTGCCAAATTGATGATGGGGAGTGCGATTTACCTCTTTTTAACGGGGAATGATTGACTTATATGTCAATTGAACACGCTTTGAAAGATCGGCTTGATGAAGGGAGATTGGTCCAGGTTCTCGCTATCATGGGTGGCCCAGAAGTCAGGGTTGTTTACGCAACCCCCGAAGTTTTCCAGCAGTTGGAGCCTGCAATGGCAGACGCTGAATACGCATCTAGCGCCGGTCATCTCCGGCGATGGCTAGACGGGTTCACTAACGGCAAACCACTTGTGATCGGCCCAAGGCGGTCAAGAACCTGCGACATGAAAAGACTCGATCCGCAGGCACAAGAGGTTTGGGAGATCAGAAAGCAGGATCAGCCAAGCGTTCGCCTCTTTGGTCGCTTTATCACCTTTGATGCGTTTGTCGTAACAAACATGGAGCTCGTTTCTACGTTATTTAGTATGGAATGGATCGTTCGAGGTGCTTCAACGTGGCCAGTCTGGAAGCGCGAAATCCGAAATTGCAAAGCCAAGTGGCGCCAGCTTTTTCATCCTTACCCACCCCATTCTGGGAGCAGTTTAGATGACTACCTATCCGCAGCAACTGCAGAACGCGATCTCTGATAACGTGATTCCACCGTTCTGGTTGGGGTATTTTCGTGAGGCCTATCGCGAGGCCATCAACGGGCAGCTTCTTGAGCTTTACAACACTGCGTCGAAAGACGGTGTGACAAAAAAGGAAATTGCTGAAAAGATGGGACGCAGGCCAGAGCAGATAACACGCTGGTTGGCTTCGCCCAGCAATCTGGAATCCGATACGATTAGCGATTTAGCCTTAGCGCTTGGGTATGTCCCTACGTTCGGATTGAAAAAAATAGCTCCAAATCACCACAGCCAGCAACGCCATCCTCTGACGTTGCGGATTAATACGCCGGGATATCTACAGGTGGATCCTCCGTCGATGACCTCCGCAAGTGCGTTGGCGTGATGGCTAAGCCCCAACATTTCAACATTATAAATCGCATAGTTTGCGAGGAAATACGGCAGGAAAAGAGTAATAAATTCATATTGTTAGGTGTGTTCTCTGGTGACATCCTAGTTGAAAAATTTCCGGCAGATGTGCCCTTAAGCCTGTTCCTTGAGGGTAAAGTGGATTCTCAGGACGAGGGGGTCCTGCACATCCGATTTTCGGGTCCCGGTGATGGATCTGCACTGATGAGTGTGCACTATAAGCCGCATGAGAGCGGCCTCGTTGCGCTTCCCACGCCGCGTTTCACGGTGACTATGGAGAAGCCTGGCACTTTCAAAGTGGAGCTAAGCGAAGATCAAAAAACGTGGGAGACGGTTGTCGAAAAAGAGGTCATCCTTGGCCATGATCTTTGGGCCTTGGCCCCCATCGTGATGCAGCCGCCTTCTTAGCAATCTCCGCACGCCGCTCGGGCGTCATGTTCTCCGCGCGCTTCTTACCGCCTTTGCTTCCTAGCTGGGCAGCCGCACTCTTGATCTCGTCCCGCTCGTCCTCGATCTCGCCGGTAGCGATCTTACCGACCATCACGGCTAGGCCGATCGCGTCGGCTGGGCGCTTCTCGCCGCGTGGGCCTTTAGGCATCGCGATCAACTTTGGTGAGTTTGTAGCCCAGTTTGTACAGCGCCCCTGTGGCAGCGTACGCGTAGTGCGTAGCGTCTTCTGTGCTGAGATATATCTGATCGCGCTCACCGCCGCCCTTAGCTTGTGGGTAATCAATGTTAGCGTTCTGAATCGCCATCACCATCGCCTGGAATGCCTCCGGATATTCACCATGCCAGTCCATATCGCCTCCATGCTTTCCGCTAAGCATATAGGATCGCGGCGGCCATTTCACCCCCTGTCAATCAGAACGAAATTGAAACTGAGACACTACCGCGACATGACATACCGAGTCGCAGATTCAGAGCTTGCGCTTACGCTTGAGGTCGCCTGGAGCGGCGTTCCGGCCGTCATGAAGGCTGACCTTCAGCACCATGACCGCCATCGGCGAGGAGAAGCTGTAGCAGCTCTTGCCAGCCATCTCGCGGCGCGCACGCGATGCTATGAGATCATCGGCAAGAACCGCGACCGGTCGATCACCCTTGCTTGTTCGCGGGGCTGTGACATGGCCGAGATGACGTGGAATGCCCTCCAACGCCTGTTCGATGACGAGCCGCCGCTTATTGTATGGCGAGAAGAGCGCGGCCTGAGTGTTACGGAGCTGGCCGAACGATCGGACATAGCGTTGGAGCGCCTGTTGGAGCTGGAGGCCGATATGAGCTTGGCGACCTGGCGGTCCCTCATCTGACGGCGGCTGCATGATGTGGACGACCGGGATCATCTCAACCGGAAGCTGCGCACCCTCATGCATTGTGCCCTCAGCCGCACCACGCTTCGGTTGTCGTGCCGGACCTGCCGGCATTCGGTGTTGTACGACGCGGTGCCGGTCTGGTGGCATTTCCACCGCAAAGGGATCGACGATCGCCTCCCGGAGGTGCTGGAGCATTTCTATTGCACGCGTTGCTGGCGGGATCGGCAGATGGTCTCGCGGCCCAAGCTGCAGATCACGCGCACGATGCCCGACGCATGCCCGCTGCCCTACCCCGACCAGCAGACGTGGAAGAACTTCATGTCGCGCTATCGCTCCTGAGGAATGACCATGGACTATCCAGTTGCCGCCAATGATCTGTTCGCCAACCCCAGCGCCATGGCCGAGGAGATGGCCACCGGCATGATCGATGACATCGATCTCCTGATGATGGCGGAGCTGACAGGCGATCTCTACGCGATAGACGGCTTCTTCGGTTTCGATCCCTATGGCGGAAAGAAGCCTGATGAGCTGATCATCTGGACCCGCGAAGGTTTTCTGCCGCCGATCAAGGAACGGGCGCATTATGAGCTGCGCTTCCCGCATGTAGTCAGCGACATCGGCCAAATCCATCGCCTCTATGGTCCGCCGCAGCGGGTGCTGGTAGCCGGACCTGCGCTTGACAAGGTGGAGCTTTCCTTCTCGACTGATGCCTTGTTCGGGCTTCAGGAGTCGGACGATCTGCAACCTCTATAATCTCAAGGTTCGCCGCTGGGAGGTCCTGGATTATTATCAGGCTCAGGACGCCTGGCGTGAGGATCTGGAAAAGGATTATGTCTCGCCCGGCCGCCCCGGCTTCGTAGCCGTGACAGGTGCAAACGGGCTCGATCTCACCGTGATGCGCTGGGGCTTTCCACCGCCCCAGGGAGTGAAGGCGCCTGTCGTCAATGTCCGCAACTATGGAAGCCCTTTCTGGCGATCTGCGCTCAAGAACCCCGAACGGCGCTGCCTCGTGCCGCTCACCGCTTTTCAGGAGTGGAGCGTCGAGCCTGATCCAACCACAGGCAAAAAGCGTCCGTATTTCTTCTCGCTGCCCTCCCGGCCGATCTTCTCGTTCGCAGGCGTCTGGCGCCCAACTGACAAGGGACCGGCCTTTGCATTCCTCACCTGTGGCTATGAGGGTGATCCATCCTCGCATGTGGTGGGTGCGATCCATCCCAAGGCCATTCCCGTCATCTTGCACGAAGAAGATCATCAGCGCTGGCTTACCGCACCCCTCGATGACGCTCTTTCGCTCGCTTGCGCTTTTCCCTCCCAGCTTATCTCCGTCGCCTGATGCCGCCCTTTGGCGGCTATGAGGATCGAACAGGAGCGGCTGATCTTCCTCGCGCTCGCGGTCGTGAAGGAAGCTGCCCTGGCATGTGGGCCGGCGCCTCTCGCGCCTTCGCTGGGTCTGCGCATGGCGCTCAGCTTCTTGTGGGCGCACAGCAAGGGGCCGCGACATCCTTACGATGATTTCTGGAAGGCGATCAGAGATCCGGGCTCACCGAACAAGCATGAGAGCATGCAGCAATATCTTCGCACCACCTATGCGAACAGCGGCCTGAAGGGCATCATCCGGTCGGTTGGTATGCCCGAGACGGTGGAATTTGATCAGCTTCTGAGGGTTGCGGCCGGGACCAAGGAAGATCGTGACCGCTACCGTATGTCACAGGCGTTCAAGCAGGTCGTGGACGAAAAGCGAGCTCATGACGAGTGGAAGCGCAGCAAACGGCAATGCACCTTGCGGGGATAACTTAGCCGTCGCAATGTCAACAAGGTTGCCCATGAAAAAGGGGGAAGGCGCGGCGGCCACTGAGGCCCGCGCCTAATTATTTATGATAAGGGGGTGTGTCGCCGGTTGATTTCTGCAGCTTTCCGGAGCCTTCCGGAATATGTTTCCGGAGAGGTTTCCGGAAGGCGCGCACGTACTTCCCGGAGACCTTCAATGTCTTTGCCCTCAGCGGTGTTGCGGTAGAGGAAGCCACGCTCAATGGCTCCCATGCGATAAAGCCGATCCATCGCTTCTTCGAGGCGCTTGCGACTTAGACCTTTGGCCTCAGCCATGCCCTCAAACACCTTGGGTGCGTAATTCGCTGCGGTTAGCTTCTCACTCACCTGCCGCTGCTGCTTATTCCGCTCGGCGAGACAAGCCAGGAAAAGCGCGTTTTCCCTATTTGCTTGAATGGTGACCGCCATCTGCCCGCGCATGTCGGCCGGAAGATCCTCATCTCTGACGAGCGCGAAATCATGCCAGCGAAACTGCACCGGATTGCCCATGGGGGCATAATTTGCCTTGCCGATGCTGAACTGGCGCGCATCGGGATCACGTTCGTCAGGCCGCTCCAGAACGATCTGCGATCGCACGGCATTGAGCCACGCCGTTGAACCGGAGTAACTGTCGCCCGCCTTGTTGGGGTGGGCTATCAGAACGATGGTCAAGTCATGCTCCCGGCAAAGCAGATTGAGCAAGTTGACGAAAGCGGTAACTTGGCCGCGATCGTTTTCGTTTCCGGCGAATAGGTGTGCGACGTTATCGAGCACGACCAGCCTTGCGTTGGTAGCCGCGATCGTGGCCTTCAGCTGACAAAAGGTTGCTGCCGGCTGCAGACCCCTCTCGCTATCGAATGTTGCAAGTTCGTTATGCAGATCGCCTCGTATACTCGATATTTGAAGCTTGCCGACGATGGACGATAGGTTGGTCCCCGCGGCGTTGCATATCTTTACGGCACGCCAATGATTTTCTTGGTCGTCATCCTCTGCCGTCAGATACAGTGTCGGACCCGCTGCTATGCGAATTCCCAGGAATGGAAGATTGGCGGCACTGCAAATCGCCAGCTGCAAGCCAAAGGTCGACTTGTTACTGCCTCCTATGCCAGTCAGCAATGTAACCTCATGCTGCGGGATAAAACGTTCCAAAAAGAATGGCTTCGGCTGAGGCGTCATGCGCGCCCAGGCTGCCAGATCAGCGAGCGGCAGCAGTTTCTCCGCCTTGGTTATGCCGCGAGAGCGCTCAGCCGTCTCCTCGCTAGGTCGCTCGATCGATCCCCAATCATCCATGAAGCCGGCGCTCGAGATCCGCGGCCGCATCTGCGACGATCATAAGTCGCCGGCACTGCTCCGCCACCGTGGTGAGCTTCTCAACATCCGCTGGAGCGAATAGCCAACGCGTGGCGGTTTCGATCGCGATCCAGGCAAGTTCCATGGCATGACCCAAAGGAAGCTCATGGATCTTGACGGCCATGATATTGAACACCGACCGGATCTGCTTGCGCAGCCGATATTCAGCGGGCGAAATCCCCGGCATGAGCGACACGATCGGGTCGTCGGTCGGGCATATTGCCGGGCATTCGAGGTCGGGGTAACGGGGTAAGGATCGCTCACCGCCAAGTTTGACATCAGAGCCGCACTCGCAAGGGCGGCTTTTTCGCTTGGGCGCCGCGCTCATGCTGCATCTCGCTCCGCAACGCGGGCTTTTACCCAGGCGATGATTTCGCTTGCTGGCCAGCCTATCGCCTTCTCGCCGAGCTTTACAGCTTTCGGGAATTTGCCGGCTTTGCGATATCGCCAGAGGCTTGTTGACGAAAGGCCCGTTATGCGGCTGACTTCGGCGGGGCGAAGCATCGCGGGGAAATCATCTGTCATTTCACATCCTCCAAGGGTCTCAGAGGATGCCTATTGATACCATTTCTAAATCTATGGGAATTGCGACATTCCCAATCGTTTCGGCCCCATTAATGATTTTTTCGATAGCAACCGGTCTGCTTATCGGTCCGATCAATAATGGATCGTAGCTCCGCCGTCCATTTTTCGAGCGCAGCCTTCTTCTCGGCCTCGTACGTGTATCGCGCGTAATGCTTGGCAGTGACGCCGGCGCGAACGTGGTTCATCACGGCGGAGATATGGATCTCCGGGATCCCGAGTTCGGCCATGTAGGTTGCCACCGTCCGTCGAAAATCATGGGGAGTAACATCCTCCGCGCCTGAGTATTGCAACACGCGTACGAGGGCATGATTAATGGCCGTATTTCCGATCGGCTCGGTGCCCCATTCCCTCCCGTTGCGGCCAAAAGGAGAAGGAAAAAGCCAAGGGGTTGGTTTAGCGCCATCGTCACGCTTTTTCCGCTCAGCGAACTGCTCATCACCGATTTCGATCGCGCGTTGGAAAAGAGTGATCGCGCAATCCGGAAGGGGCAGCCGATGAGCCCGGCCGTTCTTAGACCGCTCGCCGGGAATAACCCAAATGCCGGCCTTCAAATCCAACTCTTCACGTCGTGCCTGCGAAACTTCGCCAGACCGCTGCCCCAGTGCGAGAAGCAGTTTTACAGTAATCTGTAGCGCCTCTCCCATTCGGACAGCGTCGCCCGTATCAGACAACGTTCCTCGCTCAATCCGCTGCCAGACCGTCCGTAGCTCGTCACGTGTTAGCACCCGCTCGCGAGGCCGTTCCCTGGTGGGCTTGCGGAGACCGTAGCATGGGGACTGATCGACATACGCGCCTAAGCCCCAGCGAAACAGCCCTCGAACTATCTCAAATGTTCGATTGGCCTGTATGGCCGCACCGCGATCAAGCACGCGATCAACGATCTTCTGGATATGGACGCGTTCTACGTCGCGCGGTCGTAACTTCCCAATTACCGGATAAACATCAGCTTCCAGAATTGACTTGTCATATCTCCACGATCGCTTGTTCCTCTTTGCGTGCTTCTCAAGATAGTCATCGCCCATATCACGTACCGTCAAACGGTCGCTAGCGCGCTGAAGATCTGCGGCAGGGTCGGCGCCGCCCGCGACCATTCCAAGGTGGACCCGGGCGATCGTCCGCGCCTTGTCGAGATCAACGGCCGGGAAATCTCCGAGCGCCATTCTGCGACGTCGTGCACCTCTTCCTTTCTCGGTCCGGTAGATGAGCGTCCAGCTTTTGCGGCCACTAGGCGTGATGCGGAGTTCAAGCCCCCGGCAAATCGCATCCCTGTAGTCGACGCGCTCCACGCCATTCCCTTTGATCGTCTCAACAAAACGGGCCGTGAGCTTCTTAACTGGCATTGGGTGCTCCCTGGGTGCTCCCAAAACGAAAGCCGATGCACCGTTTGAAATCAAATGAAATGATCAGATGCAAGGAAATTCAACGCGATCATCCTCAAGATTGCTTTCATGCGTTGCGTGAGGTTTCAAAACAAAACGGCTGTTAACCGGTTGGTCGCTGGTTCGAATCCGGCCCGGGGAGCCATATTTTCCAAGAGCTTAGTTGACCCAAAACCCCGCCAGCGCGAGCCGGCGGAACGAATCTCTTAATCAAGTGCTTCTCGCAATGAAAATCATGAGGAGAGCAAGATGCACACGGCCCTCGGCGGCGAGAACCTTTTGGTCGCCATCCTGATCTGGATCCTCATCGGCGCTTTCATCGGCT